>OLKX01000218.1_pt1 | contig 12506 bp, 12 predicted proteins | sample 1604201 | NCBI WGS metagenome assembly OLKX01 (sample SAMEA104055716, study PRJEB20765) | soil metagenome | biome: Arctic tundra; feature: Polygonal ground; material: soil | place: USA | collected 2011-09 | depth 0-0.5 m
CGAGCGCCGCCTTCGCCACCGCCGTCGTGCTCGCTCCCCTCACGCTCGCCGCCGGCGGCTTCGCGGCGCGCGCCAGCGCCGTAGCCGCGCCGCAGACGAGTGGCATCTTTCAGCCCTGGCAGCTGTTCTGGTTCCTCGGGCGACACGGCGCGCTCGTCCACGGCCTGTACGGCGCCCCCAAGCCCGGCTATCGCATCGGCCCCGCCTGGATCGCCGGCGTCAGCCATCCGCTGATCATCCTCACCGGCGTCGCGCTCGCGCTCGGCGTCTGGCTGTCAGCCAGCCGGCGCGCGTCCGCCCCACCCGCTACGCGCGCGGCCTCCCCCTCGCCTGCCGGGCTCGCCGTGCCCGCGGGACCGGCCACAGCGAAGACCGCCACGAGGCCGGGCGCGCGCCTGCGGCGACTGTGGCTCACGCGACTCTCATGCCGCCAAGCGCTGCTCACGCTCACGCTCGCGCTGCTGTTGCGCTGCATGCTCGACACCTGGGATGCGGTCTACTACCCGCTTCCGTTCGTCCTGGCGCTGCTCGCCTGGGAGGTCCAGGCCGACGTGCGCCGACCGCCTGTGCTGGCGCTGGGCGCGAGCGTGCTCGTGTGGGTCAGCTTCCAGTGGCTTCCCGAACACGTCTCCGCTGACTTCCAGGCCGCCTTCTTCCTCGCCTGGACGATGCCGCTCAGCGCCTGGCTAGGCGTCCAGCTGCTCGCCGGGAGGCGCGCCCCGCTTCCCCGCCCTCGACACGCGGCGCGCAGCGGCGGCGAGCGCGCTCAGGAGACGACGGTGAGCGCCTTGGAGCGGCTCGTCAGCACGTCCTGAGCGCTGTCGCCGACGACCACCAGGTCCTCGATCCGCACGCCGAGCTCGCCCGGCAGATACACCCCGGGCTCGACGCTCACCACGTTGCCCGCCACCAGCGGGTCCTCGGAGGCGGTGCGCGAGAGACGCGGAGCCTCGTGGACCTCCATGCCGACGCCGTGGCCGAGGCCGTGGCCGAAGTGCTCGCCGTCGCCGGCGCGCTCGATCACTTCGCGCGCAACCGCGTCGATCTCCCGGCCGCTGCGCCCCGCCCGCACGGCTCCCAGTCCTGCTTCCTGGGCGTCGAGCACGAGCGCGTAGACCTCGCGCGCACGCTCGGAGATGCCCTCGCCGGTGGCATAGGTCCGCGTGCAGTCCGAGCAGTAGCCGTCGAGCAGCGCTCCCCAGTCGATCGTCACGAGCACGTCGCGCGCGATCGCCTCCTCGCGCGGCTCGGCGTGCGGCAGCGCGCCGTGGGGGCCCGCCGCGACGATCGAGGGGAAGCTCGGCGCCTCGGCGCCCAGCCGGCGCATGCGCAGCTCCAGCTCGATCGCGACGTCACGCTCGCTGCGACCGACGAGACCTCCCTCGAGGATCTGCGCGAGCGCCTCGTCGGCCAGCTCGCACGCGGCGCGGATCAGCGCGATCTCCGCGGGTTCCTTGACGGCGCGCAGCTCGGCGACCGCTCCGGCGCAGCCGACGAGCTCCCACTGCTCTCCGAGCAGCTTCGCGAGACGCGCATGGGCCTTGACGGTGACGTGCGCCTCGTCGAAGCCCAGGCGCCCGCCGCGGCTCGAGCCGAGCACCTCGGCGACCCGCTCGAGCAGATCGCCGTTCACGATCTCGCGCTCGAAGGCGTCGGGAACCTGTTCGCCGGACTGCGTCGCGTAGCGCGAGTCGGTCACAAAGCGGTGGGCACCGAGCTCTGCGGTGGCGCTCGGTCCCAGCACCAGCGCGGCGCCGCTGCTGCCCGTGAAACCGGTCAGGTAGCCGACGTCGAAGAGCGAATCGACCAACAGCGCGTCGACGTCACGGGCCGTCAACGAGCTCGCGAGGCGCTCGGTGCGCGCTACCAGGCGATCGGCGCCGGGGACGCTCATCGCCGATCGTCGCCGTCGAGGTGCTCGCGCAGAAGCCTCATCGCCTCACCGTAGCCGGGCGGCCCCTGTCCCGAGACGGTCGCGAAGCAGAGCTCGCGGATCACCGACACGCGCCGCCACGGCTCGCGGCTCTCGACGTCGGAGAGGTGGATCTCCAGCGCCGGCAGGCCGGCGATCTCCAGCGCGTCGCGGATCGCGTAGGCGTAGTGCGTCCACGAGCCGGGGTTGAGCAGGACCGCGTCGGGGCCGCCGCGCAGCGAATGCAGGTGCTCGACGAAGTCGCCTTCGTGGTTGGTGTGGAAGAAGCCGACGTCCAGATCGAGCGCCCGCGCGTGCTCCTCTATCTGCCGCTCGAGCTCGGCCAGCGTGAGCGTCCCGTAGAACACCGGGTCGCGGCTCCCCAGCTGGTCGAGGTTGACGCCGTGCATCACCTCGACCTGGTAGCGCTCACGACTACTCATGCCGCAAGCTCCGCGACCGCCGCGCGCACGTCAGCGTCGGAGGCCTCGCCGCCGTAGCTGACCTCGCCAGGTCCGCCGACGAGCACAAACGGGACACGCTTGCCCACGCGCTTCTTGTCGCGCCCGATCGCCTCGAGCACCGCGTCCGGCTCGAAGCCCTGCAGCGACACGGGCAGCGCCCGCTCCTGCAGCAGCTCGCGTACGCGGCCGCGCAGCTCGGGCTGCCCGGAGAGCCGCAGCGCGGCGAGCAGTCCGAGACCGACTGCCTCGCCGTGGCGAAAGCGTCCGTAGCCGGTCGCGGTCTCGATCGCATGGCCGACCGTGTGGCCGAGGTTGAGAACCTGCCGGCGCCCGCCGTCGCGCTCGTCGCCCGACACGATCGCCAGCTTGGTGCGCGCGCACGCGATGATCATGGCGGCGTCCACCTCGCCGCCGGCGTCCACGTGATCCCACAGCCGGCCGCCCGCGATCAACGCGGTCTTCAACACCTCAACCCAGCCCGCGGCGAACTCAGCAGGCGGCAGCGTTGCCAGCGCGTCGGGGTCGACCAGCACGCCGGCCGGCTGGTGGTAGGCACCGACGTAGTTCTTCGCCTCGGGCAGGTCCACGCCGGTCTTGCCGCCGTAGGCCGAGTCGACCTGCGCGACGAGCGTCGTCGGGACGTGCACGACGGGCACGCCGCGCTGGTAGGTCGCGGCGCAGAATCCGGCGAGATCGCCGACGACGCCGCCGCCGAGCGCGACCACGTGGTCGGCGCGCGTCATACCGGCGGCCAGCAGCGCCTGCCACACGCGTTCCGCGCTCGCCAGCGTCTTGTGGTCCTCGCCGGGCGCGATCGTGACGCCGGCCGCGATGTCCCCCAGACGCTCGCCATAGGAGGCGAACACGGTCTCGTCGGAGACGCAGAACGACCGCGACGCGCCGCGGTCGAGCGGCCACACCTCCGCCAGGCGCTCGCCTGCGCCCGCTGCGAGCAGCCCGCGCCCGACGAGCACCGGATAGTCGCCCGAGTCGGCGTGCGCCCACAGCAGCCGAGTTCCCGCGGGAGCCGCTCGGAGCGCCCTCAGCGCCCTCAGCGCGCGCACCGAGGCGCCCGGCGGCAGTTCGGGCAGGAAGGCGTCCGCAAGCCCGTCGTACAGCTCCAGGCGGGCGGCGTGCAGGGCGCCGAACGCGTCGCGGTCCTGTGCCAGTGGCCGCTGCTCTGCGTCGGGGGTCGCGCGAACGCGCTGCCATGCCGTCTCGGCCGTGACCTCGAGAAGGATCGTCGTATGGCCTGCCAGCGCCGCGCGAACTCTCTCCGAGACGACGCTGCCGCCGCCGAGCGCGATCACGTCGTCGGGCCGAGCGGCGTCGAGCAGCTCGCATACGAGCGCCTCCTCGCCGGCGCGGAACGAGTCCTCGCCACGGAGCTCGAACTCTCGCGCCACGGGATGGCCGAGGCGCTCCTGCAGAAGCCTGTCGCTGTCGAGCGCCGGCGTGCCGATCTCCGCTGCGAGATCGTTCGCGACGGTCGACTTGCCGGCCCCCATGAAGCCGATCAGGACGAAAGCCATCCGATCCGCTGTTCGTAGGCGCGCACTGACTCGAGCACGTCGTCGATGTGGTCGCCGCCGAACTTGCGCCGGTAGGCATCGGCGAGCACGAGCGCCACCATCGACTCGCCGACCACGCCGGCGGCCGGCACCGTGCAGGAGTCGGTCCGCTCGCGCAGCGCCTGGGCGGGCTCGTGGGTGGCGGTGTCGACCGAGCGCAGCGGCTTGGTCAGCGTCGGCAGCGGCTTCATCGCACCCCGCACCACCAGCGGCGAGCCGGTCGTCATGCCGCCCTCCAGACCGCCGGCGCGGTTCGTCTCGCGGTAGTAGCCGCGCTCGGGCGAGAAGAATATCTCGTCGTGGGCGAGCGATCCAGGCAGGCCCGCAACCGCGAAGCCGTCGCCCAGCGAGACGCCCTTGATCGCCTGAATCGAGCAGATCGCCATCGCCAGGCGGCCGTCGAGCCGCTCCTCCCACGAGACGTGCGAGCCCAGGCCGGGGACCAGCCCGAAGGCCTGCACCTCGAACACCCCGCCAAGCGACTCGTTGGCCTTGCGCAGACGGTCGATCTCCCGCACCATCGCCCGCGTGGCGTCTGCGTCGAGGCAGCGCACGGCCGACTCGTCGACCGCGGCGAAGTCCCGCGGAGCGAGCTCGCCGTCACGCTCCGGCGCGTGGACCGAGGCGATCTGGATGACGTGCGAGTGGACGCTGACGCCGAGCGCGCGCAAGAAGGCCTTGCACAGCGCGCCGCCGGCGACCCGCGCGGCGGTCTCGCGGGCCGATGCGCGCTCGAGGATGTTGCGCACGTCGCTGTGCTTGTACTTCTGCGTGCCGACCAGGTCCGCGTGACCCGGACGCGGGAGGTGCACCTCGGCGACGTCCTCCGCGACCGGCCAGGGGTTCATCCGCTCTTCCCAGTTGGAGTAGTCGCGGTTTGCCACCTGCAGCGCGATCGGGCCGCCGAGCGTGAACCCGTGGCGCACCCCCGCGGTGACCTCGGCGCTGTCGCGCTCGATCTTCATCCGCCCGCCGCGGCCGTGGCCGAGCTGGCGGCGCGCCATGTCGCCGTTGAGGTCCTCGGGGGCGAGCGCGAGCCCTGCGGGCAGGCCCTCGACGATGCACGTCAGACCCGGGCCGTGCGACTCGCCGGCGGTTATCAGTCGGAGCTCCACGCCCCCTAGCTTATTGGCGGCGGCTCAGCGACCGCGGTGGCCGCGTATGGCGGCGTGGGCGCGGGCGGTCGAGGCCATGCGGGGCGCGAACACGAGAACGCCGGGCTGTGAGGAGTAGCTGAGGTAGGGAATCGAGACGAGGCCCGCGTGGCGGAGCAGCTCGCTTCCGGCTTTGGACACGCCGTGCAGGAGCAGGTTCTTGACCGAGCTGGCGGAGGCCTTTGAGCTCGTGATGCTGACGACCCGCAGTTCGTAGGTCAGCGTGAGCCCGCTCTCGAGGACTTCGAGCTGCTCGGACTGACCCGCTTTCAGGTCGATCGCCTGGCACTGGGAGGCGCTCGGCAGGCACGATGCGTTGCCGTGCAAGATCGTTTCGCCGACGATCGTGAAGGTCGCGCTCTTGCCGCCGGAGGTGACTCCGCGGAAGACCACCAGCGGCTGGCCGGCCGACGGGAGCGGCGTCTGCAGCTTGAGCCTCGCGTACGGCGTCAGCGGCGTTCCGGGGGGCGTGGCTGTCGCGGGAGCGATCCCGAACAGCACGGCGACGTGGTAGACGGTCTGCGGCTTCGACGGTTTCGTCGGGTTGGCGGGCTGCGCGGGCGTCGGCTTGGTCGATTCACCGGATTTGGAGGAGGTGCCCGATTCCGAGCCTGAGCCGCTGCTCGCGCCTTTGCTCGCTCCCGCCGCGGATGCCTTCTTCGCGGCGGCCGCCGCGGCGGCCGCCGCTGCCTTTTCCTTGGCCGAGGGAGGCAGCTTGGCGAACGGGTTGTGAGCCACGCCCTGGCGTTGTGCAGAGCCGCCGTCGGTCGTCTCGGCGACCGACTTGTCCGGCGTCGACTGGCTGATCGCCAGCCCCCCGGTCGCGGCCAGGCCCACCGAGGACCCGGGGATTGCAGCAGTCGGGGTGCTCGGGGACGAGCTGCCGGCGCCGGCGCCGACGACGACGTAGGCAACCGCACCGAGCAGCGCGATGACGGCGAGCGCGACGAAGGGCACGAGGCGGCGGTTCGTGAGGTCGCTCTTCAGTGAGTTGAGAAGCTCGTTCATGGGGTCACCCTTGCGATCGCGGGCGCCGTCGGGGAGCTGGGCGCTGTTGTGGTCGTGGTCGCCGAGGAGGCGGCGGCGCCCGTCGGGGAGGTGGGTGTAGCGGCGCCCGTCAGGCCCTGTCCGCCGGGGAGCTCATAGGCCGTCGCGGAGATCGTGCCCGAGAGTTCGCCGGCGCCGGACTTCCCTTCGGAGAGCGGCGACAGCTTGACGCTCTGGATCGTCAGCAGACGTCCGCTGACTTCCAGGCTGCCCTTGGCCGAGCGGGTGGTGAAGTGGTTGAGCTGCGAGAACAGGTGTTCGAGGTCGAAGAAGCTGCCGTCGAAGACGAACGTGAAGGGCATTTGCGTGAAGCCGGTCGGGGTCGCGGTGGCCGCCGCGGTCGCCGCGGCCGACGAGGAGCCGCCGCTGCTGCCCGAGGTGATGGAGGTGAAGTCGACCTTCTTGCGGTTGGAGGCGGCCGACAGCTCGTAGATCAGCGACGCGACTTCCTGTCCAGGGGGGACGGCTTTGCCGAGGCTCACGACCGACGCGTAGGCGGCCGCGTACTGCGACTGCGCGGCGCGCGCCCCGGATAGCTGGCCTTCGGCGCTCGCGAGCTGCGATTCGGCGGTCGCGAGCTGGGTGCTCTGTTCGCTGGCCTGCTTGCGCTCCGGCGAGACGACGAGCATCCAGCCGGCACCGAGAATCGCCAGCACGATGACACCCAGCAGTACGAATCGGTCGCGGCCGGTCATTTGGAGCTCGCTCCCGAGGTTGTGTTGGCGACCGTTTTCGTCGCGGCTGCGGCCGCGGTCGCACTGGGCAGCGCGTCGAAGGCGATCGTGACGCTGAAGACAGCGGACTCGCCGGGGCAGCCGCCGCCGGCGGCAGCCGCCTTCGTGGAGCTCTGCAGGGTGACCTGGCTGACGCCGTCGATCAGACGCAGGCGTTCGAGCATCTCGGCCACGACCGGCTGGCTTGTCGCGCAGCCCGCGAGGATGAACGTCGGCACGCTGCCGGGGGGCGTCGCCGAGCCCACGGGCGCGGCGCTCGCCGCGGCAGGCGCGGGGGCGGCAGCGGTGCTCGACGCTCCTGGCGCGGGTGTGCTCGGAGCGGGCGAGCTGGTGGAGGCGCTGGATGCCGTCGAGGCGATCGTGCCGGTCAACGACGAGATCGCGACCTGCTGAGGCAGCACGCGGCCGAACTCGTGGAAGACGTGGGCCCAGTCGAAGCGCGAGTCGACCAGCTGGGCAACCGTCTGCATGCGCTGTTCGCGCAGCGCGATGAAGCTGGTGAACGGTGCGAGGCGGCTGGCGGCGCTCTGTGCCTGCGATGCGCGCGCGGTCGCAGTCGCGATCTGGGCACGGCGAGAGGAGATGTTGTTCCTCGCCGTGCCGTAGAGCAGCGCGAGGACAGCCACACCGGCGAGCACCGCGAGCACGGCGTAGGCGGCGCCTTCGGAGCGTCCGGCGCCGACGGCCGAGCCGCTGCGCTGCTCGGCCGGGATCAGGTTGACAGCCCTCATTGCGGGGCCTCCGTCGCGGCAAGTCCGGTTGCCACGGCAAGTCTGTGGGTCGCCACCGCGCCGACGAGCGAATCGTCGAGCAGGCCGATGTCCTGCGTGTGGACGGAAACGCCGAGCGAGGTCTCGAGCGCCTCGGCGAAGCCTGGGATGTCCTGAACAGATCCGCTGAGGATCACGTGGGAGACCTCGCCGCCACCCTCCTGGGAGCGGTGGAAGTCGAGTGAGTTGCGGACCTCGCCGGAGATGTCGCGGATGCCGCCCTCGATTACGCCCAGCACGTCGGCATCTGAGCCGGGACCCGCTGGGGTCGCTTCGACCGTCGTCATCTCCTCGTAGCTCATCTCGCGCTCGACCTCATCGGCCTGCGCCTCGCTCTGCGGCTCGTTCTCCGCCGCGTGCTCGCTGCCCTCGGTCGGCTCCTCGGCTGCAACCGCGGGCGGCTGCTCGGCCGGCACGGGGACGGTGAGGTCGACCGCCGCCAGCAGCGCGCGGGCCTCGGTGAGGGGAATGCTGCGACGCTCGGCCAGCTCGATGGCCATGCCCTCGAGCCCGCTCCCCACCACGCGGGTGAAGCGGCAGATCGGCCCCTCGGCGATCGCCAGGTTGGTGAGCCCGTCGACGTTCAGATAGAGCACCCGGCCGACCTGCTCGGGGTCGGGCCGGTACAGCGAGCGGATCAGCGCGAAGGCCGACAGGTCGACGCCCTCGGCGCTCAGGCCGGCGTGTCGCACGGCAGCGAGCAGCTTTTCGACCATGTCGCGCTGGGCAGCGACGAGCACCACACGCTGGCGCTGGCCGGCGGGGGTGTCGACGATGCCGAGCGGGTGGAAGTCGAGCACGGCGTTGCTCAGCGGCATCGGAACCTGCTCCTGCGCCTGGAAGCGAACGGCCGCGGCGAGTTCCTTCTGGTCGGTGACCGGGGGAAGCTCGAGCGTCCGCAGCACGGTCCGCTGGTTGGCGACGCCGACGCGGACCCGCTTGCTCAGCCCGCTGCCGGCGAACAGCTCACGCAGCGCATCTCCGAGCGTGTCCTGGTCCATCACTTCGCCGTCGCGCATGGTGTCGGCGGGCAGCGGCATCGCAGCGGCGTCCTCGGCGAGGATCTTGCCGTTCACGCGCGCCTGAACCGCCGCGATGAACCCGGGCTGGATGTCCAGGCCCACGACATCGCCACCGGCGCGCCGGCCGATGTTCACGTTGAGGTTTGGCATTGAGGGGATTCGCATCGAGAAGGGCTTGCTTGAAAGTCGCGGCGCTGTGTGCCCGCAGGGGGGTATCGGCGGGAGCGGCGCGACGCTTTAGTGGAGAAAGTGTTTGACGTATAGATCGACGATCGGCGCCCCGACAAAAACGCCGAGCAGCGCGCCAAACGCCAGGAACGGGCCAAATGGAACAGCCGTCTTACGGCCCTCGAGCGCGCCCTTTCGCGCGATCACGGCGGCGCCGAGGCCGACGCCCGCGAGCAGCGCCGCGAGGATCGCCGGCGCGACAGCGGCGCCGAGGAACAGTCCCATGACACCGGCGAGCTTCACGTCGCCCATGCCCATGCCTCCCGGATAGGCCAGCGCGGCGAGCAGCAGGAAACCGCCGGCCACGGCGCCGGCGATCAGACGGCCGGGCTCACCGCCGGGATCGAGCGCGAGGCCGATCGCCAGCGCCAGCAGCGCACCCAGACCGGTGATCCGGTTGGGGATGATGCGGTGCTCGAGGTCGATCAGGGCTGCCGGGACGACGATCAGGATCAGCGCGACGCCGAGCGCGATCGACGCGGCCGAGTGGTGCACGAGCGCCGCGCCGACGCAGAGCGAGGCGGTCAGCGCCTCTACGAGCGGGTAGCGCGGTGAGATCGACTCGCCGCAACTGCGGCAGCGCCCGCGCAGCAGCAGCCAGGAGAGGATCGGGATGTTGTCGTAGGGCTTGACGGGCGTGTCGCACTTGGGACAGTGCGATCCCGGCGTGACGAGCGACTCGTGGCGCGGCAGGCGGTAGGCGACGACGTTCAGGAAGGAGCCGAACAGCGCTCCGAGTACTCCAGCGAACGTCGCGACCTCCATGCTCAGCTAATCGACAGATGCGCCGCCGGCCTTGAGCGCAATCGAACCGCTACAGGTGATGCCTCAGGCGAGGCTGGCACCCGCCTACCAGCTGCCGGTCGCGCAGCCGCCTTTGTTGCTCGATTCCGCTTTGCACGTCCTCGTCACTTCACCGGTTTCCTTTTTGGTGAACGTGAAGGTGTCGCCGCTCCCCGGCGCCACAGCCGTGACGACGAAGCCCTTGCCTGATTCCTTCGCTTCGGCGACGCTGAGGTAAGCGTTGCCGTTGCCGGCCGCGGTCTGGATCGCGGTCTCGTATTCGTGCAGGACTTTCGGTTCGGTGATCCCCGTGTATGAGGCCGCGTGGTCGGAGGCGTAGGTTTCGGCCGCCTGCGCACCCGAGCGGGCCATTTCCTTGGCGCTCGCGTCGTTGGCCTTGTTCTTCTGGCCGAGGAAGACCGGAATCGCGATCGCGGCGAGGATGCCGATGATCAGGATGACAACCAGAAGCTCGATCAGGGTGAAGCCCTGCTCGCACTTGCTCTCGCTGCTATGGCGTGTCTGGATCATCTTGGCTCCTATCGGCAGATCAGGCGACGCACTTTACGGATGAGCACAATCTCCGTGAGGACGTTCGCATGCCGCCCTCGAGGCGGGCAGAACGCAGGAGAGGCGACCCCGGGGGGCCGCCTCTCCTGAGCTGAATCGCATCCGAGCTCAATGCTCGGACTGGACTGCTACCAGCTGCCGGTCGAGCAGCCTGTTCCCGCTTTCACGGGCAGGCAGGAGCGGGTGATGACGCCTTCCGCGCTCCTGCTAATGGAGAATTCGTCGCCGTTGGTCGATTTGGCGGTGACCTTGTAGGCCGTCGGGGCCTGCGTGCCTTCGATCAGGTACGCTTCACTCGGGCTCGACGTGATGCGTGCCGAGGGCTCGTATTTGTTGATTTCCGCGATGGTCACTTTCGCGTATTCCCCGTTGTTGTCGGTCGCGATCGTCTCAGCGGTTGTCTGAGCGGTACGCGCGAGCTCCTTCGCCTGGGCGTCAACTGCCTTGCCCTTCTGGCTGAGGAACGACGGAATGGCGATCGCGGCCAGAATGCCGATGATCAGGATGACGACCAGAAGCTCGATGAGGGTGAAACCACCCTCCTCCTTTGAGCGCTGGCGCAGTCGATAGAGCATGTGATCCTCCTAGGATCCGGTTACTTGGGCGCCAGCCCCTCGGTAATCGCCTCACACGACGATGCGTCCCCCTATCGAGAGCCGCCGGCTTTGCTACGCACCCTCACAGATGCTTGCCTTGGCACCTCGGTTCTGGCTTTGACAGCACCTGCATCGACCGTCGTGCCGGAATTCTTTATACGTGCACGCCCCGTTGGACGCATTTATTTTCCCGCCGCGACGCGGGCGCCCAAGCGCCACGCTCGGGGATAGGAGACCGGTGCGGGAGGCGCTCAGGCGGCCTGGTCGGGGGGCGGGCCGGCGGGCTCCGCCTGAACCTCGTTGGCCGGCCACGCGGCCTGAGCGTCGACGCCCTGCAGGCGCACTCCGCTGCCCTCACACCACGGGCAGGAAACCGTGCTCGCGCTGCCGCCGAGGTTTGAGATCACATGGCCCGTGCCGCGGCAGGGCATACACTCCCGCGGCTCATGAGACTCCTCGGCCTGGTCCTCGCTATCGCTCGTCTCGCTCGCCACCGGGCGATGAGACTAGCGTTCCTCGCATGAGAACACGCGGGCGGGCAGCCGAGTGGACGCTGGTGGGCGCGATAACCGTCGGCGCCGCGGTGCTGCGACTGCTCTACATCGGCAAGGTCTCCCCCGACCCCTTCTACGACGCCGCCGTGCGCAGCATGTCGCTTTCGTGGCACAACTTCTTCTTCGGCGCCTTCGAGCCCGGCGGCAGCGTCTCGATCGACAAGCCTCCGATCGACCTCTGGCTGCAGGTCATCAGCGTGAAGCTGTTCGGGTTCAGCTCGACGACGCTGAAGCTGCCGGAGGTGTTCGCGGGGATCGTCTCGGTCCCGCTGCTGTATGCGGCCGTGCGGCGCATGTGGAGCGCCTCGGCCGGCATCGCAGCCGCGCTCGCGATCGCGGTCCTTCCCGTCGAGGTGATCACCTCGCGCAGCGACACGATGGACGCGGTGATGATGGCGCTGATCGTGCTCGCGCTGCTGCTGATCGTGCGCTCGCTGCAAGACGGGCGGCGGCGCTGGCTGCTCGCCGGCGCCGCGGTGCTCGGCCTCGCCTTCGACGTCAAGCTGCTCGAGTCGCTCGTCGCGCTGCCGGGAATCGCCGTGCTCGCCTATCTGGGCCTGCCGGGCACGCCGCTGCGACGGATCGGCAACGTGGCGCTCGCCGGCGTCGTGTTCGTGGTCGTCGCGCTGTCTTGGCTGACCGCGACGCTGATCGCACCGGCCCACGACCGCCCGTGGGCGATCGGCTCGAGCAACGGCAGCGCCTGGAACGCGGCGTTCGTGTTCAACGGCACCGAACGCCTGGGCGGCAAATCACCAGAACCGCAGGGCACGGTGTATGAGGCGGGCCACGCCTACCCCACGGCCACACAGTCCGAGCGCGACCGCATCCCGATCGTCCCGCCCTCCCCCACTCGCCTGCTCGCCCGTGTCGGCCCGCTCTCCGGCGAGCGGCTCGGCCTCGAGATCCTGGTCGCGCTGCTGCTCGGAGTCCCGGCGCTGCTCTTGGGCCTGCGCCGCTACCCGCCGCGAAAAGAGCGTGCCGTGGACGCGGGGAGCGTGAGCGGTACCGGCATTGGCGAGGCGAACGTGGCGAGCGCGCGCTCGGGCGGCGACCCCAGCGCCGGACCCGGCGAGTCGAGCTCGCCGCCGACCGGCTCGG
>OLKX01000138.1_pt1 | contig 12467 bp, 10 predicted proteins | sample 1604201 | NCBI WGS metagenome assembly OLKX01 (sample SAMEA104055716, study PRJEB20765) | soil metagenome | biome: Arctic tundra; feature: Polygonal ground; material: soil | place: USA | collected 2011-09 | depth 0-0.5 m
ACGAGCATCGCGTCCTTGCCGCCGAGCTCGACCGTGACCTCCTTCTCGTGCGACACGCACGCGCGCGCCACCGCACGTCCCACGGCGGGCGAGCCGGTGAAGAGGATCTTCTGCGCCGGCGAGCGGGCCAGCGCGACGCCGACATCCGCGTCGCCGTGAGCGACCCGCACGAGCCCCTCCGGCAGGCCCGCGCGAGCGAGCAGGCGGGCGATTCGCTCGGCCGCCAGGCGGGCCCGTGCGGCCGGCTTGAAGACCACGCCGTTGCCCGCCAGCAGCGCTCCCGCGATCTGCCCGAGCGGCTGGGCGAACGGCGCGCTGCCCGCTCCGATCACGGCCACCACACCGAACGGCTCGTAGGCGATGCGCCCGCGCTTGAGGATCGACATAGAGCGGTGCACCGCCACGCCGCGCCCGCCGAGCACGCGCGCGCCGTCGTCGGCGATCCAGATCAGCGCATCGATCGCCGCGAGCAGCTCGAGCGCCGCTATCTCGGCCGCCGGGCGCCCCTGCTCGCGCGCGATCAGATCGCGCAGCTCGTCGAAGTCGTCGATCACCGACTGCGCCATCCTGCGCATGTAGCGGGCGCGGTCCTGCACGCGCAGCAGCGCCCACAGCGGCTGCACCTTCGCGACCTCGCGCACCACCTGCTCGACCCGCTCGGGCGCCGTGGCGGTCACGTGGCCGAGCGCCGCGCCGGTCGCCGGGTCGCGCGCCGTCAGCTCGCGCCGATCGGAGTGCTCGCTCTGCTCGCTGATCATCGCGACGCGATTATCGCGGCTCCCGTCCCCGTGCCCGGCCGATCTCCAGCAGGCGTGCCGCGAGCTCCGCCTCGGCCTCATCAGGCCGATAGAAGCGCTCTCCGGCAACCCCCTCCGGCGCCAGCTCCTGCGTCGAGAGGTGCCCGTCGCGACGGTGGGGGTTGTCATAGCCGTCGCGCTCGCCCCCAGAGCGTGCATCGGCGAGCGGCCCGGAGCGCAGCGCGCCGGGCACCTCGCCGGCGCCGTGCTCGCGCACGTGCTCCGAGGCGGCCGCCAGCGCCCGTCCCGCGGCGTCGGACTTCGGCGCAAGCGCCAGGTAGATCGCTGCCTGGGCGAGCGCGTAGCGCGCCTCCGGCAGGCCCAGCCGGTCGACCGCATGCGCGGCCGCGGTCGCCAGGCTGAGCGCGGCCGGATCGGCGTTGCCGATGTCCTCGGAGGCGAGAATCACCATGCGGCGCACGATGAAGCGTGGGTCCTCGCCGCCTTCGAGCATCACGGCGAGGTAGTAGAGCGAGGCGTCGGGGTCCGAGCCGCGCGTTGCCTTGATCCACGCCGAGATGTAGTCGTAGTGGCGATCGCCCTTTTTGTCGTAGAGGACGGCGCGGCGCTGAAGCGCATCCTCGACGTGCTGCAGCGTGACCCCGCTCTGCCCCAGCCGGGCGGCCGTGCTCGACGCCAGCTCGAGCGCGTTGAGGGCGGTGCGGGCGTCGCCTTCGCTGCGCGCGGCGAGGAACTCGATCGCGTCCTCGTCGACTGCGAGCGGCTTCTCGATCGCCCGGCGCAGCACCGTTTCGAGCTCCGCGACGCTCAGCGCCTGAAGCGCATACACGCGCAGGCGCGAGAGCAGTGCGCCGTTGACCTCGAAGGCCGGGTTCTCGGTGGTGGCTCCGATCAGCGTCAGCAGGCCGTCCTCGACGGCCGGCAGCAGCGCGTCCTGCTGGGCCTTGTTGAAGCGATGGATCTCGTCGAGGAATAGGACGGTCTGCCCGGCGCCCGTGTCGCGGCGGTGCGCGGCCCGCTCGATCACCGCTCGGACCTCCGCGCGACCCGCCGCGACCGCGCTCAGCTCCTCGAACGCAGCGCCCGAGCCGGCGGCCACGATGCGCGCGAGCGTCGTCTTCCCCGACCCCGGTGGCCCGTAGAGGACCATGGAGTGCGGCCGGCGAGACTCGATCGCCGTGCGTAGCGCCGATCCCCCCGCCAGCAGATGCGTCTGGCCGACGAAGTCCGCCATCGCACGCGGCCTGACGCGCACCGCGAGCGGCTGCGCGGACGCCGCGCCCGGCTGCCCAAACGAACGACTCCCCGATTCGATGGCTGGATCGTCGTCAAATAGGGTATTCATAGGTTGAGTATCGCGCGCGCGGCGGCCGCGCTCGATCGTTCGCCGGAAGGTTGCGTCGGCGGCTTGTCGAAACTACAAGGCCCAATGCCTAGTGATGCCAACCCCACCCATAGTCCTCTGTCGGTTTGGGCTACATTGCGAGCGATAGGCAGACCGTGCGTCCAAGATGCCAGCATGGGTAGCCTGTCGAGCCGACGGGCACCACGCTTCGCGCTCGCACTCGCACTCGCGCTCGCGCTCGCGCTCGCACTCCCGCGAGGCGCCAGTTGAGCGCTACCTCCGAGCTTGCGCCCACCGGCGGCCTCGAATTCCTCGACGTCGGCGGTGACATCGCCGCGCGGTCGCCGCTTCAGCTTTTCTGGCGGCGCTTTCGCCGGGACCGCGTCGCGGTGGTCTCACTCGGATTCGTCGTATTCCTGGTGATCGTCGCGATCGCGGCGCCGCTCGTCGTAAAAATCCTGGGCCTGCCCGGGCCATACGTCCAGAACCTCAATCTGACCGATGAATTCGGCAGCCCGCAGGGGCCCAGCGGCGCTCACCCCTTCGGTGTCGACCAGCTCGGCCACGACGTGATGTCGCGCGTCATCTACGGAACGCGCGTGTCGCTCGAGGTGGGCATCGTGGGCACGTCGATCGCCGCCGTGATCGGCGTGTCGCTCGGCCTCGTGGCGGGCTACTACCGCGGCTGGGTGGACACAGTGTTGTCGCGGACCGTCGACGTCGTGCTGTCGATACCGGTGTTGCTGCTGGGGTTGGGCATCGGCGCCGCATGCGCCGTACGCGGCTGTGTCGGCGGTGCGATCTCGCCGGGAACGAGCGTGATCATATTCCTGATCGCGCTCGTCAACTGGACGTACGTCTTCCGCATCGTCCGCGGCCTCGTGCTGTCGCTGCGTGAGCGAGAGTTCGTCGATGCCGCGCGGGCGCTGGGAGCCTCGAACGCCAGGATAATGTTCCGCGAGATCCTGCCGAACCTCGTCGCGCCGGTGATCGTCTACGCGACGCTGCTGATACCGCTGAACATACTGCTGGAGGCTTCGCTCTCGTTCCTCGGCGTCGGCGTGCGCCCGCCGACGGCGAGCTGGGGCCAGATGATCGCCGCTGCCACGCCGATCTTCAACACGGCCTGGTGGTACATGACCTTCCCCGGAGTCGCGCTGCTGCTGACCGTGCTGGCCTTCAACCTGCTCGGCGACGGCCTGCGTGATGCGCTCAACCCCCGAACGGTCCGGTGACTGCGCCGGTGCCGCCAAAGACAACCAAAGGAGGCGTCCCAATGCGGTCGCTTAGAACGATCATGGCGGCTGCGGTCGCGGGGGCGCTGATGTTCGCCCTGGCCGCTTGCGGCTCAAGCAGCACAACCTCGAGCTCTAGCTCTAGCTCTAGCTCGACACTCCCCGGCGTCCAGACGCCGCAGACGGAGTCGCTCACCGGCGGTAAGAAGGGCGGCACCCTGAACGTGGCACAAAGTACGGACTTCGAACATCTCGACCCCGGCCAGTCCTACTACCAACTCGACTACGAGATCACCGGCGCTACCCAGCGGAGCCTATACAGCTACAAGCCAAACACCTTTTCGGAAGCAACGCCCGACATCGCCGAAGGCCCGGCGCAGATCTCTGATGCCAACAAGCTGATTACGATCAAGATTCGCAAAGGCGTGCACTTCAGCCCGCCGGTCAATCGTGAAGTGACGGCTGCCGACGTGGTCTATGCGATCGACCGCGTCGCCAATCCGAACGTCGCGAACCCCTACTACCTCGGCTACCTCGAAGCCATCGAAGGAATGAAGGCCGCCAACGGCGGCCCGGTGCCCGGTATCAAGGCCGTCGACAAGAACACGCTTCAGATCAAACTCACCAAGCCGCAGGCGGGAATCGTCGTGGCCTCGATGGTGCTGCCGTACTCGGCCCCTGTGCCCGAAGAGTACGCCAAGAGCTTCGATGCCAAGAAACCGAGTGAATACACGAGCTACATGGTCGCCACGGGTCCGTACATGCTCAAGGCCGACAGCCAGGGCAAGATCCTCGGAACCGGATACCAGGCCGGCAAGTCGGCGACGCTGGTTCGCAACCCCAACTGGAACGCGAGCACAGACTTCCGTCCCGCCTACCTGGACCAGATCAACATCTCGATCGGTGGCGACTCCAACGTGATCGGCCGCCAGGTTCTGGAAGGCAGCCACATGCTCCAGACCGACGCGCCGGCCGCTCCCGTGCTCAAGCTCGCCGTCCAACAGCACCGCAGTCAGCTTCAGATCTCTGCCGGCGGGGGAGCGGGCGACCGCTACCTCGCGGTCAACAACAGCAACGGACCCTTCAAGAACGTCAACCTGCGCAAGGCGTTGTGGGCGGCGACCGATCGCGAAGCGCTGGACAAGCTGCGCGGGGGGAAGATCTCGTCCGACGTAATGACGCACTTCCTGTGGAACGGCATCCCCGGATTCGAAGAAGCCGGCGGCTACTCGGGACCGCAGGTGGACTACAACGAACACCCGCAAGGCGACATTGCTGTCGCGGAAAAGTACATGAAGCTCGCCGGTTACCCGAGCGGCAAATACACGGGCTCTGAAACCCTCCAGGTCGTGGGCGACAACTCGGCGCCGGCGAATAACGTCGCCGAAGCCGTCAACCAGACGCTCAGGAACCTCGGATTCAAAACGAAGCTCAACCTCGTCGAGCACACCGTCATGTACTCGAAGTACTGCGGCGTGGTCTCAGAAAAGATCGACGTCTGCCCGAACGTCGGCTGGGTCCCGGACTTCGGCGATGCGCAGGCGGTCCTCGACGTGCCGTTCAACGGCAATTTGATCGTCAAGACCGGCACCAACTCCAATTGGGGCCTGGTCAACCACCCCCAGATCAACGCGGCGATGGAAGCGGCGACGAAGGTCGTGGGCGTGAAGGCCCGCGGCGAAGCTTGGGCGAAGATCGATAGAGAACTCGTCGCCGAAGCCGTCGCGATTCCCTACCAGTGGGCCAAGGAACCGTACATCGAGTCCAAGGACGTCGCAGGGGTGGGCGACTACTGGAACTCGGGCGCATGGGACTACTCGTTCACATCGCTGAAGTAGCTGCAGACAAGCGCCAGACGGGGGGCGGGTCGCCGGCCCGCCCCCGTCGGTGCATCTCTTTACGGATCGGGCGGATAGTTCCAGCTCGCGTCCAGAGACGGAGATCGACGATGGTGAAAACCAGACAATGAGCCGCTACATCATCCGCAGGCTGCTGTGGGGGGTGATGCTGCTGGTCGTCGTCCTCGCGCTGCTGTTCGTGATGTTCCGGGTGCTGCCCACCGCCGACCCGGCGAAGCTCAGGGCAGGGCGCCTGCAGAACCCAAAGATCATCGCCGAGATTCGCCAGAACCTGGGACTCGACAAATCGCTGCCGGCGCAATTCTGGGTGTACATAAAGAACCTGTTCCTTCACTTCGACCTTGGCTACAGCTACTACAGCGACGCGCCCGTCAAGGAACTGATCTTCGATCGCGTCTCGGCGACGCTGTCATTGGTCCTGGGCGGCGCGATCGTCTGGCTGCTCACCGGCGTCGGAGTGGGGATCATCTCGGCCAGGCGCGCAGGCTCGCGACTCGATCGGGTGAGCATGGGCACATCGCTTGTGCTCGTCTCGGCTCCCGAATACTGGCTCGGCCTGATCGCGCTGTACGTGTTCGCGGCCGACATCGGGCAGGTCCGCGTGTTCCCCGGCGCGGGCAGCTACGTCGGACTCACGGCCGATCCAGTCAAATGGTTCGAGGCGCTGATCTTGCCTTGGCTGGTGGTCGCGGCGGGGACAGCCGCGATCTACGCGCGGCTGATACGAGGCGGCCTGATCGAGACGATGGGTGAGGACTACATACGCACGGCACGCGCCAAGGGTCTGTCAGAGCGTCGGGTGGTCCTGCGCCACGGCCTGCGCTCTGCGATCAATCCGATCGTCACCATCCTCGGGCTCGACATCGGCGTGCTACTCGGGAGTTCGGTGCTCGTCGAAACCGTCTTCAACATCCCCGGCATCGGGCGCCTCAACTACGTTGCCATCACGCACGCCGACTTCCCGATCGTGCAGGGCACGGTGCTGGTGGCGGCCCTCTTCATCATTGTCGCCAACATCGTCGTGGACATCGGCTACGCGTTCCTCGATCCGCGCGTGGGCTACTCATGAGCACAGCAGAGGTACTGCTGCGCGTCGAAGATCTCGCTGTCGAGTTCTCGACCGACGACGGCGTCGTCCACGCGGTCGACGGAATCACCTACGAGGTCCACCGCGGGCGCACGCTCGGCATCGTCGGCGAGTCCGGCTCGGGCAAGACCGTGTCCTCCCTGACCACGCTCGGGCTGACGCGCAGCAAGAGCGCGACGATCTCCGGGCGGATCCTCTTCGAGGGCCGCGACCTCGTGGCGCTCGAGGATGACGAGCTGCGCGCGATCCGCGGAAACGACATCGCGATGGTGTTCCAGGATCCGCTGTCCTCGCTGCACCCGTTCTACAAGGTCGGCTGGCAGCTGATCGAGGCGGTGCGCGCACACAACGAGGTCTCCAAGGCACAGGCCAAGCAGCGTGCCGTGGAGCTGCTCGGGCTCGTCGGAATCCCTGATCCGTCGCGGCGCGTGGATGAGTTCCCGCACGAGTTCTCCGGCGGAATGCGCCAGCGCGTGATGATCGCGATGGCGCTGGCCAACGAGCCCAAGCTGCTGATCGCCGACGAGCCGACGACGGCGCTGGACGTGACGGTGCAGGCGCAGATTCTCGCGCTGCTCGAACGCCTCCAGCGCGAGCTCGGGATGGCGATCGTGGTGATCACACACGACCTCGGGGTCGTCGCCGAGATGGCCGACGACATCGCTGTGATGTACGCCGGGCGGATCGTCGAGACGACCTCCGCCGCGGTGCTGTTCACGAAGCCCCAGCACCCCTACACCTGGGGGCTGTTGAAGTCGATCCCGAAGCTCGACGGATCGCGCGACGAAGCGCTCGTGCCGATTCCGGGTAGCCCGCCGAGCCTGATCAACCCGCCGTCGGGCTGCCACTTCCATCCCCGCTGCCCCTACGCGCAGCCCGACCATGCCCGCATCGATCCGGCGCTGGAGCCGGTGCCGGGAGAGCCCGAGCACCACGTCGCCTGCCTGCTCGAGCCGGAGCTGCGCGTTCGCCTGTGGGAGCAACTGCGCGACGGACGGATGCCCGAGGAGGCCGTCGCGGCCGTCGGCCTGGGAGGGGCGGCGTCGTGAGCGCTCTTGTCGAGATACGGGACCTGGTCAAGCACTTTCCGATCACGCGCGGGATCCTCTTCCAGAAGAAAGTCGGCGCCGTCCAGGCCGTCGACGGGATCAGCTTCGACATCGAGCAGGGCGAGACGCTCGGCATCGTGGGCGAGACGGGTTGCGGCAAGACCACGACGGCCCGGCTGATCATGCGCCTGCTCGAGGCGACCTCGGGCGAAATTCGCTTCGACGGTCAGGACATCACGCGACTGAAGGGCAACGACCTGAAGGCGATCAGGCGCGACATGCAGATGATCTTCCAGGATCCCTACTCCTCGCTGAACCCGCGCAAGACGATCGGCTCGATCATCGGCGACCCGTTCGCGATTCACAACCTGCATACCGAGAAGGGCGAGCGCAAGCGCGCGGTGCAGGAGCTGATGGAGACAGTGGGGCTGAACCCGGAGCACTACAACCGCTACCCGCACGAGTTCTCCGGTGGCCAGCGCCAGCGGATCGGCGTGGCGCGGGCGCTCGCGCTGAAGCCAAAGCTGCTGATCGCCGACGAGCCCGTGTCGGCGCTCGACGTCTCGATCCAGGCGCAGGTGCTGAACCTGCTGCGCGACCTGCAGCGCGAGTTCGGCCTGACGGTCGTCTTCATCGCACACGACCTGTCGGTCGTGCGTCACATGTGCGATCGCGTCGCGGTCATGTATCTGGGCAAGATCGTCGAGATCGGCCCCGGCGACGCGCTGTATGGCTTTCCCCGCCACCCCTACACCGGTGCGCTCCTATCAGCCGTTCCGGTCGCCGACCCCTCGCGCCACGGCAGCGAGCGCCACCTGCTCACGGGCGACGTGCCGAGCCCTGCCAACCCGCCGAGCGCGTGCCGCTTCCACACCCGCTGCTCCAAGGCGCAGGAGCGCTGCTCGATCGACGAACCGCAGCTCGTCGAGATGGACTCGGGGACGCGCGCTGCATGCCACTTCCCACTCACCCGCGAGGAGATCCCGCAGATCGGCGTACGATCAGCCGGATGAGCGCGAGCACACCCGCCGCCGAGGCCGAGCAGCTGCTCGGCGGTCTGATCCGATTCAACACCGTCAACCCGCCCGGCAACGAGCGCCCGGCCCAGGAGTACCTCGCCGCGCACCTCGCCGCGGCGGGCTTTCAGTGCGAGTTGCTTGGCGCCGAGCCCGATCGGCCCAACCTCGTCGCCCGCCTCCGCGCCGAGGGTCCCGACAGCGACGGACCAGCGCTCTGCTACCTCGGCCACGTCGACACCGTGCTCGCCGACCCCGCCGACTGGACCCACGATCCTTGGTCGGGCGAGATCGCCGACGGCTACCTGTGGGGCCGCGGAGCGCTTGACATGAAGTCCCAGGTCGCCGCCGAGGTCGCCGCCGCTGCCTCGCTCGCGCGCTCGGGGTGGCGACCGGCGCGGGGAGAGCTGCTGATCGTCTCGGTCGTCGACGAGGAGACCGGCGGCGAGCTCGGCGCCCAGTGGATCACCGAGACCCACCCCGAGAAGGTGCGCTGTGACCTGCTCGTCAACGAGGGCGGCGGTGCCGTGTTCGAGTACGCCGGGCGGCGCTGCTACGGCGTGTGCTGCGCCGAGAAGGGCGTGTTCCGCTTCACGATCACGACCGACGGCATCGCCGGGCACGCCTCGATGCCGAGCATGGGGGAGAACGCGCTGCTGAAGATGGGACCCGTGCTCGATCGTCTCGCAGCGCGCCAGCCATCGCTGCTGGCGACCGACGAGCCGCTCGCGTTTCTCGCCGGCATCGGCGAGGACCCCGGCGACCCCGCTGGATCGCTCGCGCGTTTGCGCGCCGCCGACGCGCGCCTGGCGACGATGTTCGAGCCGATGTTCGGCGTGACGTTCACGCCCACGCGGATCAGCGCCTCGGAGAAGATCAACGTGATCCCGAGCAGGGCGGAGATGAAAGTCGACTGCCGCGTGCCGCCGGGCCTCGGCGAGGCCGACGTGCGCAGGGGAATCGAGGAGGTGCTCGGCCCCGAACGGGGCGCGACGTGGCGGATCGCCTTCACCGAGCAGGTGATGGGCAACCGCTCGCCCGTGTCCTCGTCGCTGATGGACACGATCTTTGATTGGGTCGGCGAGCAGGACCCGGGCGCGCAGGTGGTGCCGGTCGTGCTCCCCGGGTTCACCGACTCGCGCCACTTCCGCCTCGCGTTCCCCGACTGCGTCGCATACGGGTTCTTCCCCCACCGGCATCAGTCGCTGCCGGAGAGCGCGCCGCTGGTGCACGGAGCCGACGAGCGCATCGACGTGCGCGACCTGGCGTTCGCAGCCGGGTTCTTCGCGGACCTCGCCCAGCGCGTGCTCGGTTGACTTCGACCAGCCCTCGACACACGACGGGAAAACCCGCATAATCATCGAGATGCCACGGATGGTGCACTCTCGAAGGGGCAACGGTTGAGCACGCAGGCGAGCACCGTGCCCGCACCCGACGCGGCGGCGCAGGCAGCCGCCGCTCAGGCGGTGAAGGGTGCGTCCCACGGGGCGGCCGCGACCGGCAGCAGCGCCGCTCACGGGGCCGTGAGCCACGCGGCGGTTACGACGCACGCGGCGACGATCCACACGGTGCCCGCGCCCGCGCCGCACCTCTCGCTGGCGACGGAAATCCAGAACTTCGCCTACAACTGGCAGCCGGTCCTGATGATCCTGTTCTTCACGGCGATCATCGTCGTGCTGTGGCGGACGCTGAAGGTGATGCCGCGGACCAAGCCACAGCAGATCAAGCCCGCCTCCAACCAGGCTGTGACGTTCGACGACATCGCCGGTGTCGACGAGGCCAAGGCGGAGCTGCTTGAGATCGTGGAGTTCCTGCGCGACCCCAAGTCCTTTCAGGCGCTCGGCGCCAAGGTGCCGAAGGGAATCCTCCTGCACGGCCCGCCGGGCACCGGCAAGACGCTGCTCGCGAAGGCCGTGGCGAACGAGTCTGGCGCCCAGTTCTTCGCCCAGTCGGCCGCCTCCTTCGTGGAGATGTTCGCGGGCCTCGGCGCCGCGCGCATCCGCCGCCTGTTCGCCGTCGCGCGCAAGCACGAACCGGCGATCATCTTCATCGACGAGCTCGACGCCGTCGGTGGACGCCGCGGCTCGGACATCTCGGGGGAGAAGGACCAGACGCTCAACCAGCTGCTCGTCGAGATGGACGGCTTCGCCAGCAGCGGGCGCGTCGTCGTGATCGCCGCATCGAACCTGCTCGAGAAGCTCGACCCGGCGCTGCTGCGCCCCGGGCGCTTCGACCGCCAGGTCTTCGTCGTGCCGCCAGACGTCAAAGGCCGTCTCGGCGTGCTGCAGGTCCACACGCGCAACAAGCCGCTCGAGGATCTCGATCTCGGGCTCGTCGCCCAGCAGACCAGCGGGCTGACGGGAGCGGACCTGGCGAACATCTGCAACGAGGCGGCGATCTTCGCGACCCGCAGAGGGGCCAAGGCGATCGCGATCCGCGACTTCGACTCGGCGATCGAGCGGGTGATCGCAGGCGTGCAGTCCAAGCGCGTGCTCAACAGCCACGAGAAGCGCGTCGTCGCATTTCACGAGGCGGGACACGCGCTGTGCGGCGAGCTGCTGCCGTCGGTCGACCGGGTGCATCGGATATCGATCGTCCCGCGCGGCCGGGCGCTGGGCTACACGCTGAACCTGCCGGCCGAGGACCGCTATCTGAAGACGCGCGAGGAGCTGCTCGACTACATGACCGTGCTGCTCGGCGGGCGCGTGGCCGAGCAGATCGTCTTCGGCGCGATCACCACAGGCGCGTCGGACGACCTCAAACGCGTGGCTGACATCTCGCACTCGATGGTTCACGACTTCGCCATGGGCACGGCCGGTGTCGGGCGCTCGCCCGAAGGGGACGTGCGGCTGTCGGAGACGACGCTGCGGATCCGCGACGAGGAGCGCCAGGACCTGATCGAGGAAGCCCGTCGCGCCGCCCAGAAGCTGATCATCGCCCATCGCGAACAGCTCGACTCGCTCGCCCACGAGCTGCTCGAGAACGAGGTTCTGGACCGCGACGCGATCGACCAGATCATGGAGGGCGTGCCGCGCATGGAGCGCGCGCCCGGTGTCGGGCTGCGCGTGGTGGCGGCGACGCCGCACGCTCCACCGCTCGGGCCCGGCCCGATCGGCGTACCCGGAGCCTCGCCCGAGGACGGAGCCGGACGGCTATAGACTGCGGCTCATGTTCAGCCGCATTGACCACATCGGAGTAGCCGTCGAGGAGATCGAGCTCGCGCTCGAGCTCTACCGCGACGAGTTCGAGCTGACGATCGCTCACCGCGAAGTCGTCGAGGAGCAGGGTGTCGAGGCGGTGCTGCTGGATGTCGGCGAGAACCACGTCGAGCTGATCGCACCGCTCGCAGCCGACACGCCGGTGGGGAAGTTCCTCGCCCGGCAGGGCCCGGGCTTGCACCACGTGGCCTACCAGGTGCAGGACATCGAGGCGACGCTGCGTGCGCTCAAGCAGGCGGGTCTCGCGCTGATCGACCAGGAGCCGCGCACCGGTATTCGCGGCTCGAGGGTCGCGTTCATGCATCCGCGGGCGACCGCAGGTGTGCTCACCGAGATCGTCGAGCCGGCGGCGGGCAGCGGAGGACACTGATGCCGCCAAGCACGCGACGAGTCACGATCGGCTTCCAGGGCGGCCAGGTGCTGGCGCTGCGGGTCACCGACGAGCAGCTGAAGGCGCTCAACGAGGCGCTCGGCGCCGCCGGCTGGCACGAGATCCAGAGCGAGGACGGCCCCGTCCGCGTCGATCTCTCCCAGGTCGTCTACCTGAGCGCCGAGGGAGACGACCTCCGCGTCGGCTTCGGCTAGGACGACTAGGACGGCCGCGGGCCGGCGCGAGGCGGCGCCCTCGGTCGCTCGTGTGCAGAGCACACTTCGCTCCCTGCGTCCTGCGGCGCCGACCCGGTCGTGCCTCGCTTGACCCGCGGCCGTCCTAGAGCGTGGTGGTACTTCCGTGAACTTCGATGAGCGACTTCTGCTCCTTGCCCGCACCCGGGGGCATACTCCGCAGGCCGAGCGCGCCGTCGAGCGGTTCTCGCGACTCGGCGAGCACGGCGGGGTGTGGCTGGCGATCGGCACGGCCGGCGCTCTGCTCGACGGTGCCCGGCGGCCCGGCTGGCGCCG
>OLKX01000097.1_pt1 | contig 12386 bp, 11 predicted proteins | sample 1604201 | NCBI WGS metagenome assembly OLKX01 (sample SAMEA104055716, study PRJEB20765) | soil metagenome | biome: Arctic tundra; feature: Polygonal ground; material: soil | place: USA | collected 2011-09 | depth 0-0.5 m
AGGGCCGCGGCGGCGCCGGCGCCGGCGCCTGAGCACAGGTCGGCGCTCCGGCGCAGGCGCCTGAGCACAGGTCGGCGCGGCGCCTTCCGCCGCATCCGCGCACGGCGACTTGACACGACAACACGCACCCCGCGATTGCAGGTAGGCTCTGCCCACGATGGCCTACTTCGTCACGGGAGCGACCGGCTTCATCGGAAGTCGACTTGTCGAACGGCTGCTGGAGAAGCGCCAGGGCAAGATCTACGTGCTCGTCCGCGAGAGCTCCAAGCCGCGCCTCGACGACCTGATCGAGCGCTGGGGCGTTGTCGCGGGCAGCGCGGCGGCCAACCGTGTGGAACCCGTCGTCGGCGACCTGCGCCGACCTCTGCTTGGCATCGAGAAGGAGCAGGTCACCGAGCTGCGCGGCAAGATCAACCACCTGTTCCACCTCGCCGCCGTCTACGACATGACCGCGCCGTCGGAGCGCAACACCGCGGTCAACGTCGGCGGCACCACCCACGCCGTCGAACTCGCTCGCGCGGTCGACGCCAAGCACCTGCACCACGTCTCCTCGATCGCCGTCGCCGGCACCTACAGGGGCGTGTTCGAGGAGGACATGTTCGACGAGGGCCAGCGACTGCCCTCGGCCTACCACCGTACGAAGTTCGAGTCCGAGCGCATCGTCCGCGAACAGCCCTACGTGCCGTGGCGCGTCTACCGGCCCGGCATCGTCGTGGGCGACTCGCAGACCGGCGAGATGGAAAAGGTCGACGGCCCCTACTACTTCTTCAAGGCGATCCAGCGGATGCGCCACCTGCTGCCCGAGTGGGTGCCGCTCGTCGGCCTGGACCTCGGCCACACCAACGTCGTGCCGGTCGACTGGGTCGCCGGCGCGCTCGAGCACATCGCGCACGAGCCCGACCTCGACGGCCGCGCCTTCCACCTCACCGACCCCCGGCCCCAGCGCGTCGACGAGCTGATCAACGAGCTCGCCGCCGCCGCGCACGCGCCGCGCTTCGCGATGAGCATCGACAAACGACTGATCGACCCGCTGCCGAAGTGGCCGCTCGCGCTCGCATCCGCCCTGCCGCCGTTTCGCCAGATGCGCAAACTCGCCCTGCGCGAGCTCGGCATCCCCGAGGAGGTGCTCGCGCACATGGAGCTCGTGCCGCGCTTCGACACCCGCGAAGCGACGCTCGCACTGGCCGGCTCGCCGCTGGAACAGCCGCCGCCGCTGCAGGACTACGTGGCGCGCCTGTGGGACTACTGGGAGCGCGAGATGGATCCCGACCTGCGTCGCGGGCGCACGCTGAAGGAGGCACTGAACGGACGCCATGTGCTGATCACGGGAGCCTCCTCGGGGATCGGGCGCTCGACCGCGCTGAAGGTCGCGGCCGCCGGTGGCGTACCGCTGCTGGTCGCGCGCAGCGTCGAGAACCTCGAGGAGGTCCGTGCGGAGATCGTCGCCGCCGGCGGCACCGCGTATGTGTACTCGGCCGACCTCGCGGACATCGAGTCGATCGAAAGGCTGCTCGAGCGGGTGCTCGCCGACCACCGCAGCATCGACATGCTCGTCAACAACGCCGGGCGCTCGATCCGTCGCTCGATCGCGCTCAGCTACGACCGCTTCCACGATTTCGAACGCACGATCCAGCTGAACTACTTCGGCGCCGTCAAGCTGATAATCGGGCTGCTTCCGCACATGCGCGACCGCGGCTCGGGGCACATCGTCAACGTCTCCTCGATCGGCGTGCAGACCAACCCGCCGCGGTTCTCCGCCTACGTCGCCTCGAAGGCCGCGCTCGACGCCTTCACTCGCGTGGTCTCCTCCGAGGTGATCGGCGACGGCATCACCTTCACGACGATTCACATGCCGCTCGTGCGCACGCCGATGATCGCGCCGACGAAGATGTACGACGCGTTCCCCGCGATCAGTCCAGACGAGGCCGGCGACATGATCTGCGAGGCGCTGCGCAGCCGGCCCAAGGAGATGGGCACGAGGGTCGGCAAGTTCGGCGAAGTCGCCTACTCGATCTCGCCGCGGACGATGGATCGCCTGCTGCACCTCGCCTACCGCGTATTCCCCGATTCGGCAGCCTCCAAGGGGCAGCCCGACGTCGAGGAGCATGTCTCCTTCGAGCAGATCGCGATGGCGACGCTGACGCGGGGCGTGCACTGGTAGAGACGGGCGCGGGCGCGCTCCTGAGATGATCAGGGCGTGAGCGACACCACAGCCGCCATCGAGGTCAACGCTCTGTGCAAGCGCTACGGCGACTACGAGGCCGTCAGGGGCATCGACATCACGGTCCAGCGCGGCGAGGTGTTCGGCCTGCTCGGCCCCAACGGCGCGGGCAAGACGACGACCGTTGAGATCCTCGAGGGCTACCGGGCGCGCACCAGCGGCGAGGTGTCCGTGCTCGGCCACGACCCCGCCAGCCGTTCGATCGACCTGCGCCGCAGGATCGGGATCGTGCTGCAGTCGGGCGGCATCTACAGCCACGTGACGCCGCGCGAGGCGCTCGCGCACTGGGCGAGCTTCTACCCGCATCCACGCAAGGTCGACGAGGTGCTGGCGCTGGTCGGCCTGCAGGAGAAGGCCGACGTGCGCAGCCGCAAGCTCTCCGGCGGCCAGCTGCGCCGGCTCGATTTCGCGCTGGCGCTCGTCGGCGATCCCGAGCTGATCTTCCTCGACGAGCCCACGACCGGCTTCGATCCCGAGGCACGGCGGGCGGCGTGGGAGACGGTGCGCTCGCTGCGCGCGCTCGGCAAGACGATCCTGCTCACCACGCACTACCTCGACGAGGCCCAGGAGCTCGCCGACCGCGTGGCGATCGTCAAGGACGGCCGCGTGCTCGCGATCGGTCCGCCGCGGGAGCTCGGCGTGGGCGCCGCGCACTACCGCGTCGCCTACCGCGACGGCTCGGGCGAGCTCGTGGAGCGCGAGACCGACGATCCCACCACGCTGCTGCACGAGCTCACCGCCGAGGCGCTCGCACGCGGCGAGCGCCTGCAGGAGCTATCGGTGGCGCGCCCGACGCTCGAGGACGTCTACCTGGAGCTCACCGCCGATGCCTGACGCCCTCGCCCTCACCTGGCGCCAGTACCGGCTCGAGCGGCGCATGTTCTGGCGCAACCCGAGCGCCGCGTTCTTCAACTTCCTGCTCCCGCTGCTGTTCCTGGCGGGCGCCGGGGCGATCCTCAGCTCCAGCCAGCGCGACCTCGACAAGCTGCTGCCGTCGATCGCCGGCATGAGCGTGATGTCGACCACGTTCACCGCGCTGGCCTACAACATCGTGTTCCTGCGCGAGCGCGGCGTGCTCAAGCGAATCCGCGGCACGCCGCTGCCGACGATCTCCTACTTCGGCGGCGTCGCCGCCAACGCCGTCACCAACACCGCCCTGCAGATCGCGCTCGTGGTGCTCGCCGGCCGAGTGTTCTTCGGCATCGGCTGGCCGCCCCACCTGCTCACGCTGATCCTCTTCGTGCTCGTCGGCGTCGTCGCCTTCGCCGCGCTGGGCGTCGCCTTCGCGCACGCGATCCCCAACTTCGAGTCCACGGCCGCATACGTGAACGCCGTCTTCCTCCCAGTCGTCTTCCTCTCGTTCTTCGTGTTCGACTCCAGCGGCGCGCCCGGCTTCCTGCGCACGATCGCCGACGCCCTCCCGCTGAAGCCGTTGATCGACGGGCTCTCCGGCGCGATGGTCGCGGGAGCCCACGCCCCGAGCCATCTCGATGCGCTCGCGGTCATCGGCCTGTGGGGAGTGTTCGGCCTGTACCTCGCGATCAGGGGGTTCTCGTGGGAGCAGCGACGCACTTGACAACCGACGGGAGGACCGTGCGATGAAGCAGCTGGCCGAGGACGTCTACCTGCTGCGCGGGTGGCCGCCGAACGCGATCAACGTGTATCTCGTCGGCGACGTGCTCGTCGACGCCGCCACGCGGCAGGCGGAGAGGCGCATCGTGCGCCGGGGATCGTGAACCGCCTGCAGGCGCGCTTCTGGACCGGTCCTCCCCACCCGGTCGCCCGGGCGCTGGTGAAGGGCGACGAGGTCGCCGGCTTCACGGTGCTCGAGAGCCCCGGGCACTCGCGCGGGCAGGTCGCCTACTGGCGCGAGTCCGACCGCTTCCTGATCCTCGGCGACGTGCTCAACAACGTCAACGTGATGACCGGTGTGCCCGGGCTACACGAGCCGCCCAGCGTGTTCACTCCCGATCCCGCGCGCAACCGCCAGTCGGCGCGCAGGCTGGCCGAGCTGCGCCCGCGCGTGACCTGCTTCGGCCACGGCGCCCCGCTGCGCGACCCGGGCAGGCTCGCGGACTTCGTCGCGCGCATGCCGGCTTGAGCGTGCCGGTGGACAAGAGCATCTTCCGGCGCGCCGGCGCCGACTTTCTGCCGAGCCGGCACGCCAGTGGGCCGTGGGACCCGCGCAAGCTCCACGGCGGCGCGCCCGCCGCGCTGATCACCAGCGCCTTCGAGGAACTCGAGCCGGGGGCAGAGCTGGCGATCGCTCGGCTGGGCTTCGAGCTGCTGCGCCCGGTGCCGCTCGCGCCGCTCACGCTGAGCACCGAGATCGTGCGCCCAGGCCGACGCGTCCAGGAGCTGGCCGCGGAGCTGCGCTGCGACGGCGAGCTGATCTGCCGGGCGAGCGCACTGCGCGTGCAGCGGATCGCCGAGGATCTGCCCGCGGAGAGGCCCTCCTCGACGCGCGACTCTCACGGGGAAGCCGGTGCGGGCATGCCGGGTCCCGAGGATGGGCGTCCCGTCCGCTTCGCGCTCGATGACGCCACGCGCGAGAGCTTCGCCTCGACCGCCATGGAGATGCGCTGGATCGATGACCCCGAGGCGCTCGGGCCGGCTCGCGTGTGGATGCGTGTACGGCTCCCGCTGGTGGACGACGAGGCAGCGGGCGCGCTCGCGAGCCTCGCCGCGACGGCCGACTTCGGCAACGGGGTCAGCTCCGAGCTGGCGTTCGAGGACTTCCTCTTCATCAACGCCGACCTCACGATCCACCTTCACCGTCAGCCGCGCGGCGAATGGATCGGGCTGGACGCCCGCACGATCCTGCAGCCGGGCGGCGTTGGGATCGCCGAGAGCGTGATCCACGATCTCGATGGACCCGTCGGGCGCGCGTTTCAGACGCTGGTGGTGCAGGCGCGCTGACGCTGAGCGGCGCGGGACGGGCGGGAGCGCCGCGTCCTCAGCGCACGACGACGTCGCCGAGCGCCTCGTCGATCGCAGCGAGGGTGCTGTCGTCGAGCACGATCCCGGACGCCGAGGCGTTGGCATGGACCTGCTCGGGGCGGCTCGCCCCGACGATCGCCGACGCCACGTTGTCCTTGCGCAGGACCCACGCGAGTGCCATCTGCACCATCGTCAGCCCGGCCTGCTCGGCGACGGGCGCGAGTCGTGCGACCGCCTCCAGGACCGGTGGCGCGACGAGGCGGTCGATGAAGCCGCTCATGCTCTCGCTCGCCGCCCGTGAGTCCGCCGGCGGCGGCTCACCCGGACGGTACTTGCCGCTCAGCACGCCCTGCGCCAGCGGCGACCACACGATCTGGGAGATCTGCTCGCGTTCGCACAACGGGATCACCTCGGCCTCGGGGCCGCGCCAGAGCATCGAGTACTGCGGCTGGCTGGAGACCCATCGCGCGGCGCCGCCGAGCGCGAGCGACTCGTCGATCTTCTCGGCCGGCCACTCACTGAAGCCGATGTGGCGCGCCTTGCCCAACGCGACGACCTCCTGCAGCGCTCCCATCGTCTCCTCCAGCGACGTGTCGGAGTCGTAGCGGTGGCACTGGTAGAGATCGACGTGGTCGGTCTGCAACCGCTGCAGCGAGGCATCGATCTGCTTGTGGATCTGCGCAGCCGAGAGACCGCGGTCGCTGTCGGACATCGGGAAGAAGACCTTCGTGGCGAGCACGTAGGAGGAGCGCTCGCGCCCGGAGAGGACCTCCCCGAGCAGCGTCTCGGCCGCGCCGCGCCCGTACACGTTGGCGGTGTCGATGAAGTTGATGCCCGCCTCGAAGGCCGCGTCGACGCAGGCCTTCGCCTGCTCGCGCTCGACGCCGCCCGAATACGTCAGCCACGAGCCGAGACTGATCTCCGATACCTCGATGTCGCTCGAGCCGAGCTTGCGGAAGTTCATCCTGCTCTGGAGACTACCCTGGAAGAGGATGGTTCCAATCGATCCCCAGCTGAAGATCCGCGCCGTGGATCTCGCGGTCGCCGACCTGGGCCGCAGCATGGACTTCTACGAGCGGGTGCTCGGCCTGTCGTTGATCGCCCGTGAGTCAGATCGCGCACAGCTCGGCACCGATCCCCGGCATCCGGCTCTGACGCTGCGCCAGCTGAGCGACCCGGTGCCCGCCCCGCCGAGCGCCAGCGGCCTCTACCACGTCGCCTGGCTGCATCCCTCGCGAGAGGCGCTGGCCGCGAGCATGCGGCGGGTGGCCGGGGGGCGCTGGCGTTTTGACGGCGCAGCCGATCACGGCGTCTCTGAGGCGCTCTACCTGAGCGATCCCGACGGCCTCGGCATCGAGCTCTACGTCGATCGACCGCGCGAGCTGTGGGAGCGCCCGCCCGACGGCCACGGCGTGAAGATGGTCACGCTGGCACTCGATCTCGACGACCTGCTTGCGCAGTCGCCCGGCGAGCCGTCCGCCGCGATGGCGCCCGGCACGGGCATCGGGCACGTTCACCTGAAGGTCTCAGACGTTCCGCGCGCCGCAGCCTTCTACCGTGACGCGCTCGGCATGGACGAGCAGGCCCAGCTGCCCTCCGCGGCGTTCCTCTCGGCCGGCGGCTACCACCACCACATCGGGCTGAACTCATGGCAGAGCCAGGGATCGGGGCCCGCACCAGCCGACGCGCCGGGGTTGCGGCTGGTCGAGTTCGAGCTCAGCGACGGCGATGCGCTCGCGACGCTCGCGGAACGGCTCGAGCAGTCCACGGCCGGTCCCGCGAGCGTGCGCGACGGAGGTGGGCTGCTGCTCGCCGATCCGGACGCCCAGCCGCTCGCGTTCGTCGCGGGCTGAGCGGCCGCGAAGCTCAGGCGTCCGCGCCGCGGCGCCCCGGTGAGCGCATTCAGACGCTCGCAGCGCTCGCCGCGTCGAGTAGCTCCAGCTGCTTCGCGTCGAGCTCGAGCTTGGTGGCGGCGAGGAGATCCTTCAGCTGCTCGGGCGAGGTCGCACTGGCGATCGGCGCGAGCACGGTGGGCTGGGCGAGCAGCCAGGCGAGCGCCACGGCCGCGAGCGGGGCGCTGTGTGCCGCGGCGACCTCGTCGAGCGCGTCGAGCACGGCGAAGCCGCGCTCGTTGAAGTAGCTCTCGTGCACGCCCACCGCTCTCGGGCTGTCGATCTGATCGCCGTCCTTGCGGTACTTGCCCGTCAGGAAGCCCCGGGCGAGACCGAAGTAGGGCAGGCAGGCGAGCCCGTTGCGAGCGCAGACCTCGGCCAGGTCGGCCTCGTAGGCGCGCTCGACGAGGTTGTAGTGCGGCTGCAGCGCCACATAGGAGGCCAGCTCGTCGTGCTCGCCGAGCTCGATCGCCTCCCGCAGCCGCTCGGCGCTGTAGTTCGAGGCCCCCACATAGCGGACCTTGCCCTCCTCGATCAGCTGCTGGAAGGTGCGCAGGGTCTCCTTCAGGCGCGTGCGGGGGTCGTCTTCGTGGGCGTAGTAGAGGTCGATCGTGTCGATCCCGAGACGCTCGAGCGAGCCCTCGATGCCCTGCCTGATCGCCTTCTCCGACAGCCCCGGCGTGTCCGGCGACATGCCGACCTTCGTGGCGATCACGAGCTCCTCGCGGTTGCCGCGCGCGGCCATCCAGCGGCCGATGATCCGCTCGGAGGAACCGAGCCCCTCGGGTCCGCGCCGGCCGTAGATGTCGGCCGTGTCGATGAAGTTGCCGCCTGCGCTCACGTATGCGTCGAGCACCGCGAATGAGCGCTCCTCGCCGAGCGTCCAGCCGAACACGTTTCCCCCCAGGCAGAGCGGAAAGACCTCGAGATCGGTGTCGGAGAGGCGCGCGATTCGATCAGGGTACCCACCGCGCGGGCCTTTAGACATCACGGTGCGCGCTAGCGCCGCCGGCCCATCGCAAAGCTCTGCACCGGTGGGGCCGCCGCCCGCATGCTCGAGCCGACCTCCGCCCCCTGCATCGCCTCCTCCTCCGAGGTCGCGGCGCTCGCGATGCTCCGGCCGCCGGGCAGCCGATGCACGCTGGCAGCGGCGCGCCCTGAGTCCTGCTCCTGCACGTCGTCGGAGATGAAGCGTTCCAGAGGCGCCAGCTCGCGGACGATCACGTTGATGACGGGGCGGATCTGCTCGCGCTCGGCCTGCGCCGCCGGGGAGGAGCCGCGTGAGATCTCGTGCACGCCGGCCTGCTCCTGGGTGCGCTCCAGCCGGCCCCTGGCCAGCAGCAGCGGCTCGGCTCGCGCGAGCTGGCGGTGGCGCTCATAGACCGCCTTGGACACGATCAGGTTGATCGTCCCGAACTCGTCCTCGAACAGCAGGAACATCGTCCCGTTCGCAGTTCCGGGCCGCTGTCGGGCGATCACCAGGCCCGCCACCGCCACCTCCCCTCCCGACGGCAGCCGTGAGAGCTGCGCGCTGGTCGCGAGCACGACCGGGTCGGCGCTGGCCGATCTCCGATCGGTCGGCACCGTCAGGTGCTCGCGCAGGATCGCCATCGCATGATCGCCGACCGTCACGCCGGTGGTCGAGTAGTCGGCGATCAGCTTCTGCCAGCGACCGAGCGGACGCAGGCGCGGCGCATCTCCCAGCTCGAGCGGGAGCGCGAGCTGGGCGCTCTGCCCGTCGGGCGCGAGCTCCGCGGGAGCGGCCATCCCCAGCTGCCACAGTGCGGTTCGCCTGTCCTGGTCGGTGAGCGCACCGCGCCCGTCCGCCTGCACCGCAGCTCTGCTCATCAGGCCGTCGCAGGCACCGGACCAGGCCAGCTGTTCGAGCGTCACCCGTCGCACTCCACCCCGCGCGGCGAGGTCGGCGAGGCTCTCGAAGAGCCCGCCGCGCACGCGCTCGGACACGAGGCCCTCGACCTCCGCGGTGGTGACGCCCTTGACGTAGCCGAGACCCATGCGCACCCCGCCACGCTCGACCCTGCAGGCGAGGACGGAGGCGTTCACATCCAGGACCAGCACCTCGATGCCGCGGATCTCCGCCTCGTGGACGAGGCTGTCGGGTGCGTAGAAGCCCATCGGCTGCTCGTTGAGCAGCGCGCAGAGGAACTCCGCGCCGTGATGCACGCGCAGCCAGGTCGACTGATAGGCAAGCAGGCCGAACGCGGCGCTGTGGGACTTGGGAAAGCCGAAGCCGGCGAAGCCCTCGACCATCTTCCACACCCGTTCCGCGATCTCGGGCTCGGCCCCGACATGCCTGCCGGCGCCCTCGACGAAGCGCTCGCGCTGTCGCTGGAGCAGGTCGTGGGAGCGCTTGCGGCTCATCGCACGACGCAGCCCGTCCGCTTCTCCCGGCCGGAAGCCCGCGAACGCTTCGGCGACCTCCATCACCTGATCCTGGAAGATGATCGTCCCGAGCGTCTCCTTCAGGACCGCCTCCAGCGATGGATGGTCGTAGGGAATCTCATAGGTTGGGTCCTCGCGCAGCCGTTGGCGACGCTCGATGTAGGGGTTGATCGCGCCTCCCTGGATCGGGCCGGGACGCACGATCGCGACCTGGATCGTGAGGTCCTCGAGATTCTCCGGGCGCGTGCGCAGCAGCGACTGCATCTGCGCCCGGCTCTCGATCTGGAAGACGCCGACCGTGTCCGCAGCACGGATCGCGCCGAACGTCTGCGGATCGTCGAAGGGGATGCGCGAGAGGTCGATGCGCTCGCCGTGCACGCGCTCGACCTCCTCCACGCAGCGCTCGACCGCCGAGAGCATTCCCAGGCCCAGCAGGTCGATCTTCAGAAAGCCCGCATCCGCACAGGAGTCCTTGTCCCACTGGACCATCTGGCGGCCCTCCATCGAGGCCGGCACGACCGGGCAGCAATCGATCAGCGGCCTGGTCGCCACGATCATCCCGCCAGAGTGCTGAGAGAGGTGGCGCGGCAGCCCGTAGGCCTGCTCGACCAGCCGCGCCAGCCAGCGCCAGCGCTCGGAGCGGGCGCGGGATCCCGGCTCGGCGTCGGGGCGCGCGCCGCCGAGCGGACCGGCGATGTCGTGCTCGGATCCCGGTCCGTACTGGTCGGCGCCGCGGGCCAGCCGCTCGATCTCGCCGGCCGGCAGCCCGAGGACCTTGCCCAGCTCGCGGATCGCTCCGCGTGTGCGAAACGTGGGAAAGGCCGCGACGAGCGCCGTGCGATCGTGCCCGTAGCGCTCGTGCACGCGCGGGATCAGCCGCTCGCGGATGTCGCGCGGGAAGTCGAGGTCGATGTCGGGCAGCCCGTGCAGGTCCTCGTGCAGGAAGCGCCCCAGCGTCAGCCTGTTGGCGACCGGGTCGATGTGGGAGAGCCCGGTCAGGTAGCAGACCAGCGAGGAGACCGAGGAGCCGCGCCCACGTCCGGGCGCCAGCAGCGCCCGCACGGAGTCCGGGCCGCGGATCTCCACGGCGACCTCGCGGGCCAGCTCGAGCATGTCGTGGTGCAGCAGGAAGAAGCCCGCCAGGCCGAGCTGGTCGATCACCCTCAGCTCCTGCTCCAGACGAGCGCTCGCCTCCCCCCACGCCGCCCGCGCCTGCGCCGGCGCTCCAGGTCCGTAGCGCTCGACCAGCCGCGCGCCGCACAGCTCCGCCAGGCGGCGGGAGGCGTCCTGCGTCTCCGCCCCGGGATAGCGGTAGCCGAGATCCCTGGTCAGGTCGAAGCTCAGGCGCTCCGCGAGCCGCAGGCTCTCCCGAACCGCCTCTGGATGATCGGCGAAGCGGCTGGCCATCGCCTGCGGCGAGCACATCACGTGGCTGTGGTTGCCGCGCCGCAGCGGCTCGCAGGCGTCGAGCGTGGCACGGTGGCGCAGCGCCACGAAGGCGTCCTGCAACTCGGCCCGCTCGCGCGCGTGGGCGTGGACGTCGCCGGTGGCCACACAGCTCACCCCCAGGCGCCGCGCCAGCTGTGTGAGCGCGCGGTTGCGCGCCCGGTCGTGGCGGGCGTAGGGGCGCTGCAACTCCACGTAGAGGTTCTCCGGCCCGAACCCCTCGAGCAGCCGCCGGGCGCCCGGCTCGTCGTGCACGCCCTGCCCGGCGCAGCCGGTCAGGCACACGAGCCCCTCCGCGTGCTCGATCACGCCCCGCATGTCGACGTGCGCCTCGCTGCGCTCGCGCCGCGCTGTGCCGTCGCGGGTGTGCGCGTGGGCGTGCGTGAGGATGCGGCAGAGGTTGCGCCAGCCGCGCTCGTCGCGCACGAGCAGCGTGATGTGACGGGTGGTCTCGGCTGCCTGGTCCCGGCGCGGCTCCTCGAGCAGGTCGATCTCGGCGCCGTGGATCGCCCTCAGGCCGTGCTCGGAGGCGATCTGGGCCAGCTCCATCGAGCCGGAGACCGAGTTGTGATCGGTCAGCGCGAGCGCCTCGTAACCCAACTCGCCCCCCCGCCGCGCGAGCTCTTCGGGCAGCGAGGCGCCGTCGAGGAACGAGTAGGCCGAATGGCAGTGCAGCTCGACGTAGGGGCTTGCGGTCATCTAGACGGCTGATTCCACGCTCGTCATCAGGCGCCCTGGACGAACCAGTCGCCGGTGCACAGGTCGTGAAAGACGATCACGTTGCGACCACGCTCCCCCACGAGCTCCCAGTAGCGCCGGCGCAGCGGCTCGGATGTCCACCAGCGATCCTCGACCAGCCAGGACTCGCGCAGCGACTCGACCGCTTCGCCGTCGACCTCGGCGGGGAGACCGTCGTTCCAGCGCACGCGGGCCGGCCGGGGTGGGTTGAGGCTGCGCGCCAACCGCTCACTCCGGTATCGGCGTCAGCACCACGCGCCGCTCGGGCACGCGCGAGTCCGGGTCCACGAAGACGGCGCGCAGCGCGGCGTTCGGCCCGGCGACGGCGCGCGTCTGGGCGACGGCCTCGCGCAAGCGCGCGGCGCGATGGACGCGCTCGTCGTCCAGCAGCGCTCTCTGATCGCTGCCAGGCGGCCCGAAGCGCTCCACGCCCAGGCGCAGCGCCGAGGCTGGAGCCGGCAGCAGCAGCAGGCGCAGCGACAGCGCCAGCCAGATGCGCTCGGGGTCGCTGAGCGCCTGGCGGAACACCACCCGCTCGCGCCAGCCGCCGCCGGCGAGCAGCTGGGCGGAGAGCGTGACCGCGCGCAGCGTGCGACCGCGCCGCTCCGAGCGCGCGAGCAGCCGGTCCACGAGCACGCTCAGCACGCGCTTCAGCGCCGTGCCCGAGCTCGCGTCCCCCACCTCCATCGTCTCCTCCAGGCGCTCTTCCACGCGCCGCGGCGCCAGCCGGCTGTCCTCGCCGCAGG
>OLKX01000155.1_pt1 | contig 12295 bp, 12 predicted proteins | sample 1604201 | NCBI WGS metagenome assembly OLKX01 (sample SAMEA104055716, study PRJEB20765) | soil metagenome | biome: Arctic tundra; feature: Polygonal ground; material: soil | place: USA | collected 2011-09 | depth 0-0.5 m
GCGCGGTCGCTGCGCTCGCCGGGGCCGCGCTCTAGGGGAGGCCCCGCCACAGCTCATCCACCGCCCGCAGCAGAGCCTCGGGCTCCCCGCCGAGCGGCAGACCGGCGGCCTGCTCGCGCCCGCGTCGGATCTGCACCTCGATCTCGCCGGACTCGAGCGAGCGGCGCCCGACGGTCAGGCGTAGCGGGCAGCCGAGCAGCTCGGCCTCGGCGAACTTCTCCCCCGGCCCGAGGTCGCGGTCGTCGAAGATCGTCTCGACGCCGCCCTGCACGAGGGTCTCATACAGCGCCTCGGCGGCGTCGCGCTCGGGCGTGCCGGGCTTGCCGAGCGCGACGAGGTGCACGGCGAAGGGCGCAAGCGCTGCGGGCCAGGAGATGCCCTTCTCGTCGGCGAACTGCTCGACGGCGGCGGCGACGATGCGCGCCGGCCCGATCCCGTAGGAGGCCATCCAGACGGGCAGCTCGGCGCCGCTCTCGTCGAGGTAGCCGGCGCCCAGCGGCTCGGAGTAGCGCGTTCCGAGCTTGAAGATGTTGCCGATCTCGATCGCCGGCTCGAGCGTGAGCGGCTCGCCGTCCTTGACGTACCCCTCCCCCACCTTCTCGACCCCCGCTGTGGCGAGCGCGACCTCGGTGTTGGCGGCGAAGCCGGGCCCGAGCACTATCTCGTCCTCGCCGGCCGCGCATGGGGCCATGTACTCGTGGGCGCCGAGGCCGCCCATCATCCCGACATCGCCCTCGACGCGGTAGTAGCGCAGCCCGGTGCGCTGCATGATCCGCTCGTAGGCGCCGACGTGCAGCTCGTAGCGCTCGTCCATGCCGGCCTGGTCGCGGTCGAAGCTGTAGGAGTCCTTCATGACGAACTCGCGCGTGCGCAGGACGCCGGCGCGCGGGCGTGGCTCGTCGCGCTCCTTGACCTGGAAGTGGTAGACGATCAGCGGCAGGTCGCGGTAGGAGCGCACGGTCTGGGCGATGTGGAAGGTGACGGCCTCCTCGTGGGTCATCGCGAGCACCAGCTCGGAGCCCTTGCGGTCGGTCAGCTTGAACAGCTCGTCGATCTCCAGGCGCCCGGTCTTGCGCCACGGCTCGGCCGGCTGGAGCACCGGCATCAGCATCTCCTGGGCACCGATCGCCTCCATCTCCTCGCGGACGATCGCGACGACTCGCTGGTGGACGCGCCAGCCGGCCGGCAGCCACGTCCACATCCCTGCGCCCATCTGGCGGATCAGGCCCGCCCGGACCATCAACTTGTGCGAGGTCGCCTCCGCGTCGGCGGGCGCCTCCTTCTCGGTCGGCAGCAGGTACTCGGAGAGACGAGGCATCGCGCGGTCGAGCGTATCGGGCGACGCTGCGCGGCGTCAGGCAGGACCGTCGCGGCGTGCAGTCGCCGTGCGGCTAGGACGCCGCGGTGGCCGCGGCGGAGGATCTCGCGTCCTGAAGGGTGAGAACGAGCACTCGATCCTCGGAGCGCTCGTACCGATAGACGACAAGCAGCCACCGCCAGAGCGCAGCTACAGGTCCTCCAACGGGACGGTCTCGCCTCGGCGGCCCTGATCCAGCGCGAGCTGCGCTCGCTCGTATGCGCCGGGGATGCCGTCCAGCAGCGTCGCCACGTCGCGCGCGTCGGGATCGGCGTCCTCGATCGCGTTCGAGAGCAGGCTGCGCGCGAGCGTGCCCTCTTGGATGTGTGTGCGCTCGGCCAAGTGCCGCAGCCGGGCAGCGTGCTCGGGGTCGAGGGTCACGTTGAGGCGATGGCCGGCTGCGCTCACGTCTACGATGGTAGTACACAGAAAGGCACATCTCGTGCTTACTCTGGGAGCTCGTGTCGGCGGGCAGATCGCGCAAATCGACCGAGCGCCCTCTGATAGAACAGCGAGCACTCAACTATCTTCGATTGAACCCCGAACAAGGAGCTCGCAACCAATGGCATTTTCGGTACCGCCGCTTCCCTACGCCTACGACGCGCTCGAGCCGCACATCGACAAGGCGACGATGGAAGTGCACCACGACAAGCACCACCAGGCCTACGTGGACAAGGCCAATGCAGCGCTCGAGGGAACCTCGCTCGCCGATGCCTCGATCGAGGAGGTGCTCAAGAGCCTCGACGAGGTGCCCGAGGCCAAGCGCGGCGCCGTCAAAAACAACGGTGGCGGCCACTACAACCACAGCCTGTTCTGGGAGAGCATGAGCCCCGACGGCGGCGGCGAGCCCGACGGCGAGCTCGGCGAGGCGATCTCCTCGGTGTTCGGCTCCTTCTCCGACTTCCGAGCCAAGCTGAAGGAAACCGGCGTCAACCAGTTCGGCTCGGGCTGGTCGTGGCTCGTGCGCGACGGCTCAGGGCTCGCTGTCGTAGGCACGCCCAACCAGGACAGCCCGCTGTCCTCGGGCAAGACGCCGCTGCTCGGCGTCGACGTGTGGGAGCACGCCTACTACCTGAAGTACCAGAACCGCCGTCCCGACTACATCGACGCGTGGTGGAACGTGGTCGACTGGAAGAAGATCTCAGAGCGCTTCAGCGCCGCCAGCTAGCGCCTAGTAGACGGATCTTCCTGCCAGCTTGTGGAGACCGGGTGCTGGCAGGAAGGTTCTCGCTATGGGAGCGTGGCAAGCGCCCCAGGTAGGCCTGTCCGCCGAAGGTCCGCTCGACCGAAAACCGATCGATTGAACAGACGTGCTGGATGATTGTGATCTAGTCGTCGTTTGCGTCCACCGATGCGGAGCGACGAAGGCGTCGCTTGACGGCGACCAAGACGACGACCTTCAGACACCAGTCCGGCAGCCACCAGATCACGCGCAGCGCGAGCAGCGCAGCGATCTCGAGGACGATCGGACGCGGGAGGAGGGCCATGACGGCGATAGTGAATTGCTGAGACATGTGTCTACGCTCCGTAGTTGCGCGGGCAGCGCGAACGCGCTGCCCTACCACCTGTCTGTCGCGAATTCCCTTGCGCTTCCCCCCAACGAATTCAGCGCCACTTCGCGCAAAGACCTTCGTGGCTTCCTCGACCGCCGTCGAGGTCTGGTGCTGTTGTAGACGCGCCTATGCCTTCGCCCGATCAGCAACTAGGCTCCCGTCGGTGCGAATCGCGCGGCGAACTCTTCTTTGGCCGGCCTATGCGTAAGGCGCCTTCAGGCGCTTTTTTCGCCTCGGTGCTTGCCTGCTTGGCGATGGCAGGTCCCGCTTGCGCCGAGGTCGCAGACGAGCATCAGGTGGAGGCGCCCGCTCGCACTCCGAACGGAGACCCATGCGCAGGTCAGGAACTGACGCTGAAGATCGACGGCAGAGAAGGCTCGGTGGTCGTCGCATACAGTTCGGTCGTGGTACGCGGCGTCTTGCATTGCGGCACCGTGCCGATACGCAACGCCCAGGTGCTGCTAACGACGACGGGGAGCTCGCCCGAAGCATCGACGAGCGCGTGGGTACAGACGACGCTCGACGGCTCATTCTCCTACATACTCCAGGCAGGCCCGAACCGCATTTTGAACGCGAGCTACACCTCGTACAGCGACGATCCGTACCCGTCCGTCACAGCGACGGCAACCATCAAGGTGCGTCCGAGGATCGAACTTCTAATCCGGCCTCGGACTGTTCGCAATGGTCACGTGATCACATGGAGTGGAAGGATTCTTGGCGGCCCTTTCCCGGAACAGGGCGTGACGCTGGATACCGAAGTCGAGATCAACAAGCGGTGGTTACTGTTCGCCCAGCTGATCGTACGGCGGGAAGGCGACTTCGGCTACTTTTACAGATTCCGCAGGACGACGAGGCCGACGACCTACACGTTCCGCGTCGGGCTGCCGGCGACCGGATCGGGTGAATACCCGTACGCCTCCGGGTCGAGCAACACGGCGAGCGTGCGGGTTTTGCCGTAGCCATCGCTGCCAGGAGCCCGTGCGGTTCGTGGTCGAGCTGCGGTTGAAGCGCCATCCGCGCGACGCTCGCGCCTCGACGCTCAGCCGCGGTTGAAGCGTCTGCCGGCAACCGGCGAGACGGCCTCGTCGAGCTCGACGCCTGAGTCGCCGGAGACGGCTGCGGTGGCGCCGGCCGGCTCCAGCATCGACTCGAGCACAGCGCCCGCCATCTCGTCGTTCTCGGCCGCGGCAGCTTCGAGCGCGGCGATGCGCTCGGGCGTCATCGCCGTCTCGTCCTCGTTCTCGGCCAGCCACGCGCGGGCCTCGGCCGCGGCGACCTCGTCGCGCTGGACGCTCTTGCCGGCGGCGTAGTAGCGGTCGATCTCCTTGAACAGCTCATCGACGAGCTCGTCGGTCGGGACCTTCTTGAGGGGCTCGCCCTTGGAGTAGATCATGCCCATGTCTTTGGCGCCCGTGATGCCGAAGTCGGCGTGGCGGGCCTCGCCGATGCCGTTGACCGCGCAGCCGAGCACCGAGACCTCGATCGGGTCCTCGTAGGCTTCCAGGCGCCGCTCGACTTCGACGACGACCTTGTCCATGTCGAACTGCAGCCGCCCGCAGGTCGGGCACGCGATCAGGTCCGGCCCGCGCTCGCGAAGCTTGAGCGCCTTGAGGATCTCCCACGCGACCTTGACCTCCTCCTCGGCATGGAAGGTCGAGAGCGAGATGCGGATCGTGTCGCCGATGCCGTCCGCCAGGAGCGTCCCCAGGCCGACCGCCGACTTCAGCGAGCCGGTCCACTTGGTGCCGGCCTCGGTCACCCCGAGATGCAGCGGGTAGGGGATCCGCTCGGAGAGCATGCGGTTCGAGGCGATCGTGTTGGGCACCGAGGTCGACTTCATCGAGACCTTGAAGTTGGTGAAGTCGAGGCTCTCCATCAGCTCGACCGTCTCGATCGCCGCCGTCACTAGTGCCTCGATCGGGTTGTCGTACTCGAGTTGGCGCAGATGCTTGGGCAGCGAGCCCGAGTTGACGCCGACCCGCAGCGGCGTGCCGTGCTGCTTGGCCAGGGCGATGACCTCGGCGACCTTCTCGGGTCCACCGATGTTGCCGGGGTTCAGGCGCACGCAGTGCGCGCCCGCTTCGATCGCCTTGAGCGCGAGCGTGTGGTTGAAGTGGATGTCGGCGATGATCGGGATCGGCGACTGGGCGACGATCGTCTTCAGCGCCTCGGCGTCCTGCTCGCGCGGGACGGCCACGCGCACGATGTCGGCACCGGCGTCGGCGACCGTGCGGATCTGCTCCATCGTCGCCGAGAGGTTCGCCGTCTCGGTCTTGGTCATCGTCTGGACCGCAACCGGTGCGCCCCCGCCGATCGGGACCGCGCCCACGTGGATCTGCCGCTCTGAGGCCATGGGTTGATTCTAGATGGCGGCGCGTCGTCCCCCGGCGATGCCCGCGTCCGGCGCAGTACGGTGTCCCGCTCGATGCCCGATGTCTATGCCACCGCACGGGGACCGCTGGCTCGCCTGGCGGGCCCGCTCGCAGCGCGTGCGCGAGCCCGTCGCCACAGCGAGTTCTTCGCCCTGACACGGCTCGCACAGGACGCCCGCGTGCTCGACGTGGGCTGCGGCGCGCTCGGCCTGCGCGGCCTGGAGCCCGACCTCGACATCACGGGCGTCGACCTGACCGAGCGCCCAGGCTACCCGGGCCCGTTCGTGCGCGCCGACGCTGCCTCCGGGCTGCCGTTCGCCGACGACGAGTTCGATCTCGTGTACTGCTCTAGCGTGATCGAGCACGTCCCCCCCGCTCGCCGAGCGGCCTTTGCAGCCGAGGCCAGGCGTGTCGGGCGCGGCTGGTTCGTGCAGACGCCGGCCTTCTCGTTCCCGATCGAGCCGCATGCCCTGCTGCCGTTCGCCCACTGGCTGCCAGCTGCGCTGCGCAGGCCCTACTGGCGCCTCGGCGCCGCCGGCGAGTGGGAGGACATCTCGCTGCTGCGCCGCGCGGAGATGGAGCGGCTGTTCGGCCCGGCACGCGCCGAGCGCCTCGGCCCGCTCGTCAAGAGCTGGGTCTGCGTCAGCCCGCCAGGCGGCTGATGTCGTTGCTGACGCCGTTGACGACGAGGAACAGCAGCAGGACTATGCCGACCGAGCTGAAGCGGTACATCGCGAGCAGCGAGACGCGCTTGCCGCGCAGCTTCTCGGCCAGCGACCAGAGCACGTGGCCGCCGTCGAGCGGCAGGAACGGGAACAGGTTGATGACCGCCAGGATCAGCGACAGGTAGCCGAGGAACACGAAGGCGTCGCCGGGGCCGGCGCTGACCGATTGGCTGCCCACTTCGGTGATGCCGACGATGCTGCGAACTTCGCCGCGCACCTTCGAGCTGGTCAGCGCACGGCCGAAGCCCGTGATCGTGCCGGTCGTCGTGTGCCACATCTCGCTCACTGCCGCGCCGGCGGCCGCAAACACGCCGAAGGACTTGACCGAGCCCCCGAAGCCAAAGCCGATCAGCATGCGCTTGGCCTTCGCGTTGTAGCGCGGGTAAATAGCCAGCGCCACGTCGCGGCCTTCGCGGCGCACCGTCAGGTGCACCGGCGTTGCGGCGCGGCAGCCCTCACTCGGCGTGGCGGCGCAGCGGTGCGAGCCGATCGCGGCTTTGGTCGACGCGACGGTCGCCGGGCGGCCTCCGACGGTGAGGATGCGGTCGCGCGCTTTCAGCACGCCGTCGGCCGGCGCTCCGCGTTCTATCGCCGCCACGGAGGTGTTCGCGACGGTCGTCGGCACGGCTTCGTCGAGCCTGCGGAGTGTTTCCGCACCTGTGAGGTTGCCCGTGAAGAGGATCGCCCAGAAGATCACGAACGCGATCACGATGTTGACGCCGGGGCCGGCCAGGATCACCGCGATCCGCCGCCACGGGGCCATGCTGTAGTACGCCCGCTTGGTGGTCTCGGGATCGAGGTCCTTGAGCTCCTCGGGGTTCATGCCGGTGATCTTCACGTAGCCGCCCGCCGGGATCGCGCCGATCGCGTACTCGGTCTCGCCTCGTTTGAAGCGGAAGAGCGTCGGCGGGAAGAACAGCGAGAAGCGCTCGACCCGCATGCCGACGGCCTTGGCGACGGTGAAGTGGCCGAGCTCGTGCAGCACGATCAGCACGATGATCCCGAGCAGTGTCCAGACCAAACTCATCGCCCAAGTGTGGCAGGCCGCGTGCCGGCGTCCGCCGCCTCGGCGGCCCAACGGCTCTCAGCTGAGCGCCGCGACCGACTCGCCGGCGAGCGCGCGCGCCTGGCGGTCGGCCTCGTACAGCGACTCGAACGACAGCACCGGCGAGGAGCCGAGCTCCTGGAGGGTGCTCTCGATCACCGCCGGGATCTCGAGGAAGCGCAGCCGTCCGGCCAGGAACGCGTGGACGGCGATCTCGTTGGCTGCGTTGAGCACGCACGGAGCGGTGCCGCCCTCGCCGGCGGCTTCGCGCGCCAGGCGCAGACAGGGGAAGGCCTCGAGATCGACGGGCTCGAACGTCAGCGCTCCCACGGCCGCGAGGTCGAGCGGCGCGATCGGCAGCGGGGCGCTCTCGCCGCCGTGCAGCGCGTAGGAGATCGCGATCCGCATGTCCGGTGGGCCGAGGTGGGCGAGCATCGCTCCGTCGGAGAGCTGGACGAGCCCGTGGACGAGCGACTGGGGGTGCACGACGACGTCGATCCGCTCATAGGGCGTCCCGAACAGGTGGTGGGCCTCCATCACCTCCAGGCCCTTGTTCATCAGCGTGGCCGAGTCGATCGTGATCTTGCCGCCCATCGCCCACGTCGGGTGCGCGAGCGCCTCCTTCACGGTCACGTCGTGGAGCTCCTCGCGGCTGCGACCGCGGAAGGGCCCGCCGCTGGCCGTGATCGTCATGCGCTCGATCGCTCCCGGCGACTGCCCCGCGATCAGCTGGTGCAGGGCGGTGTGCTCGGAGTCGACCGGCACGATCCGCGCACCGGTCGCCTCGGCGAGGGCCATCACCAGCTCGCCGCCGACGACGAGCGACTCCTTGTTGGCGAGCGCGAGGTCGATGCCCTCGCCGAGCGTGGCCACGGTCGGCCCGAGTCCCGCCGAGCCGACGAGCGCGTTGAGTACGAGGTCGGCTTCGGACTCGACGACCAGGCGCACGAGCCCGTCCGCCCCGCCGAGCACCTTGCCGTCGGTCCAGGCCTCCGAGGCGCGCGCGGCGGCGTCCTGGTCCGCGAGCGCGATCCGGTCGACCCCGTGCATGCGCGCCTGCTCGACGAGCGCCTCCCAGGAGCTCTCGGCGGACAGTCCGACGAGCTCCAATTCGTCGCTTCGGCTGCAGACGTCGAGCGCCTGAGTCCCGATCGAGCCGGTCGAGCCGAGGATCAGAAGTCGCTTGCGAGCCATGCGCCGATCATACGAGGGGCGCAGAGCGGAAACCGCCGGCGGCCTACTGATAGGTGTAGAGGTCCGCGGGGTTGGCTTTGCTCGACAGGCCTGCGACCGTCGCTTTGACCGCTACGGCTCCGACTTTCGGGCGCGACGGCGCGACAGCGGTGCAGTTCGTCGTGGAGAGGCATTCCACGCCCGTGGCCACGACCGAGCCGAATTTGACCAGCATGCCCGTCCCGAGCGCGAAGCCGGTGCCCGTGATCGTCACCGTGGTGCCACCCGCCTTCGGCCCGAAGCGTGGGCTCAGGCCGCTGATCGTCGGCGCGAGGAACTTGAAGTGATCGGTCGTGACGACCGCGCTGGTGCCACCGGGCGTGGTGACGCGCACATCCACGATCCCCGAGGTGCCCGCCGACGAGACGGCGGTGACCGAGGTGCTCGAGTTGACCGTGAACGAGGCCGCCCCGGTGGCGCCGAAGTGGACGGCGCTCGCGCCGCTGAAGCCGGTGCCGGTGATCGTGACGCTCGTGCCGCCGGCCGCGGGCCCACTGGCGGGCACGATTCTCGTCACTTTGGGCAGCGGCGGTGAGCCGGCGGAGACGGTGTGGGCCGTTCCGATGCTGGCTCCGTCGCCCGCCAACACGGTCAGCGCGACCGCGTAGCTGCCGCCCGCGGCGAAGGTGTGGGTCAGTTTCGGCGAGCCGGTCTCTGTCGGCGTGCCGGGGCCGCCACCTTCGTTGAACTGCCAGTTGTAGCGCGCGACGCCGCCGGCGGCGGTCGATCCACCGGCGTCGACGCTGACCGCATTCCCGCCTGCCGGCGCGCTCGTGAACGTCGCGGTGGGCGCAACGCCTGAGAACGTGAAGCGCTGCAGGCAGGCGCTGCCCTGGTTGCTCCACTCCTGCTGGTACCAGTACTCGTGGCCGTTGATCAGCTGGTTGTACGGAGAGCCGTTGGGCGCGGTCCCGAGCGAGGCGCCGTTGCTTCCGCCGCACTTGTCGCCGATCTCGCCGCCGCTGCCGCCGAAGTCGGTCCAGGCGTTGTTCGGTTCGGGGTCGGTGATCGACTCGTTGTGCTCGTGGCTGAGGCCGCCCTGCAGCGCGCCGTCGGAGGGGCTGTTGTTGGGGTGGTTGCCGTCGTCGCAGCCGGGGTTCCCGGTGACGTAGGGGTCGTTGGCGTAGATCAGCTGGCTTTCGCCGGTCGGCGCGTTGCCGTGGTAGGCGCAGTAGACCGCCCGTTCGGCGCCGGCGGAGCATTCTGTGCCGGCCGCGGTGAAGCAGTCTTCGACGCCGGGCGGCGTCAGCAGGAAGTACTCCGTGGCGAGCCCGACGGGCAGGCCGTGGGCTTTTGCGTAAGCCGTGAGCTCGCTGCGCAGCTGAGCATCGGTCAGGCAGATGGGCGCGCGTTTGCAGCCGTTGGCGGGATAGGGGCTCGTGTCGAGGATCGCGCCGGCGAAGTGGGATTCGTAGTTCGCGAATTCACCGGCCGCGTCGTTGAACTGGGTGGAGACAGAGTCGACGTTCTGGTGGCCGCCGCTGTCGTGGGCGAGGTCTTCGAAGTACCGGTCGATGCCCGACTGATAGCCGGCCGGGTAGGCTGCTCCGCCCGACGGGTCCCAGTAGAAGGCGTAGTTGGTGTTCGAGGCCATCACCGGCCCGCCGTTGTAGTCGAGGTTCGAGAAGAACGCGTCGAACGGCCGCACCGTGCCGCGCAGCGGCTGGTAGCTGAGGGTCTTGGTGCGGGTGACGTGCACGACGACCGCGGACGCGCTGCTGGCGGCAACGGCGAGCGTCACAGCGACGCAGAGGCACAGGACGGCCGCGCGTCTGGCACACGCGCGGCCCAGCCGAAAGTCGGCTGTGGTGGCCGTGGCAACGCTGGCTCGGCCTCGCTGCGCTCGCGTGCGTACGTCGCTGACTCTTTCCATGCCTCTCCCTCTCGCGCCAATGGACTTCCCTCTGCTCCATTGACAACGCTACACGGCACTTACCCGCTTTGTCTAGTTTGGCCGAAGCTAGGTATCGGGTTGATCTCCTCCGGAGCACCATAGGCCCGCCTCGCGACGCAACTCCGCCTCCAGTCCCTTGGAGTAGACCCGGCGCTTGTTCTCGGGCAACGTGATCGGCCGCTCGCCCTCCTTGGTCAGCTGACGCTGCCGAGGAGAGCGCGACGACGAGGCTACGGACGCTTGAGTATGTCGTGGTTGCAGTGGTTGCGAAGAACGATGCAGCCATCGCCGTACTCGAACGTCAGACGGTTCGCCATATCGACGTACGCCTCAAACACCCCCGGGACACCCTGGACGGGGTGCGTCTGAAGGCTGGGATGGCGGGGATTTTCCGCGAGGCGAGCAATGGTCTTGAAGATGGCTGCTTGCAGAGCCTTGGGCTTCTTCTCTAGGCGCTTCTTGAACTTCATGTCCGCTTCCCACTCGACGACTCAGCCCTCGGGCGTCAGGAGCCAGCGTACGAGCTCGCCAGAAGATCCAAAGCGCTCTCCGCGACCAGCCGCGCGCTCGGCGGCGGACTCGGCCTCGCCTTCCTGCCAGACCCGCTCCCAGTAGTAGACCTGCGAGGCGGGAATCATCAGCGGCACGCCGTGGCCGTAGCGGCGGCTATCGGTGAGTGCCGCCGGCTCGACGCCGAACTCGAGCACGCTACCAGCGGTCATTCCTGGGGTTAGGCCGAACATGTTGCTCATGAGTCTATTTCCTCGCGCTTCGTGCGACAAGTGGCCTGATTCTCGAGCGTCTGCTGCAACACGCCAATCAGCTCTTCAATTCTCGGCCGGGAGAGCGACAGGCGAACCACTGGCCTAACCTGGACGAAAGGGATGTTCTGTAGCTGGTCCCGTTGCTGCTCTGGAGTGCCCAGAAGAACAGGCCCCAGGACTTGACCAAACGACAGCACAGCGTCGCACTGGTCGTCGACCTGTCCGATGAACTGATTCGTGAAGGCGACTGGCTCCTCCTCGAGCCCAACCCAGACGGCGGGAACCTGGATGCCAATCGGGCCTTCTGGTCTTTCCTCGCTCATGGTCTCGTCATCGTCATTGCTGAACCTCGTCCTTAGTTGACGACTGTACGGCGCCTGCGTCAATCCTACGTAAGTTGATGCGCCGGGTCCCACTCGGGCTCGACTGGCACGAATCCTGGCACGAGCCGTACTCGAGCGCGAGTCCCCGGCTCTCTAGGGGCATGGATCGCTCTCAGTGCACGTACGCCGCCCAGATGTAATACCCGACCACCGCCGAGAACAGCACAGCATCGAGCCTGTCGAGCGCCCCGCCATGCGCGCCGAACAGCCCCCCGGAGTCCTTCGTGTGAGCCTCGCGCTTGACGAAGGACTCGAACAGGTCGCCGATCGGTGCGACGAGCGCGACGCCGAGCCCGAGCACGAGCGCGTGCGTGCCGGGCAGCCATTCCTGGTAGCGACCGGCGATCCAGACCCCGAGAATCGCGCACAGCATCCCGATCGCGAGGCCCTCGACGGTCTTGTTTGGAGAGATATGGGGGGCGAGCGGGCGGCGACCGAAGGTACGCCCGCCGAGGTAGGCGCCGGTGTCGCCGAGGAAGGTGCCGACGAGCACGTCGATGATGATGCCCTGGCCGTGCGGCAGGCCGCGCAGCAGCACCGCGTGGGCGAGCGCGAAGCCGATCCAGTAGATCCCGAGCAGCGTCACGGCGATCGCCCCGACGGATGGACGCGGCTGCAGCAGCGTGAGCCCGAACAGCACGGGCACCGCGGCGACGGCCACGAGCAGCACCTGGAACTGGTCCCCGTAGAGCGCCGCGGCGAGCAGACCGAGCAGTGCCAGCAGCCCGGCCAGCCGCACGGGCCGCGCGCGCTCGTACATCCCGTAGAGCTCGTGCATGCAGACCGCGCCGAGCACGAACATTCCGAGCGCGAAGATCAGCCCTCCCTCGATCACGAGGAACAGCGCGAACGCGATCGCCGGTATCGAGACGAGGACGCGCGCGCTCAGGTCCGAGCGGGGGGCGCGTGCGGTGCGCCGGCGTGGGGATCGGGTTCGCGGGGCCTGCCGTCGCGCGGGCGCGCGACGCG
>OLKX01000394.1_pt1 | contig 11878 bp, 11 predicted proteins | sample 1604201 | NCBI WGS metagenome assembly OLKX01 (sample SAMEA104055716, study PRJEB20765) | soil metagenome | biome: Arctic tundra; feature: Polygonal ground; material: soil | place: USA | collected 2011-09 | depth 0-0.5 m
GCCGCGGCCTTGAGCGGCAGCGCCCAGCAGTCCGACTACCGCTTTGACTTTGAGGACGAGAGCGATCCACGGGTTTGAGAACCGCGGCAGCACCGAAGCGATGTTCCTCGCGATCGCCGCCCCGGCGTCTTCGGACCCGCCTACTTCCAAGAGGTGGCGAGGTCGTGGCCGCCTCCGCCGGCGGCCCGCCGGACTACGCCGCGGTAGCGCAGGTCATGCTTCGCCACGGCCTCACACCAGCCCAGCCCGCCACCACCTGACGCCTACCCCGATAACGACTGAAGGAGACGCGCACTGCTGCTTTCGCGAGACAAGCGAGCGTTTCGGCAGTCGAACTCGACACGCCCGCTTGGGACGAGTCGCGAGCGGATTGGTGGTGTCTGGATCGTCTGTGATTGACGCCTGCTCCCATATCCGCGACCGGTAGTTGCGGTCAGCTGGCGGGCGGAGCGCTCGTGGCGCTCCGCCCGCTGTTTGATGTGTTGTGTTCCTTCAGAGGCGTAGGCCGGCGGTGGCGGACATCATCGGGGCGCGTCTTGTGTGGACGGCGGCGATGATCTCCTCGGTGTCGATGCCCTGAAGGTAGATCGATGTCGTTCCGAGGTTTGCATGGTCGAGCTGGCGCTGGATGATGTTCAGCGGGACGCCCTCCCGAGCAAACTCAAGGGCGTGGGCGTGGCGCAGCTGGTGTGGCGCGAACCGTCGTCGCACCCCTGCCTGCCTGGCGAGCCGACGAAGCTCGACGCGTACAGCGGCACTCGACCAGGGGCGTCCGCGGGTCGGGCCGTCGATGACGCAGAACAGTGGCCCGACAGGCAGATCGCGACGGGAGGTGAGCCAGGGGCGCAACTGTTCCCAACCCCAGGCATCCATCCCGATCTCGCGGCGGCGGCCGCCCTTGCCGTTGCGCACGAGCAGCGACCCACGCCGCGGGTCAAGGTCGGGCTCGGCGAGCGCAAGCGCCTCCTGGATACGCAGCCCGCCACGCCACAGCACGACGATCAACGCACGCAACCGCCAACCGTGATGGTTGTCGCCCGCATGGCGCATCACGGCGATGATCTCCTCGACGGTCGGCGGGTCGGCTGGGTAGCGCATCCCCTTGTTGCGAGGCGAACGGCCGGCGTGGAAGCCGGGCAGGGTCGCCGGCGAGCGACGCCGCCCAGCGGAATCAAGAACAGCAGAGATAGTCATGGGATCCTCCTCGGGATCGAACACCGGACAGTGCTCGCTGCTCTACCACCCCGCCGAACAACTCCCAACATGCGTTCGTCGATCCAGTTCTCGTCGCGCTCGGGCGCTACCCTGGGATCGTGAAACATTCGGTTCTGAGCACCACCCCGACCGCCGAGATCCCTGCGCTGAGCGATGCCGAGCGCGGCCGAGCGCTTGCGGCGGCTCGCTGAGCGCATGTTCAGCCCGGATGGGCTGGATCGGGACACGCTCGAGCACATCGAGCAGCTGACGGGCGACGAGTCGTAAGCGACCTGCGGTGGACGTTGTCGAGCTGCTGGGAGGCGATGCGCCGTTCATCGCCGACACTTCAGCGTGGTGGCGGTTCTCCTCGCTCCCTGGTGAGTTCGCTGGATTGATCAAGGCAGCGGTAGCCGACGAGCGGCTATGGACTACCCCGATCGTGCGGATGGAGATCCTGTACTCCGCTCGCAGCACCTCCGAGTACATCGCGCTGGAGACAGAACTCGACGCGCTGCGGATTCTGCGCAACGATCGCGCCGTCGCCGACGCCGCGATGAGCGCGATCGGCGAGCTGGCATTCGAGAACGTCGAGCTTCCAGGGTCCTGACCCGTTCTACACCGTCGAGAGACGCACACTGAAGCACCAATCCTCCGCGAGACAATTCAGCATCGTCCAACGCGGTAGCGTCGGGCCAGGCTACTCGCGCGCTCGCTTGGATGTGGAAAGCAGCGGTCAACAGCTTCCGGGGGCGCACCTTCGGCGAGGCGCTCGGGTCTACGCGAGAGCAGAGGTCCGGCCGACTTCCGAGGTACTCCCCCTAATGCCCGGGGAGTCCACGACCCCCGACCTGGGGCTTCGGGGGCCTTGCCTGGAGAAGGAGCATCCGCGCCCGCCTATCCGCAGCCCGTCGAGCAGGTCGTGACCCGCACGACCGACCGGCCGGCGGACTGCGGCGAGAGGAACTGCGTCAGGCCGCTCCAGGCGATGATCCAGCGGTCGCCGTTTTCGGTGTGCAGCGGCGCAGCCGATTGCACGTGCTCGGCCGGCGAGACCTCGACGGCGGCGCCGAACTGGTTGCCGGCGGGCGCGCCCAGCGCCGCGTAGACGGCGGCGCCGGGGCTGAGCGCCGAGAACGGCGGGTTGGGGCCGCCCAACCAGGTGACGATCGGACCGCCCGGGCCCATCGCGGCTGCCACGCCGGTCGCCCACTGCCCGGGAGGCGAGACGGTCCGCGCGGCGGAGAACCGATCTCCGTGACTCGAGGAGACCCTCACGACCGAGCGGGCCGGTGTCGGTTCGCTGCTCGAGGCCGTCGCGAGGAACGCCAGCAGCGGCGGATGCCCTTCGCCGCCGACGAGCGCGACGTCGCCGCTCAGCGGGCCGTTCTGGCTTTTGGCGAGCGTCTGCGCCGCCAGGAACCTGCCTCGGTTGGGCGGCCGCACTGCGATCTGGGTGTAACTCGGTCCCATTTCTCCGCCCTCGGAGAGCTGGCGGCGATACCAGGCAACGACGATGCGCCCGTTGCGTCCGACGTAGGGGGTCGCGACCTCGTTGGCGTTGCCGACGGCCGCCGGGCCGATGTCGGCCACGGCTCCCCAGCCGCGTCCGTGCGGTCGAACCCGCACCAGCATGCGGCCGCGCTTGCTGTCGAACGCCACGACCATGTCCGAGGCTGCCCGGCCGGTCGCCGAGCCGTGCGCGCCGGGGCCGACGGACGCGGTGACCGCCAGGCCGTTGGCCGAGGAGGAGATTAGCTGCGGTGCAGCGAAGCGGCGACCGGGCAGGCGCACGCTCGCCCAGACCTGCCGGTGGCCGGCGCGCGGGGAGCTGATCCAGGCCAGCAGCAGTTCTCCGTTGCGGTTGCCGGCGAGGCTGGCCCTGCCGACCCAGACGGTGCCGGCGACGGGAAGCGGGGATCCGAAGCGGCCGCTGACGTTGCCGATCGCGACGCTCGGCCTGGCGGTGTTGACGCCGGTGCGGCGGAGGATCAGCTGGGCTACCCTGCCGCCGCCGAGGGCGACGAGTGCTCCGCTGGCGTAGCTCGCCGGCAGCCGGCGCGGCGCGCCGAACGGGCCGGATACCGGCGTCACCGCGTAGCTCGCGCCGGGCGGCCCGAAGATCTGATGCGCTGGCGGCGCGAGGTCGTAGAAGTGCCAGGAAACCATGTCGGCGCTCGCGCCGGACGCGAGCCCGAGGTTGCTGATCGCGTCGTGTGGGGCCGAGACGGTCACCGCGGGCAACCAGCCGGCCGCCGTCGAGGGCGCCGGCGCCGCCGCGCCGAGCGCCAGCGCGCCGATCACCGCCAGGGCCGCGGTGAGTGGCGCGCGCCTGGCGCGAGATCGCGCCAAGCAGGCGAGGCGAGCACGCAGCCGCATGGCACAATCGTGCCTGCCCTCCGCCGCCCGCACGAGCGTGGAAACCCGCTGGGCGCGATCGGGAGATCACTGACGCCGCCCGCCGCCGGGGCGCTCCTGACTCCTCCTCGTCCGGCTCGCGGCCGCGCCGCCCGCCGCTGCGCCTTTCTCGATCACGGCGAGGCGTCGCGGGCGGCGGGGCGGTCGGAGTAGGGGTCAGGTGCCGGTGTCCGGTGTGAGGCCGAGGTCGCCAGAGCGACGGCTGACTCGACCAACGAGAGCAGCACGGGCGGCGGCGACGTGTGCCGTCGCCCGTGGCTGATGCCGGGCATGTCGCGCGGATCAGCACACCTAATCCGCCAGGCCACCGCGCCCTCCTCCACTACTGCTATCCGGGCCGAGCGAGCGTCCGAGCGACGGCCGCGCTCACGCTCGCTCGGGACGAAACTCGACAGCGCCGACTGAGGCTCGGTACACACGCGCTTCTGCCCGGCGAAGCGAGAGCGCTTGCCTCACTGCCCGTCGCAATCGGGTTTCGTCCGATCCGACAGCGTGCGCAGTGTGCGTCGATGCGCTCGCATCCACGCGCAAGCGATCACGCGACCGAGGCGTGGTGTTCCTTGCTGATCGTTCGTGGTGGGTGTCTGATCGGTACCTGGGGAGACGATCGCTTTGACAAAGCGGGTGCGGAGGAAGGCTCTCCAGCCTTGCTGCCGTTCAATGGGCGGGTCCGGACACGCGGCTGGCACCGGGGTTTCGAGGGTCTTCTGCTGGGCATATTGGCGTCCGGTGACGCGCCCGGATGCTCAGTGGCCTTCTCCGAGTGTCCTGCGCAGGCCCGCGAGAGCGCGGGCGCCGACTTGTTTGAAAGCGATCCCGAGCAGCGGGTCGGCGAGCTTGAACGAGCCCTTCAGCGCGAGATCTGCGTCGTAGGTGATTCGTGTGCCTCTCTCGGAGGGCTCGAAGGTGATCCGGTCCAGTGAGACCACGGTCGAGCTTTCGCCGCGAAATGTGACGGCGTTTGGTGGGTCGTACTCGACGATGCGGTAGATGAGCGGGATCTTTCGGCCGAGGAAGCTGGCCAGGAGCCGGAACTCGGTCCCCTTGTGAACGGGTGCGTCGCCGAGGCGCTCAGCTTCGATGACACCCGGATCCCACTCCTGGGTGCTCGAGAAGTCGCTCAGGTAGGCGAACATCTCATCGGGCGGACGCGACGTATCGACGCTTGCGTTGTAGTGAGCCATCGGGTTCTCCTTATCGGTCTGAGCCGGCGGGAGCTGGTGTTTCGTGCCAGCCGCTGAGGCGTTCGCATTCGGCCCATAGGCGCTTGTGGTCCTGGGGTGTCTGTTTGGTCCACGGCACGCGGTGGGTTGGGCGCTCTCGGCGGTCATGCCAGAAGCCGCCTGAGCTGCGAGCCGGTCGGGCGGCGGCGCCGAGCCAGACGATCGTGTCGGCGCCTTCTTGGGGTGTGCGCAGCAGTCGCTTTGTCAGAGCGTAGAAGCGTGGCAGCGAGGATCTCAGGCCCGGGGTGTCCACCCAGCCTGGGTGCATCGCGTGGACAACCACACCGGTGTCCTGCAACCTCTCTGCCCACAGTTCGGTCAGGATGACTTGGGCGCGCTTGGTGCGCGCGTACGCGGTCGGGCCGTCGAACTCGCCGTGGGCCATCTGCAGGTCGTCGAGGTGGATTCGCTGTGTATACATGCCGCCCGAGGACACATTGACGATGCGGGCGGGCTTGCTCTTCTCGAGCAGCGGGAGGAGTAGGTTGGTCAGCAGGAACGGCCCAAGGACATTGGTCGCGAAGGTCAGCTCGATGCCATCGACCGAGAGCGTCCGCTCACTCGTCAGTGTGCCCGCGTTGTTGACGAGCACGTCGAGGCGCCCCATCTCATCACCGAGGCGCTCGGCGAACTGCCGCACGGATTCCAGATCGCTGAGGTCGCAGAGGCCAACCCGGACGTCGCTGCCGGGAGAGCTTGCCACGATCTGCGCGCGGGCAAGCTCGCCGCGCTGCTCGCTGCGGGCCGGCAACCACAGCGTCGCGCCGAGACGCGCGAAGCCCTCGGCGGCGGCGAGGCCGAGCCCCGAGGTCCCACCGGTGACGAGCACGACCTTCCCGCTCATCGGCTGCTCCTCGGCAGTGCTCCACATGCCCCTGCGCATGCGATAACCGATGCGCGTGTAGCCCGCGATGACGGTGCGGTCGAGGATCGTGTCGAGCAGTGAGCTGATCATGCTGGCGATCCTGGGTCTCGGCGCGGATACCGCACACGACAAGCATGGCGCATCGGCCGCCTCGTCCCCGTACGTCGCTGCCGGATAGGCAGAACAGTGCTATGTAGATCACTGTGGAACCGTTCGCTGCCGAACGCGCATGAGGATCGCGATCATCGGTGCGGGAGTCTCCGGGCTCGTATGCGCGCACCTGCTGCACCGCGATCACGAGCTGGTCATATTCGAGGCGAGCGACCGGGCGGGAGGGCACGCCAACACGGTGCATGTCGAGACAGACACCGGAGCCTACGATCTCGATACGGGCTTCGTCGTCTTCAACGACCGCAACTATGCTGGGTTCGAACGCTTGCTGAGCGAGCTTGGCGTGGCGACGCAGCCGTCGCAGATGAGCTTCGGGGTGAGCGACGGCGTGGACTTCGAGTACAACGGGGCCTCGCCGAACGGCCTGTTCGCGACACGCCGCAATCTGATAGCGCCAGCCTTTCACCGGATGATCGGCGACCTGATCCGCTTCAACCGGGATGCCCGTCGGCTGCTCGCCTCCGATGAGGACCCGCCGCTTGGAGACTGGCTTTCACAGCAGCGCTATTCACGCATGTTCGTCGAGCGGCTGATCGTCCCACAGACATCGGCCGTGTGGTCGGCGGACCCGGCGCAGATTTGGTCTTTCCCGGCGCGCTTCCTGGTCGAGTTCTTCGAGAATCACGGGATGCTGGGTTTCCGTGGTCGGCCGCACTGGCGGACGATCGTCGGTGGGTCGCGCAGGTATGTCGAGGCGCTCATACGTCCCTGGCGCGTGCATCTGAGGCTCTCCACGCCGGTGACGGAGGTAGCTCGTCATCCCGGTCATGTCACGGTGTCCTGCCGCGGCTGTGAGCCGGAGCGCTTCGATGCGGTCGTGATCGCGACGCACTCCGACCAGGCACTCGCGTTGCTGGCCGATCCGGACCAGCGCGAGCGTGAGCTGCTGGGTGCGATTCCCTATCAACAGAACGAGGTGGTCCTCCACACCGATCGTTCGCTGCTTCCGCGGCGTCGGCGTGCGTGGGCGAGCTGGAACGTCCATCTAGGCGATGGTGCTCCAGGGCGCTGCACGGTGACCTACCACTTGAACGCTCTGCAGTCGTTGCGCGCCGACCGCGAGTTCTGCGTCACGCTCAACCGTACCGAGGCGATCGATCCGGAGCAGATCATCTGCAAGACGCAGTACGCGCACCCCGTCTACACCCCCGCGGGTGTCGCAGCCCAAGCTCGCCACCACGAGATCAGCGGGCGCAATCGCACACACTACTGCGGCGCCTACTGGGGATGGGGTTTTCACGAGGACGGCCTGCGCAGCGCGCAACGGGTGGCGAGCGAACTCACCTTGCAACGGACCGAGCCGGTGCGGATATGACGGCCAGCGCGATCTATGAGGGCACGATCCGTCACCGCCGCTTTGCGGTGCGTGCCCATGAGATGAGCCACCGCATCGCGCTCGTGTATCTCGATCTGGAGGAGCTTGACGGCCTCCTGGACGGCCGGCTCATCGCCGGCCGTCCAGGACTGGTGCGGTTCCGCCGAAGCGACTACCTCGGCGATCCCCACGTCGGGCTCGGGGACGCCGTGCGGATGTTCCTCGAGCGCCGGACGGGCAACGCGCCCACGGGCCCGATTCGTCTGCTCACGCACCTGCGCACGTTCGGGCACTGCTTCAACCCGGTCAGCTTCTACTACTGCTTCACCCCCCAGGAGCAGCTCGACGCGGTCGTCGCGGAGGTGACCAGCACGCCATGGGGGGAGACGCACGCCTATGTGCTTGAGCGCAGCGGCGAAGGCGCGGTGCTAGCTACCAGCTTCGCGAAGGCGCTGCACGTATCCCCGTTCATGGGAATGGAGCAGCGCTACACCATGCGCGCGGTCGCACCCGGCGCAACATTGGCGGTTCACATCGAGAGCCGCGAGCTTGGAGCGCTCGCGTTCGACGCGACGCTAGCGCTGCGTCGCGCGCCGCTGAGCAGACGCGGTCTGGCTCGCCTCACCGCGCGCTACCCCGCGGCGACGCTGCGCGTGCTCGCGCTCATCTATGGGCACGCGCTCGCGCTGAAGCTCAAGGGCGTGCCGCTGCACCCCCGTCCCAAGGAACCGGCGTGACGGTGGCGCAGCGCGTCGCGCGAGGAATCGCGCTTGGCCTCCTGGAGCGTCTGCGGTCAGGCCAGCTGACTGTCGTGGAGGGCGAGCGCCAGCTGGTGCTGGGTCACGGCAGCCCGCAGGCGACGGTACAGGTTCGCTCGCCACACCTGTGGCCGAGATTGCTGCACGGCAGCCGCGGTATGGCCGAGGCATACGCGCAGGGCTTGTGGGAGTCCCCGGATCTGACGGCCGTGGTGCGCGTCGCGGCACGCAACGCGAGGAGCCTCGATGAGTGGCGTCGCCGGCTCGCGCCGGCACGGGTCCCGCTGCAGGCCGCGCGGGGTATCCGTGCACGCAACACACACGCGCGCAGCCGCCGCGGCATCGCGGCCCACTACGACCTCGGGAACGAACTGTTCGCGTTGATGCTCGACGAGACGATGATGTACTCCTCCGCGTACTTCCCGCGCCAGGGGATGACGCTCGCGCAGGCATCGAGAGCGAAGCTCGATCTGGTATGTGGAACGCTCGATCTGCGAGCCGGCGACCACGTCCTAGAGATCGGCACAGGATGGGGCGGGTTCGCCGTTCACGCCGCGCGAACAAGGGGCTGCCGGGTCACGACCACCACGATCTCGCGCGAACAGTACGAGCACGCCCGCAAGTGGGTGCAAGCGGCCGGGGTAGCCGATCGAGTCACGGTGCTGTGCGAGGACTATCGCGACCTACGCGGACACTACGAGAAGCTCGTCTGCATCGAGATGATCGAGGCCGTCGGGTATCGCGACTTCGACACGTTCTTTGCGCGCTGCTCGAACCTGCTGGCCGCTCACGGAAGGATGCTGCTGCAGGCGATAACCATCAACGATCGAGCCTACGAGGTCGAGAAGGCCTCGCGGAGCTTCATCCGCAGCCACATCTTCCCGGGCGGCTGCCTGCCCTCGCTCGCCGTGATCGCGCGCTGCGTCGCTCAGCACACCGACATGCGAACCGTCGGACTCAAGGATCTGACACCGCACTACGCCGAGACGCTGCGCCGATGGCGCACCAACTTCGAGGCCGCGACCGTCCGCCTTGACGATCTCGGCTACGACGAGCGCTTCCGGCGGCTATGGCGGATGTATCTCGCCTACTGCGAGGCCGGGTTCACCGAGCGGCGGATCGGCGTCACGCAAATGACGCTCGCCAAGCCGGGCTGGCACCAGCACGCGGGGCCCACGAGCGCGTACGACGCGCCACGAGCGCTGGCTTCCTGAGCATGGTCCGCACGCTCGTCACCGGAGCCTCCGGCTACATAGGAAGCCGGCTGGTGCGCGAGCTGCGAGCGCAGGGCGTTCCGGTTGGGTGCGTGGCGCGCGACCCCAGCCGGGTCAGCTTCGATCCAGCCGTCAAGGTACACCGCGCCGACATGCTCGACCCGAGCTCCCTCAGCGTGATCGGCGACCGCTACACGACGGCCTACTATCTCGTCCACTCGATGGGTCGCGGCGGCGACTCCGACTACGAGCAACGCGACGCCGTCGCCGCCTCCAACTTCGCCCGCTTCGCGACCACCACGGGCATCGAGCGGATCGTCTACCTCGGCGGCCTCGGCGATCGCCCCGCATCCAAGCACCTGCGCTCGCGGCTGCGCGTCGGAGAGATCCTCCGCGATCAGGGACCACCGCTTACCTGGTTTCGCGGCGGCATGGTGGTGGGAGCCGGATCGGAGAGCTACCGAACGCTGCGCTCGCTCGTAGAACGCCTGCCAGTGATGATTGCACCCTCGTGGCTTGCCACACCCACCCAAGCAATCGCCATCAGCGACGTCCTGCGCTACCTCATCGAGGCTCCCGGCATACCCGAGACGCGCTCCCGCGAGATCCAGATCGGGTCTGCCGAGATACTCACATACGGGAAGATGCTCGACGAAATGGCCGACGCGCTGGGACTGCACCGCCGCCCACGCATCCCGGTGCCGCTGCTGACGCCGTGGCTCTCCTCGCACTGGATCGGGCTCATCACACCCGTCGACGCCGGCGTCGCGAGACCATTGATCGAGGGGCTCTCCACCGACACGACCGTCACCGATGCGTCGGGAATGGCGTTGTTCGACTTCCAACCCAGATCTTTCGAGCAGGCGCTGCGCGAGGCCCTGGCCGAGGAGACCGAGCTCCGCCAGCTCACGACCCCGTCGTAGCCTCTGCTGCGGCCAATCCAACCATCTGCGGGGGACGACCTCGCACGCCCGCCTTCAAACCTAAGGAGGCGTATCGGCTGAGCCTCGCGAGGCGCCTGGATCGGACGAGGACCGGGTCGGGGGCACTGCGATGCAAGCGCTTCCGCTTCGCCCGGCGCAGCGGGCGCGTGCCGCTCCGCAGTTGCGCGCTTGGAAGTCGTCCAACACGGGCGTCTCGCTGGCTACGCGGGGCGGGCCTCCTTTCCGCGCTTCCCGGGTCTCCGAGCGGGTTCGGCCCGAATACCCTCGCGGGGACGAAAGCAGGGGGTTTGCCTCGCGCCGAACTGGGCGGCCTTGCAGCACCCTGAGAGCGGCGCCGCCGTTGACGCGGACGCGCTCGTAATCGGGGACGAAGCAAGTAGCCAGCGGAGTGCCGTCCGGCGCTGCTGCTGGTCGTCCCAGGCGGCTGTCTGCGCGGTCGCGGCGTGGACGCTCGCTTCCAGCAGAAAGGAGCACTCCTCGGCGAAGCGACAGGGCCGCTCAGGACGCTACTCCGTGCCAGCCCGAACGACGCGACGGCGCTCGTCTGCGCTGACACGCCCCCAGACACCGTTTACCGCCGCAAGCCGGCCCAGGAGCCAGCCTCAGGGGCGTCCTGGTCTCGGAGCATGCCCGATAATCAGGGAAACGAGATGGGTGGGCGTGTTGGCCTGAACGCAATCGGACCGCTCAGGCGTACGACGCACGGAATCACCGTAATGAGGTATTCCCCGGCCGGTTCGCCCTTGAGTGCTTCTGCACAGGCCTTTGGAGTGGTTTCGCCATTGCCGGGAGCGGTCGCTTCATACGCCCGAAGCCCTGCTGCCATCGCGAATCCGGTGAGCTCGGTGGACGCAAACGCTCGAACATACGTATCGTGCGTCGGATCGAATCCATACACGTAGATGCAGTGTTCGACGCACTCAGGAAGGCCGTCCGCGTAGAAGTAGAGCTTCCCTTCTGACCAGGAGGGACCGAGCCAGAACGTTTCTCCCCCGCCTTCTTCAACTCCTTGCAGCGCGATGAGATGCTGCGGACCGCCCTTGACCGCCTCGGTCAGGACCTCGCCCTCGCCATTTGGGCTTCCGTTTCTGGTGTAGAACGAGTCGGTCAGCGCCAGCCGTCTGTAGTACAACTGCAGACCGGTGACGCTGCGGTTCGTCGTGGTTTCGCAGCTCGCGCGCGTTTCTTTGTTTGCTGGCTGGCACAGCCTTCGCGGCGCGCCGCCGAGCATTCTTCGCCCGCTGCCGTCGAGCAGGCTTGTCATCACCTGATTCGCGCCCCTCACCCAAGCGACCCGATCGCCCCAAATCGTCGGCTCCCGAGCCGCGTCGCTGCCGGGGACCGCACGAGGATCGCTCCCATCGACTCCTGAAACGACAAGATGGCAGCCGCTTGGGCAGACCTTGTAGACGAGTAGCGGTGAGCCGGATGGACCAGGACCAACGTCGGCTTCGATCGTATTTGTGGCGGCAGGGACAGGCGACGTCGAGATCAGGCCGTCGCTGTCCACGACAAGGTGCCAGCTCTTGTCGGTCGCGTTGTAATCACTCCACACCTGCAAGTCGCCGAAAGAGTGGATGGTGGTCCCTCCGTGCAGCGGCGCGATCAACGTTGGCGCTGCAACGGCGCTGCTCGCGGCAGACAGTGCAACCCAGACAACTAGCGCCAAGACTCGTCTCATAACAGCTAAGGAGTCACGACTTTATTAAGTCTTTGATTGTGTAGGGCGTGGTGGTAGGGATTGGGGGTGTTGTGTTGAATTGGTTGTTGTGGCCG
>OLKX01000153.1_pt1 | contig 11598 bp, 11 predicted proteins | sample 1604201 | NCBI WGS metagenome assembly OLKX01 (sample SAMEA104055716, study PRJEB20765) | soil metagenome | biome: Arctic tundra; feature: Polygonal ground; material: soil | place: USA | collected 2011-09 | depth 0-0.5 m
CGCGCATAGCGGTAATCGATGAGCGTGTTGATGTTGCGGTTGGCCACCGCATAGATGCTGCCGCCGTGGCCGCCGTCGCCGCCGTCGGGCCCGCCGCGCGGCACGTGCGCTTCGCGACGGAAGCTCGCGCAGCCGTCGCCGCCGGCGCCGGCCTGGACCTCGATCCTCGCGCGATCATGGAGCATGCAGAGCATCGTGACAGCCGCGGCGCCGGCGAGACCGGGCGCGGTCGGATATGGATAGTGGGAGATCCGAGCAGCCCAACCCACGAGAAGGAGCGATCAGCCGATGAGCGACGACAGCACTCCAGCAGCGGGCCGTGTCTTTCTGATCACCGGCGCGTCCTCCGGCATCGGGGCGGCGACGGCGCGCCTGGCATCGAGCGAGGGTTGGCGCGTGGTGCTCGCGGCGCGCTCGGCCGACCGGCTGCAGGAGCTCGCCGCCGAGCTCGGCGGCCCCGAGCGCGCGCTCGCCGTGCGCTGCGACGTGGCCGAGTGGGAGGACCAGCAGCGCATGGTCGCCGAGACCCTCGCCGCCTTTGGACGCCTCGACCTCGCCTTTGCCAACGCCGGCTTCGGCGGCCCGCGCGGCTTCCTCAACGACACCCCCGAGCACTGGCGCGAGATGGTGCTCACGAACGTCTACGGCGCGGCCCTCACGCTCCGCGCGACGATCCCCGCGCTGAAGCAGCAGCGCGGCCATCTGATCCTGACCTCGAGCGTCGCCGGACGGCGCGTGCTGCCCGGGTCGATGTACTCGTGCACCAAGCACGCCGTCACCGCCATGGGCGAGGCGGCTCGGCAGGACCTGCACGGGAGCGGCGTGCGCGTGACGCTGATCGAGCCCGGGATGACCGACACGCCGTTCTTCGATGACCGCCCCACCGACGCGCTCGCCGACCAGGACATCGCGCGAGCGGTCCTGTATGCGGCCTCGCAGCCCGCTCACGTCAACGTCAACGAGATCCTCGTCCGGCCCACTGCCCAGGAGGACTAGCCGCGCCCGGCCCGCCGCCTCAGGCGTGGGCCATCCGGTGGGAGAAGTAGAAGACGGCGCCCGCTGCCGCGCCGGCCGCGAGCAGCTGCGCGCCGCGGCGTGGTGTGATGCCCGTGCTACTCGACCGCGTCGGGCAGCACGCTGACGATACGCCCGCGCCGACCGTTGCTGAACTGCACCGTGCCGACCGCCCGCGCGTACAGCGTGTCGTCTTTGCCGATGCCCACGCCGGCGCCCGGCTTGAAGCGGGTGCCGCGCTGGCGCACGATGATCTCGCCACCGGTGACGGCCTCTCCGGCGAATGTCTTGACGCCGAGTCGCTGGGCGTTGGAGTCACGTCCGTTGCGGCTCGAGCCGAGCCCCTTCTTATGAGCCATCTGAAGCCGTCTCCTTGGTCTCTTGCGCCTCGGCTGCCGCGACCGCCGGCGCGGGTTTCGCCGCAGCCGGTTTGGCCGTCGCTTTGGCTTTCGCTTTGGCGTCCCCGGACGTGATCTCGAGGACCTCGATCTGGGTCAGGTCCTGACGGTGTCCGGTGCGCCGCTTGTAGCCGCGCTTGGGCTTGAACTTGAACACCCTGAGCTTCTCGCCGCGAACGTGCGCGACGACACGGGCGGTGACCGTGACGCCCTCCAAGCCGGCCTTGTCGAACACGGCCTCCTCGGAGCGATACAGGATCGGCTCGAGTTGGAAGTCGGCACCCTCCTCCACCGCGAGGCGCTCGACGATCAGCTTCTGGCCACGCTCGACGCGGTACTGCTTGCCGCCGGTCTTCACGATCGCGTACATGTCTGTCTCAGTCTCGATTCTCTAACTTTGGAAAGAGCTCGCAGCGTGCCCGCGGGCACCAGCTGCGCCGCTACTCCGGCGTCGCCTTGGCCTTGGCAGCCGAACGGCGCCGTCCGCCCCTGCGGCCACGACGCCGAGGCTTGGATTGTAGGCCATCCTCGGTGCCCTCGCCCTCAGCCACCGGCTCGGTGGGCGGCGCGTCGGTCACGGGCTCCTCCTCGGGCTCGGAGTCGATGCTCGTCGGCGACTCGCTGAGGCCCGCTTCGACGCGCGCCTCGGCGTCCTCTGTCTCGGCCGGTGGGCGCCGGCGCCTGGAGCGCGGTGCGGGCGTCTCGGCATCTGGGGCCGCCGCGGACGGCGTGCGACGCCCGCGACCGCCTCCGCGCCCGCTGCTGCGTGCGCCGGGGGTCCGCGTCGGTGGCGCGACCACCTCGCCGGACTCGTCGAGCAGCAGCGCGCTGGCAGCCGTGCGTCCGACCTGATCGATGCGCACCATGCGCTTTTCGCCCACGCAGGGCGCCGCGCCCGCGATCGAGATGATGTAGCCGTCGATTTTCGCGACCGCGTCGTCGACGTCGTACATGTGCGGCTCGACGATCTCGACGAGCACCTCGTCGCCCTGGCGGAACGGCAGCGCGCGCTCCTCGACCTCCTCGCGGGTGCCGATGAAGGTGATCGCGAAGTGATCCAGCATCAGTCCTTCGGAGCCCTCGAACAGGAACGACTTGCCGGTCTGGGCCTCGAGTGCGTGGAGCACGCGGGAGTTGTGGCCCGTGAACTGCGTGCTCACGAGCGGGTTGATCTGCACGAGGAAGGCCTCCGCGTCGGGCTGCTCTGCCGCCACGTCGCGCAGCTTGCGCTCGAATTCGATCGCGATCGTCTCCTCCGAGCGGATCACGCCCTCGCCCTCGCACGTCGTGCATGGGCGGCTCATGATCTCGCGCACGCCCTCGGTCACGTTCTGGCGGGTCATCTCGACAAGCCCGAGCTTGGAGATCTCCGCCGTGAAGGTCTTCGTGCGGTCCTCGTCGAGCGTCTTGCGCAGCGTCTTCATCACGGCGTCGCGGTTGCGCGCGCGGGCCATGTCGATGAAGTCGATCACGATGATCCCGCCGATGTCCCGCAGCCGCAGCTGGTTGACGACCTCCTCGGCCGCCTCGAGGTTCGTCTTCGTGATCGTGTCCTCCAGGCCGGCGCCCTTGCCCCGCCCGATGAAGCTGCCCGAGTTGACGTCGATCACGGTCAGCGCCTCGGCGTAGTCGATGATCAGGTAGCCGCCGCTGGGCAGGTCCACGCGTCGGGAGAGCACGCCGTCGATCGCCTTGTCGACGCCGTAGGCCTCAAACAGGGGCTCGTCCTGCTTCCACAGCTCGACGCGCTCGACCAGCTCCGGCGCGGTGCGCGTGAAGAACGAGACGAGGCGGTGGTACTGCTGCTCGTCGTCGACGATCGCGCGCTCGAAGTGGGCCGAGAAGATGTCGCGCACGACGCGCACCGACAGGTCGGCCTCCTGGAAGACGAGGTCCGGCGCGGCGGTGTCGGCGACCCGTTTGACGAGCACCTCGTGGAGCTTGTGCAGGTACTTGAGCTCGCGCTCGAAGTCCTCGCGCTTGGCGCCGTGGGCCGCCGTGCGGACGATCACGCCGCCGGCTCCGAGCTCGAGGTTGGCGGTCTGGCGGCGGAGCCGTTCGCGCTCGCGGTCCTCCAGCCGGCGCGACACGCCGATGCCCTCGCCGGTGGGGGCATAGACCATGTAGCGCCCGGCGATCGTGAGCTCCATCGAGAGGCGCGCCCCCTTCGTCTTGAGGGGATCCTTGACGACCTGCACGACGATCTCCTGGCCGGGGCTCAGCAGGTCTGAGATCTTCCGCCCGCCGCTGCCGCCGCGGCCCCGCTTGGGTGTCTCGACGCCCGGGAGCACGATCTCGTCGACGTGCAGGAAGCCGTTCTTCTCGAGGCCGATGTCGACGAAGGCCGCCTCGAGACCGGGCAGGACGTTGTCGACCTTGCCCTTGTAGATGTTGCCGACGATCGAGCGGCCGCCGCGGCGCTCGATGTAGAGCTCGGCGACGCGGTATCCGGCCTCGGGCGCCCCGCTGCCGCGCTTGCGGCTAGCCGCCTTCTCGGCGGCGGAGGTCGAGCGTGAGGCGGCGGGCGTTCCGATGGCCTCCAGGAGCGCCACGCGCGTCTCCGCGCGATCGACGCTTACAAGCACTTGCTTTTTCAATTTGATCCAGTCTTTCGGAGTGGAAACGCGCCGAGCGAGTCTGGGGGTGCACTGATCGGCACCCCACCACCGAGCGCCGCTGCCGGGCGCCTGGCCCGTTGGGGCAGATGGTCTGGTGGTGGTGCTCGGCGAACATTGGTGTCTAGTAGCGCAGGACGCGGTTCTTCAGCGCTGCCGAAGCTCGCGCCTGCACATAGATCGATTGCAGCAGGCCCACGGCCAACAGGGTGGTGATAACCGACGAGCCGCCATAGCTCATGAGCGGAAGCGTGACGCCGGTAATTGGCATGATCCCAATTGTCATCCCTACGTTGACGAAGACCTGGAACATGAGCATAGCCGCTACTCCGGCCGCGATCAGCGAGCCGAATAGATCCTTCGCCATCACCAGCACGCGCAGCGCGCGTGAGATCAGCAGCGCGTAGAGCAGCAGCACGAGCCCCGCGCCCGCGAAACCGTACTCCTCGCCCACCGCGGCGAAGATGAAGTCGGTGTGGCTCTCCGGCACGAAGCCGTTGGCTATCTGCCCGATCGCGCCGCCGCGGCCGGTCTTCCCGCCGGCCCCGATCGCGATCTTCGACTCCTGCTGCTGGTAGCCCTGTTTCTGCGGGTTCGAGGAGGGATGCAGGAAGGCCGTCAGGCGCTGCGCCTGGTAGGGCTTCAGCACGTGCACCCCGGCGGCGGGCGCCGCCACGAGCACGAACGCCACCGCCACCGCGACGAGGGCGGCGAGGCCGGCGAGGTGCCGCCACGAGGCGCCCGCGACGAACAGCAGCATGTAGGCGATCACCATGTAGACCATCCCCGAGCCGAGGTCCGGCTGAGCGATCACGAACATCGCGGGCACGAGCGCAGCGATCATCACCCGCACCGTCGTGTCGCGGTCGCGCAGCTGACGCGAGCGATCGACCACGAAGGCGGCGAGCGCGACGATCAGCAGCACCTTCCCGAGCTCAGATGCCTGAAACGAGAAGAGCGGGAAGTTGATCGCGCGCGTCGACCCGCGAGCCGCGTGGCCGAGACCGAGCACCGCGAGGATGCTGAGCAGCAGAACCGCGTAGATGCCGTTTTTGAGTTTGCGCAACTGCGCGTAGTCGATCCGCGAGAGCACCACCATCAGCACGAGACCGACGCCGAGGTAGATCGCCTGGCGGTCCACGTAGTAGCCCGGATGGCCGGCGACGAGTTTCTTGGTCGCAGCACCGAGCGTCGCGATCGAGCAGGCAGCCAGGCCGAGCACGGCGAGCGTCAGCAGCGGGTCGAACGGTAGACGCAGCGCAGGCGACGCCGCTGCCGGCGTCTCGTCGGAGGGCTGGATCGGGCTGAGCGGGGTCAAAACGTCTTCGAGCTCCCGGAGACGAACTTGAGCGGCTTGCCGAACCACTGCGAGGCCATCAGCCGCGCGATCGGCGCCGCCGTTTCGGCGCCGAAGCCTCCCTGCTCGACCGTGACCGCGATCACGATCGGGCGCTTGGGGTCGGCGATGTAGGCCATGTACCAGGACTGGTCTTCCTTGCCGTAGCGTTCCGCGGTGCCCGTCTTGCCGTAGACCGGGTGCTGAGACTGGTCCCAGCCGCTCCACACATCGGCCGAGGTGCCGCCCGGCTGGCTGGCGGCCTGGTGGATACCTTCCATCACGAGGCTCAGGTCTTCGTAGTTGAGCTGCACGCGGCGCTTGGGCGGGAAGCTCAGGCTTTGGATCAGGCCGCCTTTGGCTTCGTCGATCTCCTTGCCGAGGTGCGGCGTCACGACCGTGCCCGAGCCACCGTTGCGGTACGCGTTGGCGAGCGTCGAGTAGGCGACGGCCATCTGCAGCGGGTCGGTCAGGAGGTCGCCCTGACCGACCGCGAGGTGCATGTTGTCGCCCACGCTCCACGGCCTGACTTCGCTGACGATGCCGCACGAGGCGACGTGTCTGCGCTTGCGGCAGCGTTCCTCTTCGGTGTTCTCTGCTTCCCGCCAGCGCGAATCCGGGATCACGCCCTTGAGCTCGCTCGGCAGGTCGATGCCGGTCGTGGAGCCGATCCCGAGCTTGCGCGCCATGCTCTGGATCACGGCGCCATGGGCGTTGGCGCGCTCACCCGCTTCGAAGAAGTACGTGTCGGAGGAGACCTTCAGCGCCTGCACGAGACCGACGGCGCCGAAGTCCGCCTTGCCGGCGTTGCAGAACTGCTCGGTGCTGACGGAGATGCACTGCCCGGCGCCGAGCCCTTCGGAGGGCGAGATGATGCCCGCTTCAAGCGTGGCCATCGCGGTGATCGGCTTGAACGTGGAGCCGGTCGGATACGCGCCGTTGACGGCGCGGTCGGTCAGCGGGCCGCTCGCCGAGCCGCTGCCGACCAGTTCTTTGTATTCGGCCGGTGTCAGCGGTTTCGCGAAACGGTTCGGGTTGAACGTCGGATAGGAGCCGATCGCGAGCACTTCACCGTTCAGCGGGTCGATCGCCGTGAAGGCTCCCGCTTCGGCCGGTTTGCCGCTCGCGCGCGCGTTTTCGATCCCCTTCAGGAGCGCTTTTTCGCTCTCCCGCTGAAGCCCCAGATCGAGCGTCAGCTTGAGACTGTGGCCCGCCGTCGGAGGCGTCGGCGCGAGCGCGCTCGGTACGGAATAGCCGCTCGCGTTGACCTCGACGCGCTGCACGCCCGGCTTTCCGCGCAGATAGCCGTCGTAGTAGTACTCGAGTCCTTCCTGGCCGACGACGGCTCCCTGATGCACGCCGCGAAACGCCGGCATCTTGAGCTCCTGCTTGGAGACCTGATCGACGTGCCCGAGCACCTGCGCCGCCATCTCGCCGTAGGTGTACGCGCGGATCGAAATCGGCTGCTGAACGACGCCGGGGAATTCGTTCTGGCGCTCGGCGAGCACCGTCAGTGCGCCCACGCCGGCATCGGTCTTGACCGTCACATTGGCGTACGGCGTCGCGGTCATGCCCTGCACGACGCGTTCGTCGATCGTCCGCGCGCTGAGGCCGACGACGCCGCCGAGACGTCTGAACAGGCTGCGCGCCCTCACAGCGGACGCCGGCAGCGCCGGCACCGCCACCTTCGGGATGCGCGCGGCCCGCCTGAGCGCCGCGAGTTCGTGTCGCTGGGTGGCGTTCGGGCGGCGCACGCCGGCGAGCTCGGTCTGAAAGCTCTGCAGCCGTTCGGCCGCCGTGCGGTAGACGGCTTCGACTTCGCCCAGCCTCTTGACGTACGTTTCCGCCTGCACCGACACCGCCACCGGCAGCAGGCGCGGCACTATCTGCACGGCGTTCGTCGTGCGGCTCGTGACCATCGAGTGGCCTTCGCGATCGGTGACCTGACCGCGCGGCGCCTGGATCGGCAGGTCGCGTACCTGGTTGGCGTCGGCCTGCTGGATGTACTTTTCGCCCGACAGGACCTGCAGGTACCAGAGCCGGAAGAAGATCACCCCGAACATCACCATCGCGATCCCGCCGATGATCGCCACGCGCAGCGCCAGCTGGGGCGAGACGGGAATCCTCGGATCCGGGCTCTTCGCCCGCTCGATCGCACTCATGCGCGCGAGAGAGGGCTCAGGCCGCCGGTCGTGTAGGCGCGCCTGCGGCGCCGCCGGCGGGGATCCTCGGGCAGCGCGCCCTCGAGCGCGCGGCGCACGATCGCCCACATCGGCAGTGCGACGATCGTGTTGACGACGATCCCGAGCACGATCTGTCGGAGCAGCTCGAAGCTGACGGGCGCATCGACACCGAGCATGAACTCCATCAGCGAGTACCCGATCAGCGACACCGCCGAGGCGACCGCGCCGACGAGCAACGGCGCGAGTGCGCCCTGCGGGTCGCGCAGCTCGCGCAGCCGCCCGCACCAGTATCCGACGAGGGTGAAGACCAACGACGTCAGGCCGAGCGTCTGCAACAGCGCGAGGTCTACGAGCAGCCCGACGGCGAAGCCGCTCGCCGCTCCGAGAGTCGACCCGCAGATCAGCCCGACGAACGCGACCAGCAGCGGTGAGAGATCGACGTTCACGCCAAAGACCGGCACCTCGGAGACGACTCCGATCTGGAAGAAGACCACGACGACGGCGAGCGCCGCCACGCGCAGCGGCAGCGGGAAGGGAGTCGTCGCGGTCATCCCCCGGCCCCGGTCGATGCCAGCTGTTCGCCGCCGGCGGTGGTGTTCGGGCCCTGTCCTGACGGGAGAGTCGCGGTGAGACGGCTGAGGTTCGACGGCCGGGTACCGGCGCCCGAGGTGAGCACCTGGACGATGTCGAGGTTGTGCAGGTCGGCGATCGGATGCACGTTGACCGACTTGTATGCGCTTTCTTCGTTCACCGAGCTGACCTGACCGATCACGATGCCGGGCGGGTAGAGCGAGTCGTCGGGGCTCGCGACGGTCCCGGAGGTGACGACGTATTCGCCGGCGTTGGCCTGCGTGTTGGCGGGCAGGTACTGCAGCAGCAGGTCGTTCGGTTCGCCGACCTTCGGCTGCACGATGCCAGTCGCGTTGCTCGAGCCGATCCGCGCCGAGACGCCCATCGAGCTGTCGGTGATGAGGTCCACCTGCGCGCCGTCGGAGGCGACCTGGACGACGCGGCCCACCAGCCCTTCGCCGTTGATCACCGGGTCGTTCAGCCGCACGCCCGCCGACGAGCCCTTGTCGATCGTGATCGTCGAGTACCAGATGTTCGGCGTTTTCCCGACAACCGTGGAGGTGACCGGGTGGTAGTCGTTGATCCCCAGCTGATCGAGGTGGTAGAGCGAGATCAGCTGGTGATACGAGCGTTTTTCGGTCAAGTCGGCGACGTGTTCGGCTCGCAGCCGGTTGTTCTGCTTGAGCAGTTGATCGCGCTGGCTTTTCGCATGCAGGGTGTCGCCGAACCAGCCGAACAGGTCGCGCACGGGCTTCAGCGCCTTGTTGGCGCCGTCCTGGATCGGCGAGACGACGGTGAGAAAAGCGCGCTGGACGCCGTGCAGGCGACCGCTCGGCGCCTCACCGAAGTAGGCCGTCAGGAGCAGTAGGGAGAGCACGACGAGCAGCACAAGGACCGCTCGCCGACGCCGGACAGTCTTGTCGTACACCTTTGACTACCTTCCGAAGCGTTCACGCGACAGAGTACCCATGCCGGGAGCGCGGTGGGTCGTGTGCGGGAGATCCGCTACGTCCTCACCGCCGGCGCCGGTTGCGCGAGGTGCGATTCGAGCGGTGAATCGCCTCAAACTCCTCCAGCGAGCGGCCGGAGCCGACCGCGACGCACGTGAGCGGAGACTCCGCCAGATGCGCCGGCATCTGCGTCTCCTCGCGCAGCCGCTCGTCGAGGCCCTGAAGCAGCGCGCCTCCCCCGGCGAGCATGATGCCACGGTCCATGATGTCCGAGGCGAGCTCCGGCGGCGTGCGATCGAGCGTCTCCTTGACCGCATCTACGATCTGGTTTAGCGGCTCCTCGAGCGCCTGGCGGATCTCCTCGCTGGTCAGCACGACGGTCTTCGGCAGGCCGGCGACCATGTCGCGCCCGCGGATCTCCGCCTGCAGCTCCTCCTCCATCGGCCACGCCGAGCCGATCTCGAGCTTCAGCTCCTCGGCCGTCTGCTGCCCGATCAGCAGCTTGTACTCTTTCTTGGCGTAGTTGATGATCGCCTCGTCCATCTCATCGCCGCCCACGCGGATCGACTGCGAGACGACGATGCCGCCGAGCGAGATCACGGCGACCTCAGACGTGCCACCGCCGATGTCGACGACCATCGACCCGGTCGGCTCGCCGACCGGCAGGCCGGCGCCGATCGCAGCGGCCATCGGCTCCTCGATCAGATACGCGGTTCGCGCGCCGGCCGACAGGCAGGCCTCCTCAACGGCCCGCTTCTCGACGCCGGTGACACCAGAGGGCACGCACACGACGACGCGGGGGTGCGCCCAGCGGTTCTGGTGCACCTTCTGGATGAAGTGGCGCAGCATCTGCTCGGTTACGTCGAAGTCGGCGATCACGCCGTCCTTGAGCGGACGGATCGCCTGGATCGTGCCCGGCGTGCGGCCGAGCATGCGCTTGGCCTCGATTCCGACTGCGTGGACTTCGCCGGTGCGCGAGTCGATCGCCACGACGCTCGGCTCGGACAGCACGATGCCGCGACCACGGACGTAGACGAGCGTGTTGGCCGTCCCCAGGTCGACCGCCATGTCGCGACCGCCGAATCCCGTCAGATAGCTGAAGATGCCCATATATAGAGAGAGATGGCACGCTCGACTACGGTCTGGCGCAGCCGCATCGCGGCGCGTTCGGCGGCCAGCTGCTCGAGGGGGCGTGCCCGCGGGGAAGTCTAGCGAACGTTCGTAGGGCTCTGACAGGCCTGCCAGCGGATTTGCAGGTAACTCCGGCCACGGGCCAGGGTTGCGGGGACCTCCGTACACGTGTGCCCGTCGGCCGCGCACGGCTCCCCTGGCTCTCCGCCTCAGCCCCCGAACAGCTCCGGGTCGAGCTCCGCGAGCCTCGACAGCGGCAGGCCGACCACGTTCTCCTCCTCGCCGTCCACCGCGAGCGCGAGCCTCGCACCCGCGCCCTGGATCGCATAGCCGCCCGAGCGCCCGCGCCACTCCCCCGTGCCCACGTACCAATCCAGCAGCTCGTCGTCGACCGCCCTGAAGGTGACCTTCGTGCGCGCCACGGCCGTCCGCTCGAGAACCTCGACCTCTCCAGCGGCGAGCAGCAGTGCGAGCCCGCTGATCACCTCGTGCGTACGTCCGCCGAGGGCCCGCAGCGTCTCCCTGGCGGCCGCCTCGTCGAGCGGCTTGCCGTAGATCACCCCGTCGAGCACGACGATCGTGTCGCAGCCGAGCACCGCCTCCGTGGCGCCCTCGCGGAGCGCCGCACGCGCCTTGCGCAGCGCGTTCTCGACCGCGACCTGCGCGGGGTCCGGCCCCTGCTCGAGCTCACTCGCTTGAGGGACCCTTACGGTGAAAGGGACGCCGAGGCGTTCGAGCAGCGCACGCCGTTGCGGGGAGCCCGAGGCGAGGACGAGAGAACGTGTGGCAGGGACGGCGCGGCCTACAGGTCGGGGAAGAACAGCGACGCCTCGCGCGCAGCCGACTCGGCCGAGTCCGATCCGTGGACCATGTTGGTCCCCATCTGGATCGCGAAGTCCCCGCGGATCGTCCCGGGAGCCGCCTCCAGCGGGTTGGTCGCGCCGATCACCTGGCGGGCGGCCTTGACGGCGTCGTTGCCCTCGAGCACCAGCGCGACGAGCGGACCGGAGGTGATGAAGTCGACGAGCTCACCGTAGAAGGGACGCTCGGAGTGCTCGGCGTAGTGGCGCTCGGCCAACTCCCGCGCCATCGTGAGCTTGCGCAACTCGACGATCTGCAGGCCCTTGCGCTCGAAGCGAGCGAGGATCTCGCCGGTCAGGTTACGCGCGAAGGCGTCCGGCTTTACGAGGATCAGGGTGCGGTCCATGTGTTCCTTTGCTCGGATTGAAGAGCCGCTCAGGAGGTCGGGCGCGGGCGGCGTGCGCGTCCCGCGCCTCGGGGCCTGGCGGGCGAATCGGTCGCGGCTACCGGCGCGGTGGCCGTCTCGTCCTCGTCGTGCGCTTCGGGCGCGCTCGAGGTGTCGAAGTCGTCGAGGTCGCTGTCCAGCGGGGCGGGTGCCCG
>OLKX01000150.1_pt1 | contig 11554 bp, 10 predicted proteins | sample 1604201 | NCBI WGS metagenome assembly OLKX01 (sample SAMEA104055716, study PRJEB20765) | soil metagenome | biome: Arctic tundra; feature: Polygonal ground; material: soil | place: USA | collected 2011-09 | depth 0-0.5 m
GCCAGGCGGGCGGCCTCGACGAGCAGTAGGCGCCGGGCCTCGAACAGGTCGCGCACGATCCTCTCCCGGCCCGGGTCGCCCGCGGACGCCTCGGCGCCTGCGGTCGGGAGCACGAGTGCCTCCAGGCCGCCCGAGCGCCTCCAGTCGAGCACCCGCGTCCCGTCGCCGTGGCGCACCTCGACGAGGCGCAGCTGCTCGAGCCGTCCGAGCGCCTCGCGGACCGAGGCCATGTTGACGGCGAACTCAGCCGCGAGCGCACGTTGCGGCGGGAGGCGCTCGCCCGGGCGATAGGCACCCGAGAGGATCGCCTCGCGCAGTTGGGCGAGCACACGATCGGGGACCGACAGGCGTTCGATCGGCATGAGCACCGGGCGCAGTGTATCGGTGTTCGGAACACCGTGCCGGTCTCGATTCACAGTTGGGCTTTGGCGCCGACTCGGTCACAATGCGCAGATGCCAGCACCGCAGCCCCAGCTCGAGCAGATCCTGCCGGCGCCTTCCGCCGAGGAGGCGGCGGCGATCGTGGCGGCCGTCGAGCGCTTCGTGCGCGAGACCGCCGCGACCGTCGGCCCGGCCGAGCAGGCGGTCGACCCGTGGCAGCGAGCGGCGATTCTCGAGGGTGTCTCTCGCGAGCCGCGACCCGCCGAACTCGACCCCTGGATAAATACCTAAAAGTCGCTAGGCTTTAGCCCAATAGCTTTCCGCCGACAGCTGCAAGTCGAAAACAGCCCGGGCCGAGCGTCCGGATCAGGAGGTCTTTCTTTCCATGGAGTCAGGTTCCATCTCTGCCCAGCGCGGCACCCTCGCGGACCCGGAGGTCCTGCAGAACGTACCCGGGCACGTCATCCCGATCCTCGAGCGGGAGTTCGACGACTTCAAGACAGAGGCGACCAAGTTCCTCGCCGGCGGCATGCCCGAAGACGAGTTCATCAAGTTCCGCCTCAAGCAGGGCGTGTACGGCCAGCGCCAGCCGGACGTGCAGATGGTCCGGGTCAAGCTTCCGTTCGGCGGCATCACGCCGAAGCAGATGGAGTCCTTCGCTGACGTGATCGAGAAGTACGTGCCGCTCAACAAGGGCCACATCACGACGCGTCAGAACATCCAGATGCACCACATCCCGCTGCCGGAGATCGAGAAGGCGATCCGCGAGCTGAGCGAGTCGGGCCTGTCGAGTCGCGAGGGCTGCGGCAACACGGTCAGAAACGTGACCGGCGACCCGTGGGCCGGCGTGGCCAAGGACGAGCTGTTCGACATGACGCCCTACGCGGGCGCCTACGTGCGCTACTTCGTCCGCCACCCGACGACCCAGGCGATGCCGCGCAAGATCAAGACGTCGTTCGACGGCAGCCCCCGCGACCGGGCGATCAGCGGCATCCACGACATCGCCTACCGGGCACGGGTTCGCCACATCGAGGGCCGCGGCGAGGTGCGCGGGGCCGAGATGCTGGTCGGCGGAGGCACCTCGATCATGCCGCGGGTCGCCCCGGCGCTACACGACTTCGTGGAGCTCGACAACGGCGAGTACCTCAAGTACGCGGAGGCGGTCTTCAGGATCTTCGACCGCCAGGAGTGGCTGCGCAAGAACCGCGCGCGCGCCCGGATCAAGGTGTTCGTGGACAAGTACGGCATCGAGGAGCTGCGCCGCCAGGTCGAGGAGGAGCTCGAGGGCGACTGGGTCGCCGAACGGGATTTCTCGATCGAGCACCGCCTGTTCGTCGATGACGAGCGCGAGTCGGCGCCGGCGCCCCCGCAGAGCTACGGCAGCCCCAACGGCGATCTGTCGGAGTTCGAGCGCTTCCGCGCGGCCAACGTCCGCGAGCAGAAGCAGGAGGGCTTCGTGACGGTCGAGATCAAGGTGACGCGTGGCGATCTGACGCCAGAGGAGTTCCGCGGGCTGGCGAGGATCATGCGCGACTACGCCGGCGGCTACGCCCGCACGACCGTCCAGCAGAACTTCGTCCTGCGCTGGGTGCGCGAGGAGTGCGTCTATGACCTCTGGCGGGGCCTGTCGGAGCTGAGCCTGGGCGACGCCGGCTCGCGCGAGATCACCGATGTCGTGTCATGCCCCGGCACGGACTCGTGCAAGCTCGGCATCACGAGCTCGATGGGCCTCAACCAGGCCGTGCAGGAGCGCATCGAGGCCATGGCCATCACCGACGAGCTGACGCGCGCGCTCAACATCAAGATCAGCGGCTGCCCCAACGGCTGCGGCCAGCACCACGTCGGCAGCATCGGTTTCACCGGTGCCTCGATCAAGCTCGGAGACCACACGATTCCCGCCTACATCCCCCACGTGGGAGGCGTGTTCGAAGGCGGCGAGGTGAAGTTCGGTACACGCCTCAAGCTGCGCCTCCCATCCAAGCGCGTGCCCGATGCGATCGAGCGCTGGGTCGCCCACTACGAGAGCAACCGCCTCGACGGCGAGGAGTGGAACGCATTCCTCGAGCGCGTCGGCACGCCCGAGATCGAAGCCCTGGTCAAGGACCTCTCGCTGCCGGCGGAGTTCGGGCTGGAGACAATGAACCAGTTCATCGACTGGAATCGCAACGTTCCTTTCGAAGTCATTCGCGGTGAGGGCGAGTGCGCGGTATAGATGTCAGAGGAGAAACGAGACGATCACATGCCATCACTGAAAAGCAACACCCCCACTCGCACCGAGCTCGACCCGGCGCTGAGCCTCACGCACACGCTGCGTGAGGCCGGCAGGCACGGGCACAAGGCCGTGCTGCTGTGCTCGTTTCAGAAGGAGGAGTCGGTGCTGCTCGACGAGCTGCTGCGGCTCGACCAGGGCACCGGCAAGTCCGTGAGGGTGGTGACGATCGACACGGGCGTGCTGTTCAAAGAGACGCTCGACACGTGGCGGGCCTTCGAGGAGCGCTTCGGCGTGGAGATTGAGGTGCGCGACGCGAGCAGCCCCGACCTGCCGTGGAGCGGGCCGGCGCACTGCTGCTCGGTCGCGAAGGTCGCCGCGCTGGAGGCTTCGCTGGCCGGCGCCGAGGGCTGGATCACGGGCATCCGCCGCGAGCAGGGTCCCACGCGCGCTGAGACTCAGCTGATCGAACGCGACGAGAAACGCGGCCTGTGGAAGTACAACCCGCTGGCGCACTGGACCGACAAGGACCTGTGGCGGCGGATCCACGAGCGCGACCTGCCGTACAACCCGCTGCACGACCAGGGCTACGAGTCGATCGGCTGCGCGCCGTGCACCCAGCCCGGGAGCGGGCGCGAGGGACGCTGGGCCGGCACCGACAAGACCGAGTGCGGCCTCCATGTAGAGATCGTTGAGTAGCGCAATGAGCGTCGCCGCCCGCCCGCAGCTGAGCCACCTGCGCGCCCTGGAGTCGGAGGCGATCCACGTGATGCGCGAGGTGGCGGCGGAATTCGAGCGGCCGGTGCTGCTGTTCAGCGGCGGCAAGGACTCGATCGTGCTGCTGCGCCTGGCCGAGAAGGCGTTCCGGCCGGCGCCGTTCCCGTTCCCGTTGATGCACGTCGACACCGAGCACAACTTCCCCGAGGTGATCGAGTTCCGCGACCGCCGCGTGGCGGAGCTCGGCGAGCGGCTGATCGTGGCGAGCGTGCAGGACTCGATCGACAGCGGTCGCGCTGTCGAGGAGACCGGACCGCGCGCGTCGCGCAACCGACTGCAGACGGTCACGCTGCTCGACGCGATCGCCGAGCACGGCTTCGATGCGGCCTTTGGTGGCGCGCGGCGCGACGAGGAGCGAGCGCGGGCCAAGGAGCGGATCATGTCCTTCCGCGACGACTTCGGCCAGTGGGATCCGAAGAACCAGCGGCCGGAGCTGTGGAACCTGTACAACGGGCGCATCAAGAAGGGAGAGCACGCGCGCGTGTTCCCGCTGTCGAACTGGACCGAGCTCGACGTGTGGGAGTACATCGACCAGGAGCAGCTGGAGGTGCCGCACATCTACTTCGCCCACGAGCGCAAGGTGTTCAGGCGCGACGGCATGCTGTACGCGTGGCGCGAGGGCACCGAGTTGATCGAGGGCGAGGAGGTCTTCGACGAGACGGTGCGCTACCGCACGGTCGGAGACATGAGCTGCACGGGCGGCGTGCCGTCGCTGGCGGCGACGCTCGAGGACGTGGTGCTGGAGATCGCCGCTACGCGCATCACCGAGCGCGGCGAGACGCGCGCCGACGATCGGGTCTCGGAGGCCGCGATGGAGGACCGCAAGAAGGCCGGCTACTTCTGATGCCCAGCCGGACACGTTTTAGGGGCGCGCTCCGCGCGCTCGCGGGCGTGCGCCGGGAAATCGGCAGCGCGTCGTGACACTCGATCTTCTCCGCTTCACGACGGCCGGCTCGGTCGACGACGGCAAGAGCACGCTGATCGGCCGGCTCCTATACGACAGCAAGCAGGTGTTCGAGGACCAGCTCGAACACGTGGCACAGGCCAGCGAGCGCCGCGGCGGGGAGGGGACGTTGGATCTGGCGCTGCTGACCGACGGCCTGCGCGCAGAGCGCGAGCAGGGCATCACGATCGACGTCGCCTACCGCTACTTCGCGACGGCCAAGCGTCGCTTCATCATCGCGGACTGCCCGGGGCACCGGCAGTACACGCGCAACATGGTCACGGGCGCCTCCACGGCGGACGTGTCGGTCGTGCTGATCGACGCGCGCCGCGGCGTTCTCGAGCAGTCCAAGCGCCATGCCTTCATCAGCGCGCTGCTCGGGATCCCGCAGATGGTGGTGGCGATCAACAAGATGGACCTGGTGGAGTACTCGCGGGAGCGCTACGAGGAGCTGGTCGAGGAGTTCGAAGGCTTCGCGGGGAAGCTCAGCGGCGTGAAGCACATCTCCTACATCCCGATGTCGGCGCTCAACGGCGACAACGTGGTCGACCGCTCGCGGCTGATGGATTGGTATGACGGGCCGCCGCTGCTCGACATGCTCGAGCAGGTCGAGGTGGCCTACGACCACCCGAACGAGAAGCCGGCCCGCTTCCCGGTGCAGTGGGTGATCCGCCCGGCGAACGCGGGCGCGGAGGGCACGGTGGGGGACTACCGCGGCTACGCCGGGCAACTGGCCAGCGGCGCGCTGCGCCGCGGCGATGAGGTGGCGGTGCTGCCGGGCGGTGGGCGCACGCGGATCGCGGCGCTCGACACCTACGACGGCGAGCTCGAGGAGGCGATGGCGCCGATGTCGGTGACGCTGCGTCTGGAGGACGAGCTCGACATCTCGCGCGGGGAGCTGATCTGCCACCCGGATGAGGTGCCGATCGTGGCGCGCGAATTCGAGGCGGACGTCTGCTGGATGACCGACGAGCTGCTGCGCCCGGGATCGCGCTACCTGCTCAAGCACACCTCGCGCGGCGCAACGGCGATCGTCGACGCGATCGAGGACCTGGTCGACGTGCACACGCTGGAACGCGCGCGCGACCCGCAGGAGCTCGGCCTCAACGACATCGGCCGCGTGCACCTGCGCACGAGCGTGCCGCTGGTGTTCGATCCGTACACGAGCAACCGCCGTACCGGCAGCTTCATCCTGATCGACGAGTCGAGCAATCGCACGGTCGGCGCCGGGATGATCACGGCGCCGGGCGCCTGAGCGCCGACCCGCCGCGTGGCGGCCGCTAAGCTTCCGCGGCCGATGTTCAGCAAGGTACTGGTAGCCAATCGCGGCGAGATCGCGGTCCGAATCGTGCGCGCGCTCGAGGAGCTGGGCGTGGCCAGCGTGGCCGTCTACTCCGAGCTGGACCGCGACGCGCCGCACGTGAGCCGCGCCGGGGAGGCCTACAACCTCGGCGAGGGCCCAGCCGCGGAGAACTACCTGAACGTGGAGAAGATCCTCGACGCGGCACGGCGATCGGGCGCCGAGGCGATCCACCCAGGCTACGGCTTCCTAGCCGAGAACGCACCGTTTGCGCAGGCCTGCGAGGACGCCGGGATCGTCTTCATCGGGCCGCCGGCGAGCGCGATCGAGGCGATGGGCTCGAAGACGAGGGCGCGCGAGCTGATGCAGGCGGCGGGCGTGCCGATCGTGCCGGGGACGACCGAGGCGGTCGCGACGGTGGCGGACGCGATGCGAATCGCGAAGGACGAGATCGGCTTCCCGGTGGCCGTGAAGGCGGCGGGCGGCGGAGGCGGCAAGGGCTTCCGCGTGGCACTCGGCGAGGACGAGCTGGAGGGCGCGTTCGAGGGCTCGAGTCGCGAAGGCGAGAAGTTCTTCTCTGACGGCACGGTGTACCTCGAGCGCTACCTGCACGACCCGCGCCACGTCGAGGTCCAGGTGCTGGCCGACCGCCACGGCAACGTGATCCATCTGGGCGAGCGTGACTGCTCGATCCAGCGCCGTCACCAGAAGGTGATCGAGGAGTCCCCGGCGCCGGAGTGGGTCGTGGATCCGGAGATGCGCGAGCGCATCGGGCAGATCGGGGTGAATGCGGCGAAGGCCGTCGACTATGTCGGAGCGGGGACGATCGAGGGGCTGTTCGCGGCGCGCGAGGGGGCCGAGCCGGAGTACTTCTTCCTGGAGATGAACACGCGCGTGCAGGTCGAGCATTGCGTGACCGAGATGACGACCGGGATCGACATCGTCAAGGAGGGGATCCGCGCGGCCGCCGGCGAGGAGCTCGCCTACGCGCAGGAGGATGTGGTGCTGCGGGGCCACGCGATCGAGTGCCGCATCAACGCCGAGGACGCCTCCAAGAACTTTGCCCCGGCGCCGGGCAAGATTGGCGTCTACCGCGAGCCGACGGGCCCGGGCATCCGCGTCGACTCGGGTGTCGTGGAAGGCGGCGAAGTCTCGCCGATGTATGACCCGATGGTCGCCAAGCTGATCGTGTGGGACGCAGATCGCGAGCAGGCGACGCGGCGGATGCTCCGCGCACTCGACGAATACGAGATCGAGGGGCTGAAGACGCTGATCCCGTTCCACCAGGCGCTGCTGGCGACCGAGCAGTGGGCGCGCGGCGAGACCTGCCGCGACCTGCTGGAGGACAAGACGTGGCTGAAGACGCTGGCGTTCCCGGCGCCGGTCGCCCCGGCGGGCGACGAGGAGGAGGAGAAGGTCGAGCAGACCTACGCGATCGAGGTCTCGGGCCGGCGCTTCGACGTCCGCGTGCTCGGTCCGGCGTTCGGCGGCGGTGCGGCGGGAGCGAGCTCCAACGGCGCGGGGCGCAAGGCGCCGACACGGGGCGTGCGCAAGGCCTCCAGCGGCGCCGGCGGCCCGGACGTGCTGCCCGCACCGCTGCAGGGGAACATGTGGAAGGTACTCGTCAAGCAGGGCGACGAGGTCAAGGAGGGCCAGCTGCTCTGCATCATCGAGGCGATGAAGATGGAGAACGAGATCACGGCCCACAAGGACGGCAAGATCGTCGAGCTGCCGATCGCCGAGGGCGAGCCGATCCAGGCCGGCGCGCCGATCGCGACGATCAAGAGCGACGGCGAGAGCTAGAGGGCGGCGACGTTGGCGGCGTGCAGGCTGCGGTTCGCGGCGCCGCGCCTGCCGTCGGGGAGCTCGGCCGCGGCACCGGCCTCGCCGAGCGAGCGCAGGTACCCGATGTCCTGTTCGAGGACTGCGCCGGCGCGCGCGGGGTCCATCACGGGGCCGTGGCCGGGAACGATGTGGGCGGCTCGCGCGATCAGTCCGCGGAGTCGCCGGAGCGTGGCGAGATATGCCTCGATGCCACCGCCGGGACTGAGCATCGGCAGCTCGAGCGGCGAGAGGTAGTCGCCGGCGGCGAGCACGCTGGCCCAGGGCGCGAGCACGGCCATGCCGTCGGCGGTGTGACCGCCGGTCTCGTGCAGCTCCAGCTCGTGGTCGCCGAGCGAACAGATGCCCGGCACGGGCAGTGCCTGGAGCGCTCCGAGCGCGAGCGGCCGGGGGCGCTCGATCATCAGCCTTTCGTCAAAGGTGCGCAGGTCGCGCTGAGGCTCGCCGGGCGCGGCCTGCAACCGTGCGGCGGTCGATTCGGCGCACCCGAGCGCCGCGGCGGGAAAGGCGAGGCGCCCGAGCAGGTGATCCCAGTCCCCGTGGGTCGCCAGCAGCCCGCTCGGCGGAGGGAAGCGGGCCTGCTCGAGGATTGCGGGAAGGGCCTCGAGCTCGTCGGGCAGCACCGGCGAGTCGATCACGAACGTCTCACCGAGGCGGACGGCGGCGCCATCGGGGGAGATGCCGGCCTCCAAGAATCCCCGCGCCTCGCTGGACGCTGCCGCCTCCCCGGACGCCCGTGCCTCCCCACCTTCCGCGGCGGCCGCTCTGCCATCGGTGGCGGGCCCGCGCACGATCAGGCAGTTGACGCGGAGAACCGCGCTGGTGACTACGAGCACGTCCTCGTGCAGGGCGATCGCCCGCACGGCTCTAGGTGATGCCGAGGAGTTTGGCGGCCTCTTTGAGGGTGCTCACTTCGGCCGTCGGCTTCTTCTGCGAGGAGTCGAGCGTCTCTTTGTTGCGGTTGATCCAGATCACGGGTACCCGCTGTTTGATGCAGGGGGCGACGTCGTGATAGTGGCTGGCGGCCACGTGGACCCAGCCGCGCTTGCCGCCCATGCGCCTGGCGCACTCGGTGAAGTGGGGCAGTTCGGGCTTGTAGGAGCGAACCTGCTGGGCGGTGACAACGAGGTCGAAGTCGATCGGGATGTGGCGGCGCGTCTGTCCGAGGAGCTTGTCGTCGATGTTCGCGAGCAAGCCCAGTTTGTGCTTCTTGGCGAGCTTACCGAGCTGGACGCTGGTCTCCTTGAAGGGCGCCCAGCGCTGCACGGAGTCGGGCAGGAAGCCCGAGCGGGAGGGCTCGAGCGGCCATTCGAGGCGTTTGGCGACCTCGATCGCGGTGCGGCGCAGGACCTCGGCGTAGAGCTCGTAGGAGCCGCCCTCGATCTCGCGGGAGATCTCCTGGAACATCGGCATCAGCACGCTGCGGTCGATCTCGAAGCCGTCGCGGGCGGCCTCTTTGGCGAACGCTTCGTAGATGCCGGTCTCCCAGTCGATGAGGGTGCCGTAGACATCGAAAGTGACGAAGGTGACGTTCTTGGGAATGGGCATCGCGGGCATTATGCCTCGCCTCGCCTCCGGGACGCGGTGCGCCACCCATCAGAGGGGCCGGTGAACGCGCTCGACCGTCTTTGCGTTAGAGTCCCGCGCCGCAATGGACCTGCTGGAGTACCAAGGCAAGCAGCTGTTCGCCCGTCACGGATTGAGGGTGTCGCAGGGCAAGCCCGTCACGACCGTCGAGGCCGCCGTCGAGGCGGCCGCCGAGATCGGCTACCCGGTCGTGGTCAAGGCGCAGGTCCTGATCGGCGGTCGCGGCAAGGCCGGCGGCGTCAAGCTCGCGGCCGACGAGGCCGAGACGCGCGAGCACGCCGGCAACATCCTCGGTCTCGACATCCACGGCCACACCGTGCGCACCCTGTGGATCGAGCACGCTTCGGACATCGCCTCGGAGTACTACGCGTCGGTCCTGCTGGACCGCTCGGCGAAGAAGCCACTGGTGATGTTCAGCGTCGAGGGCGGCGTCGACATCGAAGAGGTCGCCGAGAAGACGCCAGAGAAGCTGATCCGCCACCACGTCGACCCGCTCGAGGGCCTCTCTCGCGCCGAGGCGGTCAAGATCGCGACCGACGGCAAGGTCGACGAGGACGTGATCGAGGGTGTCGCCGACGCGCTCGTCGCGCTCTATGAGGTGTGGCTGCAGGAGGACGCGACGCTCGCCGAGATCAACCCTCTGATCGTGACCCCGGAGCGCGAGGTCAAGGCGCTCGACTCGAAGGTCTCGCTCGACGGCAACGCGCTCTACCGCCACCCCGAGAACCAGGGCCTGTCGGACAGCGAGAACGAAGACCCGATCGAGCGTCGCGCCAAGGAGGAGGGCGTTCAGTACGTCAAGCTCGACGGCGACATCGGCATCCTCGGCAACGGCGCCGGGCTGGTCATGTCAACCCTCGATGTCGTGGCCCAGGCGGGCGGCTCGCCGGCCAACTTCCTCGACGCGGGCGGCGGCTCGAACGCGGAGAAGATCAAGCAGGCCGTCGACCTGCTGCTCGCCAACGAGGCGGTCAAGGCCGTCCTGTTCAACATCTTCGGCGGCATCACGCGTTGCGACGAGGTCGCCCAGGGCCTGATCGCGGCCTTTGAGCAGATCAAACCGTCGGTGCCGTTCGTCGTGCGCCTCGACGGCACCAACGACGTGGAGGGACGCCGCCTGCTGCAGGAGGCGGCACTGCCGAACGTGCACGCTGCCAGGACGATGAACGAGGCCGCCGACATGGTCGTCGCGCTGGCCGCCGGGCAGACCGTGGGAGCGCCGGCCTGATGTCGGTCCTGATCGACGAGCGCACACGTCTTGCCGTCGCCGGCATCACCGGCCGCGAGGGCACGTTCCACACGCTCAACAATCGCAACTACGGCACGGACGTCGTCGGCGGAGTGACCCCCGGCAAGGGCGGCCAGGACGTGGAGGGCATCCCCGTGTTCGACAGCTGGGCCGACGCGGTCGCGGAGGTCCAGCCGAACACCGCGATGATCTTCGTGCCGCCGAGATTCGCCGCCGACTCGATCCTCGAGGCGGCGGCCGCGGGCGTCGAGCTCGTGATCGCGATCACCGAGGGCATCCCCGCCCACGACGAGCTGCGCGTCTACAACACGCTCAAGCGCGACCATCCGGGTACGCGCCTGATCGGCCCGAACTGCCCCGGCATCCTCTCGCCCGGCAAGGCCAACGTGGGGATCATCCCGGCTTCGTTCTTCAAGGCGGGCAACGTAGGCGTGGTGTCGCGCTCGGGAACGCTGACCTATCAGATCGGCAACGAGATAGCGCAGGCCGGCTTCGGTTGCAGCTCGATCGTGGGGATCGGCGGCGACCCCGTCCCGGGCTCCTCGTTCGTCGACGTGCTCGAGCTCTTCGAGGCCGACGAGGACACCGAGCTCGTGGTGCTCTCGGGCGAGATCGGCGGATCGGCCGAGGAGGAGGCCGCGGAGTACATCGCGGCGCATATGAGCAAGCCTGTGGTCGCGTACATCGCGGGCTTCACCGCACCGGCGGGCAAGCAGATGGGTCACGCAGGAGCGATCGTGTCGGGCAGCGCGGGAACCGCCGCGGCGAAGGCCCAGGCGCTCGAAGAGCGCGGCGTGCGCGTCGGGCGCACACCGACCGAGGCCGCGAAGATCGCGGTCGAGGTGCTCGGTGGCACCGCCGTGAGCGCCGCCTGAGAGACGGGCCGGCGGACGGCGGCGGATACGCTAGGTCGATGGACCCGGAGGTGGCGAGGACGCTGGAGCAGCTCGAGCGCAAGATCCTCGAGTTGGAGCAGACGCTCGGCGCGATGAGCCGCGGCGAGCCCGCCGACGCGCCAAGCGCACCGCCAGGCTGGGCGGCGCCGGCCGCATCGACGAGACCGACGAGCGGAACCCAAGAGGCGCCCAGGCACGCGCCCCCAGCAGCGTCCATGCAGGCCGCCTGGACCGCCCCGGCGGAGGCGACAGAGACACCCCCGGCGAGCTCGTTTGAGCCGCTATCCGGATCGGGAGTCGGGAGGATCATCGACGAGAGCGTCGAGCAGGCCGTGCCCCCGCATCAGCCATCGCGCTCGGCGACGACGCG
>OLKX01000019.1_pt1 | contig 11049 bp, 11 predicted proteins | sample 1604201 | NCBI WGS metagenome assembly OLKX01 (sample SAMEA104055716, study PRJEB20765) | soil metagenome | biome: Arctic tundra; feature: Polygonal ground; material: soil | place: USA | collected 2011-09 | depth 0-0.5 m
CGCGGCCGACGGCGTCTTCGTTGCGAAGCGCCGCGCTCGCCAGCCACGAGCGTGGGGCTCACCGGCGCCGTCCTGGTCTCCATCGGTGCCGTCGCGATCACGGGATCGGCGTCGGGTATCGCCTCCACGGTGAACCGCTGGCTCGTGAACTGCTCGGGATCCAGACGCCGCGGGAACACCCGCGTTCTGGCCCGCTCGGTCAGCCGCGCGTCGCGCCGCCACATCGGACCGAGCTGCCCGATCACGATCTCCTCGAGCTCATCCCACGCCGCAGCCGCGCTGCGGGTGCGGAACGCCGGGTCCTTGACGAGCAGCCTCGTGACCCAGTCGGAGAGCGGCCTGTCAACCCGCGGATCGACGTCCGCGGGGGCGGGCACGACGTCGTTGATGTGCCGCAGCATGATCGCCATCGGCGTTCCTGCGTCGCGGAACGGGACCTGTCCCACCAGGTGCTCGTAGGTGATGATCCCGACGGAGTAGAGGTCTGTCCAGGGCCCCACCGGTTCGCATAGAGCCTGCTCCGGGGCCATGTAAGCGGGCGTGCCGACAGTGATGCCCGTCGGCGTCGCGGCGAGCGAATCGCCACCGGCTCGCTGCGTCGCCTTCGCGATGCCGAAGTCGGCGATCTTCACGCGCCCATCCGCGGAGACCATTACGTTCTCTGGCTTGAGGTCCCTGTGCACGATGCCGGACGGTGCCACAGCGGCGAGACCGGCGAGCAGATCCTCGAGCGCCCCGGCGAGCTGCGCGAGCGACATGCACCCGATCCAGGGCCGCAGGGACCCGCGAGGCACGTACTCCATCGCGACATACGGGATCCCGTCCTCCTCGAGATACTCATAGACGGTCACCACATTCGGATGATTGAGCGAGCTCGCCATGCGCGACTCCTGCACGAGCGCCTTGCCGGGGCCGCCTTCGAGACTGGTGGGGCCGTGGAGGGCCTTTAGCGCCACGAGCCGTTCCAGGCCGCGCTGGCGTGCCAGGTACACGACACCCATACCGCCGCGGCCGATCTCCTCGAGCACGTCGTACTTCCCGACCGTCGTGCCGATCACCTCGACGCGCTCTGAGGCTCGCAGAGTCACCGGCGAGCCTCCGTGCTCGCCCACCTCAGCTCCTGTGTCCTAGCTGGGGCACGCGGTGGCACGCGTAGACGCCGGGGCGAGACAGCTCACGGCGGGTTTCTCCCGCTTCCGGCGTATGGTCAACCGGGACTCGTGTCCGACCCATCCGGGCTTGGTCACGCTGACGCCAAGGACTGTCCCAGGGCGGAACCGACGGTGTCCGAACGGGTAGGCCAGCGTCACCGCTGTCAAGGGAGCCGCTTTGCCGCGGTGGCACGGGCGCCGTCGCCTGCACTTCGCGAGATGAGCCGCGAGGCTCACGTTTCTCGCGTGGAAGGGACAGCTGCGTCCCCGACACGTCAGCGTCACGACGCCTCCTACGGGAATCCTTTCCACCAGAAGGGATTCGACGAGCGTCGAGAACGGCGCTCGTTCGAATTCACGCCATTCCCAGATCGCACCCGACGCGACCGTCGAGCCGACCACGTGCGAAGGTCCCGACGCTGCCTGGCCCGCACCGTCGGCGTTCTGGGCCGTCACGAGGACGCGGAGCCGGTGTTCGACATCCGGCACGCTGAGTGGGAACGTCGCGGTCGTCGCGCCGACGATGTCGGCGCACGAAGTGCCCGCCCTGTCGCAGCGCTGCCACTGATACCCGTAGCTCGTGGGGTTGTTTTCCCAAACTCCGGCGCCGGCGGCGAGACTGAGACCCGCGAGCCCGGTGCCACTGATGCTAGGGCTGAGGATGTCGCGGGGAGGATGCTTTTCACGCGGAAATTCGAGCGTGCTGAATTCGGCGGGCTGACTTTCGGCAGTGCCGCTCAATCCTGTTGCTATGAGGCGGTAGTGATAGGGCGTCCCGGGGAACAGATTCCCGATCGTGGCCGAGACAGGGACGGGCTGAGTTCCGTTCCCGGCAGGCGTTACCGCACACGGGACGCTCGAGGTGTAGGAGGTGCCGGTTGTGCCGTATTCGAAGTAGCAGCCGGTTACCGCGCTTTCGTCTGGGTTGACGGCTCCGCTTAGGACCGCGGAGCTCTGCGAGATCAGCGACGCGCCACCAGCTTCCGCCTTCGGCGGCGGACAGCGGGGCGGCTGCACGGCGACCTCGCTCCCGTAGTAGGAGCGCGGGTTTTCGGTTCCCGGGTTCTGCAGGTCACCGACGCCGATGTACACGTAGCCTTCGCCACCGGTCCATTCAGGCTTGATGTGTTCGGGCCCGATGCAGGGACTGTAAACTTGCGGAGCTGTTGTGCTTTTCGGGATTTCCAGATAGTGGGGCTGTTCGCGGCACCCTTCTATGAAACAGCGCCGCACCTTTGAGACGGCGATCTTGTAGCCCCACTCAGTGCCGACTTTGTCGAACAGGACCTGGCTGCCTTCCGACCACAGGCGTTTAGGCGCGCCGACGCCGGATTCTCTAACGAGGTGGACCACTTCGACCGGGACGCGTGCCTGCAGAAATTTCCCCACCGTGCCCGATCGATTCATCATCACCGCGACGCCGACATACACTTCGTTTCCTTCCGGTGTGAACTTCAGATCCTGCGCATAGACTTCAAACACCTGCACCTTCCCGGGGATCCTTTCAACTTCGAATTCGGTCGGATGGCACTTGTTAGAGTCTTCGCACTGGGATACATCCACCTTGTAGCCCCACTCGCCTTCGCCCGGGGATTCCCACGAGAAGCCGCCGTGCGCGGCGGTTACCACTGGCGGGCCCGATTCGGCGTACGCGAGCGGCGCGAGCGCGAGCAGCACGGCGACAGCCAGCGATGCGAGGAGCCCAGTGCGCAGAATCAAGCGCGGCATCATGCGGCCGTCGCGGCGGTGCGTGGGCACATCGTCAAACAGCCCCATCATGTTGTCGTCCCTCCTGCATCCAGCGCGCCGGGCACGCGGCCCAACTCCGCTCCATCTCCAGGCGCGCAGTTTACACAGAAATGCGCACCTCGATCGAAGACCCTCCCAGCGTGGTCGACTTCGCACGATCGCGGCGGCTCGGCTGCCCCCTGACGCCTTGGTGCTCGACCAAGCGGCAAAAGGGGGGCGATCACGAGATCGCCCCCCCTTAGCGTCCGGTCGCAGGCTTGCGTGAGGAGTCCTCGTCAGCGCTCCCGCGCCGGAACGCCAGCCGGCTTGTCGGCCGAGACCGGCCGGTCCTCGCCGACCTCTTCAGGTGACGCTGCGAACCGCGCCAGGTCGGGGCGATTCTCCGGGTCGGCCGGCGGTGTTCCGCTTGTGAAAAAACGCCATCTCCCGAGGACCAGCAGAGCGAAGAACGCGATGACGATGACAGTTCCCATCGCTTCAGCCCACGATCGCGGCGGCGGCGTTAGCATCGGCATCGCGCGCGAGGGCGGCGAATCGCTCCATGAACTTCTCATAGCTCGAGAGTCCGAGCATGCGCTTGGGGCCGAGCGGCACCAGGTACATCAGCTTCTCCTGGCGTGTCTTGTAGTGCCGGATGCGTGAGCGCATCACGTTCCTGTCCTTCTCGGCGGCGAGGCGGACGTCGAAGCTCATCAGGTGAACCTTCGAGGTGAGCGCAGAGCGAACGCTGAAGCTCAGGACTCCCTGTTTGGCGTCGTCGAGTTGGATCTTGCACTGGTCCGCAGCGTCCTTGCAGAGCCTCGCGAGTTCGTCAGGCGAGAGGGCGCTCTCGATTTGAATCGCCCGTCCAGCCTTCTTGTGTGGCCTGGCCATGTCTACCGCGCTCCTTTTCGTGTTGACGGGGACGTGGTGAGGGTGCCGCGGCAGGTGGGACAAGGTCCCGCTGTGGACGACGCGTAAGCGCGACCACAGCTGAGACAGCGGCGCGCGCCGGCTGAGCCGGCTGACACGGTCGGCACGGCCTGCCGCTTACGGCGCGCGTAGACGTCGCGCAGAAGCAGCAGGGGTGCCGCGAACCCGAGTAGAATCGCGTACACAGGGATGAAGAAGATGCCGCTCGTCTGGCTCGCAACGTACGCTCCGTATCCGATCAACAGCACTCCTCCCGCCGCTCCCTTCAGGCGCTGCGCGGCTGTGGCTTCCCGCATGAGCAGCGAGACGAGAATCAGGCTGGCGCCGGCGAGCGCCAAGAGCGCTTCGTCGGTGCCCCAGTGCCCGCTCATGCGATCACGTCTCGAGTCCCACGTCTGTGGCCTGCTGCGAACTCGCACATCTGTTACCTCCTGTTGCGGATGTCGGCTGTCCGTCCCATCGAGGCTCTCGGCATCGAGGCGGCTGCCTGAGATGCTCACCGACCCGTCGCGGCCAGGCCAGACACCCAAGGGGTGATTCACGACACCCCCCAGGGCGGTGCAATCAGCCGCCGGGTGAGGTCAGCTCGTGACGAGAACGCTCCGTGGCGGTCTCGGCCGGCTTCTCTGGGGTGGTGCGATGCCGCATCTTCTTCCTGCACTACGCGACCTGGAGTGTCAACTCTGTCTGCCATCTGTGGGGCAAGCGTCCGCTCGACTGCGCCGCCTCAGCTCAGCCGCACGCGCCCGCGGCCGATCACCTCGACCTCGCCGTCGGGCCCACAGCTCGATATCACCGCGGTCTCGCGCGAGAGCGAGCGTCGAAGTAGCACGAAAGCAGGCAGCCCAAGGACGGCCGGAACCACGAGCGCGATCGCCCTGTAGGCCAGCACCGCCGCCGTAGCCGTGCCGATCGGCACGTTGTAGAGCGCGAACATTCCGACGAGGCCGAGGTCGACGCCCCCGATGCCGCCCGGCAGGGGAATCAGGCCGCCGAGCTCTCCGATCAGGTAGGCGATGCACAGGATCGGGATGGCGGGTGCGGCACCAAAAGCTTCGAACGTCGCCCACAGGATCGCCACGTCGAACGCCAGGTATCCGACGAGCCCGGCGAGCAGCAGCGGATTTGGGCGGCGCAGAAGCTCGAGGGACTCACGCACGCCCGAGGCCAGCGCGCCCAACACCTGCGCAAGCCGCGAACCGCGGCCGCGGCTGGCTCGCACGCGACGCTGCGCGGCGGCCGCCCAGCGTCCGCTGGCGATCGTCAACACGATCGCCGCCGTGGCCACCACGGCGGGCAGCACCGTGAGGGTCAGGCCGGCGCGTCCGCTGAACACGCCGAGCGTGAGGCCGAAGCCGAGGATGATCACGCCGAGGACGTTTGGCACGCTGGTCAGCAGGAAGAAGGCGACGCTCCGTCGCGCGATCCGCGCATCGTCCATCCCGCTGCGTTTCAGCGCCCACGCGCCCAGCGCGAGACCGCCGGCACCGCCAGTCGGGATCACCGCGTTCGCGCCGAGCTCCGCGAACCCGATCTCGCCGCTGAGCCTCCATCTCATGCGCTCGCAGAACACAGCCCGAAACACGACGACGTAGGAGACGCCCGAGAGCACCTTCAGGGCGGCACCAGCGAGCAGCCAAGCGACGTCGGCGTGGGCGAAGCGCGAGCGAAGGCTTGCCAGGCCCGGGACGAGCGAGATCACCGCGATCGTCGCGAGCACCACGGCTGCGAGCACGAGCAGCCGCCGCCGGATCTTCGTGCGGTCGAGCTCCGGCTGTTCGGTCAGGTCCTCGCGCCCGACCTGGGGCAGCTGAGACGCTGCCGCGCTCACACCGCGACCGCTTCAGAGCCCACCATCGCGCTTAAGCGCCCGAGTCTCTGTAGCGCAGGCCGTCGAGCGCCACATCGAGGATGCGCTCGACCTGCTCCGGCTCCATCCCCGGGATCTTCGCGATCCCGCCGACCATCTGGATCAGCTCGGCGAAGTCGATGTCCTCGCGCACCACGCTGGCCCGCTGCGCCCGCTCGAGCAGCGGTTCGCCGGCCGCATAGAGCTCGGCCCGGCATGCCTTGAAGACGTCCGCGTCTCGCTCGACGTAGCTCAGGAGATCCTGCGCCAGCGCCTGCTTGGTGGCGAGGTAGCCGACGAAGCGGTGCAGCCAGTCGGCGAGCGCGTCCCACGGCGCGAGTCCCGCGAGATCGGCCACGGAGCCGCACAGGGCGTGCACCTCGTCGACGTACACCGCCTCCAGCAGCGCCTGCCTGCTCGGAAAGTGGCGGTAGAGGGTGCCGATGCCGACCTGGGCGCGGCGCGCGATGTCCTCCAGTGAGGTCGAGGTTCCACCTTCGGCGAAGGCGTCGCGCGCGGCGGCGATGAGCTTCTCGTAGTTGCGCAGCGCGTCCGCCCGCTTGGGGCGCGGCGCGAGGACCTCCTGCGTGCTCTCGACGGCGCTCATGAGATTTCTTCGTCCGATCCACTGGAAACCGGAGCCAACCTCCGTATAGCTTCGGAGGAACCCTCCAGTCAGTCCGGAGGATGCCTCCGGTTTAGCACCGGCCTATACGCCTCGAAGAGTTGGGAAGACCCATGAACACAGTCTCGATCGCCGCCCCGAACACGAACCGCCGCCGTTCGCCGGCGGATCGCTCGGCCTGCTTGCCGGCGGCGCGCTGACCCAGGCACTCGACTGGCACTGGATCTTCTTCGTCAACCTGCCGATCGGTGCGGCCACCTTCGCCCTCGGCAGGGCGCTCGTCCCGAATGACGCCGGGATAGGCGTCGGTCAGCGCGTCGACTGGCTCGGTTCGACGCTCGTGAGGCTGTCGCTGATGACCGCCGTCTACGCGATCGTCGAGGCGACCAGCCACGGCTGGACCTCGACCTACGTGCTGGGCTTCGGGGCTGTGGCGGCTGTGCTGATGGCAGCGTTCCTGCGCGTCGAGGCGCGGATCGCAAAACCCGATCATGCCTCTGCGCATCCTGCGTCTGCGCGGCCTCGTCGGCTCGAGCGTCGTGCGCGGGTTCCTCGTCACGGCGATGTACTCGACGTTCTTTCTCGGCACGCTCTACCTCGAGCACGTGCGCCACTACAGCGCGCTGCGCACCGGCCTCTCGTTCATGCCGCTGCTGACGATCGCGATGGCCGACGTCCCCGCCGCCGACGCCGGCCTCGGGTCGGGCATCGTCAACGTCTCCCAGCAGGTCTCCGGCGCGCTCGGGATCGCCGTCCTCGGCACGATCGCCACCAACCACACCAAGGCCCTCGAGGCGCACGGGCAATCGCTGACCAGCGGGTTGCTCGGCGGCTATCACCTCGCCTTCCTGATCGGTGCCGGTAGCGCGGTCGTCGGGATCCTCGTGGCGCTCGTGGTGTTGCGAGCCCGGCCCGCGGCAGCGCTGGAGAGCGTCAAGGACGGCGAGCCGGCGTTTATCGGGGAGCCCGAGCCGGAGCTCGAACGTCAGGCTGCCTGAGCGGAGCGCGCGCGAGTCGGCAATCCGCGCCCGCGCGTCACGGAGTCTCGTTGTTGACCAACTGACAACACGGCTTCAGCGCGGTGAACCTGAATCGGTCGGCCGCAGTCTCTTCCACTCGGCCGATGTCGCGGCACCGTTCGAAGTTTTCCGCAGCTTCGAATCCGAGGACGTAGTTGGCGGATCGTAGCGAGCCGCGAATGGCGCGCGAGAGCAGTGCATGATCTGCGCATCGGCACCTCGCGACAATTCTCTGCCTGGCGGCTGCGGCCACGGGCGCTCGCCGTGCGGGCGACTGAAACGTGGCGCCGGCGCGGCCCGGGCGAGCGTCTCGCGCTCGCCGGCCTCCTCGTGCTGCTTGCCGGAGCGCTCGCCGTGCGTGTGTGGCTGATGGTCTTCTACGGGCCCGCCTTCGTCGGCTTCGGCGACTCTCACGAGTACGTCCACGCCGCGGCCTCGGGTGTGTTCAGCGATGCCCAGAAACCCGCCGGGTACCCGATCTTCCTGCGCCTGTTGCACCTCTTCGACGATCGTCTCAGCTTCACGATCGCAGTCCAGCACGGGCTCGGGGTCGCCGCTGGGCTGTTGCTCTACGGCGCGGTGCGCCGGACGGGCGCTCCGCCCTGGCTTGGTCTCCTGCCGGCGGCGGTGGCCTTCTTCGCCGGCGGCGGTCCGTTGCTGGAGCACTCGCTGCTGGCCGACGGCCCCTTCGCGTTCCTGCAGGCCCTCGTCGTGTACGCCGCGGTGCGTGCGCTGAGCGAGTCGGGGCTGCGTTGGGCGGTGATCGCCGGGGTAGCCGGCGGGGCGTCCTTCTGGCTCAAGACCGTCGGCCTGTCGAGCGCAGCGATCATCCCGCTCGTGTTGCTACTCGCGGCCAACGGCAACGTGAGGCAGCGAGCATCGAGCGCCGCGGCGGCAGCCTTCGTGGGTCTAGTCGTGATCCTCGCCTACCCCGCGGTGCAGGGCCAGGCCACCGGCTATTGGGGCTATGAGCGTCAGGGAGCCTGGAACCTCTACGGACGGGTCGCCACTTTCGTCGACTGCTCGACCTTCACACCGCCGGCGGGCACCCGCTTCCTGTGCCCCGGCGAACCGGTGGCGCGGCGTCGAGCCGAGAGCTTCTACCAGTACGCGCGGGCCGCGCCCGCCGTGCGACGGTTCGGCGGACCCGCGCACGCACCCTCCTACGCAGACGCGTTGCTGCAGAGCTTCAGCGTCGCGGCGGTCGAGCACGAGCCGCTCGCGTACGCCGGCGCGATCGTCCGCGGCCTCACGTACTTCGTGACCCCGCGAGCGGGCGAAGGGTACACGCCGAGCTCGCTCCGCGAAGCGCTTCTGGACCCCAAAGGGGTGACCTCTGCGGAGCCGGCGATCTCGGGCTACTTCACTCGACGCGACAGCGGCTACGCCGGCCCCGCCAGCTCCACGCGGGCGCTCGCGTCCTATGACGAAAACACTCGCGTGCAGGGCTGGCTGCTGATCCTGCTGCTGCTCGCGGCCGTCGTCGGTACCCCGCTGCTCGCCTCGCGGGCTCGCCCCGCCGCTGCGCTGTTCACCCTCACCGCAATCGGGTCCGCGACGCTCGCTGTCGCGGGCAACAGCTACGACGCGCGCTATGCCTATCCGGCGCTCGGCCCACTCGCTGCCGGTGCTGCGCTCGGCGCCTGGGGCGTGTATGCGCGCGTCAGCAGACGATGACCGCCGAGCGCCTCATGCAGGGGACGGGCCGCTGGCTGCGCGCTGACCATGGCGGAGGCTGCCTGGGCCCCAAGCCCGAGTGCCGGCCCCGGATATGCTCGAGCCATCGCGACGGATCCGCCTCAAGGACGTGGGCCGATGGAGCCCGAGGGCATCGACCCGCAGCGTGCGGGGACAGTTGCGCACGGCGCATTGACGGGCCACCCGGCAGTCGCCGAGACGCCGGCAGCCACGGCCCCGCCGGTGATCGTGCAGTACCTCTACGTGCATGCGCCAGGGGAGCAGTTCGACTACCCCTCGAGCCGATCGGAGCACGAGCCCGGCCGGCTCGCCGCCCGCTACCTGGAGTGTGTGCTGGTGCAGGCCGCGTCGCTGCGTCTGCGCGATGTCGCCTGCGATCTCGTGCTTGCCACGAACCTGACCGACCGGCGCGCTGTCGGCCCTCGTGGGATGCGCCTGCTGGCGGAGATAGAGGCGCTCGGCGTGGAGATCGTGTTCGCCGAGTATCTCAACCGTCCCGAGGTCGAGACCGTGACCTTCGCCTCCTCGCGCTACGTCTTCGACGCGATCAGGGCGCTCGCCGAGCGCGTCCCGGCCGACAGGCGGCTGTTGTTCCTCGACGTCGACTGCGTCTGGCTCGACGCACCAAAGCTGTTCGCCGCCCTCCCGCCGTCTCCGCAGATCGGCTGCATTCACATCCTCTACCCCGAGGACTGGGCCGTCGCCGAACGCACGCCCAACGATCTCGCCGCGCTGGCCGGGGAGCTCGGGGCTGCCGACCCGTCCGTGCGCTGGGTCGGCGGCGAGCTGCTGACCGGCACCGCGGCTGACCTGCGTGCGCTTGCGAGCGTCTGCCGAGCGCTCGAGGCCGAGGTGATCGGCCACGGCCACCGCGTCAACACCGAGGAGCATGTGCTCACGCTCGCCGGGGCGCTCGATCGCGCACGGTTCCACGATCTCGCCGCTGTCGCCCAACGCGTGTGGACGGGACCTCGCCACAGCGGCCACAGTCCGCCCAAACCGGCCGCGCTCGGCCTGCTTCACCTGCCCAGCGAGAAGGGTCTCAGCCTGCGCCGCGCCGCCCGCGCCGTCGCCGCCGGGCACGGTGAGCGCCTCGCGCGCGACCTCGAGGTCCCCGTGCGGGCGCTAAGGCGTTTCAACGTGCAGGGCGCCGGCTGGCCGCGCAGGCTGCGAGACGACAGCTGGCTCGCGCAACAGCGGCTGCGCGAGAAGATCGCCTCGATCGGTCGCTGAGTGGCGCCCGACCCGGCTCCGTCGGCCGTCCTCGCCTGCGAGCGCTCACAGCGGGTACGTTTCATCCATGAGCGCATCGCCCGCCGCCGAGCCCCACGTGCAAGAGCTCGTCTGCGTCGTCGAGATTCCGAAGGGCAGCCGCAACAAGTACGAGTACGACGCCGAGCTCGGCGGCATCAAGTTCGACCGGCTGCTGATGAGCGCGGCGACCTATCCGACCGACTACGGCTTCCTGCGTGACACCCTCGGGCAGGACGGAGATCCGCTCGACGCGCTCGTCTGCCTGTACGAGCCGACGTTCCCCGGCTGCCTCATACCGGTCAAGCCGGTCGGCCTGTTCGAGATGCGCGACGAGAAGGGCGTCGATGACAAGGTCATCTGCGTCCCCGTCGAGGACCCCTACTGGAACATGTATGAGGAGCTCGACGACCTGCCGCTGCTGCTGCGCCAGGAGATCGAGCAGTTCTTCTCCATCTATAAGGATTTGGAGGGTAAGGCCGTGACGATCGAGGGTTGGCGCTCGCGCGAGGACGCGCTGCGCGAGATCGCTGCTTCCCGTGAGCGGCTGCACCGCGCGTCCGCCTAGTCAGGCGCCGAACCAGCGCTCACGACGGCTCGAGCCGAAGCGCTCCTTGTCGGCCACGAGCCCCGCGGACGGAGGGTTGAACGTGCCCGTCCGCTCAGGACCCCAGGATCACGATGCGCTTCATGCGGTCGCGACCCTAGCCCATTGACAGCAGCCGACCGCCCTAGAACAAACGTCGAACATCCGCGAGCGCGCTCGCCGGCTTGCCCGCCGCCGCCGAGGTGCCG
>OLKX01000384.1_pt1 | contig 11016 bp, 11 predicted proteins | sample 1604201 | NCBI WGS metagenome assembly OLKX01 (sample SAMEA104055716, study PRJEB20765) | soil metagenome | biome: Arctic tundra; feature: Polygonal ground; material: soil | place: USA | collected 2011-09 | depth 0-0.5 m
GCGAGGCCGGCTGGCTCGCCGAGGGCAGCGCCAACGGTCGGCCGCGCTCGATCTGGCGTGGCTGGCGGCGGGGCGCCTGAGCGTGTCGATGATGCTCTCCAACCGTGCCTGGGACGTGAGCGCAGGAGTGCTGCCGGCACGAGAGGCGGGAGGGCTCACCCACGACTGGGACGGAACGGACCACGGCGTGGATTCCCGCTTTACGATCGTTTCCGAGCCGAGCCTGAAGAGCAGCCTGCTCGAGCTGCTTCCGGCGGTCTGATGAGCAGCCCGTCGCTCGTCGTGTTTGCGCCGTCGCCGCTGTTGACGATCACCGTCGAGGCAGCGGGCACGTCGCGGGAGGAGATTCACCTGCACGCCGGGGGGCAGGGGTTCTGGGTGGCTCGGATGGCGGCACTTCTGGGCACCAAGGTCTCTTTGTGCTGCGCCCTCGGCGGCGAGTCGGGCGCGGTCTTGCGCGTGCTGATCGCGAGGGAGAACGTCGAGGTGCTGAGCGTGGCGTGCGCCGCCTCCAACGGCGTCTACATCCACGCCCGTCGCGGCGGCGTGCGGGAGCAACTCGCGCGTACCGAGTGCAAGCGCCTCTCCCGTCACGAGGCCGACGAGCTTTACGGCCTGGCGCTCAGCGCGGCGCTGGACGCGGGTGTCGCGCTGTTGACGGGAGTAGACCCGCCCACGATCCTGGATAGCGACATCTACCGCCGGCTGGCGGGTGATTTGAGGAGCAACCAGGTTAAGGTCATCGCCGATCTCGCAGGCCCGTCGCTAAAGGCCGCGCTGGCCGGGGGGGTAGACCTGTTGAAGATCAGCGAGGAGGAGGTTCTCGCCGAGAACCTCGCCCCCAGCGCGGACACGCACGACCTGCTGCAAGCGTTGGACGGGCTGCACGAGGCAGGCGCCGAGACGGTGCTCATCTCGCGTGCCCAGCAGCCGGCGCTCGTTCTCGACGGCTCCGGTCGACGCTATCTCGAGCTCACGGGCCCGCACGTCGAGACCCTGGAGCCGCGAGGTACCGGCGACTCGATGTTCGCCGCGCTTGGCGCCGGCCTGGCGGGCGGTCAGCAGCTGGACGTCGCTCTGCGCCTGGCAATGGCGGCGGGCTGCCTGAACGCCACCCGGCACGGACTCGGCACCGGAGCACGCCGAGAGATCCAGCAGCTGAGCAGCCACATCGAGATCAGGGAGCTGACCAGTACCCGTGGCAGAAGTGACGTGACTGTTGATCAGTAGTCCTCACGGAGCGCGCATCGGCAGCTTGCACCGATGCGCTCCGGGTCGCCGGCGGGATAGCTTTGCTGGGTGATGAGCCCACCGCTGAGGACAGATGGCAGCTACCTCACTCCACGCTTGGAGCATGCGCGCGTGGATGACGCGATGCGCCATGGAATTCTCAGCTCTCCGGCAGACGCCACCCTGCGGGATGCCGCCCGAACCATGTCGTTGCACCATGTGCACACGATCGTGGTGACCGACCCCGCCGACGGGTCGCTGTTGGGGATCCTCTCAGACAGTGCGCTGCTCAGCGCCCTGCTCGACTCCGACGGGGAGGAGCGCCTGCTCCGCGATGTGGCCGACCGCGACCTCAGCATGATCTCCAGCAGCGAGCCGCTCACCACGGCCGCCGAGTTGATGCGCGACCGCGGAATCGCTCACCTCGTCGTGCGAGACGCTCAGAGCGGCAGGCCCACCGGGATGCTCTCCACCCTGGACGTGGCCGGCATCCTCGCCTGGGGCGAGGCCTGAGCGTCGCCGACAACGTGCAGTTCGCCACCGCCATCAACGAGCCCGACCCGACGCTGTTGGAGCGCTGGTGCGTGCTGCTCCTAAGCAGCCGGACAAGCCGAATCTTCTACGGCGATCGCGAGAGGCTGGTGGAGGTTGGGGATGTCCACGACGACGTCCATCGCCGTCACAACCAGGGCGGCTTGTCACAGGCGCGTGTTGAGCGCCGCATCGAGAAGGAGATCGAGGACCACATCAGCGGAACCTGCGACTTGCTGTTCGCGCGGTTTCAGCACGAGCCGTTTGACGATCTGATCCTCGGCGGCCCGTCTGAGCTCTCGCATCGGGTCAAGCACGACTTGCACGCCGACCTGCGCCGGCGGCTCGTCGGACACGTCGACATCGACGTGGAGCGAGCATCCGCCGAGGAGGTCCACCGGCGGGCGCTCCCAGTCATAGAAATACAAGAGCAGCAACGCGAGCAGAACGCGTTGCGGCGACTCACCGAGGGCATCGCACCGGATGGCCATGCTGTGACTGGGCTCGATGAGGTGCTCGAGTTGCTCAGCGAGCAACGCGTGGAGACGCTCCTCCTAACGCAGGGCTTCGTCGCACCGGGGCTCAGCTGTCCGCGCTGCGGACGCCTGTCCGCGACTGGGACCTCGTGCCCGATGGACGCGGCCGAGCTTCAACCCCGGGAGAACATCGTCGATCACGCAGTCAAGCGCGCCCTGAGCCAGTCGATCGAGGTGCTCATCTTCCGCTACCACCGGAGCGAGCTCGCACGGCAAGGCTCGATAGCCGCATTTCTACGCTACTAGCAAGGACACGGCAAGCGAGCACGAGACAGGGGTTCACATGAGCACGACGACACAGCAACTGGGAGCCGAGAAGTGGCTCGAGTACTTTAACTCGATCGCGTCGAACATCGACGGAATGCTCGTCACCATCGAGGTGATGAGCGAGGAGATGGGGGATCAAGTTGACGTCGAGCGGCTACCGCTACAGGCAATCAGCTACGCCCCCAAGGACAACATGGTGGAGATCTCCGTCGGTGGACGCGGCGTGCGCTACCCCATCCTGCTGCGGCACTTCATCTCCGGTCCACAGACGGTCAGCGTCGAGCAGTCGGGCCCGCTCAGTCCCAGAGCGATCCTGGTGACGGATGAGAGTGGGGTTCGGACGCTGATCCGCCTGTTCGAGTCTCCGGCTCTCGAGCGATAGCTCAAGCGTCGGCACGGACAATGCGCCGGCTCCCTCGTCAACCCGGTCAAACCGACCGCCCGGCGCGTTGGCTTGGATCTCGACGTTAGGCCGTCCAAGGACCCACCGCGACGGTAACGGCGTGGCCGATGGGGTGGCTGATGCCCGTAGCCCGGGCAAGCCGATCCGTCGGTACCAAGAGCCTGCCCAGGGCGCGGCGCTCGGCCGCGAGCCCCGCCGGCTCGCAGGCGGGGTGGCGATAACCACCGGCTGGCCGTTCAGGGGGTCGCCCGATCCAGGGACCGCGGTTTTGCACGGAGACGCTCTCAGAACACTTCACGGATGCGCGCAGACGACGAGAGGCGAGACGCTGACAGCACCCGCATTCTCGATCTGCAAGGAGCACGCGATGAGTGAAGCCGAGCCAAGCATCATTGAGCGCAGCGTCGAAAAGACGCACATATGGCTTAAGCAGATCGCCGAGGAGCTTGGCGACGAGGATCGTCAGCGGTTGCGCGGGTTTTGCGGGCGCACGTCTCTTCCGGGGAGATCGACGATGTCCTGGCGGTCCTGCCAGACAAGTTCAGGGTGCTGATCGAGGCCTGACGTTGCCCGCGATCCAACCCTTGGGTGCGGTGAGCGCCGAGGCGCCACCGCCCCGCATCGCCATCTTCGCGCCCCATCCGCTGCTCACGGTCACCCTCGAGCAGGAGTCAGCCAAACGTGAGCAGGTCCACTTCCACCCAGGCGGACAGGGAGTCTGGGTGGCGCGCATGGCCTCCTGCATGGGCGCCGAACCGGTGCTCTGCGGATTTCTGGGAGGCGAGAGCGGCGAACTGCTCGGTGGGCTGCTGCAGAGGCAGATTCCTCAGCGACGCCTGGTGGGCACTGCATCTGCAAGCGGCTGCTATGTCACCGACCGCCGCTCGGGTGAGCGCCAACTGCTCACGTGCACACTCAGCGACCCGCCCTCCCGCCACGAGCTCGACGAGCTCTTCTCGATCACGTGCGCAGAGGCGATCAGCGGCGGCTGGCTCGTGCTCACCAACCCGATGCCCGGGGAAGCGCTTCCGCTGGAGGTCTATGGCGACCTGGTCGCCGACGCGCGCACGAGCGGATGCCGCACGCTCGTCGATCTCTCCTCCCCACGCTTGGACAGCGCGCTGCGCGGCAAGCCCGACCTGGTGAAACTCAACGACTGGGAGCTGGCCGAGTTCGTGCGCGGCCCGGTATCCGAGCCGGCACAGTTGCGCGCCGCCGCGCAGCGGCTGTGCGACCACGGCGCTCAGGCGGTGATCGTGACTCGTGGCGAGCACCCGGCGCTGGTGCTCGCCGGCGAGCGAGCATGGCAGCTAACGCCGCCCCGCCTGGAGCGCGGCTTTCGGGAGGGGTGCGGCGACGCGATGATGGGGGCGCTCGCCGCCACCTGGGCACGAGGCGAGAACTTCGAGCGGGCAGTGACGATCGGTGCCGCCGCGGGCGCCGCCAACTACATGCGCCGCGGGCTGGGCAGCGCATCGCGCGAAGTCGTCGAGCGGCTCGTGGACCGCGTCGTCCTTGAGCCGCTCATGGCAGGGGAGTGACCGGGTCTCCGCGCAGGATCGTCTGCGGCGCCTGGTCGACCATCCACGCGATCTGCGCCTCGGTGCACACCGTGGCAAGGCGCGCGAAGCCCGCCGCGAGTCGCACGGGCCGCCCCCCGTATGAGGAGTGGGCATCGCTGCCGAGTAGGTGCACCAGACCTTCGCCTGCCAGCCGCAGCACGAGATCTCCGGGGGAGGCGTCGGCTACGAACTGGGCCGTCCACTGGATCAGGCAGCCGCTGCTCACGAGCCTCTGAAGGCGCTCCTCGAAGTCGGCGGCGGCGTGACGCTCGGGATGCGCGATGACCGTCCCGAGCCCGCGTCCGGAAAGTCGCTCGACGACTGCCTCCAGGCCAACGTCGAGCGGTCCAGGGGCCGGCTCCAGCAGTACCCATCCGCCAGCGCCACCGAGTGTCACCGAACGCAGCTGAGCGTCGGTCAGGCGATCGGCCTCGGTCTGCGCGAGCTCCGCGCCCGGAAGTACCCGAACGTCGACCCCATGGTCGGCGAGCACGTGTTGCACCGAGCGGACGCACGCGGCGATCTCCTCTATCCGCACATCGTGATCGTGTCGTATATGGGGCGTCGCGCACACCACCGTGATGCCGTCCTCCTCGGCCTGGCGCGCCATCGCAACGCTGTCGTCGAGGCTGAGCGCGCCATCGTCGAGCGCCGGCAAGATATGACAGTGCAGATCAATCACGCAACTACCTTCCGGAGAGGACCCTCAACGGTGTCATGCGGACGGGCTCCTGCCGGGTAGGCGCCCCGCAGGAACGCCGATCGCGACACCGACCAGCAGTCCGCGTCTTGAGCCCCGAGGGCGATAACCGAGGTCAACACAACACAAACCTAATCCCTCGCTACCACGCAGCACATCTGTTCAAGTTGCTCTCCGCGCTCCGTAGCGGCTACCGAGCGCCACCGAAGCTCGACAGCTGACTGCGGAGGAGCCGTAGTCGTGCTGTGGGCGGACCCGGATGCCGGCTCGGCCCCGACTGAGGCAGCGTGTGATGAGCCACTTGATCGACTGAGAGAAACCGAAACGTAGATGAGCTACCTGACGGTCGAGACCGATCGCCGCCGTGATCTCAGGTGGGAGGGATGTACCGATCCCGCCATCCTGGAAGCCCTCACCACGCCTGCGATGTATGGGGAGAGCCGCCTGCCGGTCGAGGTACACGAGACTCACGCCTCGTGGGTGTTCCTCGCCGGCGAGCATGCTTACAAGGTCAAGAAGCCCGTAGCGCTCGGCTTTCTGAACTACAGCACGCTCTCGCTAAGGCACGCTGCATGCCGCGAGGAGGTCCGTGTGAACCAGGAGCTCGCCCCCGGCATCTATCTCGGCGTGCGAGCCATTGCCCGTGCCGGCGGGGGATTTCGCTTCGAACCTGACGGGACACCCGGTGCCGTCGAGTATGCGATCCAGATGCGCCGTTTCGATCATGCGGACACGCTTGACGGCGTGATCGCGGCCGGAACGCTCAGTCACGCCGATCTACGCGCCGTGGCCCGGCGCCTACTTGACTTTCACCGTCGGACGCCGGTCGTCACCGGGGGCAGCCCCGACGAGGTGCTCGACACGTGGAGCGCGAACGTCGACGAGCTCGAGCGCCTCGGGCATCCCGGCCGCTGGCGTATGGACATCATGCGCGGGTGCGGCGAGGCGTTCGTAAAAGCGCACGCCAAGGAGATCGAGCGTCGCGCACGAGACGGACACGTGCGCGACGGACACGGCGATCTACGCTGCGAGCATGTGCTGCTCGGGCGCACCGTCCGCGTCCTCGACCGGATCGAGTTCGACCCCGCGCTCCGTCACATGGATGTCGCGTGCGACCTGGCGTTTCTGGCGATGGACCTCCATGCTCACCGTCAGCGTTGGGCCGCACGGGAGCTCGTCGGCGCCTATCGACAGGCCGGGGGCAGCCCCGGCAGCGAGACCTTGCGCTGCTTCTATGCCGCCCACTGGGCGCTGGTCCGCGCCAAGGTCGCGCTGATCGCCGCCACCGCAGGAGACGGTCCGGCCCACGAGGCACAGGTGGCGCGGGCCGAGAGGCTGTGGAGCCTTGCGGAGCGTCTGTGCTGGCAGGCACGCCGGCCACTGGTGCTCGTGGTGTGCGGACCGGCCGCCAGCGGCAAGTCGACGCTCGCCGCAGAGCTCGCCCGCCGCTCGCAACTGCCGGTCGTGTCCTCCGACGCTGTGCGCAAGCGGTTGGCTCACATTGGCCTCTTCGAGCCGGGGCACGCGGAGCATTACAGCGCGCGCTTCACCCGCGCGACCTACGAGCAGCTCGGGCGCGACGCGCTGCTCGCGCTCCGCCGCGACGACGGCGTGATCGTGGATGCGACCTGTCGATCGCGCGGCGATCGCGCTCTGCTGCTGGGCAGCTTGCGAGGGGCCGGCGCGACGCACTTGGTCGTCCGCTGTGAGGTCACCCTCGAGCTGGCGCTCGAGCGCGCCGCGCGGCGCCTGCACGATCTGCAGCGCGTGTCCGACGCGACAGCACAGATCGCCGAAGAGCAGTTTGGCAGCTTCGAGGAGTTCGACGAGCCGTCCGACGGCAGCGTGCTGAGGCTGGACACGGCCCAGGCCCTGGATGTGCAGGTCGCCGAGATCGCAGGCGCGGTGGACCGCTGCCTGCTGCATGCGGGTGTGCCCGAGTCTCGCGGGGTGCCGGCGTCGGCGCTCGCGCAAAGCACGTAGAAACGCGCACCGTGGCTGGGGAGAGCTACCGATGTGCCGGGCCCGCGCGGGGGTTAGCTTCGAGTGTGTAGGCCGTACCGTGACAGGCACACCGATCAGGATCAGGCGCGGGCCACCAAACTCGTCGCGCATCGATCGAAAGGCAGGAACCAACGATGAAGGCTCTCGTGTATCACGGCCCCGGCGAGCGCGGCTGGGACACGGTCGAGGACCCCACGATCCGCGACCCGACCGATGCAATCGTGCGTATCGACACCTCGACGATCTGCGGCACGGACCTACACATCCTCAAAGGGGACGTGCCCGAGACGACCCCGGGCACCGTGCTCGGTCACGAGGCTGTGGGAACCGTCCAGGAGGTGGGAGCCGGTGTGAGCACGGTCGCCCCAGGCGACCGGGTGCTGATGTCGTGCGTCAGCTCGTGCGGACGCTGTCGCTACTGCAAGGAAGGCCGCTACGGTCAGTGTCTGGGCGGGGGTGGCTGGATCTTCGGGCACCTGATCGACGGGTTGCAGGCCGAGTATGCGCGAGTGCCGTTCGCCGATAACTCCGTGTACAAGGTCCCGGCGCAGCTCAGCGACGAGCAGGTGCTGTTCCTCGCCGACATCCTTCCGACCTCCTTCGAGGTCGGGGTGCTCAACGGCATGGTCTCACCCGGCGACGTCGTGGCGATCGTCGGTGCCGGGCCGATTGGCCTGGCCGCGATTCTTACCGCGCGGCTGTACACGCCCGGGCGGATCATTGCGATCGACCTCGCCGACAGCCGGTTGGACAGCGCGCGCCGCTTCGGCGCGGACACGACGATCAACAACAGCAGCGACGACGCGACCGCACGCGTCATGGAGCTGACCGACGGCCTCGGCGCCGATGTCGCGTTCGAGGCGGTCGGTGTACCACAAACGTTCGAGCTTGCGGCTGAGCTGATCCGCCCCGGCGGGCGTGTGGCCAACATCGGAGTTCACGGCCAATCCGCCACGCTGCATCTGGAGAAGCTTTGGATCCGCGACGTCACGATCACGACCGGGCTCGTCGACACCTTCAGCATCCCTCAGCTGATGCGACTAATCGCCAGCGGTCGGCTGGACCCGTCGCTGTTCGCGACGCATCGCTTTCCGCTCGGCGACACGATGGCCGCATACGACACGTTTGCCGACGCTGCGAACACGGGCGCCCTAAAGGTAGTGCTTGAGGCCCCGAAAGCCAGCTCGCCGGCCCTCGCGACGGAGCAGAGCGCCGTAGTTGCATGAGAAGCGATCGTGTCGAGTACTCGACAGCCGTACACGACACGCCGCGCAATCACGAAACCCGGCGTTTCACAATCAAGCGCTTTCTGCGTGGGCAGAAGGACTCTCACATGAGGCGGACCGACTCCCGCTCGATCTGTACCACCGCCTCGCGCATCGTGTCCTGCGCAACCGACCCCTGAACCTGCCCGACGATGCCCTCGGCTTTCTGGATGCCAGAGCTGATGCGATCAGTAATCGGCCCCCACCAGACTGTGGGTTTGCCCCACGAGCGGCGCTCGCCCCGAACCTATGCTGAGCCACCGGTGCGTGCTCAAACTCATCTTGCGACAAGCTCGCGTCGTCCAAGAAGAAACATCGCGCCGCGCACGCCGCGCCGGAGTAACCGATGAACAGCAACTTCAGGTGCCACCACTGCAACGATGTCATCGGAGTGTACGAGTCGATGGTCGTGCTCACCGATGGACAGGCTCGCAACACGTCACGAGCCGCCGAGCAAGACCTCGGATCGCCAGTGGGCAAGTGCTACCACCACGCCTGCTACACGCTCGCCTATGGAGAGGATCGTCCGCAGTGAGCCCGGCGTCCGGTTACGTAGGTTTCCCGCTCAGCACAACGGCTTTCCTCGGCTGGCGAGACGCCGGCGCGGACTTAACCTCAGAGGATGACTACCGAGACCTCGCATCCCGAGAAGCTCCGCGTGATCATCGCCGGCGGAGGAGTGGCCGCCCTCGAGACCGCTCTGGCGCTCGCCGACCTCGCGCCTGAGCAGACCGATGTGACTGTGATCGCACCAAACCCCGAGTTTGTCTACCGCCCCATGACCGTCCGCGAGCCGTTCGCCTACGGTCGAGCTCGCCGCTACCCGCTCGCGGAGATCGTGAGCTACGCCGGCGCGGAGCTGCTGGAAGAGGAGCTGGGCTGGGTCGACCCCGGCGAGCGCACACTTCACACCGAGACCGGGAAGGCGATCAGGTACGACGCTCTGGTGCTCGCGCTCGGCGCCCATGCCCACGCGCGCTACGAGCACGCGGTGACAATCGACGATCGCCACATGGACGAGGCCCTGCACGGCCTGATCCAAGACATCGAGGGCGACCACATCCACAGCCTCGCGTTCGTGTCACCCGGACGCATGGCGTGGCCCATGCCGCTGTACGAGCTCGCGCTGATGACCGCGGGGCGCGCATACGACATGGGCATCGAGCTCGCCACGACAATCGTCACCCCCGAGGACAGCCCCTTGGCAATCTTCGGCTCCACAGCAAGCAGCGCGGTCGCCGAGCTGCTCGAGCGGGGGCACATCCAGACGATCAACTCCGCCTACGCCGAAATACCGCACTGTGGGGAGGTCGTGATCAACCCCGGTGACCGTCGCCTGCAGGTCGACCGGGTGATCGCGCTGCCCGAGCTCTACGGCCCCCGTGTTCGCGGCATCCCGCTCGGAGAAAATGGCTTCATCCGTGTCAACCCCTACGGACAGGTTCCCGATGCGGGACCGATCTACGCGGCCGGCGACGCGGTCGAGTTCGCCGTCAAGCACGGCGGGATCGCCTCCCAGCAGGCCGACGTAGCCGCCCAGTCGATCGCAGCGCTAGCCGGAGCACCGGTCACACCCCAGCCGTTCAACCCCGTGATCCACGGGATGCTGATCACCGACGGAGAGCCTCTCTACCTCACCGCGCGGATCACCGGCGGCCACGGGTTCAGCTCCGAAATCACCGATACGCCAACCTGGTCACCCCCCACCAAGATCGCTGCGACGTACCTCGCACCGTATCTCGCCGCTCTCGACCGTGAGACCACTCCTGCGTGATGTGGGCAGACCACACCGGCCGAACCTAGCTGATCCGGCGATCGCTTTCGCCGGCCGTGAACAGGACCCTGCCCGTCCGGGAGGTTCAGCTCGAAGGCGACGAGAAGTGCACGCCCGCCTCGACCTGTAGACGCATGATGCGTGGATGCTCGCCGACGCCCCTCGTGAGCTGCGTGAGCGCGTTGGGAGAATGCAACGGCGCGCGTTCGAATTGCAGATGAATGTCGACTGGGCTCCCGAGGGGTTCGATCCCTTGAAGCACGACCTCGATCCGCTGTCGATCGTCGACGCTCCCGCCTTGATTGTGGTGGGCGAACACGACATCGAGGACTTCCACGCCGCCGCGGACGCCCTGGAGCGAGCGCTCCCCAACGCGCAGAAGACGGTGCTGCCGGACGCTGGGCATCTCGCCCCACTTGAGCAGCCTGGTGCCTTTCGCGAGCTGCTTCTGGCGTTGATAGCCGCGCGGCGCTGAATCGGGGGATTGCGTCGTCCCCTACGACAAGATCGGCGGCAACGTGCGGGTCGCGGTCCGCGTCGCGACGAGCGTGGCCGACATGCGTCAGCGGCGCGAGGGTCTAGGCCTCGATCGTGCTCCTGTAGCCGCGCGCTCGCGCAAGCGGCTTTAGGACCATCGCCACCGCCCGCAGGACGGGCCAGGGCGGCCTGACCGTCCGAATCTCGTCCCCGAACCGCGGCACCATGACCGCGAGCTGCAGCGGGCGCGGCATCCCCTTCGCGTCG
>OLKX01000211.1_pt1 | contig 10964 bp, 9 predicted proteins | sample 1604201 | NCBI WGS metagenome assembly OLKX01 (sample SAMEA104055716, study PRJEB20765) | soil metagenome | biome: Arctic tundra; feature: Polygonal ground; material: soil | place: USA | collected 2011-09 | depth 0-0.5 m
CCCCCGACGCGAGACGATCACTACGACTGCGATGGCCACGCGCTGTATCGGCCGATGTCCGAAGAGGATGCGTTCGAGACCGCCGTACAGCGTGTGATCGGTGGAGCTCAAAGGCACCGGGTCGCGCTTCTCTGCAGCGAGGGCAGCCCGCACGACTGCCACCGTCGGCTTCTCGTCGGCAGGGTGCTCGCCGATCGCGGCGTCGAGCTTCGCCATATCCTCCCTGACGGATCGATCCGTATCGAGCACTCGGTCGTGCTGTCAAGCGAGGGAGCGCAGTGCTCGCTCTTGGAGGACGAGCAGGCCCCGTGGAGATCTACACAATCGGTTTCACACAGACGACGGCTGAGCGTTTCTTCGGGCGCCTAGCGGCTGCGGGCGTCAAGCGGCTTCTCGACGTCCGGCTGAACAACTCGTCCCCGCGCCCACCGCGCCAGCGTCCGAGGATCACCGGTTCGAGACCGATCGCACGCGCCACATCGCCGACATGCCGGACGACGATTACCTCAGGCTGCTCGATGCCGTGAGCGGCGGTGGGCTCGAGACGGCGTTTGGGCCAGCACTCGAACGACGCGGCTGGAAGTACGCCGTCGAGTCCGGCTGTGGCGAGCGCTCACTCGCCGTGATCCGCGCAGAGGATCGTCTGACCAGTGGGCAGCAGCGCTGGCGCACTACAACACGCCCAGGCCCCGCCCAGGCCACAAGCAGAGATCGGCGACCAGCGACCCATCGGCCGCGTTCACAACCTCCGTGGGCATGACACCTAGACGCCCGCCGGCGCCGCGCTCGACTCGCGCAGCCGCCCCACGGCAACCTTCACAGCCTCCCGTGCGTCCGCCGGCTCCAGCACCGCGGCATCCCCCGCTTCCTTGAGGATCTCCCGTACAAGCCAGTCGACCCCCGCGAAGCTCAGCTCGACCACAACCGACCCGTCGCTCCACTCCTCCACCACCCGCCGCGCCTCGCGCGCCCAGCGCGCGCGCTCCGGTGAGACCCACACGCGCGCCGTCGCCGATGCGGGCACCTCGCCCGTGCGCAGCCAGCCGTCGACCTCAGCCGCCGGGTCCACCTCCGGGCGCGGCTCGAACTTCTCGCTCGTCACGTTCACATGCTTGATGCGGTCCAGGCGGAAGTGGCGCACTCCGTCGCGCTCCGGGTCGAACGATGCGACGTACCAGCCCTCGCGGCCGTTCGTCAGCGCATAGGGCTCGACCCTGCGCGGGATCAGCTCGTCCTCGTTCTCCTTGTAGTACTCGATCTCGATCATCTTCCGCGCCACGATCGCCTTCGAGACCTTGCGCGCCACATCCGAGTCATCGCCCGATGTCGGCGCCACCTGCAACCCCTGCTCCATCGGATCCTCGCCCAGCGCCGCCACGATCTTCGTCCGCGCCGACGTCAGCGATCCCTCCGGGATGTGCTCGCCGATCAGGTCGATTGCCGCCACCAGCGCCTTCGCCTCCACCGGCAGCAGCCGCGCCGGGCGGTCGAAGTTGTCGCTGTAGGGCTCCGGGTCCACCTCTATCTCGCCATCGTCCTCCTTGATCTCCGCATACAGCACATAGGAGCCGCCGCCGAAGTTCACGACGTTCAGCACGTTGACGTCCTCGCGCAGCTCCTCTTCGCTCAGCTGCAGCCGCTCGCACACCTCGCTCATCACCACCCGCTCGCCCGCGCGGCCCGCCTTGATCAGGATGCTCGCCAGCGTCACCAGCCGCGCGAAGCGCTCCGGGCGGATCGCCGCCTCGGTGCGTCCCGATCCGTTCTCGCCGTCCACGCTCGCCGAGTCGCCGCGGCGTGAGGAGCGCGAGCGCGACGAGCCCGTGATCCGCCCGCCCGAGGTCGCGGCAGCCGGTGCCGTCACCGAGCCGCGCCGCTTGGGCGGAGCGGGCGGCGTGTCGCCGTGGTGCTCCTCGAGCAGCTCCAGGCGGCGGTCAAACTCGCCGCGCAGCTCTTCCGGGCCCACGATCCGCGCGTTGGCACCGAGACCGAACACCCACGAGATCAGGTTGCGCGGGTTCGAGTAGCCCGTCATGAAGACAGCGTCGCCACCCTCACTCCTAATCTCTCCGTACCTTCCGAAGTGGCGTTCGACCTGCCACGCGATCCGCTCGCCGATGTGTATCTCTGCGGTTCCACGCTCATCGCCCAGCTGCCAGTCGGCGCGGTTCGCGTAGGCGCGCGGGTCGAAGTCGGCGGGCCTGCGGAAGTCGTGCTCGGCCTTCGTCGCATAGGAGACCTTGCCGCGGATGCGCGTAAGGCGAAACACCCGGATCGCCTTGCGCTCGTGCGAGTAGCCCAGGAGGTAGAACTGCCCGCCCTGGAACAACAGGTGGTACGGGTCCACCTTCCGCGCGCCCACCTCGCCGCGCTCCATCGTGTAGTACTCGAACAAGATCGTCTTGTTGCGGAAAATCGCAGTCTCGACCTTCGCCAGGCGTGCCGAGAGCTCGTGCCCGCCGGCCGAGGCCGTGATGCCGAGCGCGACCGAGTTCTGCTCCGGAGCGCGCAGCGGACTCGGGCGCCCCCACGTGATCTGCTGTAGCGCCAGGCGCAGCGGCTCGGCGTAGGCGAATTCGCCGTCGAGCAGGCTCAGCGCGGTCTGCAGCGCCGCGAGCTCCTTGTCGGTGAACTCGATTGCCGGCAGGTGGAAGTTCTCAGGCCGCAGCGAGTAGTTCTCCTGCTCGGCCGCCCCGTCGGCCGGGCGCTCGACCGTCAGCTGGATGCGCAGCGATTCCAGCTCCGAGCGGTCCGCATAGAAGCGCCGCGCGAACGCGTCCTCGTTCATCCCGCTGTAACCCTCCACGTCGCGCCGGATCTCCAGAGCCGTGACGGGCCGCCGCTCGGCCATCAGGTAGGAGATCAGCGAGAGCTGGCGGATCAGCTTCTCGGTGTCCTTTGCCATCTGGCTCTGAAAGATAGAAGCCGACGGTGATGCGGATGCAGCCCGGGGCGCGCGGCGCCCCGCTATTTGCGACGTTTCAGGCCGCTTCGCGCTCCGGCACCGACGGCTCTGTGTCTGGGGCCCGCTCGCCTTCGCGGTGTGCGAAGAAGGCCCCGCCGCCGATCGCGCGGTCGAAACCCGACCAGCGCCGCCCCGGCGCGAGCTCCTTCTCGAGGCGATCGAAGCTCCCGAGCCTGCCGCCGAGGTTGTCGATCATGTGCACCAGCGTCGCCTCGCGTGTGCACGGCACGACCGGGCTGCCGTGCTCCAGCGTGCCGTGGTGGGACAGGATGATGTGGCCCACCGCCTGCGCGAGCTCCGGCGGGAAGCCCTCGATGTCCTCGATCGCGCGGCGAATGCGGTAGTAGCCGAGGGGGATCTCGCCAAGCAGCCTGCCGGCGTCCGTCAGGTCGATGTTCTGCGGATCGTCCGTGTAGGCCTCGAGCTTGCCGATGTCGTGCAGCAGCGCACCCGTCACCGCAACGTCGCGGTCGATGCCCGGGAACGTCGCGCTGATCGCGCTGACCGCCTGGGCTACGCCAAGCGAGTGCTCCAGCAGCCCGTGCTGATAGGCCTGGTGGTAGTACTTCGCCGCCGGCGCCACACGGTAGGAGGCCCACAGCTCCGAGGCGTGCCCGAAGACATGCTCGAGCAGCAGCCTCAGGTGCGGCTCCTGGATCGTCGCGAGCAGCTCCCGGATTTCGCGCTCCATCAACTCCACGTCGCGCACCGGCCCGTCGAGCAGGTCCTTCGCGTCGTAGCTGCCCGGCTCGGCCGCCTCGAGGCCCCGCAGGTTGATCTGCGGCCCGAAGCGCGGGTGCACCGTGTATCGACCCCTGACTTTCACCGGCGCGCCCGCCCGCGCGAGCTCGGTGACCTCCACGAGCTCCTCCCAGACCATGCACGCGACGGCGCCCGTGCGGTCGCCGAGCTGCAGGCGCAGGTACTCGCCGCCGTCGCGCCGCTGGCGGCGCTCGGCCTCGCGGACAAGGAGAACCTGATCGATCTCCGTGCCGTCTATGAGCTCGTTCAAGAGCATGAATTGAAGGTAGAGATGGTCGCGGACGGGATGCGGCGGCAGGCCTTCACGGACGCCGCGCCCGTTGAGTTGCGCGACGCCCGCGGAGACCTGGCATCGGGGGACACCTCTGGTCTCACCCGGGCACCGTTCGGAGAGGGATTGGACGGTGCCCAAGCTGCTGCGGCCCCCTGACCGAATGGGTCAGTTCGCCAGCCGACCATAGACCCGGCTCGGCACTTGCGCCATAGCTGTCTCCGACTGCCCGCGGCCCTATCCCATGCGGCCCATACACTGCTCTGCGATGGAAGAGCGGGCATCAGCTTGAGCAGCGCAGCGGCGTCGAGCGCCGAGGTCGCAGAGATCTCGGACGACGCTGGGACAGCTCGGGGGGTGCTGCCCGCGCAGAGCCTGCGCGAGGCGATCGCGCGCGAGTGGATGGTCGCGGACCCGTGGCGGATCCCCGGCGAGTCCGTACAGCCGGCGAGCGTCGACATGCGCCTCGGCGAGTACGCCTGGGCACTGCGCTGCAGCTTCCTGCCCGACAGCGACTCGACGGTCGAGGAGAAGATCGAGGACCTGGCCTTCGAACGGATCGACCTGCGCGACGGCGCGACGCTCGAGCGCGACCGACCCTACCTCGTGCCACTGATCGAGGAGCTGCGGCTGCCCGAGTCGATCCGCGCGAAGGCCAACCCGAAGAGCTCGACGGGGCGCCTCGACGTGTTCACCCGCGTGCTCACCGATCGCAACCACCGCTTCGACGAGATCTCCGGCGGCTACCACGGCAAGCTGTATCTGGAGGTCGTGCCGCGAACGTTCGCGATCCGCGTCAAGACCGGTCTCGCCCTCAACCAGGTGCGCCTGATGTCGGCCGACGCGCGGCTCAGCGACGAGGAGCTGCTCACGCTCCACGCCGACTCCCCCCTTCTATATCTCGATTCTCAGCCGCTGGCGGCGTCTGACCTGTCGATTGCCGACGGCCTCTTTCTGAGCCTCGATGTCTCGGGATCGGCCGAGAGCATCGTCGGCTACCGCGCCCGCAAGAACAGCCTGCCGATCGACCTGACGCGCACGGGGACGCTGAAATGGCGCGACTACTGGGAGCCGGTGCATCCCGAGAAGGGTGGGCGGATCGTGCTCGAGCCCGAGGTCTTCTACCTGCTGCTCTCCGCCGAGGGCGTCAGCATCCCGCCGTCCTTCGCGGCCGAGATGCTCGCCTACGACCCCACGGCCGGCGAGCTGCGCACCCACTACGCCGGCTTCTTCGATCCGGGCTTCGGCTACTCGCGCGAGGCGGCGTCGCGCGGCAGCCGCGCGGCGCTCGAGGTCAGGGCGCGCGATGTCTCGTTCATGGTCGAGCACCGCCAGCCGGTCTGCAAGCTCGCCTTCGAGCGCATGGCCGCGGAGCCCGACGTGCTCTACGGCAAGGAGCTCGGCTCGAACTACCAGGGGCAGCTGACGATGCTCAGCAAGCACTTCCTGGAGTCCCGGCCGGACGGCTGATCGAGGCGGGCAATTCGGCCGATCACCACCTGATCGGGCTGAATTGTCGACAAGTGGATGAACGTTGCCTAAGATGCGGGACAAGGCCGAGGGTTTGAATCACTCGAGAGTCCAGTGTTTTTAGTTGTCCATGCTCATATATCGGCTTATGATCGATGTATTAGCGAACTGGACTCCTCGGCGCGGGGAGTCTATCCCCGTCCAGAACCGGAAACCAAGGTGCCAATGCCCAGAACGAGTGCAACCGCCGCCAGACCCGCCAAGGAAGGCGCCGAGCCAGCCTGGTCGATCCCGAGCCTGCGCGAGCCGCGCTACTCCCAGTCGCTCGAGCGAGGTCTCGCGATCCTCGGCTGCTTCACGCCGAAGCGTCCCGTGCTGGGCATAGCCGACATCGCCGACGAGCTCGGCATGAGCCGCTCCACGACGCACCGCTACGTGATCACTCTTGTCGCGCTCGGCTACCTCGAGCAGGGCGCCTCGCGCAAGTATCGCCTCGGCCTGCGCGTGACCGACCTGGGAATGTCGGCGCTGAACTCGACGGGGCTGCGCGAGCACGCCCACCCCTACCTCGAGGACCTGCGTCAGCGCAGCACCTACACCACGAACCTCGGCGTCCTCGACGGCGGCGAGGTCCTCTACGTGGACCGCGTGCGCAGCTACCGTCGCGGCCAGGGCACGATCGACCTCGATCTGCACCCCGGCTCGCGCGTGCCGGCCTACTGCACGGCGATGGGCAAGCTGCTGCTCGCCAACCTGCCCGAGTCCGAGCAGCGCGAGATGATCGCCTCGATGAAGCTGACCAAACGCGGCCCCAACACGATCTCCAGCAAGAAGGCGCTGCGCGAGGAGCTCGACGAGATCCGCTCGGCCGGCTTCGCGGTCAACGACCAGGAGCTCGCTGCCGACCTCTACGCGATCGCCGCGCCCGTGCGCAACGAGGCCCGCGAGGTCGTCGCGGCGGTCAACCTGTCGGCCCACAGCTCGATGATCTCGCTCGAGGAGCTCGTCGACGCACTCGGCCCGCACCTCGTCTCGACCGCCGACCGCATCTCCGCCCGCCTCGGCTACCGGCGCGACGACGAGCAGAACTAGCGCCGGTCGCATAACCTGTGGCGCCGGAATGCCCTTCGCCCCCGCCGCCAGACGCTGCCTCACGCTGCTCAGCGTCCCGCTCTGCGGGATCGCCGTCGCAGCCTGTGGGACCACGCTCTCCACCGGGAACTACCGCGGCGAACAGCGCGCCGTCGCCCAGACGATCGCCAACCTGCAGGCCGACGTCACCGCCGGCGAACAGAAAAAGGTCTGCGCCAACGACGTCTCCGCCACCGTCGTCAAGCGCCTCGGCGGCACCAAGGGCTGCGAATCGACTATCAAAGCGCAGCTCGGCGAGATCGACAACCTCGAAACCAAGATCCAGTCGCTCGAAGTTGGGGCTGGGGGGAAGACGGCTACGGTGCAGGTGAAGACCGGCTATGCCGGGAAGCCCCGGCTCGGGACGATGTCGCTGGTCAAGGAAGGCAGCGAATGGAAGATCTCGGGGGTTTCGTAGGGGGTTGAGGTCGAGGTGCTCGCGTCAGGCGAGCGGATTCTCCCAGCGGACATCGGTGAAGCGCGCGAAGTCCGTGTCGGCCGAACAAACCGTGAGGCCGTGTTCGAGCGCGAGCGCGGCGAGCTGAGCGTCGGGAACGAGGTTGCCGCTGACTTCGTGACGTACGACGACATCCCCCAGCAGCTTGGCGTAGTTGGCGCCCGGCACCGGTGTCCAAGCGGCAGGAGCCGCGAGCCAGGCGTCCACGAGGTCCCACGCCTCGGCCGGACGGAGTGGCTGCGCGAAGGCGCGCGGGTGGGTCGAGATCCGCAGAAACGCGCCGAGGCTCTGCCAGGGGATACCCACGCGGCGCGAGCCGTTGAGGCACTCATCGAGCCATGTTGCAGCTCTCGCGTTCTGTGGAGCGCGGGTGTTGACGGCGTACAGCAGCAGATTTGCGTCCAGCAGCATCAGGCCGCGGCAGGTCCGTCCAGGGTCTCGATCAGCTCAGCGACATTGCTCACGTCGGGGCCCTCGCCGAGGTCGTGCGTGCGTTGACGAAACTGCTGAGCCGTCCGCTCTACCATCAGCCCGCTGCGAACGAGATCGTTGACCGCCTCGCTGAGTCCGAGGCCGCGCTCTCGCCTCAGGCTCTCGACGGCGGCGGCGACATCGTCGGAGAGGGTGACCGTAGTGCGCACCCCACAAAGCCTATCGCATCTTGATGCATGGTTATGCGCATCAAGATGCTGCGGGCCTAGGTGACTGTTGCCGCGAGCTTCTCCGCCGCCCCCCGCAACATCGCCTCCCGCGTAGCCCGCGTCGCGCTACCGACATGCGGCAAGAGCACGGTGCGCGGCGCCGCCAGCAGTTGCGAGGAGACAACCGGCTCTCCGTCGTAGACGTCGATCCCCGCCGCGAACAGCCGGCCCGCGCTCAGCGCGTCGGCGAGAGCCTCCTCGTCGACGACGGCGCCGCGGGCCGTGTTGACCAGCACGGCGGTCCGCTTCATCAACCCGATCCGCCGCGCGTCGATCAGATGCCTGGTCGAGTCGGTGAGCGGCACGTGCAGGCTGACGACATCGCTGGCGGCGAGCAGGTCGTCGACATCCTGGACCCAACCCTCCATCCCGGTGGCGTGTCGGGTGTGGTGGATCACGCGCATGTCGAAGCCGGCGGCGCGCCTGGCGACCGCGCGTGCGATCGCACCGAACCCGACGAGCCCGAGCGTCGCGCCGTACACGTCGCGGCCGAACTGTTGCTCTACAAACCGCCACCCCTCCCATTCGCCGTCCCGCAGCGTCACCTCCGCGTCGCTCAGTAGGCGCGAAGCAGACAGGATCAGCGCGAACGCGAGGTCGGCGGTCGTCTCGACGAGCCCCTCCCCCGCCGTGAGCACAGCTATGCCGCGCGCCTTGGCGGCCGCATGATCGACCGCATCCGACCCTGCCCCGGCGACGGCGATCACTCGAAGTCGCGCCATCCGCTCGATCGCCTCCGCGTCGACCCGCTGCATAGGTCCGCAGAGGAGTGCATCGGCCTGAGCGTCTGTGCCAGGCGCTCCTCCAACCAGCTTGTGGCCGTCGAGCGCGTCGAGGCACCCGTCCAGCATCGGAATCGAGACAAGAACCCGTGCCACTCAGTCGCCCTCGAAGCCCCGCGGTGAGAGCAGATTCCGTAGCGGGCCGCGGGTCAAGCGAGGCAAGGACGCAGACAGCGTGGCGTGCGCCAGCACGCGAGCGATCGAGGACGCCGCCTCGCGCCGCACCCGCGGCCCGCTACGGGGCGAGGCGGTGGGGGCCTCGGTATAGGAACGTGACCTCACGGACGTTCTCCTGCCCGAGCATCTGCATCAGCAGCCGCGTGAGCCCGAACCCGAACCCGCCGTGGGGAGGTGCGCCGAAGCGGAAGAAGTTGAGGTAGTACTGGATCGGGCCGACATCGACCTTCTTGTCCTCGGCCTGCGCCAGCAGCTGCTCGTAGCGGTGCTCGCGCTGCGCTCCCGTCGTGAGCTCGATGCCCCGCCACAGCAGATCGAAGCTGCGCGTCAGCGTCTGATCCTCGGCGTGGCGCATGTGGTAGAAGGGCCGCACCGTCGTCGGATAGTCGGTCACGAACGTGAACTCGTGGCCGTTCTGCTCCTCGATCAGCGCCGAGAGAGCCCGCTCGCTGGGCGGGTCGAGGTCGTGTCCGACGCCCGGCGCCTCGTGCCCGGCGTCGCGCAACATCGCCTTGGCGTCCTCGAGCGTGACGCGCGGGAATGGCACCGTGGGGACGATCAGCGCGGTCTCGAACGTCTCCTCGATCTCCTCGCCGTGCCGCAGCTTGACCGCGGCGAGCACATGGGCCAGCCAGCGCTCCTCGAAGGACATCACGTCTTCGTAGCTGTCGATCCACGAGATCTCCACATCGACGCTTGTGAACTCGGTGTCGTGACGCGAGGTGAACGATGGGTTGGCGCGGAACACCGGGCCGACCTCGAACACCTTGCCGAAGCCCGCCGCCATCGCCATCTGCTTGTAGAACTGCGGCGACTGCGAGAGGTAGGCGTCGCCGTCGAAGTACTCGACCTTGAACAGCTCGGCGCCGGACTCGCTGGCCGAGCTCATCAGCTTCGGCGTGTGGATCTCGATGAATCCCTCTTTGCGCCAGAACTCGCGCATCGCGGCCTCGGCGGTCGTCTGCACTTCGAAGATCAGCCGCCGGTCCGGTCGGCGCAGGTCCAGGTAGCGCCAGTCGATCCGCTTGTCGAGCGCGGAATCGGGCGCGATCGGCACCTCCGGCTCGGCCGGCGAATCGACCTCCAGGCTCTCGAGCTTCATCTCCAGGCCGCCGAGCTTGACGCGCTCGTCCTCCACCACGTTGCCCGTGATCGTGACCGCCGACTCGACGGTCAGCGCGGAGATCCGCTCGTTCAGCTCGCTCGGCTCATCGTCCTTCGGCACGACGACCTGGACGAGCCCGGTTTCGTCGCGCACGATCACGAACTGCATCCGCTTCTGGTCGCGGATCGTCTGCACCCAGCCGCGGACCGTGACGTTCTCGCCGATCCGGCTCGGGAGGTCTTCGATCACGGTTCTGCTCACCCCAGGCACCCTAGCCGAGGAGGAGCGGAGCAAGGGCGACGGCTGAGGGTGTCGCGCAACACGTGCCATGCCAACCCAGCAAGGAGCCGAATCGCTAAGGCCTCCCGAGGCCCTGCAGCTTCATGGGTGCCGGTGTCGAACCGGCAGCCGCCACGGCCGCGAGTCGACCACACGCGTGCTGGGATCGCCGTGACTGCATACGGCCCCAGGTCGAGGCGTCTCCGCCCCTCAGAGCCGCGCAGTGTAGATAGCGGAAAGCACCGGCGTAAATCCCAGTTTGCCGGATGAGAGTGTTTCGGTTGCTACCCAGAACACGGCGTATGAGGTGTGGGTGGAGTATCCAAAGATGCCGTGGAACACCACAGGCGTGCCGGGGACGGTCAGTCGGAGCCGAGGGAGCGGGAAGTCGCGGCGTTGGTGGGTTCCCAGCCGGTAGGTGGATAGAACCACGTGCCGGGCTTCTCGGGGCGCGGTGAAGTTTTCCGGCGCGCGCTGGCCGTCGTCCCAGGTGAACACGCCGCCCGCGAGAACGGCGCTGCGGGGTTCGCCGAACGTCTTTAGGTACGTGCGGTGACCGTTGCAGTGAAACAGCTCGACCGGCGCGGTAGCCTCGCCGAGGATACCGTGGCTGTAGGTGCCGGTTCGTACCCAGGGGCCAGCGACTTCCCGGCGTAGCGCGGGGCAGATCAGCGGCGCTCCCGGCTGATCGAGGTCGCCGACCTGCCACTGTGGCCGGTCGCTCACGACGCCCGTGGCGAGGTCATACAGGGCGAGACAGGGTTCTCTTTGGGCTTTTTCTTCACGTGTTTGGCGGCAGACGTTTCTGGCGTCGGAACCCTCGATGTAGCGGGAGCCGACGACCCCCCACTGGCCGCGGATCGT
>OLKX01000402.1_pt1 | contig 10924 bp, 5 predicted proteins | sample 1604201 | NCBI WGS metagenome assembly OLKX01 (sample SAMEA104055716, study PRJEB20765) | soil metagenome | biome: Arctic tundra; feature: Polygonal ground; material: soil | place: USA | collected 2011-09 | depth 0-0.5 m
CCGCCCCCGCAGCCGGCGAGCGCCTGCGCGTAGGCTGCGCGAATGGCGATCCTGCCCCAGAGCCTGCGGGCGCTCGTGCCACCGCGCATCCGCGACGAGCCACACGTGCGCGGGGTGGCGGTCGGCCTGGGCGTGATTCCGCCGCGGCGGATGCACTCCAAACAGGACATGGGCGTGCTCCTCGGCGCCGCCGTCGGCGCGCAGCGAGTGGTCGAGATCGGTGTCTATGAGGGCGCCTCAGCGGTGCTGCTGTGCGAAGCGCTCGGGCCGCGCTGCGAACTGCACCTCGTGGACCCCTTCGGCGCCCATCCCGACGCGCTGCCCAGCGGATGGGGCGCGACCGAGTGGGCGACGAGGCGCGTCGTCGAGCGCGTCGTGCGTCGCCGCGGCCGCGAGGCGCCCGGGGTGCGCTGGCACGTCGCGCTCTCCCACGAGGTCGCCGCGAGCTGGTCGGGCGGCATCGACCTCGTGTTCATCGACGGCGATCACTCGGAGGCCGGCTGCGAGCTGGACTGGACGAGTTGGTGCGACCACGTCGCGCCGGGCGGGCACGTGGTCTTCCACGACGCGCGCGACGGTGAGCCCGGCGGGCGCGGCCTGCCCGGGCCCAGCGCTGTCGTGCGCCGCCACTTTCGCGATCGAGCCACCGAGGGGTGGGCGATCGCCGCAGAGGCCGACAGGACGGTCGCCGTGCGACGCGCCCGAGCATCAGCGACCAACGGTTAAGCTGGACAGCCAGCTGGAAATGCAGGGGTTTCCTCGCGTCAGCGGGGGGTTGACGAGCCACTGATTCCTGTGGTACCGTCGCCGCGACATGATGTCAAGCGTCGCAAGGGGATCGGATCGCCCAGGCCTCCAGCAGTTGGCCTCTTCCGAAGCGGGAGGTGGCATCGGAGCGTCACGACGTCGTTTCGGCTTGACCTTGACGCACAAGATGTTTTCTGCCAAGGTCGGGTGTACAGCACCGGGGGCTGAGGACCAGCCTGCGGATTCGACTGGCTTCGGGGCATCTCTGTCCTGAAGAAGGGGAGTTCGGGGTCGGTCGATCTAATCCTAGAGGGAAAAGGAGCAGTAGATGAAACGCATGAGGATTATGGGGCTTGCCCTGCTCGCGGTGTTCGCGATCAGCGTGGCGGCCTCCTCGGCAGTCGCCGCACCGGTGTTCTACACCAAAACCGCCGTCGGCAGCACAGGCGGCAACGTTAAATTCACCGGCACAGTCGGCGCTGCGTTCCTGGAACCGAAAAGCGGCTCCAAAATTACTTGTAAAGCTGGAACGGCAGCCGGCGAGGTAAACGGCGCCACGACGACGATCAACAACAACACGACCTTCACCGGCTGCGAAGCCAGTGGGTTCCCCTGCAAGAGCTCGGGCGAAGCTGAAGGCACGATCAAAACCCTCAATCTCGCCGGCTCGCTTGGCGGACTGACGACGACCACGCCCGGTATCCGTCTGTTCAACCAGGCGGAAGGCAAAGGCGGCAAACTCGCCGAATTCACGTGCGCCGGTGGAGCAATCTCCGTCCTCGTGAAGGGCTCGGTCATCGGCTCCCTCTCAGGAGCCGCTGGGATCACTGTTGCGGAAGGCAAATTCGCCACGTCGAACAAACTCTCGTTCGCCGAGGCCAAAGGCATCCAGAAATACACCAAATTCATCGAAGGTGAAGCTGGTACGGAACAGCTTGAAAGCAACACCAACGGTGCCGGATACGAACCTTCCGGTCAGTCGGTCATCGCGACCCTCAAAGCCGAAGGCGTCAGCAACCTGGGCTTCACCAAGTAACAAGAAGCCAAGCAGTCAGTAGGCAGATCGCGCGTGGGGCCTCCGGGCCCCACGCGTCGTTAAGTGGCACGGTGTGCGCCCGCCGTGCCACCAACCGCTCGGCGACGCGGCTTGACGAAAGCGGCCTCCTCACGAGCTCCTCGCGGCCGCAAACGCGCACGGCTGCGGTGCGCGGGGAGAAGCACCCCTCGGCCGTGCGGCGCTCGCTTCACGGCTGCGGTGGGGCCGACGACTCCCGGGAGCAGGTGCATGGGTTGACACGATGGCGACGGTTCTAGCTTGACAGTGGGGTCCGACCGGATACACTCCAGCCTGCTGCGGAGAATGCGAAGGAGATGAGGGACCGGAGATGGGCAGCAGCCACCGCGAAAGCGCAGGGCGCCGTGCCGGCCGCACCAGCGGTCGTGCGGGCGCGCGCGTGCCCGCACGCCTGTCGCGGCTTCTGAGCCTGCTCGTCCTCGCGCTCGCCGCCGGCCTCGTGCTGAGCGCCTCCGCAGGAGCCGCCGCCACCACGCACGTGTTCTCGTCGGAAAAGTCGTTCATCGGCGAAGGCGCTTGCAAATTCACCGAACCGGGAGGTGTCGCGGTCAGCGACCCCACTGGCGAAATCTTCGTCTTTGACCGCGCCACCAACGCGATCGATCGCTTCAGCTCGAGCGGTGCATGTCTCACGCACCGGAGAATCGGGGCGCTGGGAACGACGGGCGAACCGACGGACGAAGGCATCGCGGTCAACAACACGCCCGGGTCGCTCTCGTTCGGTGATGTCTACGTCGTCGAGAACGAACCTCGGGCGATACTCAAGTTCAAGCCCGAAGGCGACAAACTCGTGCTGGCGAGCAAAATCAAAAAGTTCAAGGTCAAGATCGGCGAAGCTGAAGGCAAGCCGGAATTCGAAGAATTCGAAGAATTCGGAGAAATCCACGGCCTCGCCGAGGATGCCAAAGGCAACCTGTGGGTCGACGAAGGCGAAACGGCCCTCGTGCGCTTCACGCCGACCGAAGGCGAACCTGTGATACGCGAAGCGGGCGCGCGAGTCGAAGTCAGCGGCGGCGAATGCGCCCCGCGGCCCGGCTTCGCCGTGACGGCCGAAGCCGACTTCTTCTATGTCGGCCGCGAACGCGAAAACCGTAAAGCAGAATGCGAAGGACCAAGCGTCGCGATGAAGCTCAACGCGGCCGGCGAACCGGCGCTGGAACCTCCGTTCAACGCCCAGCTCGACCTCGAACCGACGGTGGGCGTCGCCGTCGATCACGCGACCGGCACGGCGTACTTCGACAACGCCGCGTCGATCTCCGCCTTCGGTGCGACAGATGACTTCGTCGAACGCTTCGGTAAGGCCGCCGGCGAAGGGAAACTGCAGGAAAGCACCGGCGTCGCGGTCAACTCGAGCACCAACGAAGTGCTCGCCGTAGAGGCGCACGAAGGGCGCGTCCAGGTGTACGTGCCCGGCACGCCGGGCGAAGGCACCCCCGGCGAACCGGAAAAGACGCACGCACTGCCGGACCACCGCGCTTACGAGCAGGTCACGCCGCAGAACAAGTTCGGAGCCTCGATCTACCCGATCAGCTTCAACTTCGGGCTCGTGCAGGCCTCCGACGACGGCAGCGCGATCGCGTTCAGCGCGACCGGCCCCGTCGTGTCGGCTCCGCCGACCAACCGCGCGATCGAACCGTCGCAGAACGTTGCCCGTCGCGGCACCACGGCGTGGGGAACGGACGCGATCGGAACCCCACACGGGCCGCGCCCGGGCGGCTACAGGACGGACTCCGGGACCGAATACGAATTCTTCACGGCGGATCTCGCTTCAGGCCTGGTGACTCCCTTCTTCCACGGGCTCATAGCTCCGAGCGAATCGCTGCTCTCGCCCGAAGCGACCGAAGCTACCCCGTTCTGGCGCAACCTGACGGTGCCAAGTGCCAGCTGCGAACCGGTGCCGTCGACGTGCTACGCGGCGCTCGTCTCGGCGCAGAACTTCAAGGGCAGCGGCCCGTTCGGCCAGAAGGCCACATTCGCGAGCGCGACGCCGGATGGCCATAGTGCGATCCTCAACTCGGACGTGGCGCTGACGGCGGACCCGATCGGCACGCGCGGCCTGTACGAGTGGCAGACCGGAGGCGCGCTCCAGCTTGTCAGCGTCCTGCCGGCGGGGGAAACGGGGCCACCTGAAAGCGCCAAACTCGGTGGCGCCGGCGAAGGCTCCGGTGGCATCATGGCTCGCGCACTGTCGAATAACGGCGCACGCGTCATCTGGTCGACCGGGACCGCATCGGAACCCAGCCCGCTCTATGTGCGCGACACGACGAAGGGCGAAACGCTGCGCCTCGACAAGGCGCAGGGCGGCACGGCCGAACCGGAAACACCACAGGCTCAGTTCCAGTCCGCGAGCACCGACGGCTCGCGCGTGTTCTTCACCGACACGGCGCCGCTGCTGCCCGACTCCACCAGCGTCGCCGGCTTCGAAGAAGAAGAAAATGGCAGCCTCGGCTCGGGCGATCTGTACGTCTGTGAAATCGCCGAAACGGCCGGCAAACTGGCCTGCAACCTGACCGACCTGACGGCCAAAGGTGGCGGCTCGAGCGAAGCGGCAGCCGTCCAGGGGGTCATGGGCACGAGCGAAGACGGCTCCTACGTATATTTCGCAGCCGACGGGGCGTTCGGCAACACCGCCGGACCCGGGAAATGCACGCCTCGTGAAACCGTCGAACGCGAAGAAGAACTCGCCGGGACGCTCCCGGTCCGCAAATGCAACCTGTACGTCGCGCACCGGGGCGCCGGAGGCTGGGAAACCCCCGCCCTCGTCGCCGGCGTGACCAGCGAAGACCAGCCCGACTGGCACCCCGTGATCAAAGAAGGAGGCCTCGCACGCGTGACCTCGAGGGTCTCGCCGAGCGGCGCCTACCTCGCGTTCATGTCGGACTCGAGCCTGACCGGCTACGACAACCGCGCGGCGAACCCCGAAGCCGCCAACAAGCCCGCCGAGGAGGTCTTCCGCTACAGCTACAACGCCGGAGCGGGGCTGCTCACCTGTTCGTCGTGCAAGGCGTCCAAATTGCGACCCAACGCGGTGCTCGACAAACTCGCGACGGGTGAAGGCAAGGGGTTGCTCGTAGACCAGGCCCAGAACTGGCTCGGCCGGTGGATCGCGGCGAACATTCCGGGCTGGACCGGCAGGTCGGTCGAAACAGCGATCTACCAGTCGCGCTACCTCTCCGACAGCGGCCGCCTGTTCTTCAACAGCTCCGACAATCTCGTCGAAGCCGACCACAACAAAAAGATGGACGTCTACGAGTTCGAGGGCAGCGGCGAAGGCACGTGCTCGAGCGCGAATGGGTGCGTCTCACTCATCTCCACGGGCGAATCTCCGCAGGAATCTGCGTTCCTCGACGCGAGCGTCGGCGGCAACAGTGTCTTCGTCCTGACCTCCCAGCAGCTCGTCAAGCAGGACATCGACAGCGGCTTCGACATCTACGACGCGCGTGTCTGCACCGGCGAATCGCCGTGCCTCGGCACACCCGCCGAACCGCCCGCGCCGTGCGCAGACGAAGCCGGCTGCAAAGCCGGCGCGACCGAAGCGCCCGCCGCGCCGCCGGTGCCGCCGAGCGCTTCTGTTGTCGGGCCGGGCAACAGAGGCACGGTCCAGATCCTCGGCGAAAAGGAATCGGTCAAACCGACGCCCAAGCCGCTCACGCGTGCGCAAAAGCTGAAGCTCGCGTTGAAGAAGTGCAAGAAGATCAAGAAGCACAAGAAGCGCGCGACATGCGAACGGCAGGCGCGCAAGAAATACGGGCCGGTCAAGAAGGCCAAGAAGGCGAACGCGATATCGGGGGTGCGTCGATGATCGCTCGTTCCGCCACGCTGATCAGACCGAGACTGCTCCTGCTTGTGAGCGCCTGGGCGATCACGGCTGCGGTTCTTGGGACCGCGCAGCCCGCTGACGCAGCCAACACGGGCGCGTGGTGGCAGCTGTCCTCGAGCTCGATCCCGTCGTACCTCGCTCCCGGGCACCAGGGCACGATTCGGGCGTCGGCTTCCAACATCGGCTACGCGGGCGTGCTCGCGGGCGCGGGAACTGCCGTGAAAGTCATCGACAAGCTCCCGGCGAACGTCAAGATCACCGGAGCGCGCCCCGCGGTCTGCGAATCGACCGACACGCTCGAACACATCTGCGCGCACAAGAAGCCCAAGAGCAACACGGTCCACACCAGCCCGGTTTGCACCACGACCGAACACGAAGCGATCTGCACGTTCGAAGAAACGCTCGCGCCCTACGAAGAGTGGGAAATGTCGCTCGACGTCGAAGTGTCGGGCGCTGTTGCCTCGCCGACGAGCAGCGAAGTCAACGAAGTCGTAGTGCAGGGCGGGGAAGTCGCAGAAAGGACGCTCCGCCAGCCTTTGTCGATCAACAGCGCCGAAACACCGTTCGGCGTCGAACACTTCACGCTCCTGCCCGAAAACGCCAAAGGCGAAGCCGAACACCAGGCGGGCGCCCACCCATTCCAGTTCAGCACCAGCTTCTCGTTCAACCAGATCTACTACCCGTTCCCCTCGCAGCCGCCGGCCATATCTCCGACGACGCCCGAACTGACCAGGGATCTGAGGCTCGATCTGCCGGCCGGCTTCATCGGCAACGCGAACAAGCAGATCATCCACCAGTGCACCGAATTGCAGTTCGACACGCTCAAACCGAACAACGAGGCCAACGAATGCCCCGCGGACACGGCGATCGGCGTCGCGACGGTCGCGGTCAACGAACCGAACACGGCCCACCTCGTGACGCTCGCGGTCCCCGTGTCAAACCTTGTCCCGGCCAAGGGCGAGCCGGCACGCTTCGGCTTCCTCGCCTTCAACGTGCCCGTCACGCTCGACACGGTTGTCCGCGAAGGCGACTACCACGTGGTCGTGAACGTAAGCAGCGCCTCCCAGGATGTCGCGCTGCTCTCCAGCCAGGTGACGATCTGGGGAGTCCCCGGCGACGCGCGGCACGACCCCTCACGCGGCTACGCATGCGCGGCGCGCGGCGACGCCTCCGAAGGCGAAGCCTGTGCGCCGCCGAGCGAACGCATCACCGCGCCCTTCCTCACGCTGCCGACATCATGCGCGGAACCCCTCCTGGCCACCACGCGACTGCTGTCCTGGACGCCGGGTGCTCAGCCGACGGCGACCGTGGGGTCGGAAGGTCCCGAGACGCTCGAAGGTTGCGGGACGCTTCCCTTTACGCCGACCATGACGATCGCGCCCGAAGAACACCAGTCGAACACCCCGACGGGCCTCAACGTGGTGCTGACGGTTCCGCAGACCTCCACGCTCGAAACCGAAGGCCTCGCCGAGGCCAACGTGCGCGACACGACCGTCGCGCTGCCCGAAGGCGTCCAGCTGAGCCCGTCTGCCGCGAACGGACTGCAGGCCTGCTCGCTGGCGCAGATCGGCTTCGAACATCCCAACCCGCGTACCGGCACGCTCGAATTCAACTCGACGCCGTCCGGCTGCCCCGACGCATCGAAGGTCGGCACCGTGGGCATCATCAGCCCTGACCTCGAAAACGAACTCACCGGCAGCGTCTATCTGGCAGCCGAGAACGAAAACCCGTTCAACTCGCTGTTCGGGCTCTACATCGTCGTGGAAGACCCGATCACCGGCGTGCTCGTGAAGCTCGCCGGCCACGTCACGCTCGACCCTGTCACCGGTCGCATCACGACCGACTTCCCGAACGCCCCTCAGCTCGCGTTCTCGCTGCTCAAACTGCATCTCTTCAACGGCCCGCGCGCCTCGATCGCCACGCCGCGCTCGTGCGGGGCATTCACGGCGCAGGCGGCCCTGACGCCGTGGTCGACCGGCCAGGCGGTCACCGAGAGCCTCAACCCGCAGGAATTCGAAGTCACCTCAGGCCCCCACGGCACGCCGTGCGCCACCCCGCAGCCGTTCGCCCCGGGCTTCCAGGCCGGGACGACGAACAACCAGGCGGGCCAGTTCACGCCGTTCTCGCTGTCGCTCACGCGGCCCGACGCCGACCAGGCGCTCAAGGGCGTCTCTGTGACGCTCCCGCCGGGCCTTGCCGGACTGCTCTCGACGGTCGTGCAGTGCCCCGAACCGCAGGCCGAAGACGGCACCTGCGGCGAAGGTAGCCTGATCGGCTCGGCCACGGCTGTCACCGGGCTCGGCTCGGATCCATTCACGGTGACCGGCGGTCGTGTCTACATCACCGGCCCCTACCACGGCGCGCCCTTCGGCCTCTCGATCGTGATCCCGGCCGTCGCCGGGCCGTTCAACTTCGGCAACGTCGTCACGCGCTCCACGATCACCGTCGATCCGAGCACCGCGGCGCTGACGATCGGAAGCGAACTCCCGACGATGCTGAACTCGAGGCTCTCAAACGGAGCGCCTGGGTACAGCACGGGCGTGCCGGTTCAGCTGCGGCGCGTCGACGTCACGATCAAACGCCCCGGCGACGTGCCCTTCCAGTTCAACCCCACGAACTGCACGCCGACGGCGATCAAAGGAGCGCTCAGCGGGGACCAGGGCGCGAGCGTGCCGGAGTCGGTGCCGTTCCAGGTCGCCGGCTGCGAAAAGCTGCCCTTCGCGCCGAAACTCACCGCCAGCGCAGCCGCCCAGGCGAGCAAACCGAACGGGGTGAGCTTCAACGTCGATGTGACCTCTGCCGGGCTCGGCCAGGCGAACATCCAAAAAGTCTTCCTCACGATCCCCAAAGTGCTCCCGTCGCGGCTCACGACGATCCAGAAAGCCTGTCTCGCCGCGGTCTTCGCCGCCAACCCCGCGACCTGCCCCGAAGGCTCGGTGATCGGCAAAGCGACGATCCACACGCCGGTGCTCACAAGCCCGCTGTCGGGTCCGGCCTACCTCGTCTCGCACGGCTCGATCGGCTTCCCGGACATCGAGTTCGTCCTCCAGGGCGAAGGCATCACGCTGATCCTCGACGGTAAAACCGACATCAAAAAAGGCGTCACCTACTCGCGCTTCGAAGCCGCTCCCGACGCGCCCTTCACGACCTTCCAAACCGAACTGCCCGCCGGCCCGCACTCCGCGCTGACCGCATTCGTCCCGCCGAGCGAAAACTACAACCTGTGCAAAACGAGCCTCGTGCTGCCGACCGAAATCACCGGCCAGAACGGCGAGGTGATCAAACAGAACACGAAGGTCGCGCTCGTCGGCTGCAAGAAGAAAGCGACCGCGCCGACGAAGGCGCAGCTGCTCGCCAAGGCGCTCAAGGTGTGCAAGAAGAGCAAGGCCAAGAGCAAGCGTGTCGCCTGCGAAAAGCGCGCCCGGAAGAAGTACGGGACGAAGAAGAAGGCCAAGAAGAAGAAGTAGCAGCAGCCGCTGCTGGTGCTGTCGCGTGAGGCCGAGCGCTGGAGATGCCTGGCCATCTGTGCTCCTGGGGAAGGCTCAACGCGGCGACTGAGACAGCGGTCAATCCGGGGGGATCAAGGAGATAGAGAGATGAAGCAGACCAAGACATGGGGACGGTGGCTGCTCGCCGCACTCGCGCTGGGCGCCGTCGTCGCTCCCGCCGCCTCGGCGGCCGAACATTCGCTGCCGGAAGTCGGTCGCTGCGTGAAGGTCGCCACCGGTACGGGCGCCTACACCGGTGCAGCGTGCCTGTCGGCGGCAGCGCCTGGCCGCGGGAAATACGAATGGATGCCCGTGACGCAGACCGAAAAACAAACGTTCACGGGGTCCGGCTCCTCGCCGGTCGTGCTGACGGCCGGGCACTCGAGCTTGAAATGCGTCGTCGCAAACATCAAAGGCGAATACACCGGGGCGAAAACCGCCACCGTGGAAATGGAATTCCAGGCGTGTACGAACTCTGCGTGGCACCAGTGCCAGACGACGCCCGCGAAAGTCTCGGAAATAACGACCGTGCCGCTGGAAGCGGGACTTGGATTCATCAAGAACCAGGAAAAAAGCGTGTCCGTGGGGCTCGATCTGAAGCCCAAGGCGCCACTGACGGCACTCGCGACCTACGAATGCGGCAGCCTGACCGAAACGGCGCGTATCGAAGGCTCGGTGATCGCCCAGATCAAGCCGTTCGACAAGATGACCACGGTCTCAGATCTGGTGTTCCGCGCGACGAGAGCCGGGATGCAGATGCCCGAATCCTTCGAAGGCGGCGTCCCCGACACGCTCAAAACTACGTTCATGTCGGGCCTGGAATCGACCGGCGGCCCCTCGACGCTCGCGATCAGCGAAGAGACGGGATCCAACACCAACGCGCTGGAGATCAAAGCCAAAGGACCGTAGCCAAATGCTTGGAGGCGAGGTAGGCAGGCAGAGGGCGCTCCGCGGGGCGCCCTCTGTGCGAGACGAGCGCCGCTGGTCGGCTCAGGCGGGCTCGTTGTCCAGCGAGCGCCACAGGTAGCGGCAGGCCAGCGTGCGATGCGGCCGCCACGGCTCGGCGATCTCCTCCATCGCCGGCGCCAGCGGCAGGCCGTCGAGCCCGTATGCGCGTTCGATCGCCCTGCGTATCCCGAGGTCCCCGACGGGCAGCACGTCGGGGCGTTCGAGGTGGAACATGAGGAACATCTGGGCCGTCCACAGGCCGAGGCCCTTGACGGCCACGAGCTCCGCCACAACCTGCTCGTCGGGCAGATTGTCGAGCAGCTCGAGCTCGAGCTCGCCAGAGAGCACGTGTTCGGCCAGCGAGCGCAGGTAGCTGACCTTGGCGCGCGAGAGACCGGCGGCCGCACGCAGCTCTTCGGGCTCGTCGGCGAGGATCTCCTGCGGCGTCGGCGCGCGCCCCTCGAAGCGCGTCGTGAGCCGTCCGTAGATCGCTCGGGCGGCGAGCACCGAGAGCTGCTGCCCGGTGATCGAGCGCACGAGCGCGCCGTAGTGATCATCTGCATCCGGTCGCCCTGCACGCGCGTCGGGGAGGTTCCCCACGCGGCCTATCAGGGTGCCGAGCACCGGGTCGGCGGCGCGCAGCTGTGCGAGCGCGTTCGCCACCGACACCCGACGGCGGCGCGGTCGCCGCCCTGTCTTCGGCGGGACCGCGCCCGGCGAGCGCGAGGCGTCTTGCTTGGCCACCGTGTGGCCGGCTAGTAGTGCTTTGTCGGGTTGGTGCTTTGGGCCGATTCCCGGGCATATCGGACCTGAAGATCCGCTCAACCAAGCCAATGCCGGGTTCTC
>OLKX01000068.1_pt1 | contig 10886 bp, 10 predicted proteins | sample 1604201 | NCBI WGS metagenome assembly OLKX01 (sample SAMEA104055716, study PRJEB20765) | soil metagenome | biome: Arctic tundra; feature: Polygonal ground; material: soil | place: USA | collected 2011-09 | depth 0-0.5 m
CTCGGCCTGCGGCGCCTCGACGCTCTGGGCCTGAGCCTCTGCGCGCTGTTCCTCGGCGGCGCCAGCGCGGCGACCGCGGCGGTGCTGCGCTCGGCGACCGATCCATCCGCCGCCGGCGGGCAGCTCGCATGGCAGCAGCTCGGCGGCACCGGGCGCCTGCTGCTGCGCTCCGGTCACACGGTCGCGCTGCCCGGAGTCCATCCAGCGCTGGGCGGCACGCGGGTCGCGTGGGCAACGCCCACGCAGATCGTGATCGCCGATCGCTCCTCGCTGGCCCCGCTCGCGACACTCCCGATCGCCGGCGCGAGCGCGCTCGCCGTCGCCGACGGCTGGGTCGTGTACCGCGACCGCGGGACCGGGACCGAGAACCTGATCGCCCAATCGCTGCTCGTCCCATCGCGACGAAGGTATCTGGCGGGCGCTCGCCTGGCGGGCGAGGTCGGGCGGCCGTCACTCGACGGCGCGACGGTCGTCTTCAGTCACAACACGCCCCGGCGCAGCTCGATCGAGATGGTCGACCTGTCGAGCGGCGCGCGGCGCATCCTGCGCAGCGCCACGCTGGGCACGCAACTGCTGAACCCCTCGCTGCTCGGCCGTCGCCTGCTCTACGAGCGCCTCGACCGCTGCTCGCAACAGCTGGTGATCGGCTCGCCGGCGACCGATCGCGGCGAGCGCGTGCTGCTCAGCCTGCCGTCGACGATTCCACGCGACCCTGGCTACGAATCCGGCTACGAACACGCCTACAACAGCGCGAGCCTGTGCCACGACCGTGGCGCCCGCCAAGGCGGCGCCACGCTGCTCGGGGCGACCGCGCTGAGCGCCTCGGCGGCATATCTCAGCGAGTCGCGGCCCAGCGGCGGCGGCACTCGAATCGTCACGCTGAGACGTTAGCCGCCGCACGGTGGAGGTGCCCGACGTCACCCCGCAGCGAGTGCCACGCCGACCGCGCCCCACACGATGCTCGCGGCGATTGCTCCGGGGTGCGCTGACGATCGCGTCCTGCGCGTCTGTGGCGGCCTTGGCCGCGTCGAGCGCGAGCGCACGATCTGTCCGTCCTGGTTGGCAGCCCGACGTGCGCGCCGCGATCGCCTACGCGCACACCCGTGCCGGGGAAGTCAGCTTCGTGGTCCGCACCGAGCACCGCGTCTGGGCCTGGCGACCGACCCGCCTGGTCCCGTCGGCGAGCGTGCTGAAGGCGATGCTGCTCGTCGCCTACCTCGATGACCCTCGCGTTCGCCACCGGCCGCTCGACGCCGCCGATCACGGTCTCATCGACCCGATGATCGAGCGCTCCGACAACACCGCCGCGACGAACGTCCTCGGGTTCGTCGGGCCCTCCGGCGCGTACGGCGTCGCGCGTCGCGCCGGGATGCTCCACTTTACACTCGATCCCGTCATCTGGGGCCTCAGCCAGATCGATGCCGCCGACCAGGCTCGCTTCTTCCTGCACATCGACCGCGAAGTCGTGCCGCGTCACCGGGCGGCTGCGATGCACCTGCTCGCGAGCGTGATCCCGGCCCAGAGGTGGGGCATCGGCCAGCTCAGCCTCCCTGGCTGGCAGGTGTACTTCAAGGGCGGCTGGGGCGCCGGCACCGGCGAAGTCGAGCATCAGGTCGTGCTCCTGCGCCACGGCGCGATCCGCCTGGCGCTCGCCGTGCTGATCACGAGCAGCCCGAGCCACGAATACGCCAAGCAGACGCTGCGCGACGTCTTCAGGGCGCTGCTTCGGGGGGTGCACAGGCTGCTGGTCGAGTCGAAGACCACGCCGTCCGCGCCTCAGGTCGCGCCGCCGGTGACGAAGGTCACCCCGCCCGTGTTACCGGGCCCGCGCAGCGCGTAGCTCAGATCCCTGTCGCCGGTGAGGAGTGCCACGCTCCGGTGTCGTTCCCGCGACTGACCCGGCTACTCCCCGGGCCCGAGCAGATCGGCCACCGAGTCGACGATCCGAGACGCGCGGTAGGGATGGCGCTCGGCCTCCTCGCGGGTGGTCACACCGGTGAGCACGAGGATCGTCTCCATGCCCGCCTCGAGGCCGGACACGATGTCCGTGTCCATGCGGTCGCCGATCATCGCCGCGGTCTCGGAGTGGGCGTCGATCGCGTTGAGCGCCGAGCGCATCATCAGCGGGTTTGGCTTGCCGACGAAGTACGGCTCGACGCCGGTCGCGCGGCTGATCAGGGCGGCAACCGAGCCGGTCGCCGGGAGCGGGCCCTCGGTGCTGGGGCCGGTCGCGTCCGGGTTGGTCGCGATGAAGCGAGAGCCCTCGGCGATCAGGCGGATGGCCTTGGTGATGCGCTCGAAGGAGTAGGTGCGCGTCTCGCCGAGCACGACATAGTCGGGAGACCGGTCGGTGAGCGTGTAGCCGGCTTCGTGCAGCGCGGTCGTCAGCCCCGCCTCGCCGATCACAAAGGCGGAGCCCTCCGGGCGCTGACTCTCCAGGAACCTCGCCGTGGCCAGCGCCGAGGTCCAGATCGCAGCCTCCGGCACGTCCAGGCCGCTGGCCTGCAGCCGCGCCGTGAGGTCGCGCCGCGTGTAGGTCGAGTTGTTCGTGAGCACCAGAAACGGCGCCCCGCGCTCGCGCAGCCGCGCGAGAAAGGCGTCGGCTCCGGGGATCGCCTGCTCCTCGCGAACGAGCACGCCATCCATGTCCATCAGCCACGAGTGGATCTCTCGCTCCTTCATCGCGGCAGAGGATGACGCACCGAGCCCACGAGCACCTGAGCGCCGAGCGCGCCACGCACGAGTCCTCCGCCGGCATCCGCATCGTGGTCACCTGAGCGAGTGGCAAGCGCGGCGCGATATAGAGTCGCCGCATGGGGGCGCCGAGGCTTGACGGGAAGGTCGCGATCATCACCGGAGCCGCCGGTGGCATCGGCGCTGCGAGCGCCCGGCGCTTCGCCGCAGAGGGCGCGATCGTCCTGCTGAGCGACCGCTCGCCCGCCGCCGCAGAGCAACTCGCGGGGGAGCTCGGCGAGCCGGCGGCATCGCGGGCGCATGACGTCTGCAGCGAGTCGGACTGGAGCGCCGTGCGCGACTGGGCGATCGAGCGCCACGGCAGGATCGACGTGCTGCTCAACAACGCCGGCGTGTTTCACGCGGCGCCGCTCGTCGACACCACGCTCGATGACTTCCGCCGCGTGATCGAGGTCAACCAGGTCGGCGTCTTCCTCGGGATGCGCACCGTGGCGCCCGTGATGGGCGACCAGGGCGGCGGCTCGATCATCAACGTCTCCTCCGTCGCCGGGCTTATGGGCACCCCGTACCTGACGGCCTATGCCGCGAGCAAGTGGGCGGTCAGGGGCATGACCAAGGTGGCCGCCAAGGAGCTCGCCCGCTCCGGCGTGCGTGTCAACTCGCTGCACCCCGGTCAGATCGACACCGACATGAACACGCGTCAGCGCGAGCGCACGCCCGAGCTGATCGACAGGCTGATCCGGGCAATCCCGATGCAGCGGATCGGCGCACCCGAGGAGGTCGCCGACGCCGCCGTCTACCTCGCCTCCGACGAGAGCGCCTACGTGACCGGCTCGGAGCTCGTCATCGACGGGGGCACCACCGCATGACAACCGCCATCACCACAACCAGTCTGGAGATCCGCACATGACGAGCACGACCAACCACCAGGTGCGCCTCGCCGCCCGCCCGTCGGGGCTGCCTAAGCAGACCGACTGGGAGATGACCGAGGAACCGCTCGTCACGCCGGCGGCCGGCGAGTTCGTCGTCGCGATCTCCCATATCTCGCTCGATCCCGCGATGCGCGGGTGGATGAACGCGGGTGCCTCCTACATCGAGCCCGTCGAAGTCGGCGACGTGATGCGTGCCGGCGCCGTCGGCCGCGTGATCGCCTCCGAGCATCCCGGGTTCGCGGTCGGCGCGCACGTCTACGGAAACTTCGGCGTGCAGGAGTTCGCGCTCTCCGACGGCAAGGGCGTGATCGCGATCGACCCCGCACTCGCCCCTCTCGCGACCTATCTCGGCACGCTCGGCATGACCGGCATGACCGCCTACTTCGGGCTGCTCGACGTCGGCAAGCTGAAGGACGGCGAGACCGTCGTGGTGTCCGGCGCCGCCGGTGCTGTCGGAAGCGTCGTGGGACAGATCGCGAAGATAAAGGGCTGTCGAGTAATCGGGATCGCGGGCGGCGCAGAGAAGTGCGGGTGGCTGGTCGACGAGCTCGGCTTCGACGCGGCGATCGACTACAAGACCGAGGACGTTCGGCTGCGCCTGCGCGAGGTCGCGCCGGACCGCGTCGACGTCTACTTCGACAACGTCGGCGGTGACATCCTCGACGCGGTGCTCACGAGACTCGCGCGCGGCGCGCGAATCGTGATCTGTGGCGCGGTCTCGCAGTACAACGCGACCGAGTCGGTACGCGGTCCGAGCAACTACCTCGCGCTGCTCGTCTCGCGCGCGTCGATGACCGGCATGGTGGTGTTCGACTACGCCGCGCGCTACGGCGAAGCCGCCACCGAGCTGGCCGGCTGGCTGCGCGACGGGCGCCTGATCTCACGCGAGGACATCATGGACGGTGGCATCGCCGCGTTCCCCGACACCCTGCTCAAGCTGTTCTCCGGCGAGAACGTCGGCAAGCTGGTGCTCCGCGTCGAGGCCGACTGAGCAGCTGCGCACCGCGCGCCCCCACCGGCCCGGCGTCACTCCCGCGGTTCGGAGGCTCCTCTGCGCGGACGCCGCCGCGGCGCGCCCCCTCTCGCCAGCTCGACCGGCTGGCGCAGCGCAGCGATCGCCCGCTCGAACGTCTCGGCCTGGCGCTTCATCATCCCCGCCGATTCCTCGAGCGCACGACCGGCCGCCTCGAGCGCCTCGGCCTGGCCGCGGATCGTCGCGCCGGTTTCCTCCAGCAGATCGAACACCGCATCGATCGGCCCGAGCAGCCGTCCCGTGATGTCACTCTGCACACGCCGCTCGCGCTCGACGACCTCCTGCACGAGCTCGACCTGGCGCTGCATCGCGCCGAGCAGATCGCTTGGGATGTCGGCCCGACCGGCAGCCGAGGCCGCCGAGGAGAAAACCGACTCCATCACGCCGCGCCACTCTGCCAACAGGTCGCGCGCACCCGCCTCCGGCTTCGCCTTCGACTCTCGCTCGGACTCTGGCTTGGGCTTGCGCTTTGGGTTCGGTTGGGGCACTGAGACAATCATCGCAGCACCCGGGCGCCATCTCAGGTGGCCGGCGGGCCGCCAAGCGCATCCGGTCAGCGACCAGCAGCGCTGCGGGCGGCAGCGGGCCTCGCGCACCAGTTGGTTGTTGTGCTGCGGGCTGTATTACCATGGTTATACGGCGTGCGCTGAGTTAATACCGGGACACGCCGTCGGTGCCCGCACCGCCCCCCTGCCTCCCAGCAGAGCCCCGCCCCGCAGCAACCCGTGCCAGCGCGCGGTCGCAGGGCGTATCGTGCCCCGTGTGAGCGCCCGGCCGATCGCCACCAACGGAGTCGAGCTGAATACGCTCGAAGAGGGCGAGGGCCCGCTCGTGGTCCTCTGCCACGGCTTCCCCGAGCTGGCGTTCTCGTGGCGGCACCAGATTCCTGCACTCGTCGCCGCCGGCTTCAGAGTGCTCGCACCGGACATGCGCGGCTTCGGCACCAGCTCTGCGCCGGTCGCGATCGAGGCATACGACGTCGTCTCTCTGTGCGGCGACCTGTGCGGCCTGCTCGACGCCGTCGGCGAGGACTCCGCGATCTTCGTCGGTCACGACTGGGGCGCGAGCGTCGTCTGGCAGCTCGCGGTCCTGCATCCCCAACGGGTCCGCGCGCTCGCCGGCCTCAGCGTCCCGTTCGTCCCCCGCGCCCCCGCTCCGCCGATCCCGATCATGCGCCGGCACCTCGGCGAGGACTTCTACATCGTCTGGTTCCAGCAGCCCGGCGTCGCCGACGAGGCGCTCGCGCGCGACGTGCGCAGGACGCTGACCACGTCGCGACAGTGGACCGCCGAGTGGGCCGAGGAGGAGCCGCACCCAGCGCGACGCCCGGCGTGGCTGTCCGAGGACGAGCTCGACGTGTACATCGAGACGTTCGAGCGCACCGGCTTCACCGGTGGCCTCAACTGGTATCGCAACATCGATCGCAACTGGGAGCTCACCGAGCCGCTCGCCGAGCGACGGGTGGAGCAGCCCGCGCTGTTCCTGACCGGCGAGCTCGACCCCGTTGCCCGCTTCATGCCCGCCGAGGCAATGCGCGGCTGGGTGACCGATCTGCGTCACGAGATCACCGTTCCGGGCGCCGGCCACTGGGTGCAGCAGCAGGCGCCCGACGCCGTCAACGCCGCCCTGCTCGACTTCCTGGGCGAGCTGTGAGCGCGTCTGCTCCCTCTCCCGCCGCGAGCGTCGCGCGATGAGCGCCGAGGCCACCGCGATGCCCGAGGTCGAGGGCATCGAGCACCGTATGGTCGACGTCGGCGGGGTCTCCATCCACGTCGCCGAAGGCGGTGCCGATCGACCGGGCACGCCCATCCTGCTGCTCCACGGCTGGCCGCAGAACTGGTACGCGTGGCGCGGTGTGGCTCCCGCGCTGGCGGCCCAGCGGCGCGTCATCTGCCCGGACCTGCGGGGCTTCGGCTGGAGCGACGCGCCCCCCGGCGCCTACGACAAGGTGACGCTCGCCGGCGACATGCTCGGCCTGCTCGACGCACTGGAGCTCGACTGCGTCGACCTGATCGCGCACGACTGGGGCGCCTGGATCGGCTTCATCCTGTGCCTCGATCACCCGCGGCGCTTCGCGCACTACCTCGCGCTGAACATCCTGCCGCCGTGGCCCGAACCTCCGTCGCTGCGGGGCTCGGCCGGAATCGTGCGCCTCTGGTATCAGCTTGCGATCGCCACGCCCGGCCTTGGGCGCGCGCTGATCCGTCACACCTCATTCATACGCAGGCTGATCCTCGCCGGCGCGGTCCACGACGCCTGGAGCGAGGACGATCTGCGGGCATTCACCTCCCCGCTGAGGGTCCCCGAGCGCGCAGACGCCTCGGTGCACCTCTATCGCACGTTCCTGCTGCGCGAGCTCGTGCCCTACCTGGGCGGCCAGTTCTCCGATCGGCGCCTCGCCGTGCCGACGCTCCTGTTGTTCGGCACGCGCGACCTCGCGATCGACCATCGGCGTCTCGGACCCTGGGCCGAGCACGCCGACGAGATGACCGTCGAGCTGCGCGAGGACGCCGGCCATTTCATCGCCGAGGAGCTCCCCGAGCTGGTCGTCGCGAGAGCGCTCGAGCTGTTCGCCAGCTCGAGCGCCTCCGCAGCGTCGCCGCCTACTTCGTGACGATGATCTTCGCGTCCATGTTCGCGTGGATCACGCACTCGAACGTGTAGGTGCCCGGTTTGGTGAACGTGATCTTCGCGCCCGAGGGCAGCGGGCCGCCCTTTCCGAGGATCCCGACCCCCTCGAAGCCGTTGCCGTGGTTGGCGCCCGTGTAGGGCGGCAGCGGCGCCGGATCGCTCGGGTAGGCCCCGAGCGGATTGACGATCAGCGTCGGCGGGCCGCCCGGGTTCGGGCTGGGCGACGTGAACGTGTTCTCGATTTCCGTCGTGTAGGCGGGCGGGCCGAAGGTGACCGTGTGGACCTCGCGCGAGGAGGAGATCTTGAAGTTGACGGTCGTGCCCGCCTTCACCCGCAGCGTTTCAGGGAAGAAGCGCAGCCACGCCACCGGCCCGTTGCCGTCGTTGCCCGCGAGGATCGTCGCGGTCGGCGGCTTGACCTTCGCGAGCGTGCGCGCCTGGCGCACGGCTGCTGAGGCCTGCGCCACGGCCGCTTCGCGGTCCTGGCGAGCCGTCGGCACGCGTTTGCCGTTCGTCAGCACCCTGATCACGCCCTTCATGCCGGGATGCACGAGACAGTTGAACGTGAACGATCCGGCCTTCGTGAACTTCACCGTGAAGGGCGCCGGCGGGCCGCTCGGTGCGGGCAGGCCGCTGTTGAGGAAGCCCTTCCCCGCATACGTCTTTCCGCCGCTCGGCGCGGCGACGACCGGGTTGATGATCTGGTTGGGCTGTCCGTTGAACCACAGCGGCGCCCCGACGGCGTCGAGCTTGCCGCTGATCGGGTTGCTGGCCGCGGGAATGATCAGCGGAGGCGCCGCCTGGCCCGCGGGAATGATCGAGACCGTGTGAAATCCGTTGATCGACCAGGTGACCGAGTCGCCGACGTGAATCCGGGTCACGCTCGGAAAGAACCCGTTGAGATCGAGATGCTTGGCGTGCAGCGGTCGCGGCGGCCCCGCCGTAACCGGTGCCGTCAGCCCAGCTGCGTAGGACTGCGACGCCCCGCCCGCCAAGACTGCCATCGAGACCGCCAGCGTTACCGCGCGGCTCATCCTCATGATCTTCTGCCCCCCTGCGTCGATTACCGAGTTGTCCTGCTGCGCGCAGCCTACCCATGCGCGGGATGCGACGCGCTCTCGCTCTCGAGAGCGATCCGCGCCCGCGCGCCGGCGGACTGTGGCCGCCGCGGCTCAGCCGGGTGCGCCAACGGCAGCAGGCCCTCGGAGATGAAGCGCCGCAGCGCGTCGATGTGCGGCGTGCGGCGGTCCTCGCGCCCCACCAGCATGATCGTGGAGCACTCCGCGTCCCGCAGCGCGATCGCGGCCAGGCCGGTCAGGAGATTGCCGATCAGGTGCGCCACCGAGGAGGGAACCGTCGTGACCGCACACCGCACGGCGAGCGACGCGATCACGTCCTGTGCAGTTGCAGCTCGGTCCGGGGTGAGGTTCCGGGCCGGCGAGCCGCGATGGTCGTCGAGGCTCCAGAAGCCGGCCCAGGTGGGGTCCACCGAAGGATGGAAGCCGACGAACGTCTCGTCGATCACCTCCGCGACCGTGACCTCCTCACGTGCCGCGAGCGGATGGCTGCGAGATGCGAGCAGCACACGCGGCTCACGACGCAGGGCCAGCGTCCAGAGGTTGTGATCCGGGGGCGGCACGTGACACACCGCGACGTCGACCTCGGCCAGCCACGCCGACGGCGACGGCGACGGGAAGGGGATCTCGCGGTAACGCACGTCGATCCCGGGGTGGGCGCGGGAGAAGGCCTCGAGCACCACAGGAGAGTCGAGCCCGGGCGGTGAGCCGATGAAGCCGAACTCGATCGTGCCGGCTCGCTCGCGCGCGAGCGAGCGCGCGGTCACGACCGCCTCCGACCATGCCTCCACAGCCGCGCGCGCCTTCACGAGGAACTCCTCGCCGGCCGGCGTGAGCGAGACGCCACGGGAGTGGCGGCTCAGCAGCGCGACACCGAGGTCACTCTCGAGCTGTGCGATCGCGAGCGACAGCGCCGGTTGGGCGAGATGCAGGCGACGCGCGGCGCGCGTTATCTGGCCCTCCTCGGCGACGGTCACGAAATACAGCAGGTGGCCGCGCCTAAACTCCATCGACGCTCCCGTTCTGGCCACGCGCGATCTCCACCAGCGCGGCGGTCAGCGGGTTGACGCTGTCCTTGCGCCACACCAGCGACACGACAGCCGGCTCGACGTCCTCGACCGGCAGCGCGATCACGCCCGGCAGCACCTGGGCGGCGATCGTGGCGGCGGTGCGCGGCACCGTCGTGATCGCCCGCGACGTCGCCATGATCCCGAGCATCTGCAGGGCCGTGAGGACGTTGTCTTCTGTCGTGAACTCGGGCGGTCCGCCACGGTGATCGTCGAGGCCGTGAAAGCGTGCCCACTCGTCTTGAACGGCGGGGTGATAGCCGATGAAGGCCTCGCCCGCGAGGTCCGCCGCGCTGACGCTGCCGCGACCCGCGAGCGGGTGGTCGGCGCGGGCGACCACGGTCCGCGGCTCCACACAGACCGGGATCGAATCGGTGCTCGCTTCGGGGGCGGGCGCAACGCTCAGCGCGACGTCGACGCCGGCGAGCCAGTCGGCGGAGGTCCCGCGCGGGAAGGGGAGGTCTCGAAACGAGACCACCGCGTCGGGGTGCGCCGCGGCGAACGCGCCGAACAGATCCGGCGCGTTGCTCACGGGCGGCGGACCGACGAAGCCCACCGCGATCGCCCCGGTCGCCGAGCGAGCAAGCGACTGGCCGCTGTTGACTGCGTCGGTCTCGGCGGCCAGCGCCAGGCGCGCCTTGGCGAGGAACGCCTCGCCCGCGTGAGTCAGCTTGACACCGCGCGGGCGACGTTCGAGCAGCTGGATGCCGAGCTCCGACTCGAGCTGAGCGATCGCATAGGAGAGCGTGGGTTGCGCGAGATCAAGGCGGCGTGCCGCGCTCGTGACCTGACCCTCCTCGGCGACCGTGATGAGGCATTCGAGCTGGATACGTCTAGAGGGCATCCGAGGGCTCCGGCGAGCGGGCCGTCGAGGCGTGCGCCGCGGCCGCAGATGCGGCCACCCGCCGGACCCCGACCCGGCCCACGAGAACTCGGACGCACACCATCATGCGGAACAGTAGCCGACCGCTTCCCACTCGTTTCAGCCGCGAGCCGCGCGATCGCGACGGCGTCGCGGAGAGCCTCAGGTGGCCAGCGCCGCGATCGCACGCTCGATCACCGAGCGCTCGCTGCTCCACTGCCCGGCGGGTGCGGCGCCTACGACGACCGAGCTCGCGCGACGGCCGAGCACGAGGCAGGCGATCTCGACGTACCGGTTGCGCGCGGAGGTGGTGTAGGTGTCACGCACACACGAACCCCGAGCGGTTCCAAAGCGCAGGCCGGCGCGCGCTTCGGCGATCGCCACGTGCGTGTCGCCCTCGGCGCGGTTGTGGCGCACGCGGAAGCTCGCCCAGCCGGTCGGTGACTCGGCGCCCTGGCGCGGCGTGAGGTTGAGGTAGCCGAGGTAGTGCCCGGCGGTGTCGAACAGTGCGGCGGAGGCGGTTCCCCGGTCGCCGTGGATCGCGTGCCAGCCCGGCGGGTAGGCGAGCGTTGCGCCGCTCGCGAGCCGCGC
>OLKX01000449.1_pt1 | contig 10824 bp, 6 predicted proteins | sample 1604201 | NCBI WGS metagenome assembly OLKX01 (sample SAMEA104055716, study PRJEB20765) | soil metagenome | biome: Arctic tundra; feature: Polygonal ground; material: soil | place: USA | collected 2011-09 | depth 0-0.5 m
GCCCGCGCCGATCGTGGCTGTGGCGCCGGCTCCGACGGTCGCTCCGGCACCGCCGGCGACGTGCGCGCCGCCGGCCGAGGCGGTCGAGCCGACCTTCGTGATGATCAGCTTCTTGAGCAGCAGGAGCGGGCCGACGGGGAGGATCGCGGCGAGCGCGTGGTTGTTGGCCTTGAGTTGCTTCTTGAAGAACAGGCAGCGCTCGCAGCCGCGCACGTGGCGCCGGGCGGGAGCGCCGAGCTTGACGAGTCCCTCGGCGACTTCGCCGAGCTCGAGGCGGACCGCGGCGCAGCTCAGCTTGCGTGCCTCGGCGGCCTCGGCGAGCGAGATGCGGGCGCGGACGAGCAGGGACTTGACCGACGGGATCGTGGTCTCCATCGCGTGGGCGATCTGCTCGTAGGAGAGCGCGTCGATCTCGCGCAGGAGCAGCGCGGTGCGCTGGGTCTCGGGAAGCTCGTGGACGTCGGCGATCAGCTCACGGAAGCTCTCGCGGCGAAGGACCTTGTCGCCGGTCGAGAGGCCGTGCTCGGCGAAGTGGATGTCCATCGAGTCGACGCCGATCGCGGCGGTGCGGCGGAGGTGGTTGAGCGAGCGGTTGCGCGCGATGCGGTAGAGCCAGGGGCGCACGTTGATGTCGCGCTCGTCGGCGAGCACGGCGTTGAAGGCGGCCGCGAAGACCTCCTGCAGGACGTCCTCGGCGTCCTCGCGAGAGTTGAGCATGTGGCGGCAGAAGGCCAGCAGGCGCGACTGGTAGCGCCCGCAGAGGGTCTCGAAGGCCGCGTGGTGGCCGCGGCGGGTGAGCCCGATGAGACGCTCGTCGGACTGAAGGCGCAGCAGGGCAGACGGGCCACGCAGGCCCGGAACGCTGCTCGGGTGTGTGAGAGCGGAAACCTCCATTTATGTCCTGATCCTGCCTTCGCCCCCTCAGACACGGTAGCAGCGCGAAAGTTGCGCGCTGAGGCGCCGATTGCAGGAAAGACGCCTTGCCGATTGCAGGAAAGACGCCTTGCATAGACTGGCTCGTGGACCTGCCCGGGTGGCGGAATCGGCATACGCAATCGACTTAAAATCGGTGGCCCGCTAGGGCATGTGGGTTCGAATCCCACCCCGGGCTTCGAATCCACACCACCCCGGGCTTCGGCGCGGGGAGGGCGCGAATGGATAGAGTCGGCGCGCATGTCGAGCGAGGGAGATCAGGAGGCGAGGAGCTTCCACGGGGGAAGGCTGATCGCGCGACGCCTGAAGGCGCACGGCGTCTCGAAGCTGTTCACGCTGTCGGGCGGGCACCTGTTCTCGATCTACGACGGCTGTCGCGAGGAGGGCATCGACATCGTCGACGTGCGCCACGAGTCGACGGCGGCGTTTGCGGCGGAGGGCTGGGCGAAGGTGACGCGCGAGCCGGGAGTGTGCGCGCTGACGGCGGGCCCGGGTGTGACGAACGGGATGAGCGCGATGGCCTCGGCTCAGGCGAACCACTCGCCGATGGTGGTGCTCGGCGGGCGTGCGCCGGCGATGCGCTGGGGCCAGGGCTCGCTGCAGGAGATCGACCACGTGCCGTTTGTGCGCCCGCTGACGAAGCTGGCGGCGACGCCGGGGAGCACGGCGGAGATTCCGGGCCTGGTCGACGATGCGTTTGCGGCGGCGTGCGCGCCGCATGGTGGCCCGGCGTTTGTGGACTTTCCGATGGACTACGTGTTCATGGAGGCCGCCGAGCCTGAGGCTGAGGTGCTCGCGCCGAGCGAGCGCGGCGCGGCCGACGCGGCGATCGAGCGGGCGGGCGAGCTGCTGGCTGCGGCGGAGCGCCCGGTGATCATGGCCGGCACCGACCTGTACTGGGGACGGGGCGAGCAGGCGCTGGTGGAGCTCGCGGAGACGCTTCGGATTCCGGTTTTTCTCAACGGCCTGGCGCGGGGTTGCGTGCCGGCCGACCACGAGCTGTTCTTCTCGCGCGCGCGCTCGCAGGCGTTGAAGGGCGCGGACGTGGCGATCGTGATGGGCGTGCCGATGGACTTCAGGCTCGCTTTCGGTGCGGCGTTCGGCGAGGACACCGAGATCGTGGTCGTCGACGTGGCCGAGCCGGAGCGCCGCCACCCGCGCAAGGTCGCGGTCGAGTGCTACGGGGCGCTCGCCGCGACGCTCGCCGGGATCGTGTCGGCGGCGGGAGCCAAGCCGCTGGCGAGCGAGCGGTGGCTCGCGGAGCTGCGGAGGAGTGAGACGGAGAAGAGAGAGGGAGAGCGGGCCGAGTTGCAGGACGATCGCTCGCCGCTTCACCCGATGCGCCTGTATGCGGAGCTGGCGAAGGTGCTGGATCGCGACGCGATCGTGATCGGCGACGGCGGCGACTTCGTGTCCTACGCGGGGCGCGTGGTCGACAGCTACAAGCCGGGCTGCTGGCTGGACCCGGGGCCGTTTGGATGCCTGGGAGCGGGGCCCGGGTATGCGCTCGCGGCGAAGCTCGCGCGGCCCGACAGCCAGGTGGTGCTGCTCGTGGGAGACGGTGCGTTTGGCTTCTCGGGGATGGAGTTCGACACGCTGGCCCGCCATGGCGTGAATGTGGTGGGCGTGATGGGCAACAACGGGATCTGGGCGCTGGAGAAGCACCCGATGGAGTTCCTGTACGGCTACTCGGTGGCGGCGGACCTGCGGCCCGAAACGCGGTATGACGAGGTCGTGGAGGCGCTGGGAGGCCACGGCGAGCTGGTGCGCAGCGCCGCGGAGTTCGCGCCGGCGATCGGGCGCGCGTTTGCGGCGGACGGGCCGGCGCTGGTGAACGTGCTGACGGACCCCACGGTGGTCTACCCGCGCCGCTCGAACCTAGCCTGAGGCGCCGGCGAGCCGGAGGGCGCCGCCGAACAGGATGTCGTGCTCTGAGACCTCGACCTGCTCGAGCGCGAACGCCTTGAGCGCCTCCTCGAGCAGGATCATCCCGGCGACGATCGTGGGCGCGCGGTCGGGATGCAGGCCGACGACGCTGCGGCGGCCGTCTTCGTCCATGTCGGCGAGCCGGGCGAGGAGCATTTCGATGGTGGCGAGTTCGAGTCGATGGCCATGCACGCGCGCCGGGTCGTAGGGATCGAGCTCCTGCTCGATCGACGCGGCCGAGGTGGCGGTGCCGGCGACGGCGATGCCGAGCTTGACGGGCGCGCGCTCGTCGGCGGGGAGCCCGTCGAGGAACGTGGTGCGAACGTCGAGGGCGAGCTCTTGGAGCTCGTGCGGCGCTGGTGGATCGGAGTGGATGTGGCGCTCGCTCATGCGTACGACGCCGGCGGGCAGCGAGACGTGAAAACCGGCTGAGCGGCCGACGCCGACGACGAACTCGGTGGAGCCGCCGCCGATGTCGATCACGACGGTGGGCTCGCTGGCGGCGGCTCGCCCGGCCATCGCGCCGAGGAACGTCAGCTGGGCCTCGTCCTCGCCTTTCAGTACGCGGGCGTCGAGCCCGTAGTCGTGACGGACGCGGGCGGCGAAGTCGGCGCCGTTGGAGGCGTCGCGGACGGCGGAGGTGAGCACGGCCATGTTGGCCTGGCAGTCGCTGCTCTCGATCGCGCGGCTGTAGTCGGCGAGCGTCGCGAAGACCCGGTCGGCGGCCTCGGCGGAGAGAGTCCCGCCGCGGTCGACGCCGTCGCCGAGTCGCGTGACTCGCGACCGGCGCGTGACTTCGCGCACCGAGCCGGAGCTGGGGTCGACGTCTGCGATCAGCAGGCGTGTGGAGTTGGTGCCGATGTCAACGACCGCGACGCGCACTGGCGTGATGCTAGACGTAGGCCCGCAGGCCGCGACGTGCGGGCGCTTGGCGAACAACGACACGGGCGGCCGGATGGGTTCTTTGCTAGAACATAGGTAGCGACGCGGGGTGGAGCAGTCTGGTAGCTCGTCGGGCTCATAACCCGAAGGTCGCGGGTTCGAATCCCGCCCCCGCTATGCGAAGAAGCCCCGCTCAGGCGGGATTTTTTCGTGGCCACGCGGGGTGGCCGGAGACGGTCAAGGTTCCAATAGGGTTCCGTTTGTTGTGATGCCTGCGACCTACGGCGACGCTGACGCGTGGATAGACGAGCATGCTGAGCTGTTGCGCTCAACCCCACGGGCCGTGCCGCTGGATCCCCTCGCGGCCGGCGGAGCTTACGACGAGTAGGGGGCCGGCTAACCTGCGATCCAGTTGGAGTCCTCGTGGGCAAGCGGTTGCGCAGGCTCGTAGGGTTCTACGCGTCGTTCAGCAGTGCGACCGCCAGCAGCGCCTTGCGCTCATCCCCGGAGAGCGCGACGCGCCGGTCGTCCAAGAGGTACTCGGGGTCGAGCAGCGTCTCGCGCGCGCCGCGGGCCCATTGCCGTGCGCTCTCGTCTGTCGCGAGTACGTCCTCGGGTGGCGGCAGGATACGGGCGGCCAGATGTGCCAGGCGGCGGTAGCGAAGGCCACCGAACCGCCACCAGACCAGACTGGCGTCGTCGCCGGCGCCGGCGCGCAGGCCCATTGGAAGCTGCTCCAGTGCGCGGCCGGCCCGCGGCGCGAGCTGCCAGGCGAGGTCGGTCTCGCGCGTTACCGCGGAGGTGATGAGCACCGTGAGACCACCGGCGACACGGGTCATCCCAAAGACAAGGATCTGCTCGGTCAGACCGATGATCTTCGGCAGCGGATTGCCGCTGCCCCGGCCGTTCTTGCCAGCCGCGTCGGCACGGACCGCGACCGCCGCTAGCTCGGTCAGCGACACGCCTTCCAGCCATCCCTTCACGAAGTCATTGAAGACCGTCCAGGCGGTGGGGTGGCGCGTCATGGCGGCTTGGTCGGCGAGGTCGCGCATCAGGCTGCCGTCAAAATCTCCGAGTCGCAACATCTCGCTCACGATCGCGTGGTTCGTGCCTCGTAGGACGTCGACGAGCACGTCGGCCCACCCGACAATCGTGTCGGGGAACTCACGCTGGTCGAGACGCCTAACCTGCGTCCACAACGCGACGACCTGGCGTAGCGACAACCCTGACTCGTACGCGGCCTCGACGAGCCAGTCGGGGGCCTCCTGCTCGCGCAGCACTTGCTCGCCGAGTCGAACCATGGAGGCGGCAACCGTGCGCACCTGCTCCTCGGCGACGTCTGGGCGCCGCGCGACAGCGTAAGTACGTCCGAGGATCCCGACCGCCTCCTCCACGTTCGAGCGGAGGGGTAGGAATGCGAACGCTGTTAGCCCCTCGACGCCCATGCCGTCGACCGTGAGGTCGCCCTGGAGAGCCTGGCCGACGAGCCCCTCGAGCTGGCTGCGCAGGGCAAACGACGCGTCCTCCTGGGCGAGGAACGGCGCCGCCTTGGCGCGAACCACCTGTGCGGGGTCCTCGGGCCCGAGTTCCCAGGCGTCGTTGGGTAGCACGATCGCCAGGGAGCGCGCGGCGACGTACGGCCGTCCGGCGCGACCCACTGCGTTTAGCAGCTGCGCCTGCTGGCGCGCCTCGCGTTGTGCGGTGCTCAGCTTGGGGTCGTAGCCGATTCTTATACCGCCTATGACGACCGCTGTCGCGGGGAGGTTGAGGCCTTGCGCGAGCGTCCCGGTCGCGAACACGACCTTCGCGATGCCACGTTCGTAGGCGCGCTCGCTCGCGCGGCGCTCCTCGGGGAGCATCGCGCTGGTGTGCACGGCGATGCCCCTGGCGATGAGCTGTCGCAGCAGGCTCGGTGCACCTAGCTCGAAGTCGGCCAGATCGAGCAGGTGCTCGATCTGGTCATCGGGGCCGCCTTCCTGGCCGAAGCCGCGCAGCTTCGCCGCCACTGAGAAGCTGTAGTGCTTGTTGGCGGGGATAAAGGCGAGCACGCGGTGGCCGGCGTCGGCGAGCCCTTGGGCGACCGCGCCGGTCGCGTTGTTGACGTAGCCGTCGGCATTTACGTCGAAGCCGTCGTCGGTGCGGGAGACGGTCAGCGGCGCGGTGAGCACTGTGCGGGCGAGCGCGTAGTCGGCCGGGTTGTCCTGGGCCCAAGCACCCTGCAGGCTTACGAGTAGGTTCAGCGGCGCGTTGAACGGCATATGCACCCGGCGCGGGAGCGCGGCCAGGTCACGGGAGGCAAGCTCTTGTGCGCGCTCCAGGCCGGGCCCGTCGAAGCCGGCCACGGCACGCAGCGTGCGGGTGGGCCGCCAGGGTTCCCGGATCGGCTCGCAGGGGCGGCCGGTCGCCTGGCGCAGCCATGCCGCGAGCTCCTCGGGGTTCTCAAGGAGCGCGGACTGCATCAGGACGGTGACGGCGGGAGCGAGGTGCAGGATCTGCGCCAGCACCAGCTCAGCGAGGACGCCGCGGTTGCCCGGCTCTCCAATCAGGTGGCACTCGTCGAAGACGCACAGAGAGAGGCGGGCGAAGGCCTCGGGGGATTGGCGCAGCGCAAGCGAGCACTTCTCGGGGGTCATCACCAGCACGGCGCGACCGGGGTCGCCCTCGAGTGAGTCGTCGGCCAACGCCGTGAACTCGGCACCACCGAGGAACTCGCGAACTTCGATATCGGAGCCAAACGCCGCTCGCAGGTCGCGGCGCACCTGGCGCACGAGTGCCCGTGTTGGGGCGAGGTAGACGACCCAGCCGCGCGTGAGCGCCTGCGCGACGGCGAGCTCAGCAACGCCGCTCTTACCGGATCCGGTCGGCATCGACACGGCGGCGTGGGAGGCGGGTCCAGGTAGGCATACCTGGCGGTAGCGCTCGGCGGAGGGCCACAGCAGCGGCTTTTGCCGGCAGCGTCGCTGCTGGTAGGCGAGGAATACGGAAGGGTCCTGGGGCGGCGGCACTCCTCTCAGCGCACGGCCCGTCGTGCCCTCGCACGCGAAGCGCAACAGGCGGGCGACGTGCGCGATATCGGCATAGGCGGCTCCGGTCCCGCTCTCCAGGAGCTGGCCGAGTGCGCCAAGCGCCTCGACCGCACCGCTGTCAGGTTCCTCATCTTCCAGGCGCAGCCACCGGATATGGTTGCCGCAGATCTCGCCCGTCCGCCGCCACAGCGCAGTGCGGATCCTGGACACGAGCTGTTCGGGCGCGTCGGCATCATCCACTGCCGGTGGCTCGGCATCCGCAGTGGCCGCGGGCCGTAGCCGGATGAACGCGATGATCTGTCGCAGCGCCCATTCGCAGGCCACGCCCTCCTGCTCGGTCTCGAAGCCGTCGCCGGTGGGGAGCTCGAGTACGTTGCGAGCCGCGATCTCGGCGTTCGCGTCGAACGCGGCGATGCGGTAGAGGAGGGCGGCCTCGATCCGGCGGTAACGCTCACGCGACCCGAACGCGGTGAAGAACACCTCCTCCTCGACGGCGTCCCTGCCCTCGTCATCGAGGTCGCTGAGCAGGTTAAGGCTCTCGGCCGCGACGAAGGCCGCGGCGCGCCGCGCCGGCTCTTGGACGCCGGGCACGAGGATCGCGTGCACCTCCAGTGCGGTCACGAGCCGGCGCAGCTGAGCGGCGAGCGGCCTGTGCTCGCTGGCGAGCGTTGCTAGGTCGAGACCTTCGAGGTAGGCACTGGTGAGCAGACGCTTGACGCTGTCGCCGTCGAGCCCCTCGAAGTCGGGCAGCTCCGTCAGCAGCTGGGTGATGCCACGGTTGAACATCTAGGGGTTGATCGTCGGGACGGCGCGGCGCATTGCGGCTGCGACGGCGTTGAAGAAGTGCGTGTAGTCGTCCGGGCGGCAGTAGATCACTCGCTTGTGGGTGGCCGGCCGTGCGATCGCGAGCAGCGCTGGGCGGGCCGCGCTCATGTCGAGGTCGTCACCGTGTGCGATCAGCGGCAAGTAGCAGGCACGCTGGCGCCAGAAGCTTCCGGACAGCTCCTGCTGGAGCGACTCGTCCAGCGCCTCCCTGAGCAGCACGACCTGCATGCGAATATCGACGTCGCGGTCCCCGGCCTCGACCGTGCGGAAGAACGAGATCGCCTCGGTAAGACGCGCGCTTCCGTTCTCGCGAGTCGCCTTCGCCTCACCGAGCGCGATTGCCGGCATCCCCTCCTCGTTGTAGATCGCGAACAGGTCCAGTCCCTGCTGTGACGGTTTGCCGTGCGGGACCGTGATTGCCGCGACCGCGCCGCTGAGGCACAACGTCTCGACTCGGTTGCGGACGGCGAGGATCACGTGCCCGATTCCCTCGGCGATCCAGGGATCGCGCACGTCGGCGACGAAATGCTCAACCGCGTACGGCGACGCCCCGTCCGGCGGCGTGAGCCGAGCCTCCACGTCGGACGCCAGCTGTGCCCGCCCCTCGGGTGTGCGGTCGAGCAGCGCCGCGGACAGCCTTAGGTTCGTGCGGACGATCCCGGCGAGCAGCCCCACGAGGTAGAGACCGAGCGCGTCGATCACGGCCTGCTCGGCCAGGCCGGAGACGCTCAGCGCGATATGACTGTCATGCGTGTGCGCCTCGCGCAGCTCCAGATCGGCGGCCAGCACTTCGAGTGCCTGGTCGACTGCCTCCTCAGGCTCCACGGCTCAAAAGCCCGCATCGGCGATCGCGACGCTACGCATACGAGCGAGGGTACACCCGGTCCGATCGAGGCCGAGCTCGCGTCCGAACGCTCACTTATGCTGATTGTATATGTCACGTGGGCGTTTCTACCTTCGCTGTGAGTCCGACGAGTGGGACTTCATCGAGGATCTGCAACAGCCACTGCCGTTCGATGCGGCGGTCATCAGCGACCGCTACCTCGCCGACTACCCCAAGGATCACGCTCGCTCCGGCGAGCCGCGCGACCGGTTGGTTTCGGCGCTCGACCGTAAGTCGGTCCGCTGGAGCGTTGATCCCGACACCGCGCGGCTCGAACAGAAGGGTTCCGGCCACCGCCAAAGTCCTCGCGCGGCGAACCGTCCGCTTGCTCAGGCGCTCCCGCTGCCGCTCGGCGCGCAGCGGCTCGCCGGGCAGGACGCGATCGACGCGCTCGTCGAGGCGGGGGCGTTGCACCAGCTCGGCAGTCGCGCATTCGCCGCCCCGTACCTCGAGGTTTCAACGCTCGAGGATCCGCGCTTGGCGGTAAACCTGCGTCTGCTTTCCCGCAGTCGCGAGCTTGCGGGCGACCGCGCGCTGATCGCGTACCTGCAGATCATGCGCCGGAACCTTCTCGACGGGAGCGCGGGCACAATAGTCAAGCGCCTGGCAGACGCCGGTGCCGCGGTCATCTTCGTGCGCGTGCGCCGTTTTGAGCCCGAGACAGCGACGCCCGAGGAGGTGCTCGCCTATGCCGGAGTGATCGACGCAGGGACGGGCGCGGGTGTGCGCATGGTCGCCGATTGTGTCGGGCGCCTCGGCCCGGTGCTCGTTGCTAGTGGAGCCGACGGCTTCGCCACCAATGCCTGGCGTTTTCGCAAGGTCTCCGATGACCTGCATCCGGCTGGCGGAGGGGGCGGTGCCGGCGAGTTGCTGTGGGAGGCTCCCGGCGCCACGGTCGGGCTTGCCGCATCGGAGGGGCGGGCGTCGGTCTCCTGCCAGGTCGTGGGCTGCCCTGCCCCGGACGGACCAGGCGATCAGCATCTCGCTACTCGCATCCACAATCTGCACGAGTTTCAGCGCGCCGCGCGGCTGGCCGCCGCGGAGCGCCTTGCATACGCTGCACGGCTGGCCTCGAGCCCGTCACCGATCGTACGTGGCTGGGCCGCGGCGCTTCAGCAGCTGGCGCGCCGCGCAGCCTGAAGGGCTATCCACTCGCTGAGTGTCTGCCCCGCCTCCGCCGCGGCCGCCTCCCACTGCGCGCGCCCCTGTGGCATGACGGCGAGAAGCGCGCAGGCCCACCACTCCACCGCTGCTCCTGCGTGGGCGGCCTCGAGCTCCCAGGCCAGGAGTGTGTGGTAGGGCACGACCACCGCCAGCCCGGGAGCCGCGCCGGATGGCGTTGCGCGCGCGCCGGTCCGTAGAGCGCGCGCGTAGCCGGCCAGACGCCGGCCGCGCTGGGCCGTCGTGACCGTCGGCGGGTGCACCGCCACCTCGTTCAGCGCGCCCTGGAGATGGTGACTCGTCGTGCCGGTGGCCGCGGCGGCGCTTCGCAGTGCTCGCTCGGACTCGATCGCGATTGCGGCCCACAGCTCGCTGGGTATGCCTTCGGCGCTCGCGGACGCTTCGACAGCACCGGCGTGATCGGCGTCGAGCGCCAACTCGACGCGCTCGTGCGCCATCCCCGGTCGCAGCGAGTGCACCTGAAGATCGAACTGAGCGGGGGCGTAGGGCTCGACCGTTTGGTCGCCGCCGCCCTCGAGAACGCGAAGCGTCATAGTACGGTTGAACCGTACTCACTGTACCCGACGGCACTGGCGATGACGCCCTTTTACGGACACAACGAACCGCCGGCGGGCGACTTCATCCCAGACTGGCTGCTCGGCGGCAACCGCAAGCGGCGGGTGCTCGCCGCGCTCGCTGCGCCGCCGGCGCCCGCAGGTTGGAAGCCTTCAGAGCTCGCTACGACGCTCGGCTGCGGGCGTACGACGGTCTTTGAGACCGTCCGCGCGCTGCGGTCCCTGCATGTTGTGACGGAGGACGGCGCGGGTCACGTACGGCTCGACCCGTCGACCCCGCTCGGAGACGCGCTGATCGAGCTACTGCGGGTGGTCGACGCGTTCGCCGATACCGCCGTTGACCGTCCACCGCGCGCTCGCGGCGGCACGTAACCCGAACCTGGATGTGCCGCCGTCGCCAGCCGGCCAGCTGACGATATTCGACGGCACCGCGAGCTGCTCCTCCGATTGCACCCAGGTGTCGCGCCGTCGTTCTCCTCCGACCTCGGCGGCCATCCACGCGGCGTTGCGCCTCGAATCCCGACAGACTACGGGTATGAAATACCGGGTGGGCCTGCTGTCCGGTCGTGTTCGTAGGGTCGTTTGACCGGGACAGGGGCTTCGTGGGAAGGAC
>OLKX01000332.1_pt1 | contig 10819 bp, 6 predicted proteins | sample 1604201 | NCBI WGS metagenome assembly OLKX01 (sample SAMEA104055716, study PRJEB20765) | soil metagenome | biome: Arctic tundra; feature: Polygonal ground; material: soil | place: USA | collected 2011-09 | depth 0-0.5 m
GTCGTCGCAGGTCGAGAAGCCGGGAATGCTGTGGCTGCCGCCGCGCACGGCGACGTCGAGCCCCTCGCTGCGCGCGAAGCCGATCGCGTGGCGCACGTCGGACGTGTCGGTGCAGCGGGCGATCACCGCCGGGCGGGCGTCATGGGCGCCGTTCCAGATCGAACGAGCCTCGTCATAGGCGCGATCGCCGGGCCGGATCATCTCTCCGTGCAGCCCATCCTCGAACTCCTTCAGCGTTGCCGCTCCCAGCACCCCTTGCGTAGCCATGACCACTCCTTCTCAGTTCGGTTGTTTGACGTCGCGTTTCGACGCTCAGCGAGACTACGACCCCCCTCTTAACGACGACTTTGCAATGTCTTAGGGCTCCTCAAAGTCGGGGTTACTCGGCGATCGCGCTCCCCGCGGCGACTCCCGGGCAGCGCTCCACCTCATGGCAGTAGGCCATGCCGGCGTCGCCGCCGAGCAACTCGAACTGCCGGATCGCCCGGTCGAGCCAGCGGCGCGCCGTCGCCGGTTCGCCGTCCTCGGCGGACATCGCGGCGAGCACGGCCAGTACCCAACCCTCCTGGGGGGTGGACTTGATAGCCTCGAACACCGAGGCCGCGTCCTGCAGATGCGCACGCGCCCCCACCCGATCGCCGGCGGACAGCGCCACGTTCACCAGGCTGAGTTCGGCGGCGCTGCCCGGGCGCCTGCCGGGTCGCCCGAGCGAGCGAGTAGCACCGCCAGGCACCCGAGCGTGATCCCGGTGCCGCGCCGGTCGCCGACCTCCTGCCTCAGGGCGAGGCTGCGGCCGAGCAGCTCCCGGCCGCGCTCGAAGTCGCCGCTGGAGCGCGCGAGGTTGCCGAGCGCGCCCAGCGCGAACGCTTCCCCCTGCACGTCGGCGAGTGCCTGGAAGCGCGCGAGGCTCTCCTCGATCAATTCACCCGCCCGGTCGAAGTCGCCCTGCACCCGATCGACGACGGCGAGGTTGCCCAAGATGTAGGCAACCGCCGCTTCTCCACCGACCCGGCGACCGACGATCGCCGTGTCCTCCTGCAGAAGCAACGGGTAGCCAGCCTCGGGCGCAACGGTGATCAGCGCGTAGCTCAGTGGCCAGAGTGCGGGGCGCGGCTCGGCGAGGAGCTCTCCGGCCCGATTGAGTGCGAGCTCGAACTGTTGGCGCGCCTGCGGATATTCACAGCGAAACCAGGCCGCGATGGCGCGTGTATGCGCCGCCCATGTCGGCGGCCGGGCAGCGGGGAGATCGTCCACGTGAAGCGTCTCATGCTCGTCGAGCAGCGCCTCGATGTCCGCCGGACCACTGACGATCGCGCGGCAGGCCGTCGATACCTCGACCGCGTCGAACATCCCGGCGTGGTCGCCGAGCTCGGCGAAGATCGCGATGCTTTCGGCACCGAACTCGTGGAGCCGCGCATGTACGCCGCGCCGCATGCCCACGAGGCAGGAGGCGAGCAGGGCGCGGGCGCGATCCGCGGTGTGCTCCGGCGCCGCCGCCAGCGACGCGGCGAGCCAGCGATACCCCTCGGCAAGGTAGCCGCGCATCAACCAGAAACGCCAGAGAGCGACGGCCAGACGGAGGGCGACCTGGGGATCGTCGGCGAGCGCCGTGGCGAGTGCCGCGCGGAGGTTGTCGCGCTCCAGATCCAGCCGCCGCAACCGGTCCCGGGCGGGAAGGTCGCCGGCCGGCGTCGGGTCGCTCTCGGCCAGCTCGACATACCAGTCGCGGTGGCGACGCTCGAAGCCCTCGCGCTCCCCGGCGTCGGCGAGCCGCTCGGCCGCGTACTGCCGGATCGTCTCCAGGAGCCGGTATCGGCGGTCGCCCGGTCCCTCCTCGACGTGGACCAGCGACTTGTCGATCAGGCGGCTAAGGAGAGCGACCACCTCCTGGCGCTGCAGCGGATCCTCGGCGCAGATGTCCTCGGCCGCGTCGAGGCCGAAGCTCCCGGCGAACACCGCGAGGCGCCGCACGAGGATCTGCTCGTCGGGCTCGAGCAGGTCGAAGCTCCAGGCGAGCGTCGCCCGCAGCGTCTGCTGCCGGGTCATCGCCGTGCGGCTCCCCCCCGAGAGCAGGTCGAGGGAGTCGTCGAGGCGCTCGACGATCTGAGCCGGGGTGAGGACGCTCACCCGGGCCGCCGCGAGCTCGATCGCGAGGGGCATCCCGTCGAGCCTGTGGCAGAGCGTCGCGACCGCGACCGCGTTCTCGTCATCCAGCTCGAAGCCGGGGGCGGCCTGGCCCGCGCGGACCGTGAAGAGGCGAACAGACTCAGCCTCGGGGGCTGACGGAGAGCGCTCGCCCAGCTTCGGCAGGGAGAGTGAGGGAACCCGCCAGGTCACCTCGCCGGGAATACGGAGCGGCTCGCGGCTGGTCGCAAGCACCGTCAGGTTCGGGCAGTGGCTGAGCAGAGCCTCGACAAGGTGCGCGACCGGCTCGACCAGGTGCTCGCAGTTGTCGAGCAGAAGCAGCAGCTGGCGATCGCCGATGTGCCCGGCGAGCGCCACCTCCGGGGCGCGGTCGGAGGCCAGCCGTGTGTCCAGCGCCTGGGCGACCGCGGGGCCCACCAGCTCGGGCTCGCCAAGCGCCGCCAGCTCCACCGGCCAGACACCGTCGGCGAAATCGCCGAGGAGCTGCCCGGCCAACTCCAGAGCGAGCCTCGTCTTGCCGCAGCCACCCGCCCCGGTCAGCGTCAGCAGCTGCGCGTTACGCAGGAGGGCGGCGGCCTCGGCCAGCTCTCGCTCACGGCCGATGAAGGTCGTCAGCTGCCGCGGCAGGGCGGGGCCCTGGCTGCTCGCCCCGTCCGCTGCGGGGCACGCCTCCAGCCCGGTCAGCTCGGCCTCCAGGCCAAGGCGAAGCTCGTCGAGGGAGTCCCGCCGCTCCCGGCTCCAGTCCTCGTAGCGATCGGCCGGCAACAGCTCGGCGTCGAAGCCCTCGAGCGCCGCCCGGTAGGCGCCCGGCTCGCCCCGCTCGCGCGCCACGGCAGCCAGCTCTTCAAACGTGATCGCGTCGATCTGGACCGGGTCCTCAGGACCGAGCAGAATCAGTTCTTCACGCAGCTCCAGGTAGCGGCCGCCCTCGAGGCCGATCGAGTCCAGCGCGCGGCGGGCGGCGAAGATCGCCTGGTGCAGGTTGTTGCGGGCGGAGTCCGGGTCTCGACCGGGCCAGAGCAGCTCGGCGGCCTGCTCGGCGTGCAGGCGTCGCTCCGGCGCCAGCGCCAGCAACTTGATCAGCGTCTTCGCCTTGCGCAGCCGCCAGGCGTCGTCGGCAACTGTGTTCTCCCCCAGAGCGACCGAGAACTCTCCGAGGAGGCTGATGCACAACACCTCATCGCCCATCGATGTGCCTTTCGTACCGGGACTCGCCACCGCATAAGAAAACCACTCCGAAGCGCCGCCGGCGTCCCGATCACGCCGATGTGCTGCCTCCGGACGTGATGTGCTCGATCACCGGACGGAACTGCTCTGTCGGTGAGAAGTCGACGTACTCAGAGTCCTCGAGTGCCTCCGGTGCGTGCCCGGGTGCCCAGTAGAACGCTTCGCCGGCGGCGAAGTCCTGGTGCCCGTCAAGTGTGTGCATCCGTACGCGGCCCTTGATCATGTACCCCCAGTGAGGGCAAGGGCACAGATCGTTCGGTAGGCCCTTGGTGGCTGGGCGCAGGTCGGCACCGGCGGGCAGCCGCACGAACCCGACAGAGAGACCGTCCTCGTCGCGCAAGCGGACCTCGACGCCGTTGTCCGCGATTACGACCGGGACGTCCTGACGTGGGATGGATCGCATGGTGTGTCCTCCTTGTGGTTAGTTGAGTAGCTCGGCAATGTGTTGGGCGGCCAGGCGAGCACCATCGGTCTCGACGTCGCGATAGTCGACCTCCCGGCCGATTTCCTGTGCGATCGCTTCTGCGATCACCTCGGGTGGGGAGTCGTCGTAGTCCATGCGGCGGCCTGCCCCATACTGTTCGAGGCGGTGGCGGACGTGGAAGTTCTGCTCGAAGTGATGGCGCAGCGGGAAATACAGGAACGGCCGCTTGTTCGCTGTCAGCTCCATCGAGGTCGTGAGTCCTCCTTGCACCACGGCGAGGTCGCAGGCGGCCAGGTGCCGGTAGAGGTTGTGAACGTAGGGAACGACCTCCAGGCCGGCATGGGAAGGAAACGACTTGGGGTCGATGCGCGGGCCGGCGACGACGATCATGCGCAGCTCCGGGACGCGCTCCTTGGCCTGCGGGAACGCAGCGATGACCCGCCGCAGCAGATCTGCGCCAACGCCTGACCCGCCGACCGTGACGATGCACACCTGCTCGTCGTCGGCGTAGCCGAGCTCGTCGCGCAGCTTAGTGCGATCACCGAGGTCGGCCGGATCGAAGCCGGTCACGTAGCCGGTGAAGTCGAAGTTGCGTTCGGTCCAGTCGCGGATCATCGGCAGCTCGGGTCCGAGTCGCTCGGTGACGATGTCCTCAGGGTTGCCTACGAACAGGGCCAGATCGCGGACCTCGGGGTGCTGGGAGATGTGGTCGACCATGTCGGCGTTGTAGTCGGCCGTCAGGAAGCTCTCGTGCGCGTCCCCGTCGTCCATCGGCAGGAAACCGACGAAGTCGGTTAGCCACGCGAATGGGACGCGCTTCTCCCTGGGGTTCTCGTGCAGGTAGTAGTCGAGCTCCCATGCCTCGTCGCCGATCCACAGGTCGTAGCGATCCTCGCGCACGACGTCGTGAAAGAGCATGAAGTTCGCGGCGAGGATCTCGTCCATCCGCCGCAGCGCGTGGAAGCAGTGCAGGTCGTGCTCGGCTGACTCCGACTCGATGTGCTTGGACTCGTTCGCCAGGTGAGCGCTGGCGGGGTGGATGCGCTCGCCCTCCGCCTCGAGCACCCGGGTGACTGGATCCTGGGCGAGCCAGTCGATCTGCAGATCGGGGTGCAGGCGGCGCAGCTCCCGGGCGATCGCGACATCACGCTGGGAGTGACCGAGCCCAATCGGCGAGGAGATAAACAGCGCGCGCGGACGGCCGTCGGGGCGGTAGACGGTCGGGTCGCGTGGCGTCCGCGGCCGTCCGAAGGCGTCCTCGGAGAGGTCCCGCAGCGCCAAGTTGAACCCGACGGGCTTGCGGGCGTGCAAGAAGTGGCCGGCGCCCTTGACCGTCTCGAGCTTGCCACCGCTGAGGCGGGCCAGCGCCCGGGCGTCCTGCGGCGGTGTGACCTTGTCACGGTCGCCGGAGACCACGAGCACCGGACAGTCCAGGTTCTGTGCCAGCCCGCGCAGGGTGCGTCGACCGCGGATGAACTCACCGTGCGACAGTGAGGCGGTCAGCGTCTCGGGATCCGTGTCGAGCGCCCATCCCACCCCGTCCTCGATGGCCTTGGTCGAGTGCGGCTCCGGAAGGCTGCGAGAGACGAACCACTCCGTGGACTTGCGGTAGTCCTGGCGCCAATGGGCCCCGCTCATGTGTCCCCACCAGACGGGCTTGGGCAGGTGAACGGCTTGGGAGAAGGAGAGCGTCAGCGGGTGAGTCAGGACCGACTGGTGCGAAAGGGTGTAGGGGAACACTGGGCCGATGAACACAGCACCGGCCACGCGCTCGGGCGCGAGCCGTGCCAGCTCAAGCTGGTATTGGGCGCCCGTTGAGAGGCTCACCATCACCGCTCGCTCGGTGACGGTCGCGTCCATCACCGCCAGGCAATCCTGGGCGAACTCCTTGGGTGCGTAGCGCTTCGGGTCGCTGCAGCGGTCAGAGCGCCCGTTGCCGAGACCATCCATCGTGAGCACGCGGAAGTGGCGTGCGAGGTAGGGGATCTGCATCTTCCAATGGCGGGAGTGAAACAGCGACCACGTCGGGAGCAGGAAGATCGTCTGCTCGCCCTCGCCCTCGCCGTAGACCTCGTAGAAGAGGCGCTGGCCGTCACGCTCGGCGAAGCCCTCGATATCGGGGTAGCGGGCGCGGCTCTGCTCCGGCGCACTGCTCGGTGTCTCTGTGTCGAGCGGTGGCGGTCCTGTCTTCGTACCGGTTGTCATGTTTCGTTTCCTTCCTTACAGATCGCGTTTACTTATCGAACGACGCAATGTGATCGCTCCTAGAGCAGCTGGGCGATGCGCCGCGCCGCGTTGGCGGCGCCGTCCACCTCCACGTCGCGATAGTCGACCTCCCGGCCGATCTCCTGCGCGATCGCTTCTGCGATCACCTCGGGTGGAGAGTCGTCGTAATCCATGCGGCGCCCGGCGCCGTAGCGTTCCAGGCGGTGGCGAACGTGGAAGTTCTGCTCGAAGTGGTGGCGTAGCGGGAAATAGAGGAACGGGCGCTTGTTCGCGGTCAGCTCCATCGAGGTGGTCAGGCCGCCCTGCACGACCGCGAGGTCGCAGGCGGCGAGGTGGCGGTAGAGGTTGTGCACGTAGGGGACCACCTCCAGGCCTGCGTGGGAGGGGAGCGAATCGGGGTCGATGCGCGGGCCGGCGACGACGATCATGCGCAGATCCGGGATCCGCTCCTTGGCCTGCGGGAAGGCGGCCATGACCCGTCGCAGCAGGCTTGCGCCCACGCCCGACCCACCGACGGTCACAATGCAAACCTGCTCGTCGTCCCCATAGCCCAGCTCGGCGCGCAGCTTCGTGCGATCGCTGAGGTCCATCGGGTCAAAACCGGTTATGTAGCCGGTGAAGTCATAGTTGTGTTCGGCCCAGTCGCGGATCACCGGTAGCCCGGGCCCGAAGCGCCCGGGGACGATGTCATCGAGGTTGCCCACGAACAGCGAGAGGTCGCGGACCTCGGGGTGCTCGGCGATGTGCTCGATCCTCTGGGCGTTGAAGTCGGCCGTCAGGAAGCTTTCCCGCGCGTCCCCATCGTCCATCGGCAGGAAGCCGACGAAATCGCTCAACCACACGTACGGCGCCCGCTTCTCCCTGGGGCTCTCGTGCAGGTAATAGTCGAGCTCCCATGCCTCGTCCCCGATCCATAGGTCGTAGCGCTCGTCGCGCACGACGTCGTGGAAGACCATGAAGTTGGCGGCGAGGATCTCGTCCATGCGGCGTATCGCATGGAAGGCGTGCAGGTCGTGCTCGGCGGACTCCGACTCGATGTGCTTGGACTCGTTGGCCAGATGGGCGCTGGCGGGGTGGATGCGCTCGCCCTCCGCCTGAAGCACCCGTGTTACAGGGTCCTGGGCGAGCCAGTCGATCTGCAGATCGGGGTGCAGGCGGCGCAGCTCCCGGGCGATCGCAACGTCGCGCTGGGAGTGGCCGAGACCGATCGGCGAGGAGATGAACAGCGCGCGGGGACGGCCGTCGGGGCGGTAGATCGTGGGATCGCGCGGCGTGCGAGGCCGCCCGAAGGCGTCCTCGGCGAAGTCGCGTAGCGCGAGGTTGAATCGGACGGGCTTGCGACCGTGCAAGAAATGGCCGGCGCCCTTGACTGTCTCGAGCTTGCCGCCGCTGAGACGGGCAAGCGCGCGGGCGTCGCGGGGCGGCATGATCCTGTCGTGCTCGCCGGAGACCACCAGCACCGGGTAATCCAGATTCAGTGCCTGAGAGTTCAGCGTGCGGCGGCTGCGAGGACGCAGGCCGGACTCATCATCGAGCACTGTGGCGATCAACGTCTCGGGATCGGTTTCGAGCGCCCATCCCACACCGTCCTCGAGTGCCTTGGTCGAGTGCGCCTCGGGCAGACTTCGCGAGATGAGCCACTCCGCGAATACTGGGTATTCAGCTCGCCAATGAGCGGCGTTGTAGCGCCCCCACCAGCGATAGAGTTGGCGGATCGGCACCGGCCGCAGGAAGAGCGGTGGGAAGAGTCGGCTGCGCATCAACCAGATGTGCGACGGGGTGTAGGGGAACAGCGGGCCGATGAACACGGCGCCAGCGACTCGCTCAGGGGCAATCCGCGCCAGTTCGAGCTGGTACTGGGCGCCCGTCGACCAACCCACCATCAGTGCCCGCTCCGTCCCGGTCGCGTCCATCACCGCCAGGCAGTCGCGGGCGAACTCGGTAGTCTCATAGCGCTTCGGGTCACGGCAACGATCGGAGCGCCCATTGCCCAGACCATCCATGCTCAACACACGGAAATGGCGTGCGAGGTAGTGGATCTGCATCTTCCAGAAGCGGGAGTGCATCATCGACCAGGTAGGCAACAGGAAGATCGTCTCCTCGCCCCCGCCGTACACCTCGTAGAAGAGCCGCTGGCCATCGCGCTCGACGAGACCTTCGCTGTCGGGATAGCGCGCGCGGCTCTGCTCCGGCGCTGCCCGCAGCGCTTTCACGTCGAGCGGCGGTGACCCCGCCTTAGAAGTCTGGATTCTCATCGAGCCCGCCCCTTTCATGCCTTGAGCTCATAGAGGACCGAGAACGGTTCCTCGATCGGGAGCTTGCGGAAGTGCGTGAAGCCGGCCGCATAGGCCAGCTCGCGCGCCTTCTCCTGCCCCATGCAGGCGCCGATGCCGGCGCCGCCGTGCGCGAGCGAGGTCGTCATGCAGTAGAGGGTGCTGACGTTGTAGAGGAACTTGCCGAGCGGGTTGCGGTTCTCCTCCACATCGCTGGAGGCGTTCATCTCGAGCATCAGATACGTCCCGTCCTCCCGCAACGCCCCACGGATCGCGCTCATCAGCCCGACCGGGTCGACCGAGTCGTGCACGACGTCGAACGTGCTGATCAGATCGAACTGGCCCTCCGGCAGTTCGGCACCGTCGCCGACTGTCAACGTCACCTGGTCGGCAACTCCCTCGATCTCCGCATTCGCACACGCGCGTTCGATCGAGCCGGCATGGACGTCGTAGCCATGAACCTCGGCCTCCGGGAACGCCTTGGCGATCGTGATCGGGGCGCGGCCCGACCCGCAGCCGACGTCACAGGCCGATCCACCTGCCTCTAGCTTCTCGCGGACATCCGGCATCGCCGGGATCCAGGTCTGGACGAGGTGGTGCTTGTACCACGGCGCCGTGAGGCGCTCGATCGACTCGTACATGTCGGGCAGATACTGATCCTGCGTGACCCCCTTACCGGTCTTGAACGCCTCCGCCACCTGCGGCGCGACGGTGACGGTTGGGACGATCATCTGAAGCATTCCGCCGGTGAAGAACGGGAACTCCTCGTCGGCGAGCGGCAGAGCGTGCTCGGGCGGCAGGAAGTACGTGTCGCCTTCGTTGTCGTGCTCGACGTACTCGGCCGTCGCCATCGCCCCAAGCCACTCGCGCAGGTAACGCTCATTGAGACCCGTTTGCTGCGCGAGTTCGCTCGCCGTCACCGGCCCGGACTGCGCGAGCGCAGCGAAGATGCCGAGGCGGTCGCCGATGTACATCAGCCCCCCGCGCATCGCGGTTCCGACGTCGAGCACGATTCTCTCGACGAATGCTTCGAGCTTCGCTTGGTCAAGCTGCACCTCAGTGGCCATTTTGCGTTCCCTTTCGTGGTAGCTCTCTCGGAGTGCTCACTGTCCCATGGCTGCGTGGCTCCAGCGCGAAGCGCACGCGAAACCTCCGTGAATCCGCGTAGGCTTGGCCAATGCTGCGCCTCAAGCTGCTCGGAGAGCTGACGCTCGAGGTTGACGGGGTGCGGCAGGAGCTGCCTGCAAGCCGCCGGGCGTGTTCGCTGCTCGGCGTGCTCGCCTTGGAGCGGCGCGCGCATCCTCGTGGACAGCTCGCGGCGCGCTTCTGGCCCGACGTGCTCGACGAGAGCGCGCGCACGAGCCTGCGCAGCGCCCTGTCGGCTCTGCGTCGCGCACTGGGCGCCGACGCCGATCGCTACCTGCTGGCCACCCGCGAGGCAGTCGCCCTCGCCGGCCCGGATCAGGTCTGGACAGACGTAGGCGAGTTCGAGCGGCTTTTCACGGAGGGCCAGCTCGAGGATGCGCTCGAGCTCGCGCGGGGCGAACTGCTCGCAGACCTCGATGACGACTGGGTGTATGAGCGACGCGACGAGCACCGCGCCAGCGTGGTGGCGTTGCTGGAGCGGATGGCTGCAGCCGCGGAGGCTGCGGGGGATCTCGCGGCGGCGGTCGCGCTGACTCGCCGCCAGGTCGCGCTCGACCCGCTCTCTGAGGAGGCTCATCGCGAGCTGATCCACCGCCTGGCGGCGAACGGGGACCGCTCGGCGGCGCTCACCACCTACCGCCGCCTCACTGACCGCTTCGCCTCGGAGCTCGGGATTGTGCCCTCGTCGGTTACGCGGGAGCTGGTCGAGCGGATCCGCGCCGCTGAGACGATGCCGCAGCCCGTCGCTGCGCCGCCATCAGACATCCCGCCGCCCGTGGCGTCGCCGCCACCAGACCCCCCGGCGCCTGGGGCGCCCGTCGCGGCATCGGTGGCCGACCGGACGACGGGCACGGTGACACTGCTGTTTACCGATCAGGTCGGCTCGACGGAGACGCTGCAACGACTCGGCGATGAGGAGGGCGAGCGTCTGCGGCGTGCGCACTTCGGCCTGCTGCGCGAGGCGGCGGCTATGCACGGCGGCGAGGAGGTGAAGAACCTCGGCGACGGGCTGATGGTGGCGTTTGTGAGCGCGGTCGATGCCGTCGTGTGCGCGATCACGATGCAGCAGGCCGTTGACCGCGCCCGTACCACCGGGGAGCTTGCGTTCGCGGTTCGCATCGGCCTGAACGTCGGCGAGCCGATCCGCGACGAGGGCGACTACTTCGGCACACCGGTGGTGATCGCTAAGCGGCTGTGTGACGCCGGCGCGCCGGGGCAGATCCTTGCCTCGGAGTTGGTGCGTGCGCTGATCGGCACGCGCGGCGGGTTCGCCTATCGTGCCCTTGGGGCAGTCGCGCTGAAGGGTGTCGCGGACCCGGTCGGAGCGTGCGAGGTGATCTGGGAGGCATCGACCGAGGTGCGCGTCCCGCTGCCGCCG
>OLKX01000082.1_pt1 | contig 10752 bp, 11 predicted proteins | sample 1604201 | NCBI WGS metagenome assembly OLKX01 (sample SAMEA104055716, study PRJEB20765) | soil metagenome | biome: Arctic tundra; feature: Polygonal ground; material: soil | place: USA | collected 2011-09 | depth 0-0.5 m
GCCGCCGCCGCGCCGGTCGCCGCGCCCGCTCTCGCCCGCGCCTGCCCGGCGGGGATCGAGCGGGTCTTCAGCTCGTGCTCGAAGCCGTACCACTCGAGCTGCATCGTGTGGCGCGGCTTATTCGTGAAATGGCCCGTGTGGAAGGCCTCGTCGCGGCGGATCTCCTCCTCCATCTCGGAGCGCTCGGGAGGCGCCCAATCGCCGCTCAACCAGCGCGCCGCGAGCTTGGACTGCAGCTCGGAGAAGGGGAAGATCGTCGGGATCGGCTGTCCGAGGCCGATGAACGCCAGATCATCGATGCCCGGCTCGAGCATGCGCTTGTACAGCGGCAGCACATTCTCGGGCGCCGACAGGAACTCTGGGTCGAAGAACGGAAAGCTGACGTTGTAGCCCGTCGCGTAGATGATCGCGTCGACCGGCTCGAGCGACCCGTCGGCGAAGCGGACGCGATCGCCCAGCAGCTCGGCCACGTCGCCCTTGGCGACCGCGTCGCCCGCGCCGAGCCGGCCGAGCAGCTCGCTCGAGACGGTCGGATGGGCGTCGAGGAACTTGTGATTGGGAGTCGGCAGGCCGAAATCCTCCATCCGCCCCGAGAAGATCCGCGGCAGCATCCGGCCCATTCGTCGCTGCAGCCCGACCGGGATGCGGGGGTTCGTCTTGACGACCTGATCGGCAGGCTTGCCGAAGATGTACTTCGGGATCACATAGGCGCCCGAGCGCGTCGACAGGTACACGATCTCCGACACCGTCTTGCGCGCCAGCTCCGAGACGATGTCCACCGCGCTGTTGCCGATGCCCACCACAAGTACGCGCCGGCCGTGCAGGTCCAGCGGCGTGGTCGGGTCGATGTAGTCGTGGGAGTGGATCTGCGGGCCGTCGAAGGAGCCTGGAAAGTCGGGCAGGCGCGGATCCCAGTGGTGGCCGTTGCAGACCAGCAGCGCGTCGAAGGCATGCTGCTCACCGTCGTCGAGCGTGATCGTCCAGCCGCCCTGCGGCCCGCGCTCGGCACGCATCACGCGGGTGTTGAAGCGGATCCGCTCACGCAGCGCGAACGCCTCGGCATAGTCGCGCAGCCACTCGAAGATGTGGGTGTGATGCGGATAATCCGGATAGCGGTCCGGCATCGGGAAATCCCGGAATGAGATCGACGGCTTGGAGATGTCGATGTGCAGCGAGCGGTACGCCGAGGACACCCCGTTGGGGTTCTGGAAGTACCAGTTGCCGCCGACCTCGTCGGAGGCCTCGAAGCAGGTGTGCGCCACGCCGGCGTCAGCCAGCGCCTTGCAGGCCGTGAGCCCGCTGACGCCGGCGCCGATGATGCAGACGTTGGGGAGCTCTCCCATCTCTTCAGCCTACGCCGCTCCAGGCGATCGTGTTGAGCGCTGCTCGCGACTGCGCCGAGGTCCGGTCCGCTCCTGCGGGGATGATCCAGCGCGACCCGCGAGCGGGCCGGGCGACCTACGAGACAGGACGTGGCGATGACAGTCGGCAAGGCGCAGGCGCAGCACCCCGACAAGGCGGCCGAGACAGGGTTCAGCTTCTGTGCTCCGTGCTTCAGCGAGATCGACGAGGACATGATCAAGGATCACCTCGCGCGCGATCACTTCTTCTGGCTCGACCTGACGGCGCCGAGCGCGGAGCAGGTCGAACAGCTGCGCGAGCTGTTCGCCTTCCACCCGCTCGCCCTCGAGGACGCCCTGCACTTCGGCCAGCGACCGAAGATCGACGTCTATGACGAATACGTCTTCCTCGTCTTCTACGGCGCCCGTGATCCAGTCCCGGGGGCGACCGAGCTGCTTCGCGAGGTTCAGATGTTCATCTCTGGCAAGTACCTCATCACCGTGCACAAGGACGCATTGCCGGCGCTGGAGGAGCAGCGCTCGCACATCGACGGGCTCGTCCTCCACAGCGAGCAGTTCCTCCTGTATCGCGTGTTCGACGCGCTCACCGACAGCTTCTTCCCGCCGCTCGCGCGGATGGACGACGAAATCGACGAGCTCGAGGCGGCGGTCCTCGCCGGCCCGACGGATGAGCAGCTCCAGCGGCTGTTCGCGATGAAGCGCTCGCTCGTCACGATGCGCAAGGTCCTCACTCCCCAGCGCGACCTGTTCGCCCGCTCGATCGACCAGATCGCCGAGCTGTCCGGCCTGCAACTCGACGAGCGTGACTACTTCCGCGACGTGTACGACCACCTGATCCGGATCTCGGATCTGATCGACTCCTACCGGGATCTGCTCAGCAGCACCACCGACCTGTACCTCTCGACCGTCAGCAACCGTCAGAACGAGGTGATGAAGCAGCTGACGATCGTGGGCACGATCTTCCTCCCGCTGTCCTTCATCACCGGGTTCTTCGGCATGAACTTCAGCTGGCTGATCAACAGGGGAATCGCTTCGACGTGGTCGTTCTTCGTGCTCGGGCTCGGCAGCATGCTGCTGACGTGTGTCTTCCTGCTGCGCTTCTTCAAGCGTCGCGGGTGGCTGTGAGCGCCTCGGCTAGGGAGCCGGGGGCGTGGATGCTCCGTCGGGCGGCGCCGTAGCAGCGCCATCAGCGGCGGGAGCGGGGGCGCCGGTCCCGGGCGCCTCATGTGCAGCGCCGCCTGCGCCGGGCTCCTCGAGGCCCTCGAGGATGCCGACGGCTTTACCGCCAACCTTCTGGATCTGATCGTGGTACTTGCCGCCCGTGCGCTGGTCGGCCACCTCGCCGGCCTTCTGCACGGCCTGGTTGATCTGGTCTTTGCGCTCGACCACGGCCTCCTCGGCCTTGCTGCGCAGATCCTTGAGCTTGTCGGCAAATGCCATGGGTGCCTTTCGAGGGTCTTGGTGGGGGGACTGCTGAGAACCCATGCTACGCCCACGAGCTCCCGACGTCGTCGGGTGTAGGCTGGGCCGATGGACACAGACCACGCAGCAGAGCTTCTCGCCGCCGAGCGCACGCGCCTGCAGGACGCGATCGCGTCCGCGGGAGCAGACCAGCACGAGAGCGGGACCGAAGAGAGCGAACCCGGCGAACTCGGATCGCAGGAGTTGCTTCAAAAGGAGCTCGACACGGGCCTCGCCGAGGACCTGAATGAGCAGCTCGCAGCCGTCGCGCGTGCCGAGGAGAGACTTGCCGCCGGCACGTACGGCCTCTCGATCGACAGCGGTGAGGCGATTCCCGATGCTCGCCTGGAGGCGATGCCGGCCGCTGAGCGCACCGTCGCCGAGCAGGAAGCCCGCGACCGGGGGTAGCCCCGCGGGCGCTCGTCGCGCCCGCGGGTGTCAGCCACCGCCAGTTCGAGACGTCAGCGGCGCGGTCGGCTAGGAGCGGGCCGCTGCAAGCGGGCCGTCAACGCGGCGCGCAACGCGGCCGGCGCTGCGTCGGGCAAAGCGTGCGGGGCGCTGCAAGTCGGTGGCGGCGTTGGCGGGCACGTGCGGTGTCAGGCGCGCAGCACGCGACATGACGTACACGACTCCGGCGATCAGGGCGAGGTCGGCGATGAGGATGAGGGCGACTGCGAGTGAGAGGCTCATGGCTGCTCCTTGGTGGCGGTTTCGAACTGAGATCAGTCTCGACCCCGCGCCTGAGCCGGCCATGTGATGAGCCTGAGAGCAGGCTGAGAGCGCCCGGAGGCGCGAGCCAAAGGACTCAGGCGCCCGGCGAGAAGCGCACGCCCGCCCGCTCGAAGCGGGCGACACACGCCGTCCCGAGTGCCGCCGCCGGCGTCAGACAGCCCGCGCCGGCCGGCGTCGTCCCGTCCTCGGCAAGCAGCATTCCGGCCTCGCCGAGCATCTTCGCGGTCGCCAGATAGCCCGGATGCCCGTCCGCGTCCAGGCTCACCCCCAGCTCGCGTCCTGATGGAGTTCGCGCGCGCACGCGCATCGTCCAGCGCCAGCCCTCCAACCGGTCGGCCGCCGGTCCGAATCCCGAGCTCGGACCGAGGCGCTTCATCGCTGCAGCGACCGGCAGGCGAACCGCGGGGCGGGCGCGCGCCATGCCTCGCAGCCCTACCTGCATCGCCGAGAGGCCACCGGCGATCGCCCAGCGCGCCGCGAGAGAGGCCGGCCCACCGCTGAGCGCCATGCCCTCGCGATAGCGGAACGGCTCCGCGGCGCGGCCCTCCTGCGCGGCGCTCAGCGCGGCCGTGCGGTGGATCACGGCGGGATTGATGAACGGCGCGGGCGTCATCGGCGCGATCACGGCCCCGGTGAAGCCGCGCCGCGGCCCGAGCTCGATCGGGCTCACTCGACGCACCGCCGCGGCGACCGCCGGATCGGTGATCAGTACCCCCGGGTCGGCGATCGAGGCGGCGTCCTCGGAGCCTGCCACGGCGGACAGGCTCTGAAAGGTTCCGCCCGACATGCCGTCAGAGGGGCGCGGCAGGCCTGGCGGCGGGATGAACGCGACCTCCAGCTCCACGTCCGCGACGCCCTCGCCCCACTGCCCGCGGGCACGCTCGTCGGCGAGCGCGATCAGCAGATCCGGCGGCAGCGCCTCGAAGCCGCAGACCTGCACGATCTTCACGCCCGCCGCGCTCGCCCTGCCGTGGAGCTCGTCGATGATGGAGCGCACGAACGGCATCTCGCCAGTCAGGTCCGCATAGTGGGCACCCCCGTCGATGCACGCCTCGATCACCGGGCGCCCGTAGAGGGTGTAGGGGCCCACGAGGTCGAGTACCACGCGCGTCCGCGCGGCCATCGCCGCCAGCGAGCGCGGGTCCGCGACGTCGGCGACGATCGTCGCCGACGCAGTCACGCCGCGCTCGCCCAGCAGGCGGGTGACCTTCGCCGCATCGCGCGCCGCGGGCGCCCAGCGCAGGCCGGTCTCCGAGCTCCGTTCAGCGAGGTACGCCGCCACCCTGCGGCCGGTCACGCCGCTGGCCCCGAACACGACGACATCCAGGTCGCGATTCGTCATGACCTCGGACGATACCCCTGCTAGCTGCCGGCCACGATCTCCACAGTCGGGCCGTCCGTCGCGGAGCCTCGATCGTGCGGCCGGCCGCGTGCCCGCAGCAGCAGGAACACGAGTCCCGCCAGCAGCGCCGGGGCGAGCGTCAGGCTGGGCACGACATCCCCGTGGCCGATGCCCGAGTAGGCGATCGCCACGACCATCGTCGCCGCAAGCAGCAGCGCTACGGGCACGACGCACGCGCGGCGCAGCAGCAGCGCTCCCCCGCCCGTCTCGAGCACGCCTGCGAGGATCTCCAGCGCGCCCGGCCAGGGCAGCCCGAAGGCCTGGAAGTTGTGGAGCTCCCACGAGTGGAACACGAACTTGACGAGGCCCGCGGGCACGAAGATCACGCCGACGACGATCGCCACGCGGCCGGCGGCCGGGTCGCCGCGCAGGGCACGGTCGCTGCTGAGCACTGACCGACGCGCCACCCCTGCGCCGCTCATGGGCGGCCAACGCCGGCGCCGGCGCCGACACCGACGCCCGCGCCGGTCAGCCCAGTGATCTCACGCAGCAGGTTGTCCATCCCGGCGATCTCATATGCGGCGCGCTGGCGCCCGGCGCCGCCGCCGAGCGCGAGCAGGCCGGCGAGCCCGTCGAGGTCCTGCCCGCAGTCGAGCTCCCCCGCGTACCGGTGTGCGAGAGCGAGCGCGTCGTCGAGCAGCTCGCGCACCGGTCGCAGGCTGCCATCCGCGTCGGGCAGCCGCGCCGCCACGCCAAAGCGGGCCGCCCGGAAGATGCCCTCCTCGAGGACCTCGGTCGGCGGGTCGGGCGAGGGCTCCGCCTCGGCCTCGTGCCGCGCGAGGCAGTGCGTCAGCGCGATCAGACCCGCGTTGTCGTGCAGCGAGGCCTGGGCGTCCAGCGCGCGAACCTCGACCGTGCCGAGGCGGGGATGTGGGCGGAGCTTCCACCAGAACCACGTGTAGTCAGGCACGTCGGCCGCACGCGCGAGCAGCTCGGTCGCCGCCTCGAAGTCGGCGAAGTCGCGCATCGCCCGCGGTACTCCCGAGCGCGGCCAGCCGCGCACGGTGACCTCTCGCGCCGACGCCAGGCCCGTGTCGCGGCCATGGCGGAAGGGCGAGTTTGCAGCCAGCGCCTCCAGCAGCGGAAGGTGGCGGCGCAGGCCGTTGAACGCGCGGATAGCGGTCTCCTCGTCGGGCATCCCGATGTGGATGTGCAGGCCCCCGACCGGCGTCGCGACGGCGTCGCCGAGCAGGTCGCGGATGCGCTCGTAGCGCTTCTTGTCGGTGATCTCGGCTTCGCCCTCGATCGCCGAAGGGTGGGTGCCGGAGCCGAGCAGCCCCGCGCCCGTTGCGAGCACCGCGCGGCGCAGGCCGCCGAGCGTGCCGACCGCCTCTCTCGCGCTGCGGCACACGTCTGTGATCAGCTCGACCTGACAGGCGTGCAGCTCACGCTCGACGGTGCCCTCGACCGGCCCGAGCCGCGCCTGCACCGCCGCAGAGGCATTCGCCTGACGCCCGGTCACGGGATCGACGAGGAACAACTCCTCCTCCACGCCGATCGTGAACGGCTTCCCCGAGCCGAACACGTTGTCGTTGATGTGCGTCTCGGGACTCATTCCTTCGGATCTTCCCTGACCTGCGCCGGACGTAACGCCGGCTGCGTCCCGACTTCATCAGCCCGACCGAAGCCTACCCGCCGGCCACGTCCTCGAAGATCGCGCACATGCCCTGCCCGCCGCCGATGCACATCGTCTCAAGTGCGTAGCGCCCGCCGCGACGACGCAGCTCACGCAGCATCGTGGTGAGGATGCGCCCGCCGGTCGCGCCGACGGGGTGACCCAGCGAGATGCCCGATCCGTGCACGTTGACCCGCTCGAGACCGTCGGGCAGATCCCACTCCGCGAGCACCGCCAGCGCCTGCGCAGCGAAGGCCTCGTTGAGCTCGATCAGGTCCATGTCCGCGAGCGTCAGCCCGGCGCGCTCCAGCGCGCGGGCCGTCGCGGGAATCGGCCCGATGCCCATCGTCTCGGGAGCGACGCCTGCGACCGCCCAGGAGACCAGCCGGGCAAACGGCCGCAGCCCCAACTCGGCGGCCTTCTCGGGGTGCGTGACTATGCACACCGCCGCGCCGTCGTTCTGGCCGCTGGCGTTGCCGGCCGTGACGGTCGCCTCAGGATCGCTCGCGAGCATGATCGGGCGGAGGTTCGCCAGGCGCTCGATCGTGGTGTCGGCGCGCGGGTGCTCGTCGCGGTCGACGACCGTCTCGCCTCGCCGTGTGCGCAGCGTCACGGGGACGATCTCCTGGGCGAACGTGCCGTCCTGCTGCGCCTGAAGCGCCCGCTGATGAGAGCGCAGCGCGAGCTCGTCCTGATCCTCGCGCGAGATGCCGTACTCGCGGCGCACGTTCTCGGCCGTCTCGATCATGCCGCCGGCGACCGGATGGTTGACCCCGCCGGCTGTGATGCGCGGACGCGCCAGTCGATCCTCGAGCGTGACCGCCCCTCCCTTGACGCCCCACCGCATGCCCATCGCGTAGAACTCGGCCTGGCTCATGCTCTCCACGCCGCCCGCGAGCAGGAGGTCTGCCGCCCCCGTCTGCACCTGCATGCATCCGAGCATTACGGCCTGAAGCCCCGAGCCGCAGCGCCGGTCGACCTGCACCCCGGGCACGTCGATTCCGAGGCCGGCGTCGAGCGCTGCGACGCGACCGATCGCCGGGGCCTCCCCGTTGGGCGAGCACTGGCCGAGGATCACGTCCTCGATCTGCTCGCTCGCGAGCTCCGTCCGCTCGACCAGCTCTGCGATCACCGTGGCCGCGAGAACGCTTGCCGGGACGTCGCGGAACACGCCGCCAAAGCCACCGACCGCGGTCCGCAGGGGTTCGCAGATGACAGCGTCGCGCATGCTCTAGCGCTCCGCCGGGGAGATACGGAACTCGCCGCGCGCGACGATCAGCGCCGAGCCGCCGACGCTCACCCGCTCGACTTTCTCGACGGACCCCTCTGCGAGGGCGTAGAGCAGCGAAGGACGCATCATCTCGGCGCCTTGGCGAATCTCGATCTCCTCGCCGAACGCGATCCGCCCGTGACGGCACAGATGCACGGCCAGCGGGCCGGCCGCCGATCCCGTGGCGGGGTCCTCGGGCACGCCGAGCGCCGGCATGAACATACGCGTCGTCCAGTGGCGTCCCGCTCCCGCGAAGCAGTTTGCGCCGACCGCGCCCAGCGCGCTCAGCGCCTGCAGGTCCGGGCGCACCTCGGCGACGGCCTGCTCGCTGTCGAGCTCTACGTAGGCGTGACGCAGGCCGTTGTCATAGATCTCGACCGGCAGACCTGAGCGCTCGACGCCGAGAGCCGCCAGCAACGCGTCCGCCCGCTCGTACGGTGCCCAGCTCGGGATCGGCTGGTCCATCCATCCAGAGACGAACACACCGTCCTCGCTGCGCAGTCGGACCGGCACGGTACCGATCACCGTCTCCAGCGAGACCCGCTCGAGCCCGAGCGCGTTGCCCACGGCGATCGCGGTGCCGAGCACCGGATGACCCGCGAAGGCCAGCTCGGCGCCGGGCGTGAAGATCCGGATCGACACATCGCCGTCGCCGGCGGGCGGCAACACGAAGACGGTCTCGGAGAGCTTCAGCTCGCGCGCGAGCGACTGCATCTCGCCCTCGGGCACGCCTCGCGCGTCGGTGAAGACGGCGAGCTGGTTGCCCTCGAGCGCTACATCGGTGAACACGTCGAGCACGACGTAGCCGGCGCGGGCGCCGCCATCTAGCCCGGCGAACGGGTCGAAGACCGAGAGGGTGTCGATCGCCTTGAGCACTGTGTGACTGCACCCTAGAGATGCGCTCCCTCTCAAGCCCCCTTGCGCGCCGCTCGTGTCCGCAACAGATACCCCGATAGGCTCAAATGCAACAGGGCGCGCGGAGCGGGAGGACTAGAGGGCATGAGCGAAGTGGTGCAGAAGCAGTTCGAGGACGGCGTGGCGATCGTGACGCTGAACCGGCCGGACAGGCTCAACGCCTGGACAGTCGAGATGGAGCAGGCGTACTTCGCGGCGCTGGACGACTGCGCGGCCTCTCCCGAGGTAAGGGTGATTGTCGTCACAGGAGCCGGTCGCGGGTTCTGTGCGGGAGCCGACATGAAGGATCTGCAGGCGATCGGCGCCGGCGAGATCGACACGGAGGTACGCGCGGGGGACCGCCGCCTCCAGAGTCATCCGCTGTCGATCCCCAAGCCGATCGTTGCCGCGATCAACGGCGCCTGCGCCGGTCTCGGCCTCGTGCAGGCCTTGATGTGCGACGTGCGCTTCGCGGCCGCGGGCGCCAAGCTGACGACTGCATTCGCCCGTCGCGGCCTCGTCGCCGAGCATGGGATCTCCTGGATCCTCCCGCGGCTGATCGGGCCCGCACGCGCACTCGACCTGCTGCTCTCGGGCCGCGTGGTGCTCGCCGAGGAGGCGCTCGAGCTTGGTCTCGTCAACCGCGTGCACCCACCCGACGCGCTGCTCGAACAGGCCGTCGACTACGCGCGAGAGATCGCTCGCAGCTGCTCGCCGGCGAGCATGGCAACGATGAAGCGCCAGGTCTACGCGGACCTCCTCGGAGGGCTCGCCGATGCGACCGCCGAGGCCGACCGCCTGATGCTCGCCTCCTTCAACGAGCCGGACTTCGCCGAGGGGGTCACGAGCTTCCTCGAGCGTCGCGACCCGCGCTTCGCGGCGCTCGGTGCCGAGGCGTAGCCGCTAGTAGGCGCCGGCGACGCGGCTGATCCGCAGGCCGCCGATCTCGACCGCGGCCGCGTCGTCGGGGAGCGCGCTCGGCGTCTCGACGGAGATCTCGAGCAGCCCCTCGCCCGTCGATCCGTCGGCCTGCTCGAAGCGAACCTCGCCGCCGTCGAGCGCCAGACGCGAGCTGTTCTCTCCGACCGGCTCGACGCCGAGCACCTGACTCCAGCGCGCCGCCACGGCGACCGGGTCGCCAACCGCGACCGTCGCGCCCATCAGTCGTCCCGGCGCGCCCGAGGCAATGCGCCCGGCCCACTCCGGGCCGCCCCAGCGCCAGCTTCCGTAGGGCTCTGAGCGATCGAGCGAGACGATCGCCCCGCGCATGTCCGCCGGGTGCAGGTGGGTTCCCGAGATGTCCGGCAGATCGATCTGCCACACGACACGGACACCGAGCGCGGCCGCGCGTCGCCGTGCCCCGTCAAGGTCCTCGATGTCGAAGATCAACATGTAGCCGCCGTCGCCGCCGCGCCGCGCGAGGTAGCGTGAGCCGGCGGTATCGGGACGGGTCGGCGAGATGACCTCGAGAAAGCAGTCACCGAGAGCGAACACCGCGTTGTGCAGCCCGAACTCGCCGACGCCGGGATCGCGAAAGGGCTCGCCCAGGCCGAGCGCTCCGGCGAGCGTCGAGGCCACCGGCTCGAGCTCGGACGCCACGAGCACCGCCTGTCGCAGCCGTACCCGAGCTCCGCCGTCAGCCATCTCGCAAGGCTAGCGCTCGCTTGCCCCGCCGATGGGATCGGCACGCCGGGCGCTTCGATCGTTTGCTCACACGACGCGTCGGGTAACTCGATGAGATGCACTCAACCCTCCGCCGCACCCATGCAGCACCGCGCCCGGCCATCCGAGCTCTGCTCCTGCTCGGCCTCGTTCTCGTCCTCGTTCTCGTCCTCGTCCTGATCGTCGGCTACGGCGCCCCGGCAGCCGACGCGGCCGGCCCTCCGGCCCCGACGGCCGCGACGGGCGGCGCCACGGCTGTGACGTTCTCGACGGCGACACTCCACGGCTCTGTGAACCCTCACGGCTCGGCCACCAACTACATGTTCCAATTTGGCCTCACCCGCCGGTACGGCTC
>OLKX01000105.1_pt1 | contig 10726 bp, 9 predicted proteins | sample 1604201 | NCBI WGS metagenome assembly OLKX01 (sample SAMEA104055716, study PRJEB20765) | soil metagenome | biome: Arctic tundra; feature: Polygonal ground; material: soil | place: USA | collected 2011-09 | depth 0-0.5 m
GGCGGCCCGCCGACGCGGCGGCCGAGCAGGTCGTAGACGCCGCCGTGGCACGGGCAGATGAAGCGCTCGGCGGCGTCTACCCAGCGCACCGGGCAGCCGAGGTGCGCGCAACGGCTGGAGATCGCGATGTAGGGCGTTTCGCGGTCATAGGGATCGGTGTCGATTTCGGGGTTGAACTGGCGGACGTAGACCGTCGTCTTGCCCGCCTCGCCGATCGCCGGTGCGACCGTCAGGACGACGGGCACGTAGTTCTTGTCGGAGAACATGCTGGTCGGGCCGACCGGTTCCCAGTGGTGCGGCGAGCTTTTGAAGATCGGGCCGATCGCAAAGCCGAGCGCCGGGAGCGCGAAGGCGCTGGCCGCGATCGCCCCGGCCGTGTGGGCGGTGCCGGTCATGAAGCGTCGCCTCGTAACCGTCTCACCCTCGAACGCGCCGGGGATCTGACGGTCGAGCGTGTACTTCGACTTCTGCTTTGAGCGCTTATCGGACACCGAGCGCTAACAATATCGAGGCGCGATTCAGCGCGACGCCGGGATCGCCGCGACGCTTGTGCGCATCGCCTCGATCGCCTCGTCGGCGCCGGCGCAGACGAGCTCCTTGGCTCGCCTGTGCGCGTCGCTCGCCCCCCACCCGACGGCACGCGCCCCGGCCTCCCAGATCGCGTCGGCGAGCGGCTCGTCGCCGGCGCCCTGTGCGAGCGCGCTGAGCGTGATCGTGTCGGCGAGCTCGGCGACCGCGACGGTGTCGCCCAGCGCCACCAGCCGCGCGAGCCCGAGCGCATACAGCCGGTCGCCGGCCAGCAGGCCGAGGTCGGCCTCGGGCACGTGCACGACGCGGGGGGAGCCGTAGTGCAGCAGATAGCCCTCGTAGATCGCCTCGACGAGCAGCTCGTACTCCTCGGGGCTGCCAGCCGCCCTCGGCCCCTCGGCGGCAAATGTGGCCGGACTCGCCGGCGAGGAGATATCGGACGGCACCTCGCCGTCGCGGGATACGAGCGTCGCCATCAGGCCTCCCTCCCGGAGCAGCAGATCCCGCAACCGTTGCAGGCCCCCGCTCACGCCCGGCCCGCCTGCTCGGCGATCGCCGCGAATGCGGCCGCCGCCGCCTGCAGCGTCTGCTCGAGGTGCTCCTCGGTGTGCGCGAGCGACGGGAACCATGCCTCGAACTGCGACGGCGGAGGGTAGACGCCGCGGGCGAGCAGCTCCCTGCACCACGCCGCGTGGGCGACGAGGTCGCAGGCGCGCGCGTCCTCGAAGCTCCTCACCGGGCGCTCGCTGAAGAAGACCGTCAGCAGCCCCGGCGCGCTGCTGAGCTGCACGGGGACCCCGGCCGCCCGCGCCGCGCCGCGCAGGCCGACGACGAGTGACTCGGTGAGCGCCGCCAGGCGCTCGTAGGCGGCTTCGTCGAGCAGCTCCAGCGTAGCCAGCCCCGCCGCCACCGCCACCGGATTGCCCGACAGCGTTCCCGCCTGGTAGACCTCGCCGGCGGGCGCCAGCGTCTGCATCAGGTCGGCCCGGCCGCCGACCGCGGCCGCCGGTAGGCCCCCGCCGATCACCTTGCCCATGATCGTCAGATCGCCCTGGACTCCCGCGAGTTCCTGGGCGCCGCCGCGCGCGACGCGAAAGCCGCTGATGACCTCGTCGAGGATCAGCAGCGCTCCCGTCGCCTCGGCGCGCTCGCGCAGCAGCGTGAGGAAGCCGTCGCGCGGCGGGACGAGGCCCATGTTAGCCGGCAACGGCTCGGCGATGATCGCAGCCAGCTCCCGGTCTTGACTCGCGGCGATCACCGCATCCGGGTCGTTCCACGGCACCACGATCGTCTCTGCCGCAGCACTCGCAGGGACCCCGGGGCTCGCTGGGAGCGCGTGCGTCGCCAGCCCCGAGCCGGCCTGCGCGAGCAGCCCGTCGACGTGTCCGTGGTAGGCGCCGGCGAACTTCAGCACCGTCTCGCGACCGGTCGCCGCGCGGGCGATTCGGATCGCCGTCATCGTCGCCTCGGTTCCCGAGGAGGTCATGCGCAGCATCTCCACGCCGTCCATGCGGCGGGCGACCTCCTCCGCGAGCTGCACCTCTCCGGGCGTCGGCGCCCCAAAGCTCGTCCCCTTCGCGGCCGCCTCCGTGACCGCCGCGAGCACGTGCGGGTGAGCGTGTCCGTGGATCAGCGGCCCCCACGAGCAGACGTAGTCGACGTAGCGGTTGCCGTCGACGTCGAGGAGCTCGGCGCCTTCGCCGCGGTCGATGAAGATCGGGTCGCGGCCGATCGAGCGCATCGCCCGAACCGGCGAGTTGACTCCGCCGGGGATCCTCATCAGGGCGCGCCGGTAGAGCTCCGCCGAGCGCGTGTCTGTGAGCGAGGCGGTCATGAATCCGCGCTCAGGCGTGTTTGCTCTCCCAGTTCTTGAAGTCCTCGGTGAAGTAGGTGAGGCGGATCTTCTTGAACTCGGTCGATGAGTAGAGCGTCGCGCGCTCGTGTATGCCGGTCTGCTCGGCGATCGCGTCGAGCACCGCGTCGCACTCCTCCTTCGAGCGGCCGTGGGCCATCGTGAAGACCGAGTACGGCCAGTCCTCATATGTCGGGCGCTGGTAGCAGTGGGAGACGCCGCGCACCGAGGCCATGCGACAGCCGATGTCGAAGATCTGCTCCTCGGGGACCTTCCAGACGCCCATGCCGTTGGCCGAGAACCCGGCCCGCCGGTGGTAGAGGATGGCGGCGACGCGCCGCAGCAGCCCCCGCTCCTGCATCCCGGCGAGGTGGTCGAGGAAGCGCTCCTGCGTCATCCCGAGCTCCGCCGCCGCCGCCGCATACGGCTCTTCGACGACCGGCATGTCGCCCTGCAGCGCGCGGATCACCGCGATGTCGAGGTCGTCGTAGGGCTGCGGGTCGAGCTCGATCGGCTCCTTGACCTCGGCGGCGCTCGAGAGCGCCTTGGTGTCGCCCTCCATCTCGAGATCCATGCGGATCTTGAACAGTCGCAGCGTCGGGAGCTGGCGCACCGACTCGGCGCCCGACTCGCGCGCGAGCACCTCCAGCGTGCCCTCCAGCCCGAGTTTGGAGTCCGGCTCGGTGGCGATCGTGAACCACAGGTTGAAGTCGTGGTTGCGCAGGTAGTTGTGCGAGACGCCCGGATGTTCGTTGATGATGTGGGCGGCGCGATGTGGGTGCTCGGCGTCGACCTTGGCGGCCACGAGCATCGAGGAGTAGCCCAGCGCGCGCGTGTCGAAGATCGGCGTGACCTGGCGGATGATGCGCTTCTCGAGCAGGCGCTGCACGCGGCTCATCACCTCGCTCTCTGAGAACGCGCCGCCTCCGCCGAGCTCCGCGACGTGGCGATAGGGCCGCGCGGCGATCGGGAACTTGCCCTGCATCAGGTTGAGGACCTTGCGATCGACGTCGTCGAGTGGAACGGCCGCGCCGTCCTTGCGACTGCGGATCTTCGGCGTCGCCGCGCTCGCTCGATCCGGCGCGTCGGCGTCCGTGTCGGCGTCGGGGCTGATCAGGTCTGGTCGGCTAGCCATGTGGCTGCGTCCTTTGCGTGGTAGGAGACGATCGTGTCGGCGCCTGCGCGGCGCAGAGAGGTGAGGATCTCCAGCACCGCCGCCCGCTCGTCGATGTAACCGGCTGCTGCAGCGGCCTTGACCATCGCATACTCGCCGCTGACGTTGTAGGCCGCCACCGGCAGGCTGGTCGCCTGCTTCACCGCCCGGATCAGGTCGCCGTAGGCGAGCGCGGGCTTGACCATGACCATGTCGGCGCCCTCTCCGACGTCGAGCAGCGCCTCGCGCACGGCCTCCTGGCCGTTGGCCGGATCCATCTGGTAGCCGCGCCGGTCGCCGAACGCGGGGGCCGAGCCGGCGGCCTCACGGAATGGCCCGTAGAACGCCGAGGCGAACTTCGCCGAGTAAGCGAGGATCGGCGTGTCGGAGAAGCCTTCGCCGTCGAGCTCCTCGCGGATCGCTCCGACACGTCCGTCCATCATGTCCGACGGCGCGACCATGTCGGCGCCGGCGCGCGCGTGGCTGCAGGCCGTGCGCGAGAGCAGAGCGAGCGTCGCGTCGTTCTCCACGCGCGGCGGGCTTGCCTGCACGTCGAGCACGCCGCAGTGGCCGTGGTCGGTGTACTCGCAGAGGCACACGTCGGTGATCACGATCAGCTCGGGCACCGCCTGCTTGATCGCCCGGATCGCCAGCTGCACGATCCCCTCCTCATCCCACGCTCCGGAGCCCTCCTCGTCCTTCACCGTGGGGACGCCGAACAACATCACCCCCGCGAGCCCGAGCGCTGCCGCCTCGTGCGCCTCGGCGACGGTCGCACCGAGCGACAGGCGCGCGACTCCGGGCATCGTCGAGATCGGTTCGCGCTCGGCGGCCGCGTCGAGGGACTCGGCGACGAACATCGGCAGCACGAGCTGTGAGGCGCGCAGGTCTGTCTCACGGACGAGCCCGCGCAGCCCGGCCGTGGCCCGCAGTCGGCGCATCCGCGTCTGTGGAAAGGCCATGGTGCTCTCAGGGTAGAGCGTTCCCGGCGACGTCGGGCGCGTTCTCGGCGCCTGCGGCGACCCTCACTCGACGCGACTGAGCCCGGCACGGGCGAGCAGGCCGAAGAGGAGCGTGAGCACGGCCAGGTGGCCGATCGAGCCGCCGATCCCCGGCGCGGCGCCGTTGACGGCCGCGTCGAGCGCCTGCAGCGAGGCCTTGAACGGGAACACGAACGACACGGCGCCGATCGCGTCGTAGAAGCCACGCGAGACCGAGCCGCTCGGCACGAGCGCGAGGAAGGCGAGCGGGAGCGAGAGCAGAAACGCGAGCAGCGAGGCTGCGCGGACCTCGCGCGCGAGCGCCCCGATCGCCACGCCGAGCGCGCCGAAGGCGAGCGCACCAAAGGCGAGCGCAAGCAGCCACAGCCCTACGCGACTCCAGTCGAGCGATACGAACGCGCCGACCCCGCCGAGCATCGCGAGCGCGAGCACGAACGAGCATCCCGCCGCCAGCACGCTCTTCTCCAGCAGCAGCGCCTCGCGCGAGACGAGGCCGCGCACGAGGCGCCCGAGTGCGCGCTCCTCGCGCTCCAGCGCCACGCCGCCGGCGGCTAGCAGCACGCAGACGAACATCAGCGACACGTTGACCGCAACGACGACAGCGAAGGTGTTCAGCGGGGTGCGCCGGCCGTGCAGCAAGGTACTCGTCACGCTGATCGGCTGGCTGATCGTCGAGAGCACCTGCTTGCTGAGGGAGAGGTTCTGCGCCGCGAAGCTCGCAAACGCCTCGATCCGTTCGAGTTCGCCGCGCTCGTGCCCGTGCGGCAGGTGCGCGACGATCGTCTTCAGGCTCGACGGGATCTGGCTCAGGCCGATGAGGTCTTCGGGGGCTCCGAGGATGCCAGAGTGCCCGCCCTGCAGCAGCGCCTGGATGGCCCTCGCGGCCGCCTGCTGGATCTGTTCAGAGAAGCCCAGGTTGGCTTGGGCGATGGCCGAGTTAATCGTCGACTGAACGAGCGACTGCTCGAGCGCGTCGCCGTTGTAGAGCACTTCCAGATGCGCACGGTCGATCGTCGAGGACAGCCGCGCGGCGATGTTCTGGGGGATCACCACCGCGGCGATCACGTCGCCCGATCTGACCCTTGCGACGGCCTGCGCGCGGGTCGCGGTGCGCACCGAGGAGACCTGGTTGAAGAGCTCGTCGGCGTAGCGGCTGACGCTGACGCGCTGGCTGCCGACCTTGACGGTCTCGCCGGCCGGCGTTTCGTCGACGATCGCGACCCGCGGGCGTGAGGGACTGCGCGAGATCGCAAAGCCGATCAGCAGGGCGATCGCGATCGGATAGACCACCAGCAGCGCAACCAGCAGGCGCGAGCGGCCGAGGATCACGAGATCCTTGCGCAGCAGCCACCTCATCGTGTGCCGGCCTCCGCCGCCTGCCCACGCTGCTGCGGTGCGCCGGGCTCCGCTGCCGGCTCGTGCTGCTCGAGGAAGACGACGAGCGCGCGCTCGAGGTCCCCGCGCTCGGCCTCCCCGCCGGCCGCCAGCAGGACGGTCGGCGGCCCGTCGAACAGCAGCCGGCCGGCCGCCAGGACGAGCACCCGATCGGCATACCGCTGCGCCTCGCTGACGTTGTGCGTCGAGAACACGACCGCCGTGCCGCCGCGTGCGAGGCCTGCGATAAACGCCCACAGACGCTCCCGCTGGCCGGGGTCGAGCGAGGCGGAGGGCTCGTCGAGGGCGAGCACGGGAGGATCGGCGATCAGGCCCAGCGCGACGTTGACGCGCTGGCGGTTGCCGCCGGAGAGCCGTCCGACGGGCTCGTCGGCGCGCTCGCCGAGACCTGTCTGCTCGAGCATCCGTGTGACCGCGGCGGCGGGGTCTGCGAGCTTCTCCAGTCGCGCAAACAGTGCGAGGTTCTCGGCGACCGACAGCTTGGAGTAGAGCGCGGGCTGCTGCGGCGCCCAGCCGACCTGGCGGGCGCCGAGGCTGACGGTTCCCGCGCTCGAGGGCTGGGTCCCGGCGATGATCGACAGCAGCGTCGTCTTGCCCGCTCCGTTGGGGCCGACGACGGCGAGCAGTTCACCGGCCTGCACCTCGAAGCTCACATCCTCCAGCGCCGTCAGCCCGCCGTAGTGCTTTGCGAGCGCGCCAACGCTCAGAACAGCGCTCACAACAGGCCGCGGCGCGGCGGACGATCCCAGGGCTCGAAGGCGATGTGGCGGTTCAGGAAGACCGCCGTCTCGCGCAGGATCGAGAGGAGCGGAAGCGCGATCAGCGCGCCGACCACGCCGTGCAGCTGCAGGCCCATGAGCAGCGCGAAGATCACGAGCAGCGGGTTGATGCGCAGCGTGTGCCCGAAGATCTGCGGGGCCACGATATGTCCCTCGAGCTGCTGCATGCCGATGAACAGCAGCGACACCCACAGCGCCGAGATGGGGTCGTTGAACATCGCGACGAGCACCGCCGGCAGCGCGCCGACGATCGGCCCGATGTAGGGGACGAGCTCCATCAGCCCGTAGAAGACGGCGAACACGAACGCGTATTTGCGCCCGTCGGGGAAGATGCCGAGCACGCCGAAGAGATACAGCGCGATACCCGCGGTGGCCCCCATGATCAGGCTGAACAGCAGCTGGCCGCCCACGTAGCGGGCGACCGCGCTCTGCACGAGCGTGGGGTAGTCATCGGCGGGCGTGCCGTCACCGTTGGGCATGTAGGCCCGTATCAGCGCGCCGATGCGGGGACCGTAGAGCAGCATGTAGACCGACAGCACGAACACGAGCAGCACGTCGAATCCGGCACTGACGGCTTCTGTCAGTAGGCCGCCGCCGAAGGACACGATCGAGCTCGAGCCTTTGACGACCTTTTCGCCGAGCGTCTGCAGCGCCGTCTCGCCCTGCTTGATGAACTGCACGTGGATACCGCTGCTGTTGAGCGTGTTCTGGAGTTCGGCGAGCGATCTGTTGGCCTGCTTGATCAGGTGTGGCACGTTGCGGCCGAACGAGGCGACCTGGTTGGAGATAGGGTTGGCGAGAAGTACGCCGATTCCGCTCAGCGTGAGGAAGAATGCGAGGTACACGGCCAGCACGGCCATGCCTCGCGGGAGCTTCCCGCGTTGGACGAAGGCGACCGCAGGGTTGAGGATCAGGGCGATGAGAGCCGCGACGATGAAGATGATCAGGACTTTTCCAGCCGCTTTCGCGATCGCCCAGAGCAGCAGCAGCGCGATCGGAAGCACGACCAGCTGGACCCAGCGCGGCACGACGGCACGCGGCGGCTCGCGCGGCCGCGGCTCGCCGGACTCGGTGAGCTCGCGCTCCTCCTCGCTCGGCGGCGCCGCCTCGGGCGCCTGCTCGGAAACGCCGCTCACTCTCGCTCCCGCATTCTCAGAGTATGGCTGAGCCCGAGGCGGTCGCCGGGGCTACGGCGACCCAGCCGGGGAGCGCCGTGGCCGAGCCGAGCGCAGGCAGCGCCGCAACCAGCATCCTGTTCGTCGGCGATGTGGTCGGCGGCATCGGCCGCCGCACCCTGCTCGACTGCATGGCGCTCCTGCGCGAGCGCCACAACCCAACCTTCGTGGTCGTCAACGGCGAGAACGCCGCCGGTGGCCTCGGCATCACCCCAAAGATCGCGGAGCAGATGTTCGCCACGGGGATCGACGTGATCACGCTCGGAAACCACACCTACCATCGGCGTGAGATCTACCCGTATCTGGAAAGCGGCAAGCCGATCATCCGGCCGGCCAACTACCTGCGCAGCCAGCCCGGCCGGGGCGTCTGCGTGGTCGAGCACGATGGCGTGCGCCTGGGCGTCGTGAGTCTCAGCGGCAATCTCTATCTGCGCGCAGGACGCTCGGCCTTCACCGAGATCGAGGTGGCGCTCGGGGAGCTCGCGGGCGTCGATCAGATACTCGTCGACGTGCACGCCGAGGCGACGTCCGAGAAGGTCGCGATGGGCTGGCACCTCGACGGACGCGTCACCGCGGTCGTCGGTACCCACACGCACGTCCCGACCGCCGACGCGCGCGTGCTACCGGGCGGCACCGCATACATCACCGACGTAGGCATGACCGGCCCGCGCGGTGGCGTGATCGGCGTCAAGCGCGAGCAGGCGATCGAGAGCCTGCTCACGCAGATGCCGGTGCGCTTCGAGACCTCCGAGATCGACCCCTGGCTGATGGGGGTGCTGGTCAGGTGCTCAGGAGCGCTACGCGCCGCTTCGATCGAGCAGGTGCTGATGCCGCGCCCGGCGCAGAGCCCGCGGGATCGCTGAAGCGCCCCAGCAGCGCCACCATCACAAGCGGGAAGAACCAGGGGATGTAGAGGTAGAACCAGTGTTCGATGCCCAGCTGGGTGGCGATGATCGCGGCCGCGGAGGCAGCGGCGAGGCCGACGAGGTCGGCGCGACGGGGCAGCACGGCGAGTGCCAGGGCAAGCGCGACGGCGGCCAGCTCGACGGCTTTCTGGATCCCGTGCAGCCCGTACAGGCCCCAGATCGAGAACGGTGACCCGCGGTTCTCCTGGTAGACGATGGTGCGCTCGTAGATCGTGTGCAGCGTGTCGTGGCCGAGCGCCGGGATGAAGGCCACGGCGGTCGTGACCGCAAAGCCGGCGACGAACAGCGCGAAGGCGAGCGGGCGTCGGCGAGGAGCGAGCGCGCGCAGTCCGTGCGTGGCGAGCATCGGCGCGATCGCCAGCGGCGCAAACTTGGTCAGGCCCGCGAGCGCCGCCGTCACCCCGCGCGCGGCGGGCCCGAGCGCCGGACGTCTCATGCTCGCCGCATAGATCGCAGCGAGCACCAGCGCGGCCACGAGGATGTCGTTGGAGTTGCTCTCCAGTGCAAACAGCGTGAACGGGTATGACACCCACGCGTAGGCGAGCACGATCCCGAGCGTCGGCCCGCGCATGCGCCGTCCAAGCAGGAACAGCAGGCCGACGGCGAGGAGGTCGAAGAAGATCGACGCCGCGTGCGCGGCCGGCAGGTCGTTCCAGGTGCCGCTGAAGCCGAAGATCTGACGGAACGGCACGTAGGCCTCGTAGTTGAACGGTCCGTAGGTGTCGCCGTGTTCGTTGTCGACGGGATAGGAGCCGTACAGCGGCCCGTCGTGGGTGATCCGCTGCGCTCCGATCACACCGGCGTAGCCGACGTCGATGACGTTTGAGTCGGTCACGTTGAGGCCGATGCGGAAGCCGAGCAGGAAGATCACTCCGACGGCCAGCCACGGCACGGGGACGAGCAGGCGCAGCGGACCGGGGCCTCGCGCGCCGACGCGGCCGCGTCGCAGCAGCGCGAGCATGCGCGCGAGCAGGTAGAGCAGCGGCGGGTAGGCAAGCGGCACCGACGCGTAGATGTGGGCGTGGTTGAAGTACGCCAGCGAGACCGACAGCGACAGCAGCACGAGCAGGTCGAGGTGCAGCAGCGCGAAGGGCCGGCGGAAGTTGAGGAAGGGCAGGATGAAGAGCACGCACAGCGGCAGCCAGACGTACAGCGCCCCGGCATGACGCCCGAACGCGCCGGGGTAGCCGCGCGCCATCGTCCAGGCCACCTGGTATCCGGTCCACTGTTCGAGAACGCGGCCCGACAGGTCGTCGATGATCACCTGACCGATCTCCTTCTTGCCGCCCGCCGCGAAATAGCTCACCTGCCAGTGAAACGGCTGCTTCAGATAGGCGCCGCCGTAGGAGCCGCGGTATTTGGCGCGCACGGCGCGCATCTTCGGGAGCCTGGCCGCAATCGCGAGCACCTGGTTGGCCGACAGCCGACGGGCGGCGGGCGGCGTGTTCGACGGCGCGACGGGGATCGGCGCTTCGGGATTGGCGGAGGAGGAGGAGGAGGGTACCGCGGCCTGACGTCCCGCCGAGACCGCGGAGGAGCCGTCGGCGAGCGCGCCCGACAGCGCCGTCGAGAGCGCCGTCGAGAGCCCCGTCGGGGGGCCTGGCGCGGCGACGGCCGGCGCGGCGAGGAAGCCGAGTGCACAGGCGAGGATGGCCAGCAGGCGGCGCATCGCGGCAGGTTAACGCCCGCGGGGCGCGGCGCATCGCCGCGGCTCCGGTCGGAGGCCTTGACGCACCCTGAGGCGGGGAATAGGTTGCGCTCACGATGGCATCCCTCGCACGAGCTGCTGTTCCATGGAGATTCCCGGCGGCGGCGGCGCTCCTGGCGATCATGCTCTCCTCTGTGTTGATGCTCGCGTTCAGCCGCGCCGTCACCACTACGCCGGCGCCGGCGAGGATCACGCCGCCGACGGCCGGC
>OLKX01000096.1_pt1 | contig 10559 bp, 13 predicted proteins | sample 1604201 | NCBI WGS metagenome assembly OLKX01 (sample SAMEA104055716, study PRJEB20765) | soil metagenome | biome: Arctic tundra; feature: Polygonal ground; material: soil | place: USA | collected 2011-09 | depth 0-0.5 m
CCTGCCGCACCCTGCCGCACCCTGCCGCACCCTGCCGCACCCGGTCGCACCCGGTCGCACCCGGTCGCGCCCTGTGGCGCCCGAATAAATGCCACCCTTGATATTCCTCATAAAATTAGTATGCTTACTGAGCAATGTTCGGCGACACTCCCACACAGACGAAGGCCGCCCTCCCCATCCCTGGGGCTTCCTTCGCTCAGACCGACGCCCTTGCGGCTGCGGTCGACCGTGCCGAACGCTGTTGCAGTCTCATCCAGTAGTTCATCTCCACCTCCTGTGCGGGGAGGGCGCACGCGTCCTCCCCGCACACCCTCCACTACCGCTTCGGCATGCGGGCCATGCGCCCCTCCGCCGAGAACCTGCGACCAGTCAAGGAGCAAGCGACATGCCCCGGATCATCGTCACGACCGACTCCCCCCGCACCTCCCTCGAGACGCCAGTTCTGCTCGACGAGAGCGTGAACTCCGTGCATCTGAGCACAGGGCACGCCGCAGCCCAGCTGATCGAGCGCCTCGCGTGGGCGATCGGCGACGCGGAGTCGGCTGAGGCGGCCGACGTGCCCTCGAAACCGGCTTCGCGACCCGCGCCACGGCGCCGGGGCGCGACGAGCGGACGGCTCTCACCTGCGACGCGCCGCTGATCGGCATCCTCCCGGGCGCCGCGGACGTCCCGCTCACCCGCGCGCCAAGGGTGTCGCCGCCGTTCCTTTCACCAGCGGGAGAGTCGCCCCCGGCATGCTGGCGACGCGGACACGCCGCGGTCACGCTGAGGGATCTGAGTCGTCACAAAACGAGCACACGCGTCACGTTCGTGCGCATAGCGTGGCCGCGATGGATGCCTCGCGTGCACCCGCCCACGCCACCGACGCCATCGACGGCAGGCGAGCCCTCGGCCGGCTCGGCGAGGACCTCGCGGCGCGACATCTCGAAGCGCTCGGCTTCGCGATCCTCGCTCGCAACGTGCGCACTCGCCACGGCGAGATCGACATGATCGCGTTCGGCGCGCGCACGCTCGTGTTCGTCGAGGTCAAGACCAGGCGCATCAGCGCCCGCCGCGGGCACGCTCTCGATCCGGACCCGCTCGCCGGGCTCGCGGTCCGGCAGCGGATGCGCCTGCGCAGACTGGCCGCGGCGTGGCTGGCCTCGGCTGAGGCGCGGCCCAGCGCGAGCACGATCCGCTTCGACGCGATCGGCGTGATCGTCGATCGCTGCGATCGTCTCCAGCGCCTCGATCATCTCGAGGACGCGTGGTAGCGCTACAGCGCGATCTGCTCGTAGGCGCGCGACTGGAACGACATCCGGTGCAACGGCGAGACGCCGTTGCGGAGGATCGCCTCGCGATGCGACGGCGTCGAGTAGCCGACGTGCTCGGCGAAGCTCCAGCCGGGATGACGGGTGTCGGCATGGCGCATGAAGCGGTCGCGGGTGACCTTGGCGACGATCGAGGCGGCGGCGATCGCGGCGCTCGTCGCGTCTCCGTCGACGATCGCCCGCTGCTCACGCTCGAAGGGCGCCACCGAGAAGCCGTCGACGAGGCACAGCACCTCGCCGCCTATCCCGTCGCTGACCCCGCGCAGCGCGTCACGCAGCGCCGCGAGGTTCGTCTTGTGCAGCCCCCGCGCGTCGATCCCGCGGACGCATCGCGAGACGACGTGCACGCGTGCGGCGCTGCGCAGCACCAGCGGATAGAGCTCCTCGCGGGCCTCTGCGCTGTGCTGCTTGGAATCGTTGAGCGCGCTCAACGACCGGAGGTCGCGAGTAGTCAACGCGGCATAGTCGAACATCACGGCCGCCGCCACGAGCGGCCCGGCGAGACAGCCGCGACCGGCCTCGTCGGCCCCGGCGACCAGGTCGACGCCGAGCCGGCGATCGAAGGCGAACAGACGCTGCCCGCTGCCCGCGCGACGCTTGCGCCGGCGCGAGCGCGCCGAGGAGCCCGCGCGGCGTGCCGGTGAGCGCGCCAACCCGCCGTCCGTCGCCACGTCGGAGCTAGAGAGTTCCGATGCGGTTGGGTGGCCAGTAGGTGGCGATGGCTCCTCCGATGATCCAACCTGTGGGGACCGGTCCCCAGAACCTGCTGTCGTCGGATTCGCCACGATTGTCGCCCATCATGAACCAGTGACCGGCGGGAACCTTGATCGGCTTGGGGAAGTTGCACTCCGGCGAGGAGCCGCACTGGCGGATGTAGGAGTCCTTCTCGCGCACCCCGTTGCGCAACACGTGGCCTTCGACGATCGCGATCGTGTCGCCCGGCCCACCGACGATCCGCTTGATGAAGTTCACGCTCGACTTGCTCGACACCGGCTGAGAGCACGCTTCGCCGCCCAGCTTGACCGTGTGGGGCGCCGGGCCGCACTGCTCCTGCTCGGCACCTTCGGGCGGATGGAAGACCGCGATCTCACCGACGTGCGGTTCGCTGAAGTCCATCCCGATGCGATTCACCAGCACGCGCTGGCCGATCGCCAATGTCGGCTCCATCGAGCCGCTCGGGATCCGGTACGGCTTGACCACCCAGGCCTGGATCCCAAGCGCGAGACCGAGCGCGACGGCGATGATGACGACAAGCTCGATGATCGAGCCCGTGAGCGATTTCGAGCGCGTCTTGCCGGTCTTTGCGCCGGTGCTCACGCCGGCGGGTCGCCGGCGCCAGCGCTCTCGGCAGGCTCGCCGACATCAGGGGACGTCTCCGGCGCGCCCTCCCCCGAGGACTCCGCCGCACCGCCGCCAGCGGAAGCATCCGCAGCTGCGTCGTGTTCCTGACTGGCGCCCTCGACGGCCGCGCCATCGACCTGTGCCTCGACGGCGACCTCGCCGCCGGCCTGCTCTGCGGTCATGCCATCGGCATCGGTGGCCTCCGAAGCCTCATGCAGCAAACCCGGCTGCACGATCTCCTCGGGTCCTGTGTAGCGACGCTCGCGGACGCGTGCTCGCTTGCCGACGCGGTCCCGCAGGTAGTAGAGCTTGGCGCGACGCACGTCTCCTCGCGCTGCCAGCTCGATGCGCTCGATCTTCGGCGAGTGCACCGGGAACATGCGCTCCACGCCGACGCCAAAGGACTGCTTGCGCACCGTGAAGGTCTCGCGCGCTCCGTGGCCCTGGCGCTTGATCACAACGCCCTCGAACACCTGCACGCGGCTGCGCGTTCCCTCGGTCACCTGGAAGTGAACCTTCACGCGGTCGCCCGGCGCGAAGTTTGGGACGCGGCGCAGTTGCGCGCGCTCGATGGTTGCGATAACGCTGCTCATAAGGTGAGGAAGGCGCGCCGTTCGGCCACTGCAGGCCCCGTGACGGGACGCTCGGCCAGCGCGAGTCAGCAATGGTAGCGAACCGCCGACCGGCCGCGTCTCACCGGCCTTCCGCGCCGCGTTCGCGGCTGCGCTCGCGTCGCCACTGCGCGATCCGCTCGTGGTGGCCCGAGAGGAGGATCTCGGGCACCTGCCAGCCGCGATACTCCGACGGCCGCGTGTAGTGCGGATACTCGGGATCGCCTTCGAGCGCGCTGCTGAACGACTCCTCGGCGGCCGAGTCGGCGTGACCGAGGGCGCCCGGCAGCTTGCGCAGCACCGCATCGCAGAGCACCATCGCAGCCAGCTCGCCACCGCTGAGCACGTAGCGCCCGATCGACACCACGTCACTGGCGAAGTGCTCGAGGATGCGCTCATCGAAGCCCTCGTAGCGGCCGCATAGAAGCGTCAGCTCGGGCTCCGCGGCGAGCTCGTCGACCAGACCGTCGTCGAGCAGCCGTCCCGTCGGCGCAAGCGCGATCACGCGGCGGCGCTCGCGAAGGTCCACCGGGTCGACCCCGTAGTGCCCGCGCAGCGCGCTGTCGAGCACATCGACACGCAGCACCATCCCGGCGCCACCGCCGAACGGCGTGTCATCGACCTGACCGCCACTCAGCGGCGTGCGCGCGCGCAGGTCGACGCACCGCAGGCGCGAGCCGGCCTCCACGACGTTCGCCACGTGGCGCTGCGAGCCGAACCACTCGAACCACTCGGGAAACAGCGTGAAGACGTCGATGTTCACCGGCCCTCCCCCTCTCGCTCGCCAGTCTCCTCCTGCTCGCCGCCTCGCTCCGAGAAGCCGCTCTCGATGTTCAGGAAGCCCGCGTCCACGTCGATCTCTGCGGCGGCCGTGTCGACGCTGCGCACGGCGTCCCCGACCATCGGCACGAGCAGCGGCGCGCCGCCGCCCTCCGGGCGCACTTCGAGCGCCTCACAGGACGGCAGCTCGATCATGCGGATCACCGTTCCGATCCGGGTGTCTCCGTCGAGCACCGCGCATCCCTCGAGCTCGTGAGCCCACCATTCGCCCTCGCCGAGCGCCGGGGCGTCGCGGCTGTCGACGCTCAGCTCGCATCCGCGCAGCGCTTCGGCGCCCGCACGGTCGCCGACGCCCTCCAGCCGGAGTATCGGGCGCTGCTCGGTGCCTGCGCGGCGCACGATCACCATGATCTCCGCCCCCACACCCACCTCCGCGCCGAGCGTCAGCAGGCGCGCTCGCGGACGCGTCACGTAGAAGCTCCCGTCGAGGCCGTGGGGGCGTCCCACGCGCCCCGCCGGCAGGCGCGCCGAGTGCCGTGCGGCTGGGTCCGGCTCGTGATCGGCCGAGTCGACGCTCAATCGACGATGTCGAGGAGCACGTGGCTGCCGTCGCCGGCCGCAGCTGCTTTCACGACGGTCCGCAGCGCGTGCGCCGTGCGTCCGCCGCGCCCGATCACGCGCCCGTAGTCGTCGGCCGCGACGCACAGCTCGAGCACGATCGTGCCGTCGTCCTCCTCGAACTGCTCGACGGCGACCGCGTCGGGGTCTTCGACGAGACCTTCGGCGAGGTACTCCAGCAGGCGCTTAGGCTTCTCGGTGGGCATCTCGCGTGGCGCCCAGGCGCCGCTAGCCCGTCCGCGTCTCGATGCCCTGGATGCGCAGCAGCTTGCGCACGGTGTCCGAGGGCTGCGCCCCGCGGGCGAGCCAGCTGCGGGCGCGCTCCTCGTCGATCACGATCGTCGAAGGGTCGGTCTGCGCGTTGTAGTGGCCGATCGTCTCGATCACCCGACCGTCTCGGGGAGAGCGCTGATCGGCGACGACGACACGCCACATCGGGTTCTTCTTGGCACCCACTCGGGTGAGCCTCAGTCTGACTGCCACGTTTTCCTCTCTGGTGCTGAAAGCATCGAAGTCTTGAATCGGTGCGTCAGAGCTTAGACGGTGCGCCCCACGAGCACCGGCCCCGACCTCGGGCGCGCTCAGCGCGCGCCGCGCATCAGTGCGCCGATGTCCGGCATCTTGCCGCGCCCGACCTGGCGCATCACCTTGCGCATCTGACCGAACTGCTTGACCAGCCGGTTGACCGCCTGCACGTTCGTACCCGACCCACGGGCGATTCGCAGCCTGCGCGAGCCCTTGATCAGCTCGGGCCGGCGCCGCTCTTCAGGGGTCATCGAGAGGATGATCGCCTGAATCCGGTCGAGCTCGCGCTCGTCGACCTTCATGTTCTTGAGCTGTTGGCCGCCGAATCCGGGAATCATCCCCAGAACGCTCGTCAGCGGGCCCATTTTCCGGATCATCTTCAGCTGGTCGAGGAAGTCGTCGAGGCCGAACTCGTTGCGCCTGAGCTTGCGCTCGAGCGCCAGCGCGTCCGTTTCGTCGAACTGCTGCTCGGCCTTCTCGATCAGGCTCATCACGTCGCCCATCCCGAGGATCCGCTGCGACATGCGGTCCGGGTGGAAACGCTCGAACTGGTCGAGCTTCTCGCCCGTCGAGGCGAACAGGATCGGCTTTCCGGTGACGGCCTTGACCGACAGCGCCGCGCCACCGCGAGCGTCTCCGTCGAGCTTGCTCATCACCACGCCGTCGAACTGGACGGCCTCGGCGAAGCTCTCGGCGACGTTGACGGCGTCCTGCCCGGTCATCGCGTCGACCACCAGCAGCACGTTGTGCGGTTTGACCGCGTCGCGAATCCGCACGAGCTCGTCCATCAGCTCGGCGTCGACGTGCAAGCGCCCGGCGGTGTCGACGATCAGCACGTCCTTGCCCTCGAGCTTGGCCCGCTCCAGTGCCCACTTGGCGATCTCAACGGGGTCGCGGTCGGTGCCCTGCTCGTAGACCTCGGCGCCGGCCTGCGCGCCGACCTTCACGAGCTGCTCGACCGCCGCCGGGCGGTACACGTCGCACGCGGCGACCGCGACGGTGGAGGAGTGCTCCTTGCGCAGGTAGGCCGCCAGCTTGGCTGTCGCAGTCGTCTTTCCGGAGCCCTGCAGGCCGGCCATCAGGATCACCGTCGGCGGCCGCGACGAGAAGCTCAGGGGGGGCGGGCCCTCATCGGACACGCCGCCCATCAGCGCGGTCAGCTCCTCGCCGACGATCTTCACGACCTGGTGGCCGGGGTTCAGCTTGCCGATCACATCCGCGCCCAGGCAGCGCTCCTTCAGCTGAGCGGTGAACTGCCTGACGACCTTGAAGTTGACGTCGGCCTCGAGCAGCGCGAGGCGGATCTCGCGCATCGCCGCGTCCACGTCCTGCTCGGTCAGGGTGCCGCGCTGGCGGACCTCCGACAGGGTTCCCTGCAGCTTCTCGGCGAGCGTGTCGAACATGGCGGCTTGATTCTCGCAGCCGGCGGCGCTCTCACGGGCGAACCCGCGCTCAGCTCGCGGCTAGCCCCGGGACCGGCGGCGCCGTGCTCAGCTACCTGGCCGCGGAGTCGGCGGTACCGCTGGACCGTTGTGCGGCGCCGATCCCCCGGTGTCCGCGCGTCGCGTCAGCGCCTCGCCGATCCCCGCGAACGCCTGGGCGAACTCGGAGGGCACCACGAACACCTTGTTGGAGTCGCCTTCGGCCAGCGAGGGAAGCATCTGCAGGTATTCGTAGCTCAGCAGCTCGCGGTCCGGTTTGCCCTCGTGGATCGCCGTAAAGACCGTGTCGATCGCCTTCGCTTCGCCCTCGGCGCGCAGGATCGCGGCCTGGCGCTCGCCCTCGGCGTCGAGAATCGCCGCCTGCTGCGCGCCCTCGGCGGTGAGCACCGCGGCCGTCTTGGCGCCCTCCGCCGTGAGTATCTGGGCCTGCTTCTCGCCTTCGGCTGTCAGGATCGCCGCACGGCGGTCGCGCTCGGCGCGCATCTGCTTCTCCATCGCCGTGCGGATGTCGGCCGGCGGGTCGACCGACTTGATCTCGACGCGGTTGATGCGAATGCCCCACTTGCCGGTCGCCTCGTCGAGCACCACGCGCAGCTCCGTGTTGACGTTCTCGCGCGCCGTCAGCGTGGCCTCCAGCGTGAGGCCGCCGATCACGTTCCTCAGCGTCGTCACCGTCAGCTGCTCGATCGCCTGCAGTGGGTTCGCGATTTCATAGGTCGCCGACTTGGGGTCGGTGATCGTGAAGTAGAGCACCGTCTCGATGCCGACGACGACGTTGTCTTCGGTGATCACCGACTGCGGCGCGAAGTTGACGACCTGCTCGCGCAGGTCCACGAGCGGCTTCACGCGATCGATGAACGGCGTGACGATCGTCAGTCCCGGCTCGAGCGTGCGGCTGTAGCGGCCCAGCCGCTCGACGACCCCCGCGCGCGCCTGCGGGATCACGCGAATCGAACGCGACGCGACGATCAGCACGAACACGACGATCACAACGAGGACGATCAGTGCAGCCATGGGACGGGGTTCCTTTCTCGAAGCCTTCCACCGAACAGCCTATCCCCAATCGCCGAACAGAACCAGCCGTGCGAACCGGCGCCGTCGGGCGAGCGGCCCAGCGAGCGGCCCGCGGGACGTTCAGTGCATCACGAGGGCGGTGGCTCCGCGTATCTCCACGACCTCGACGCGCTCGCCGACGTCGATGATCTCGTCCTCGTCGTAGCTCCGCGCGGTCCACACCTCGCCGCCCTCAACACGCACGCAGCCGACGCCCTCGTCGTTGGCGATGCGCTCGAGGACCATGGCACGGCGGCCGACCAGCGCGGCCGCGCCGGTGCGTATCGCGGGAGGCAGCCTGCGATGGCGGCGGGCGACCGGGCGAAGCGTCCCGACAACGATCCCGGAGGCCGCGATGAACACCACGCCCGACAGCAGCGCGCCGACGCCGAGCAGACCGACGACCGCCGCGAGCGCCGCGCCGAGTGCGAACGGCAGCAGGTAGAGGCCTCCCTGGTGCATCTCCCCGACACCAAACAGCGCCGCCGCGATCAGCCAGAGGATCCACGTGCCCATGCGTCCAGGTTAGCTGTCAGCGATCAGTGCGCGTGCGAAGTCGCCCGCGTCGAAGGGCCGCAGGTCCTCGACGGACTCGCCGACGCCGATCAGCTTGACGGGCAGCGAGAGCTCGCGCGCGATCGCCAGCGCGATGCCGCCGCGGGCCGTGCCGTCGAGCTTTGTCAGCACCACGCCGCTCACCTCCGCGGTCTCGGCGAACAGCTTTGCCTGGCGCAGCCCGTTCTGTCCGGTCGTCGCGTCGAGCGTCAGCAGCGTCTCGTGCGGCGCGCCCTCGAGCTGGCGCGCGATCACCCGGCGGACCTTCGCGAGCTCGCCCATCAGGTCGTCCTGCGTGTGCAGGCGCCCGGCCGTGTCGATGATCACCACGTCCACGCCGCGGGCACGCGCCTGGGAGATCGCGTCGAACGCCACCGCTCCCGGATCCGAGCCCGCGGGGCCCGTGACGATCTCGCAGTCGGCCCGCTGCGCCCACCCTTCCAGCTGCTCGCTCGCCGCCGCACGGAACGTGTCGGCGGCGCCCAGCAGGACGCTGAGACCGAGCTCGTTGCGCAGGTGCCACGCAAGCTTGCCGATCGTCGTCGTCTTTCCCGTCCCGTTGACGCCCACGGCCAGGATCACGGTCGGCTTCGCGCGCAGGTCGATCCGCCCGTCGCCCACGGTGGCCGTCTCGGCGAGCAGGCCGATCAACCGCTCGCTCAGCGCCTCGCCGCCGTCGAGGGCGCCCGAGGCGGCCTCGCTCTCGAGCGTCTGCACGACCGACGCCGTCGTGCTCGCGCCGACGTCCGCCATGATCAGCGCCTCCTCCAGCCGTTCCCAGGTCTGCTCGTCGAGGACCCCGAAGAGCGTCGCCTGGATCTCGCTGCCGAGCGCCTGCCTCGTCTTCGCCATGCTCTCGCGGAGCCGGCGGAAGAGGCCGCCGCGCTGACGGCCGGGACCCTCCGAGGGGTCGGCCTCGCGGGCGCCGCTCGACTCCTCGGGCCCTCCGGTGATGAACAGATCGCTCCAGTCGCGCGCCACGGGCCGCGCGACGATAGCAGCGGATCCTCCGCGCGGAGCGCGGCGAGCCAATCGCCGATCGGCCCTCCTACGGGGAGGGGCCGCGATCAGAGCGTGCCGCTCAGGCGGCGCCGGCGACCTCGGCGACCTCGGGCAGGTGCTCCTGGTCGGCGGGCAGTCGCCGCGAGAGCACCTTCGAGACGCCGTCCTGACCCATCGACACGCCATACAGCCAGTCGGCTGCCTCCATCGTGCGCTTCTGGTGGGTGATCACGATGAACTGCGCGCGGCCCGAGTAGCGCCGAAGCAGCGCGAGGAAGCGATCGAGGTTGAGATCGTCGAGTGCCGCCTCGACCTCGTCGAGGATGTAGAACGGGCAGGGACGCGCGAGAAACACCGCAAACAGGAAGGCGAGCGCCGTCATCGACTTCTCACCTCCCGACAGTAGCGTCAGGCGCTTCGTCGCCTTGCCCGCGGGCGTGATCTCGATCTCCACGCCGGGCAGCTGCTCCTCGCCGTCCTGCAGCTCGGACTCGGCCTCCGCCTCCGCCTCGGCCGCCGCCTCGATCGCGTCGGCGTCCTGCTCCTCGCCCGGCAGCGGCTGCCCGCCGAGCACCGGGCGCGGGCCCTGCTCCTCGGCCACCAGTCGCAGTGCCCCGGACCCGCCCGGGAATACGTCGCCGACGAGCTCCTGGAAGTTGCGCGCCGCCGCCGTGAACGTCTCCTGGAAGGTCTCCTGGATCTGGCGATCGGTTTCGCGGATCACCGAGCGCAACTCGCGCAGGGCGGTCTCCAGGTCGTTCCGCTGGCTCTCGAGCTCCTCGACGTAGGCGAGCGCCTCGGAGTACTCCTCCTGGGCGAGCGGGTTGACGGGACCGAGCTGCTCACGCCGGCGACCGAGGCGCTCCACACGCGAGCGCAGTGCCGCCAACTCGTCCTCCTGCAGCCGAACGCGCTCACCCGGCCCATCCGCATCCTCGGCGATCCCCTCACCGGCCCGCTCGACGACCTGCGCGCCGCCGTCGCCGGCGATCGCCGTCTCGTCGTCGGCGGCGTCCGCAACGCCGGTCTCGCTCTCGACGAAGCCGAGGCGCTCGGCGACCGTCCGCAGCTCGAGATCGGCCTCGGCGGCCTGGTCGCGCAGGCGCTGGGCCGCCACCTCCGCGCCGGTCACGGCCTCACTCGAGGCCCGCAGCGCGGCCTGTATCTCGGCCTCCTGCGCCGCGCAGCTGCGCAACTCGCCGGCCATCCGCTCACCGGCCTCACGGTCGGCGCCGAGAATCTGCTCGAGCGCCTCCACGCGTGCCTGCACGGCCTCACCCGCGTGCGTGGCTTCACCCAAGACGACGCCCATCTGTTCTGCA
>OLKX01000223.1_pt1 | contig 10463 bp, 8 predicted proteins | sample 1604201 | NCBI WGS metagenome assembly OLKX01 (sample SAMEA104055716, study PRJEB20765) | soil metagenome | biome: Arctic tundra; feature: Polygonal ground; material: soil | place: USA | collected 2011-09 | depth 0-0.5 m
GCGCGGATGGGGCCGCGGCGGCTCCTGCTGCGGCGACGGGCGACGGGGTGACCGTCGGCCTCGGGGCGGTGCTCGCAGAGGCGACGCTCACCAGGCGCCCGACGATCGTTCGCATCTCGGCCACCAGGCCCGCCATCTGGCGGTGGCCGTCGCGCATGCTCTGCAGCGCCCGCTCGGAGCGCTCACGCGCAGCACGCTCGGCCTCGAGCCCGCGCTGCATCTCCGAGGTTCGCCGCTCGAGGTCCACGAGGCGGCTCTGGAGGTCGTGTTCGGCGCGGCGTACCGCCGCGCGCTCCGCGGCGGCCGACTGTTCGGCCTCGGCCAGCTGGCGCTGGATCGCCTCGACTCTGCCGGCCAGCTCGCGCGTCCCCTCCTCGCTCGCGCCGAGGCGGCTCACGAGGCTCTCGCTCTCGGCGCGACTCTCGCGCTCACCTGCCAGCAGGCGCTCCTCGGCCTCGACCCTCAGCTGCTGCTCGGCGTACTCGCGCTGCTTGACCCTGCGCAGCTCGTGCTCGCGCTCGAGCACGGCGCTGCGCTCCATGTCGAGCAGCTCGGCGATCCGACGCTGCTCCTCCTCGGCCTCGCGCAGGCGCTGCTGGAGCGTGGCGACGTGGCGTTCGAGCGTCTGCACGGTGGCCTCGGCGGCCTCGGCGCGGCGCACGATCACGGCCTCGCCGCTCTCGGCCACGCGGCGCGCGCGGCGCTCGGCGAAGAGATCGCTCTCGCTCCGACGTCCCGGCGAGCGGTCGGGGTCCAGGCCGGGCGTGTCGTTTCCGTCGGGGATCACCTTGACGGCAAAGCTACGGGCTGAGCCGGACGGCGCGAACGCGTCGGCGGGGCCGTCAGCCGGCAAGGCGCTTGGCGAGGATCGCCGCGCCGCCGAGCACCGTGCCGGCCGTCAACGTGGAGAGCAGCAGCGTCCTGGAGGACGGCAGGCGCCGTCCCACATACCACTTGCCGCCGTGCCACACGACGAAGCCGAGGATCCTGTATCCGGTCGCGCTCATTGGACTGGATGCTACCCGCATGCCCTACTCGTTATGCAGGCGCCACGCCATCCGCGACTGCAGCGACCACAGCTCGATGAAGCCGGGTGAGGCCGATTGCGAGAACAGCCCGCCGGACTCCGAGAAGGACGCCAGGCTGGCGTCGTAGACCGCGTTGGGGGAGGAACGGGTGACGACGCGCGCGTGCCCCTTGTAGAGCTTCATCGCGATCTTTCCCGTGACACGCTCGTTGACCTGGTCCATGTAGGCGTCGAGGTCGACCCGCAGGGGCTCCCACCACAGGCCGGCGTAGACGAGGTAGGCCCACTGGCGATCCAGCTGGGGCTTGAACTGGTTCTGGTGGATCGTGCAGACGAGCCGCTCGAGCTCCTGATGGGCCGGCAGCACGATCGCGGCGGCCGGCGCCTCGTAGATGTCGCGCACCTTCAGCCCGACGATGCGGTCCTCGATGTGGTCGACGATGCCGACGCCGTGGCGGGCGGCGACGTCGGCGACGCGTTCGATCAGCTCGACGAGCGCGAGGCGCTCGCCGTCAAGCGCCACCGGCAGGCCGCGCTCGAACTCGAGCTCGACGTACTCGGGCTCGTCGGGGGCGTCCTCGGGGCGGGTGACGAGCTGGAAGACGTCGTCCTCGGGCGCGTGGTCGAGGTCCTCGATCCAGCGTCCCTCCGAGGAGCGCCCCCAGAGATTGTCGTCGATCGAGTAGGGCGTGGCCTCTGATCCGGATTGCCCCGAGAACGTCTTAATCGGGATGCCGTGCTCGCGGGCGTAGGCGATCTCCTCCTCGCGGCCCATCTGCCACGAGCGCACAGGCGCGATCAGCTTCAGCTCGGGCGCAAGCGTCGCGACGGTCGCCTCGATGCGGACCTGGTCGTTGCCCTTGCCGGTGCAGCCGTGGGCGATCGTGTCGCAGCCGGCGCTGCGCGCGTACTCGACGGCGAGCTTCGCGATCAGCGGCCGGCCCAGCGCCGTGAACAGCGGGTAGCCGCCGCCATACAGGGCGTTCGCGCGGATCGCGGGCGAGAGGTACTCGCGGGCGAACTCCTCGCGGGCGTCGACCACGTGGCACTCCAGCGCGCCGAGCTTCAGCGCCTTGCCGCGAATCACCTCGTAGTCCTCGCCGGGCTGGCCGAGGTTGACGGTCAGGCAGACGACCTCCGCGCCGTAGGAGTCCTGGATCCACTTCAACATCACGCTCGTGTCCAGTCCCCCGGAGTACAGCAGCAGCACGCGATGGACCTCGGCGGGGTCCGCCTCGTAGGAGGCGGTGCGGGTGTCTGGGATCTCGGTCTCGCGGCTCACGGGCTCGCATCGTATCCGCGCGAGCGTTCCATCAGCGGGAAGCGCACCGGGCCGTCGCGGAAGCCGAGCTTCGCGTACAGGCCGCCGGCGTCCGCGGTGTGCAGCAGCCAGTGGATGTCCGCCAGCTCGCCGCCGTCGACGATCTCGCGCACCAGCTCGACGCCGAGCCCGCGGCCGCGGTGCTCGGCGAGCACGTACACGTCGGCGAGGTAGGCGACGGTCGCGCCGTCGGAGACGGCCCGCGCGAAGCCGACCTGCCGCGCGTCGCTCGCATACAGCCCGACGACCCGCAGCGATCCCGCGATCGTTTGCTCGACGAAATCACGCGTGCGGCCCCGGCCCCAGTAGGACTCGCCGCCGATGTAGGCGTGCACGGCATCGACGTCGACGCGGCCGCGATCGTCGTCGAGCTGATACCCGCCGTCGAGCGCGCGCGCCATCTCCTCAATCCTCGAGCGCCGCGCCCAGCCGGCGCAGGGCCTCGTCGACCTCGGCGCCTCCGACGTTGAGAGCAGGCAGCAGTCTTAGAGTGGTCGGGCCCGTGGCGTTGATCACGAGGCGCTGCTCGTGCAGTGCGCGGGCGACGACCGCGGGCGCCGCCACGTCGAGCTCGCACGCGAGCATCAGCCCACGACCCCGCACCGAGACCACGTGAGGCAGGCGTTCCAGCCCGTCCCTCAGCGTCTGCCCGCGCTCCAGCACGTTGGCGAGCAGCGCGGGGTCGTCGGTCAGCTCGAGCGCCGTGAGCGCCGCCGCGGCGATCACGGGGCCGCCGGCGAAGGTCGAGCCGTGGTCGCCGGGCTGCAGCACATCGGCGAGGCGCTCGCCGGTCACCAGTGCGCCGATCGGCAGTCCTCCGCCGAGCGCCTTGGCGGTCGTGATCGCATCCGGGCGCACGCCGGCCTGCTCGTAGGCCCACAGCGTGCCGGTGCGCCCCATGCCGGTCTGGATCTCGTCGAACACGAGCGCCGCGCCGTGCTCGTCGCACGCCGCCCTGGCGGCCTGCAGCAGCTGCTCGGAGAGCACATGCACGCCGGTCTCCCCCTGGATCGGCTCGAGCATCACGGCGGCGGTGTTGCGATCGACCGCGCCCGCCAGCGCCGAGGGGTCGGGGGCGACCGCGCGAAAGCCCGGTACGAGCGGTGCGAACGGTGCCTGCTTGGCCTCCTGCGGGGTGGCCGAGAGCGCGCCGTAGGTGCGCCCGTGGAAGGCGCCTGTGAGGACCACGATGTCGCCGCCGCGGCGCGCCTTGCGCACCAGCTTGATCGCCGCCTCGTTGGCCTCGGCGCCGGAGTTGCAGAAGAACACCTTGCCGCCGAGGCTGGCGGCCGAGAGCCGCTGCGCCAGGCGCATCGCCGGCTCGGTGTAGAACAGATTGCTGACATGCATCAGCCGCCCGACCTGCTCGCGGACGGCCTCCACGACACGCGGATGGCAGTGCCCGAGGCTCGTGACCGAGATGCCACAGAGAAAGTCGAGGTACTCCTCGCCCTCGGCATCCCACAGCCGCGACCCCGCGCCACGCACGAACTCGACCGGCGAGCGCGCATAGGAGGCGATCATGCTGCCGCGCTCGAGCGCCTGGAGCTCGGAGAGGCTCATCGTTCGCCCTCGCCGCTGGTATCTATCTTCGTGCCGATGCCTGCATCGGTGAACAACTCGAGCAGCAGCGAGTGGGCGATGCGGCCGTCGAGGATGTGCGCCGCGCTGACTCCCTGGTCGATCGCATCGACGCACGCCTCGAGCTTCGGGCGCATGCCGCCCTGCAGGCCGGCGAGCTCGTCACGGACGCGCTCGGCGCCGGCGTGCGCGATCAGGCTCGCAGGGTCAGCCGGGTCGCCCAGCCATCCCGCGACGTCGGTGAGGAATACGACCTTGTAGGCGCCGAGGGCGCCGGCGACCGCGCCGGCCGCCTCGTCGGCGTTAACGTTGTACGAGTGACCCTCCCTGTCGGCCCCGACGGAGGCGATCACGGGGATGTAGTCGAGCGCGATGTGCTCGATCACGCCGACGTCGACGCGCTCGATGCGTCCGACGAAGCCGATGTCCTCGCCGTCGGGCGCCGCGCGGCGCGCCACGCGGAAGAGCGAGCCGTCATCGCCGCACAGGCCGACCGCGGGCTGCCCGTGGCGGTTCAGGCGCAGCACGATCTCCTTGTTGACCTTGCCGACGAGCACCATCTTGGCGACCTCGACGGTCTCCTCGTCGGACACCCGCAGGCCGCCCACGAAGCGCACGGGCAGCCCGAGCCGCTCCATGTAGCCGGTGATCTCGGGGCCGCCGCCGTGCACGACGATCGGGTTCAGCCCGACGTACTTCAGCAGCACGACGTCGCGCGCGAACTCCTCGCGCAGCTCCGGCTGCTCCATCGCGGCGCCGCCGTACTTGATCACGACCGTCTTGCCGTGGAACTCCCGTATGTAGGGCAGTGCCTCGAGCAGGGTGCCGACATCACGCATCTAGGAAACCTCCGCCTGCGTTTGACAACGGACATGCGCGTTCATGTTGTGTAGTCGGCGTTGATCGTTACGTACTCATGCGAGAGGTCCGAGAAGAAGACCTCGGTCTCGGCGCCGTCGCCGGACAGCGCGATCTCGTATTCGACCTCGTCGCGCTGGACCGCTCGCTCGAGCGCGGCGAGGTCGTAGGGGATCGCGGCGCCGCCGGAGCATACGAGCGTTCCCTCGATCGAGATGTCGAGCGCCAGCGGAGCGCTGCCCGGCAGCGCCCCGCCGACCGCCTGGACGATGCGACCCCAGTTCGGGTCACCGCCGTGCAGCGCGGCCTTCACGAGCGGCGAGTTGGCGACCGCGCGGGCCGCTGCCTCGGCAGCCTGGAGATCGCCGCCGCGGACGACGACGCGCGCGATCCGTCTGGCGCCCTCGCCGTCGGCGACCATCATGATCGCCAGCGCCCGCAGAAGCGCGTCGAGCGCCTCGCCGAAGCGCAGCTCGTCCTCGCTCTCGGGCGCCACGGTGACGCCGCTGGCGCCGGAGCACATCAGGATGGCGGTGTCGTTGGTCGAGAGTTGTCCGTCGACTGAGGCGCGGTCGAAGGAGCGCTTGACGCACACGCCGAGCAGCAGATCGGCGGTCTCGGGACTGAGCGCGGCGTCGGTCTCGACGAAGCAGAGCATCGTCGCGAAGCGCGGCGAGATCATCCCCGCGCCCTTGCACTGTGCGCTCAGGCGGACCGTCCCCGAGGGCAGCTGGACCTCGAGGTTCGCGCGCTTCTCGAGCGCGTCGGTCGTCTCGATCGCCTGCTGGAAGGCGCTGTCGCCGTCGCGGCCGAGCTCCGCGCGGGCCTGGAGGATTCCTTTGAGCATCTGATCGACGGGCAGCCGATGGCTGATGGCGCCGGTCGAGGCGAGCGCGACCTCCTCGGGCAGCACACCCGCGGCGAGCGCCGCGGCGCCCTGCGTCTTGGCCGCGTCGTCGAGGCCCCGCTGTCCGGTCGCGGCGTTGGCACAGCCGGAGTTGGCCAGCACGACCTTCAGCGCCTGCAGGCGACTCCGCTCGCCGGTCACGAGCACTGGTGCGGCCGGCGTTCCCGAGGAGGTGAAGCGCGCAGCGCTGACGGGCCGCTCGCCGTCGCAGACGAGCAGGCCCACATCGGGACGCCCGCTGGGCTTGATCCCGGCGGCCACGCCGGCGGCGCGAAAGCCCGCCGGGAGGCCGGCCTGGAGCCCGAGCTCGCGCAGGTGCGGCGGCGCCGGGACCCACCGCGAGCGGAAGAACGGAGCGTCGGGAGCGGCGTCGCCGCTGGGCGTGGCGGGCGGATCGCTCACGTGAGCCCCGCGGTCTCGTCGAGGTCGAACATCAGGTTCAGATTCTGGATCGCCTGGGAGGAGGTTCCCTTCCACAGGTTGTCGATCGCGGAGAAGACGAGCAGCTTGCCGGTGTGCGCGTCGGCGGCGGCGAAGATGCGGCAGAAGTTCGTCTCGCGCACCTCCCGCACCCCGGGCGGCTGCTCGGCGAGCTCGACGAACGACTCATCGGCGTAGGCCTCGGCGAACAGCTCGGCGAGCTCGGCCGACTCGACGCGCCGTGTGGGCGTGACGTAACAGCTGGCCATCTCGCCCTGGTCGAGGGGCACCAGGTGAGCCTGGAACTGCACCTTCACGTCGGCACCCAGCAGTCCGAGCTGCTCCTCGATCTCCGGCGTGTGGCGGTGGGCGCCAACCTTGTAGGGAAGGATGTTCTCGCCGGCCATCGACAGGTGGGTCGTCTCGTCGAACGCGCGTCCCGCGCCGGAGATTCCCTGCTTGGCGTCGATCACGACGTCGGCGATCAGTCCGGCGCGCGCCAGCGGCGCGAGCGCCAGCAGCGACGCCGTCGGATAGCAGCCCGGGTTCGCCACGACCGCCGCCCGCGCGATCTCCGCGCGGTGCAGCTCGGTGAGCCCGTAGACCGCGTCGGCGAGCAGCTCGGGCCGCGGGTGCTCGCCGTACCACTGCTCGTACGTGGCCCGCGAACGCAGCCGGAAGTCGGCGCTGAGGTCGACGACACGCGCGCCGATCTCGCGCATCGCCGCAACGGTCGGCGCGGCGGCGGCATGCGGGTACGCGATGACCGCGGCATCGATGCCGGCGAGCTCGGCGGCATCGAGCTCGGCGATCTCCAGCGGCACGCGGTAGCGCGGATAGAGGTCCTCCAGGCGCCTGCCGATCTCCGAGCGCCCGGTCACGCCGACGAGCTCGAAATGCGGGTGACGCCACAGCAGATGCGCGGCGAGCGCGCCGGCGAAGCCGGTCGCCCCCGCGACCACCACGCGTGGCCCACCGCCCGAGGCGCCTGGCTGTGGCTGCGCGCTAGCCACGCAGCTCACCTCCGAGCTCAGCCAGGCCGGCGACGATCCGCCCGCGAACCGGGGTGATGTCCTCGTCGGTCAGCGTGCGATCGAGCGCCCTGAAGGACAGCGCGAGCGCCAGCGAGCGACGGCCCTCGCCGACCTGGGCGCCGGTGTAGACGTCGAACACCTCGACGGCTTCCAGGCTCCTGCCGCCCTTCTCGCGTACCCGCGCCAGCACGTCGGCGGCGGAGACCGACACCGGCAGCGTGACGGCGATGTCCTGGCGCAGCGCCGGGAAAGAGCCAAACGCGGCGAAGGAGGCGACCGGCGCGGTGAGCTCGGCGATCTTGCCGAGATCGACGGCGAAGGCGGCGGTTCGCCCGAGATCCCAGGCGTCGGAGACCAGCGGGTGGATCTCGCCGAGGAAGCCGAGCGTGACCTCGCCGATACCCTGACGGGCACAGGCGAGCACAGCTGCGCTGCGTCCGGGATGCAGGAAGGGCCAGCTGCCGACCTCCACGGACCAGTCGAGGTGGAAGCGATCGAGCAGCGCTCCGAGCAGCGCCTTGGCGGCGAAGAAGTCGGCGCGGGCCGGCTCGCCGCGCCAGGAGCGCGGTGCCAGGCCTCCGGTGAGCAGCGCGCCGAGCCCGTGGTGCTCGCCTGTGCCCGTCTGGGTATCGGCGAGCGGGCCGTCGGAGGCGCGGTAGACGGTGCCCGACTCGAAGATCGCGACGTCGGGGCCGTTGCGCGAGACGTTCTGGCGCGCCGCGTCGAGCAGCGAGCCGAGCAGCGTCGGGCGCATCAGCGACTGGCCGTCGGACAGCGGGTTCTCGATCTCCACGACGCGGCGCATCGGGTGATCGGCGGGCAGGCGCAGGCGGTCGAGCAGGCTCGGCTCGGTGAAGCTCCAGCCGACGATCTCGTGCAGCCCCCTGCCGACCATCGCGTCCTCGGCGGCGCGGCGGACGCGCTGGCGATGGGTCAGGCGACCGGCCGCGCCGCGTCTGGCCGGTAGCGTCGCGGGCAGCCGCTCGAGCCCGTCGATCCGCGCGACCTCCTCGATCAGGTCGATCTCGCGGGTGACGTCGGCACGCCGCAGCGCGGGAACGCTCACCTCGAGACCGGCGTCGAGCGGCTCGGATGAGAAGTCGAGCGCCGCGAGGATCTCGCGCTGGCGCTCGACGGCCACCTCGACGCCGAGGATGCGGCGCACGCGCTCGGCGCGCAGAGCAATTCGCTGCGGCTGCTGCTCGCTCCAGCCTATGTCGATCGTACCCGGCAGGACGGTTGCGCCGCAGAGCTCGCTCATCAACCGCGTCGCGAGCGCCTGGGCGTGCATGCACTGCTCCGGCTGCAGCCCCTTCTCGAAGCGCCCCGAGGCCTCGCTGCGCAATCCGAGCGCCCACGAGGCACGGTGGATGCTGGGTCCGCTCCAGCTGGCGACCTCGAGCAGCACGCGACGCGTGTCGGGCTGGACCTCTGAGCGCGCACCTCCCATCAGCCCCGCGATCGAGGTGGGGCCGTCGGCGTCGTCGATCACGACCATGTCGGCGTCGAGCGTACGGGTCTGCCCGTCGAGCGTCTGCACCTGCTCGCCATCGCGGGCACGGCGCACGGTGAGGTGCGCGCCGGCGACGCGGTCGAGGTCGAATGCGTGCAGCGGCTGGCCGCTCAGCAGCATCGTGTAGTTGGTGATGTCGACCACGTTGTTGATCGTGCGCTGCCCGGCCGCCGCGAGGCGCGCCTTGAGCCACGCGGGCGAGGGCCCGATCGTGACGTCCTCGAACACCCGCGCGGTGAACCGCGGGCACAGGTCGAGGCACTCCACGCTCACCTGCGCCGCGTCGAGCTCGCCGGGCGAACCGATGTCCTGCTCCCACGGCGCCTCGGAGAGCGCGGCTCCGGTGGCTGCATGCAGCTCCCGTGCGACGCCGTAGACGCCGAGGCAGTCGGGACGGTTGGGAGTGATCTCCAGCTCGAGCACCTCCTGCTGGATCATCAGCACCTCCGCCAGCGGCGTGCCCGGCGCGAACTCGGCATCGGGGGTCAGCTCGTCGAGCACGAGGATGCCCTCGCCGCCGGAGCCGAGCTCCAGCTCGCTCTCCGCCAGGATCATGCCTTCGGAGGCCACGCCGCGGAGCTTGGCGCGCTTGAGCACGGTGCCGTCGGGCATCACCGCCCCGGGCCGGGCGACGGCGACGGTCTGCCCGGCCGCGACGTTCGGCGCACCGCACACGATCGTCGCCGGCTCCCCCACGTCATCCCCCAGGTCCACGGTGCAGACCTTCAGCCGGTCCGCGTCGGGATGCTGCTCGGCCGACAGCACGCGCCCGACGACAAAGTTCTCGGTCGAGGGCACGCCATGGTGGTGGATCGCCTCGACCTTCGTCCCGGTCATCGTCAGCCGCTCCTCAACCCCCCGCACGTCAAGCGGCGGATCGCAGTATTCGCGCAGCCAGGGCAGAGGAACCTTCATGATCGCCCCTCCCCTGTCATGAGAACTGCTCCAGGAAGCGGAGATCGTTCTCGTAGTACAGCCGCAGGTCGGGGATGCCGTGCTTGAGCATCGCGATCCGCTCGACGCCCATCCCCCAGGCGAAGCCCTGGACCCGCTCGGGGTCATAGCCGGGGGCGTTGGCCTCGGTGGTGGGAACGTGGGCGTAGACGTTGGGGTCGACCTCGCCGGCGCCGAGCACCTCCAGCCAGCCCTCGCCCTTGCACAGGTAACAGCGCGAGCCGTCGCCGAGGAAGCCCTTGCCGGCGCAGTGAAAGCACGACACGTCGACCTCGACGCTTGGCTCGGTGAAGGGGAAGAAGTGAGGCCGCAGCCGCACCTCGCGCTCGCTTGTGCCCCCACGGGTATCGCCGAAGACGGCCTTGGCGAACTCGAGCAGCGTGCCCTTGAGGTCGGCGAGCGTGATGTCCTCGTCGACCGCGAGGCCCTCGACCTGATGGAACTGGGGCGTGTGCGTGGCGTCGGAGTCGGGCCGGTAGACGCGGCCGGGGATCACGACGTAGAGCGGCGGCGGGTGAGCCTCCATCGCGCGGACCTGCATCGGGGACGTATGGGTTCTTAGGACCGCGTCCGCGGCGACGTAGAAGGTGTCGGTGCGCGCCCGCGCGGGATGGGTGGCGCTGTGGTTGAGGGCGTCGAAGTTGTAGTGCACGGTCTCGATCTCAGGCCCCTCCATGACGGTGAAGCCGAGCCCGAGGAAGATGTCTTCGAGCTCGCGCGTGGTCGCGGTCAGCACGTGCAGGCGCCCAACCGGCTGCGGCGGCGCTCCGGGCAGCGTGACGTCGACGCGATCGTCGCGCAGCTGCCTGTCGAGCTCGCCGGCGGCCAGCTCGGTGGCGCGCGCGCCG
>OLKX01000462.1_pt1 | contig 10456 bp, 10 predicted proteins | sample 1604201 | NCBI WGS metagenome assembly OLKX01 (sample SAMEA104055716, study PRJEB20765) | soil metagenome | biome: Arctic tundra; feature: Polygonal ground; material: soil | place: USA | collected 2011-09 | depth 0-0.5 m
CCGCGTCGCTCGCTCCCACGCCGGCGGGGCGTGCGCGTCCCCGGCAGCGGCCGGCGGCGCCTGGCCACTCCCAAACGGCTGATCCTCTCGCTGATCGCGCTCCTGTTCGCCTGGCTCGCGCTGTCGCTCGTGGTGTTCCTCGTGAGCTCCCACTTCGAACGGATCGCGCCTCCCGGCGACCTCGCGGGCGTGCTCGACTCGGCCGGCTACCCGCTCACATCGGCCAACAACATCCTCGTCCTCGGCTCCGACCGACGCCAGAAGAACAGCAAGGAACCGGGCGCCGAAACGACCGGACCGGGGCGCTCGGACTCGATCATGCTGATCCGCACCGGCGGCGGACACGCGGCGCGCCTGTCGATCCCGCGCGACACGATCGTCGAAATCCCGGGACACGGTCTGCAGAAGATCAACGCCGCGCACGCGTTCGGCGGCCCGGCCGAGTCGGTCCGCGTGATCAAGCGCTTCCTCGGCATCCCGATCAACCACGTCGTCGAAGTCAACTTCGAAAACTTCCCTCAGCTGATCGACTCGATGGGCGGCGTCGACTACACCGGCGGCTGCATCATCTCGCGGCTCGACGGCGGCTTCAGCCAGGGCGGCTACACGCTGCGGCTGAAGGCCGGCACGCACCACATCAACGGCAAGCAGGCCCTCGCCCTGGCCCGCACGCGCGAGAATCTGTGCGCGCCGAACCAGAACGACCTGCAGCGCGAGGAACACCAGCAGGTGCTGTTCAACTCGATGAAGAGCCGGCTGCTCTCGCCGTGGAGCTTCCTGCGACTCCCGTGGATCGCCTGGAACGCGCCGCCGGCGATCATCTCCGACATGAGCGGCGAGACGCTGATCGGGATGTTCGCCGGCCTGGCCGTCGGCGGGACGCCACCGACCCGCGTGTTCAAGGATCCGCGCGCCACGTTCATATCCGGCGTCGGCGATGGGCTCACGGTCTCAGAAGGCGAACGCCGTGCCGCGATCGCCGAATTCCTCGCCGGCTGAGCACCGACGCCCACCCTTCTCAGAGCTCCTCGCCGGCTGAGCGCGTGTGGGGCGCGGGCCCGCCTAACTCTTGGTGGAGACCGGCTTGGACTCCTTGGGCTTGGCCGAGCTCTTCTCGGTCTTGCCCTCGGAGGAGGAGCTCGAGCTCGAGCTCGAGCTCGAGCTCGAGGAGGAATCGGAAGAGGAGGCGGAAGAGCCCGACTTCTCCGAGGAGGACGTCTCGGATGACTTCTCGGCCGCCTTGTCGGACTTCTCCGAGGAGGACTTGTCGCCCGCCGCAGCGGTCTCGCGGTTGCGGTTGCGAGTGCCGTAGTCGGTGTTGTAGAAGCCTTTGCCCTTGAAGTGCACCGCCGGCGCATGCAGCACGCGCTCGACCGGTACCCCGGTGTCGGGGTCGACCTTCAGGGCGTCTTCGCTGAAGGACTGCTGCAGTTCGAACGTGGTGCCGTCCGGGCGCCTGTACTCATAGATCGGCATCGCGGCCGATTATAGGTGCGTCAATCCGTCAGCAGGGCGCGAACGCAGGTGATGCCGGCCGTGACGGTGGTGGTGAAGTCACGTTCGGGCTCGCTGAGCATGCGCAGCGCGAAGCCGTCGCCGAGCGAGAAGAGGATCTCGGCGACCGCCTCGGGCTCGGCGTGCAGATGCAGAATGCCCTCGCGCTGGGCGCCGGCGAGCATGCCGGCGACCTGTTCGCGGGTCCGGCGCATCAGACCGGCGTACTCGACGGCGATGTCCGCGTTGCGGCGCGAGAGCGTGAACAGCTCGAACACGAGCGTGACGAAGTCGGGATCCTCGCTGACGGTGTCCTGCAGGTTCTGGGCCATCAGGCCGATGAAGTCGTCGGCCGTCGTGGCAGTCGAGAGCTGGCGCTCGAGGCGCTCGAGGCGCAACTCGCAGTCGCGGCGCACCGCCTCGACGAGCAGCTGCTCCTTGGTGCCGAAGTAGTAGTGCAGCAGGCCTCGCGACACGCCGGCTTCACGAGAGACGTGATCGAACGTCGAGCCCGCGGTCCCGCGCTTGGCGACGCTGTGGCGCATCGCGTCGACGATCCGCTTGGCCTTCTCACCGGAGAGCGAGCGGGCGCTTACGCTCGGCGCCGCGGAGCCCGCACCGACGATCTCGGTGCGCGCCTCCACGGCGGTCGCGTCCCCCACTGCGGTCATCGTGCCCTGCGTCGGCCGGCTCAGCTACCGGCCACGGGCGCCGGTGCGGGGGTCGCCGGCGTGGTGCTCGAGCTGTAGTCGAACTCCTCCTCGGCGCCGAACAGGGTGTCGAGCACCTTCGTCCGCAGACCCTCGCTCAGCGCGACGGCCAGCGCGGCCCCGACGACCAGCACGAGCAGCCCGCGACCGAAGCCGCCTTTGCGAGCGCTCTTGGGCGCTTCGCGCAGTGAGCCCGACGCGTCGCGCAGCGCAGCGGCTGCTTGCTTGAGCTCCTTCTGCAGCTTGCGGTCCTCCATCAGCGCCTTTGCCGGCGCCTTGCCGTTGTTCAGGCGCCCGTAGGCACTGCGTGCCGCGCCGTAGGCGGCGAGCAGGTTGGAGCGCAGCTCCTGATCTTCGATCAGCCGCTGCAGGTACTGGTTGCTCTGAGCCGCGCGCGCGACTTCCTCGGCCCTGCTCAATTTGTCCTTCGCTGCCATCGTTGCACCGCCTCCGCTAAAAGCTTTCAGGTCACGCCCAATGATACCCCGCTGGGCCGTCTCTGAAGCCTGCTGTGGACGAGTGCGGCCCGCTACGCGTGAAGCGCCGCCTGCTCCTGAGCGGAGGGAAACGACCATGCCGCGCGCGTGCGGCGCTCCTGGCGGAACACGAAGCGCATCTGCTGCGGCGGTTTGAGCTGCGCCTCGTTGGGCCGGAAGGTCGTGCACGGCTCGTCGACCTCCAGCGCGCAAAGCAGGTTGACCCTGAAGAAGCACTGCTCGCAGCTGATCTTCGGCGCGCTCCGCTTGGACGCACGCGCACTCTGCTTGCTCTGCACCGGCACCTGCCCCCCGCCTGAGGTTCGGATCGACTGGACGTGCACGATCAAAGCACCATCCGCGCGCCCGCTCAAGGCGTCGGGGAAGCCCACTCCGCAAATCGCAGAGAAAACGTCTCGCAGACCGGAAAGTGCTCGAAACGAGTCACTTGCGTGTGACGATCTCGCTAATCGCCCGCACTTTCCGAGCGTTCTCGGAGAGCGGGCGTGACGAACGTCATCATCTCTGCCATGCGCATCCTCGTCACCGGCGCGAGCGGGTTCGTCGGCTCGCTGCTCGTGCCCCGCCTGCGCACCTCCGGGCACGAGGTGCGGGCGATGGGCCGCGACGAGGCACGCGTGCACCGCGCTCTCGCCCGCAGCCCAGGAGACGCCGGCTCGGTCCACGTCGAGGTGCTCCGCGCAGACGCGCTCACCGGCGAGGGCCTCGAGCCGGCGCTCGACGGTGTCGAGGTCGCCTACTACCTGATCCACTCGATGGAGAGCGCCTCGTCGCACGACGTGTCCGGGTTCGCGCTGCGCGAGCGGATCGCCGCCGAGAACTTCGCCGCCGCCGCCGAGCGCATGGGCGTGCGGCGGATCGTCTACCTCGGCGGCCTCGTGCCGCGCTGGGCTCCTCCCCCACGCGGCCTGTTTCGCTGCCGCGGCGCGGCCGCAGCGCCGGCGTCGCAGCATCTCGCCAGCCGCGAGCAGGTCGAGCGGATCCTGCTCGGTGCGGTCCCCGACTCGCTCGCGCTGCGCGCCTCGATCGTGATCGGCGCCCGCTCGCGATCCTTCCGCCTGCTCGTCCGACTCGTCGAGCGCATGCCCGTGCTCGCGCTGCCCGCGTGGGAGAAGTTCGCCACGATGCCGATCGACGCACGCGACATCGTCGAGATGCTCGCCGCCTGCACCACCGCGAGCCTGCCCTCGCGATCGATCGAGGTGGGCGGCCCGGACGTGCTCACCTATGGCGAAATGCTCACGCGGATCGCCGACCTGATGCTGCTCGGACGCCCCGCGCTGAAGATGGGGGTGAACTTCACTCCGATCGCCGCTCGCGTGGCCGCCGCGATCGCAGGAGAGGAGCCCGCGCTGGTGGTACCGCTGATGGAGGGCCTGCAGGGCGACCTGCTGCCCGCCGAGGACCGCGCCGCCGAGCTGCTCGGCGTGCGCCTGCACTCCTTCGACGCGGCCGTCGAACACGCGCTCGGGGAGTGGGAGCGCGACGAGCGCCTGGCTGCCCGTTGATGCTGCGCAGGTCCGCCTGGAGACCGAGCGGCTACCGTTGGCACCCGTCGCGGGCCCGCCGCGAGGAAACCGACAATGAGCCTCGTAACCGCTTCGATCCAGCTGCACGCGCCACCCGCCGAGGTGTGGAAGACGATCATGGACCCGCACGCGCTGGGCGACTGGGTCACGATTCACCGCAAGCTCCTGCACGCCGACAGCGGCACCGTGAAGGTCGGCTACGAGATGGACCAGCGCATCCAGATGCGCGGCGTGAGCCTCGAGGTTCACTGGAAGCTCGTCGAGTGCCGCCCGCATGAGCTGGCTGTCTGGGAGGGTCGCGGACCGGCTCGATCGCACGCACGCAGCGAATACGCGCTCACCGCCGTCGACGACGGTACGCGCTTTGACTACCGCAACGAATTCCGTCCACCGCTCGGCCCCGTCGGAGCGATAGTCAGCCGCGCACTCGTCGGTGGAATGCCCGAGCGCGAGGCCCGGCGCACACTCGAGCGTCTCAGTGCCCACATGGGCGCGTCGGCAAAGAGAACTAGTGTAAGGTCACATGACAAGTGATGTGATCCGGAGTTTTTTGATCGCGTCGACACTAGTGAAGAGGAATTGAACCGTGACCGACTTTCTTGACGAGAAGCGCCGGGAGATCACCGACCGGCTAAACGAGCTGAAGCCGCTCGTGGACGAGTACAGCCGCCTCGAGGCAGCAGCCGCAGCGCTTTCCGGCGTCGGCGGATCGAGCGCCGCGGGCGCCGTCGCGACGACCACCACCAGGCGTCGCGGGCCCGGCCGCCCGCGCGGCTCGGTCAGCCGCGCCAGCACAGGCGCCTCGAGCGCCACCCCCAAAGCCGCCCCCAAAGCCGCCGGCAAAGCCGGACGGCCTGCCAAACGGCGTGCCGGACGGCGCAAAGGCAGCGGCACCCGCGCCCTCGAGGCGCTCTCGTTCGTCCAGGGCCAGCCCGGGATCACGATCCCCGAGCTCGCCGCCAAGATGGGCATCAAGCAGAACTACCTCTACCGCGTGCTTCCCGGCCTCGAGCAGGAAAGCAAGGTAGAGAAGAAAGGCCGCGGCTGGCACCCCAAGTCCTAGTCTCGTCGCCTCTGGCTGTGTCCTCGGTCGCTCGTGTGCGTTGCACACTTCGCTCCCTGCGTCCTTGCCAGAGACGACGATCCGTCGGACTCGCTGCCTGACCCGCACCGTGACGCGTGTGGTGAGCAGGCCGCGTCACTGGAATTAGCCCAGCTGGTCGTCATTGAAGTACATGGGGCGCGGTCGACGTAGACCGCGCCCTTTTCATCGGCGTGGCCACTGGCCGGACGCGCACGCTGCTCGGCTGAGACGCCGCCGCGTCCGCTGAGACGTCATCTCTGCTTCATCGGAGACACCGCGGCGCACGCTCCCCACCCGACGAACTGTGCCCACCCGGCGAGCTGCGCCTCGGGGCGTCGGCGCCGTGGGGCGATCGCGCTTTCACCTACGCGGTTGAGATCCGCGGCAACCGATTTCTGTTGAAAGTCGAGAACCGTGAAAACGGCGTCACCGCTTACCGTACCCGTCTGCCGGAGAGCGGCGCACGGGTACGGTCCGTCCACTTGAGTCCTAGATCAGGCCCTGCTGTTTGACGGTGTCGCGCTCGTCGGTCAGCTCGGCGACCGAGGCGTCGATCTTGGCGCGTGAGAAGTCGTCGATCTCGAGCCCCTCTACGATCGCGTAGTCGCCGCCGGAGCAGGTGCAGGGGAAACCCGCGATGAGGCCCTCGGGGACGCCGTAGGAGCCGTCGGAGGGGACGCCCATCGACACCCAGCCCCCATTCGTGCCGGCGACCCAGTCGCGCACGTGGTCGATCGCAGCGTTCGCCGCCGATGCCGCCGAGGAGGCGCCACGCGCCTCGATGATCGCCGCGCCCCTCTTGCCCACGTTGGGGAGGAAGTCGTCTTCGATCCACGCCTGATCGTCGACCGCCGCCGCGGCCTGCGTGCCGGCGACCTGCGCGTGGAACAGGTCGGGATACATCGTCGGCGAGTGGTTGCCCCACACGCCCATCTCGGTCACGTCGGTGACCGGCACGGCGAGCTTGGCGGCGAGCTGTGCGACGGCGCGGTTGTGGTCGAGTCGCATCATCGAGGTGAAGCGCTCGCGCGGGACGTCCTGCGCGTTGTTCATCGCGATCAGGCAGTTGGTGTTGGCGGGGTTGCCGACGACGAGCACCTTGACGTCCTCGGCCGCGCCCTCGTTGAGCGCCTTGCCCTGCCCGGTGAAGATCTTGCCGTTCTCGCTCAGCAGCTCGGCGCGCTCCATGCCCTTGGTGCGCGGCCGCGAGCCGACGAGCAGCGCGATGTTAACGCCGTCGAACGCCTCCTTCGGGTCGTCGGAGAGGTCGATGCCCTCGAGCAGCGGAAAGGCGCAGTCGATCAGCTCCATGGCCACGCCCTCGAGGGCGCCCATCGCCGGAGGGATCTCCAGCAGGCGCAGGGCCACCGGCTGCTCGCGGCCGAGCAGCTGGCCGCTCGCGATGCGAAAGACGATGCTGTAGCCGATCTGTCCTGCGGCGCCTGTGACGGTCACTCGTACGGGATTGCTCACAAATTCATCTCCTGGTGATGTGCTTAGCGGTTAACGGTCGTGCGAAGGTTCTGGTCGATCGACGCGAGGAACTCGTGCGTGCTCTGCCACGGCTGCTCGGGCCCGACGAGCAGCGCCAGGTCCTTCGTCATGCTGCCACTTTCGACCGTCTCGATACATACCCGCTCGAGCGTGTCGGCGAACGCCGACACCTCGGGAGTACCGTCCATCCGCCCGCGCGCCGAGAGGCCTCGCGTCCACGCGAAGATCGAGGCGATCGGGTTGGTAGAGGTCGGCTTGCCCTGCTCGTGCATGCGGAAGTGACGCGTGACGGTGCCGTGAGCGGCCTCGGCCTCGACGGTCTTGCCGTCTGCGGTCATCAGCACGCTGGTCATCAGGCCGAGCGAGCCGAAGCCCTGCGCGACGGTGTCGGACTGCACGTCGCCGTCGTAGTTCTTGCACGCCCACAGATAACCGCCTTCCCACTTCAGGCAGGCGGCGACCATATCGTCGATCAGGCGGTGTTCGTAGGTGATGCCGGCGGCCTCGAAGTCGGTCTTGAACTCAGCCTCGTAGACCTCCTCGAAGATGTCTTTGAAGCGGCCGTCGTAGCGCTTGAGGATCGTGTTCTTGGTCGACAGGTACACCGGGTAGCCGCGGTCCAGGCCGTAGCGCAGCGATGCCCGCGCGAAGTCGCGGATCGAGTCGTCGAGGTTGTACATCGCCATCGCGACCCCGCCGCCGGGAAAGTCGTAGACGTCGAGCTCGATCGGCTCGCCGCCGTCGGTGGGCGTGTAGGTGAGCGCCAGCTTCCCCGCGCCGGGGACGACGAGGTCGGTGGCGCGGTACTGATCGCCGAAGGCGTGGCGGCCGATCACGATCGGCTTCGTCCAGCCTGGCACCAGGCGGGGGATGTTCGCGATCACGATCGGCTCGCGGAAGATCACACCGCCGAGGATGTTGCGAATCGTGCCGTTGGGCGAGCGGTACATCTCCTTCAGGCCGAACTCCTCCACGCGCGCCTCGTCGGGGGTGATCGTCGCGCACTTCACGCCGACGCCGTGCTGCTTGATCGCGTCGGCAGCGTCGACCGTCACCTGGTCGTCGGTCGCGTCGCGGTGCTCGATGCCGAGGTCGTAGTACTTCAGATCGACGTCGAGGTAGGGGACGATCAGCTGCTGCTTGATGAACGTCCAGATGATCCGCGTCATCTCGTCGCCGTCGAGCTCCACTACGGGGTTCTTCACCTTGATCTTGGCCATGTCGTTTTGGGTCCTCGTGATTCGCGGGCAGGCTCGCTGATGCGGGCGGGCCGTCGATGCTATCGCCCGGGTCGCGGCGGTCGGCCGGCGACGCTCCGATCGACCGAGCGTATATACGATCGCGCACAGACTGCGAAGTCGGTATGCACATGCCCCGGGTGCGTCTGCTTGACTTCCTCTCATGGCCACCGTCTCGCACCCTCCGAGCACGGACGCAGCGCCGTGGCAGACGCACACCGTCTTCAACCAGGCGCCGCCGCTGGAGGGCGTGGACGTGTACTCGAGCAACCTCCCGCTCGTGGAGGCCGTGCACCGCGAGGGAGCCGACTGGATCACCGAGCGGGCGGCCGCGCTCGGGCGCCTCGTCGGCGGTGAGCCGCAGCACTCCTGGGGCCCGCTGGCCAACGAGAACCGCCCGGTGCTGCGCACGCACGACCGCTACGGGCACCGCATCGACGAGGTCGAGTTCCACCCCGCGTGGCACTCGTTGATGAAGCTCGGCGTCGAGCACGAGCTGCACTCGCTGCCCTGGACCAGCGATGAGCCGTTTGCGCACACCGCGCGTGCCGCGATGTACATGACCGCGATGCAGGCCGAGGCCGGCTTCGCGTGCCCGATCACGATGACCTTCGCCGTCGTGCCCGCGCTGCGCCGCCAGCCCGAGCTCGCGGCCGAGTGGGAGCCGCTGATCACCGCCACCACATATGACCCGCGCTCGGTCCCGGCGGCCGAGAAGGGCTCGGCGATCGCGGGCATGGCGATGACCGAGAAGCAGGGCGGCTCGGACGTGCGCGCCAACACCACGATCGCCACACCGTTGAACGGCGGAGGCGCGGGCGCGGAGTATCGGCTCGTGGGCCACAAGTGGTTCTGCTCGGCGCCTATGTCCGACATCTTCCTCGTGCTCGCCCAGACCGAGGAGGGGCTCTCGTGCTTCCTGCTTCCGCGCATCCTCCCCGACGGCAGCCGCAACGCCTTTCACATCCAGCGCCTGAAGGACAAGCTCGGCAACCACTCCAACGCCTCCTCGGAGATCGAGCTGCACAACGCGTGGGCGCGCATGGTCGGCGAGCCCGGCCGAGGCGTGCCGACGATCATCGAGATGGTCGGCCACACGCGCCTTGACTGCGTGATCGGGACCGCGGCCGGGATGCGCGTCGGCGTCGTCGGCGCCACCCACCACGCGGCCCACCGCAGCGCCTTCGGCAAGAAGCTGATCGACCAGCCGCTGATGCGCAACGTGCTCGCCGACCTGTGCCTGGAATCCGAGGCCACGACGGCGCTCGCGATGCGCCTCGCGCGCGCCTACGACGAGGCGCACGCCGACGCCGAGCAAGGCGAGGACTCCAGCGACGCCCAGCTGTTCAAGCGCCTGGCCACCGCGGTCGGCAAGTACTGGACCTGCAAGCGCGCCCCCAACCACGCCTTCGAGTCGCTGGAGTGCCTCGGCGGGGCAGGCTACGTGGAGGAGTCGGGTATGCCGCGGCTGTATCGCGAGGCGCCGCTGGCATCGATCTGGGAGGGCTCGGGCAACGTCATGAGCCTCGACGTGCTGCGCGCGCTGACCCGCTCGCCGCGCGCGCTCGAGGTGTTCGTGGGCGAGATCGAGCAGGCGCAGGGAGCAGACCGGCGCCTGGACGCGAAGACCCAGGCGCTGAAGCAGCAGTTCGCCGACCCGACCACGCTCGAGTCGCGCGCCCGGCGGGTGGTCGAAACGATGGCCCTGTGCCTGCAGGGCTCGCTGCTCGTGCGCCACGCCCCGCCGGCCGTCGCGGATGCCTTCTGCGCCTCGCGCCTGGGCGGCGACGGCGGCCTGGAGTACGGCACGCTGCCCGCAGCCAGCGACTTCGAGGGCATCATCGCCCGCTCGCTCCCCCAGAGCTAGCGCGGGCAGCGCGCCGAGCGCGGCCTACCATTGAGAGATGCCACTCGGCCGCAACATGCAACTCGCGAGGATCTTCGGCATCCGCATCGGCGTCAGCGCCAGCTGGTTCGTCGTCCTCTTCTTCCTCATCTACTGGCTGTCGAACAGCTACTTCCACGAACTGCTCGGCGGCTCACAGACGACCGACTACATCGTCGCGGTCGCCGGCGCGCTCGGCTATTTCGCCTCGCTGGTCCTGCACGAGCTCGGCCACGCGCTCGCCGCGCGCCGCGTCGGGATCCCGATCGTCGGCATCGACCTGTGGTTCCTCGGCGGGCTCTCGCGGATGCGGCGCGAGCCGCAGTCGGCCTCCGAGGAGCTCAAGGTCGCCGCCGCCGGCCCCGCGGTCACGCTGCTCCTGTTCGGCCTGTGCCTGCTGGCAGGCACGCTGCTGGCCACCACCGGCAGCTTCACCGACGTCGCGCTCCCCCGCGCAGGCTTCACGACGACCCCGGTGCTCGCGCTGATCGGCTGGCTCGCGTTCGTCAACGCGATGCTCTTCGT
>OLKX01000363.1_pt1 | contig 10352 bp, 12 predicted proteins | sample 1604201 | NCBI WGS metagenome assembly OLKX01 (sample SAMEA104055716, study PRJEB20765) | soil metagenome | biome: Arctic tundra; feature: Polygonal ground; material: soil | place: USA | collected 2011-09 | depth 0-0.5 m
GCCACTCCTGGACCCTCAACCCGCGCACCTCATGCGCGGGTGCCGACCTTCACACCCACAACGGACGCCAAGACGGCCGCCCATATGGTCTAGCGCGCAGGCGCGTCAGCCCGGTGTCGGCGACGTTCGCGATCGTCCTCAGCTGCTCCTCGAGCACGCGCGCTCCGGCGCCGGTCAGCTTGTAGGGCCGGCGCCTTCCCTCTGTCGGGAGCGCCACGATCAGTCCCTGCTCCTCGAGGCGCGTGAGGGCTCCATAGAGGGTGCCGGGACCGAGGTGTACACCGGACATCTGATCGATGTCGGCCACCATCGCGTAGCCGTGCTTCTCGCCCCCGGCGAGGCTTGACATGACGAGCAGGCCAGGCTCCGACCAGCGGCCGGGGCCCTGCGGCTTGGCTCCCATCTCGACTCCCTTCGTGCGCCTCACGGTGCGGTCCGCAGAGCTCTCGCCTACCAAACCCTTAGTTCGTTAGGCGATGTATCGTATCACGAAGTAGTGAGTCAGTGGTCGTGCGCCTGCAGCGGGAGCTCGTCGACTTCTCTGCGCGTGTCCCTGATCCAGCGCACGACGCAGACGAGCGTCAGCAGAATGCCGGCCACGGTGAACTCGATAAAGGTCGTCACGCCGACGAGCGCGAGCGTGACGCCGAGCGCCGTCAGTGCGGGCAGAACGCTCGGACCGGGCAGGTGGATCTCCTCGCCCGCGGGCGGGACGTCGGGGTCGAGCGGGCTCATGAGACGTAGACGGCGGCGATCACGAATGTGATGCCGAACATGAACATGCAGATCGCAGCCACGATCAGCCCGGTGAAGATGTTCTTGCGTGCGAGGCGTCTGGTCATCATCGTGAGGGCCGCATTCTATAGATGGGTGTCGGCCACCATCGCACAGAACAGCAGCGCGAGGTAGGCGAGCGAGAACAGGTAGAGCTTGAGGGCCGCGGCGCGGTCGGCGCGGCGGTACAGCCGCACGGCGCCGGCGATGAAGCCGAGTCCGAGCACCAGCGAGGAGACGAGGTAGATCGCCCCGAAGCCGCCCGCACAGAAGGGCAGTTGGGTGACCGCGTAGAGCAGGATCGAGTACAGCAGAATCTGTCGGCGCGTCTCATCCTCGCCGCGCACGACGGGGAGCATTGGCACACCGACCTTGCGGTACTCCTCCTTCATCAGCAGCGACAGCGCCCAGAAGTGCGGCGGCGTCCAGAAGAACACGATGAAGAAGAGGATCACGGCCGTTCCGCTGACGGAGCCGGTCACCGCCGCCCAGCCGACGAGCGGCGGCACCGCGCCGGCTGCCCCCCCGATCACGATGTTCTGGGGCGTACGGCGCTTCAGCCAGACGGTGTAGACGAACACGTAGCCGAGGAACCCCGAGAAGGACAACGCGGCCGCGAGCGGATTGACCAGCAGCGAGAGCTCGATCAGCGATAGCAGCGCGAGAATGCAGCCGAACGCCAGCGCCGCGCGCGGGGCCACGCGCCCTGACGGGACCGGCCGGTTGGCCGTGCGGGCCATCTGTGCGTCGATGTCTCGATCGAACCAGTGGTTGACGGCGCCCGCTCCGCCCGCCGATAGATAGCCACCGAGACAGGTCAACGCGACGAGCAGCGGCGAGGGGTCCCCGGCGACGTACATCGTCGCGATCGTTGTCAGCAGCAGCAGCGACTGGACCTTCGGCTTGGTCAGCTCGACGTAGTCGCTGAGCAGCTGCCGGGTGCGCGGCGCGAGCCCGATGACCGGCGTCTCGAGCGCCGGGACTGCACCCGTGGGCGGCGCGGCGCTCATCTACACACCGACCTGCGTGGCCCCGGCCGGGACGGTGGCGGCGCCCGAGGAGGAGGCACCCAAGCTACGGCGCTCGACCTCGCGGCGGATGTCGCGCATCGGTTCGCCCGAGCGCACGAGCGGGACGACGTCGAAGTTGTTGACCGGGGGAGGCGAGGGGGTGAACCACTCGAGCGTGTTTGCCCTCCAGGGGTCGGGCCCGGCGGCGACGCCCGTCTTCAGGCTGCGGGCCACGTTGATGATCGTGACGAGCACGCCGAGGCCGATGATGAACGAGCCACCCGTCGAGATCGCGTTGTAGAGGGCCGCGTGCCCGACGCTGTCGTACTCGTATACGCGCCGCGGCATGCCGTCGAGGCCGAGCACGTGCTGGAGCATGAACGTGACCAGCACGCCGACGAACATCAGGCCGAAGCTGACACGGCCAAGGCCCTCGCTGAGCATCCGTCCGGTGATCTTCGGGAACCAGTAGTAGATCGCCGCGAAGATCGTGAACAGCGAGCCGCCCAGCAGCACGAAGTGAAGGTGAGCGACGACGAAGTACGTTTCGTTGACCTGCCAGTCGATCGGGAAGGTCGCCAGGAAGATCCCCGAGATACCGCCGATCAGGAACAGCGCGATGCCGCCGGCGCAGTACAGCAGCGGCGTCTTGAATTCGACCGTCCCACGCCACAACGTCGCGATCCAGTTGAGGATCTTCACGCCCGTCGGGACCGCGATCAGGTAGGAGCTGAGCATCACGAACACGAGGATCGCCTCGGGGATCGGCGCGGTGAACATGTGGTGCGCCCACGTGAGGAAGCCGAGGAACGCGATCGCGACGGTCGAGGCCGCGATCGCCTTGTAGCCGAAGATCGGCTTGCGCGCAAACACGGGCAGGATCTCGGAGATGATGCCGAAGCCGGGCAGCACCATGATGTAGACCTCGGGGTGGCCGAAGAACCAGAACAGATGCTGCCAGAGCACGGCCGAGCCGCCGTTGGCGGGATCGAAGAAGTGCGTGCCGAAGTGCCGGTCGGTGAGCAGCATCGTCACCGCCGCCGCGATCACCGGCATCGCGAAGATGATCAGCACGGAGTAGGTCAGGATCGCCCACACGAACAGCGGTAGGCGCCCCCAGCTCATACCGCGGGCGCGCATGTTGGCGATCGTGGCATAGAAGTTGATCGCGCCGAGGATCGAGCTGATGCCTGTGAGGTGTATGAGATAGATCCACGCGTCCTGGCCACCGCTGGGCGAGAACGTCGAGTTGGCCAGCGGGAGCACGCTGTTCCAGCCAGTTTCCGGCGGGTTCCAGAAGATCGACGCGTAGAACACGATGCCGCCGGCGAGGAACAGCCAGAAGGACAGCGCGTTCAGCCGCGGGAAGGCCATGTCGCGCGCACCGATCATCAGCGGGACGAAGTAGTTGGCAAGGCCGGCCATCATCGGCACGACGAACAGGAAGATCATCGTGGTGCCGTGCATCGTGAACAGCTGGTTGTAGGTCTGCGGCGTGACGAGCGTGTTGTTCGGCGCGCCCAACTGCAGGCGGATCATCAACGCCTCGGCGCCGCCGAGACAGAAGAACATGAACGTCGTGACCATGTACATGATCCCGATCCTCTTGTGATCGGTCGTCGTCAGCCAGCTCGTCCAGCCGCGCTGCTCGCGCTCGGCGCGCTCGGCGCTCACCTGGGGTATCGGGGCTACGTAGGTGGCCATGTCGTGCGCTTGAGCTCCTCGAAGTCCTTTAGGGGTTTTCTACCTGGCCGGCACCGACCTGGGCGCCGAGCTTGGCACGAGCGACCTTGGCTTCGGCGTTGGCGGCCGCGATCTGCGCCTTCTGGTTTTCAAGCCACGTATCGAATTCGGTCGGGGAAACGGCCTTGACCGTTGCGATCATGCGCGCGTGCCCGCGTCCGCACAGGAAGGCGCACTGGCCGCGGTAGAGCCCCGGCTTGCTGATCTTGAACCAGGTGTAGTTGTGGTAGCCGGGCACCGCCTGGAACTTGCCGCCGAGTTCGGGGATCCACCACGAGTGCACGACGTCGGCCGAGGCGATGTCGAGCGTCACAGTCGTGTTGGTCGGCACGACGAGCTGCTCGTAGGAGTAGGGGGCGCCGAGGCCGTCCGGTTCGCTGGCACCGGGGTAGATGAACTGCCAGATGTACTGGCGGCCGATCACCTGGATGTTGAGGGATTTGCCGCTCGGGGGAAGCTTGCGCTCGGTGCTCGCATACAGCAGCCCGGTGTCGCTGCTGGCGAGCGCGTCGCCGTTCGGTCCGGAGTTGGGCGGGTTCTGGATCGCGCCGAGCTTGGCGAACGTGAGCACGGCGAGGGCGATCAGGATGACGGCCGCGCCGACCGTCCAGCCGGCCTCCAGCCGTGTGTTGCCGCGGATCTGCGCAGCCACCGCGCCCTTGCGCTTGCGGAACTTGACGAGCGCGTAGACGAGTGCGCCCTCGACCGCGAAGAAGACGATGATCGCGATCACGAGCTCGACCTTGTAGAGGCCGTTGATCTGGTTCGCGTTCGGCGATCCGCCTGACAGCGGGGTGAAGAAGGCGAGCGGTGAGTGGAGCAGATGGCCCAAGGCGGCGGGGATTCTATTCAGCCGGGGACGGTACGCGCTTGATGACCTTTGCCACGAGCCCGTCAGCTCCCGGAGAAGCGCGCCTCGCGGCGCTCGACGAAGGCCATGGCGCCCTCCGCGAAATCGTCGCTTGCGGTCATCTCGCGCTGGATCTGCGCCTCGAGCTCGAGCTGCTCGTCCATGCGGGCGTACAGCCAGTTGTTCAGCTGGCGCTTGCTGCCGGCGTAGGAGCGTGTCGGGCCGGCGGCTAGGCGCGAGGCGAGCGCAGAGGTCTCGGCGGCGAGGCTCGCGTCGGCGAACACGCGATTGATCAGGCCCCATTCGAGCGCCCGCGGGGCGGTGAGCCGCTCGCCCAGCATCGACAGCTCGCTCGCGCGCGCCATCCCGATCCTGCTCGGCACGAACAGCGACGAGCCGCCGTCGGGCACGAGCCCGATGTTGACGAAGGCGAGCAGAAAGTAAGCGCTCTCGCTTGCGAGAATCAGGTCACAGCACAGGGCGAGCGAGCAGCCGATGCCGACGGCGGGGCCGTTGACCGAGGCAAGCACCGGCTTGGGTACCTCGCGGACCGCCTTCATGATCGGGTGATAGCGCTCGGTGAGGGTCCGGTACACGTCGGGACGCCCGTCGGCGGTGGTGAAGCCGCCGCCGAAGTCCTTCAGATCGGCGCCCGAGGAGAAGGCGCGTCCGGCGCCGGTGATGACGATCGCGCGAACCTCCTCGTCGGCGCTCGCCCGCCTCAGCGCGGCGAGCAGGTCGTCCCCGAGCTGGGCGTTCCAGGCGTTCAGGGCGTCGGGTCGATTGAGCGCGATCGTGACGGCCCCGTCGATCAGGGTCGCCTCGACGGTCTCGAGCTGGATGTAGGGCGCGCTCATCGGTCTCCTCTCGTGGCGGGTCTGAGTCGAGTCGCTCGCCGCAGCTGCGCTCGGCTCGCGTTGATCCTAAGGTGTGAGGTATGGCACGTCCGGTGATCGGCATATGCACCGCGCTCGAGCGCGCCAGCTGGAGCGTATGGGACCAGCCCGCGGCGCTGCTCTCGCTCAGCTACGTGACCGCCGTCCAGCGGGCCGGCGGGCTGGCTGTGATGCTCCCGCCCGACGAGCGGCTGATCGAGCATCCGTCCGAGGTACTCGACCTGATCGACGGGCTAGTGCTTGCCGGCGGCGCCGACATCGACCCCGCCGCCTACGGCGAGCAGGCCCATCGCGAGACGCTCGGCACGGTGCCCGAGCGCGACGCCTTCGAGATCGCGCTCGCGCGCGCCGCGATCGAGCGCGATCTGCCGCTGCTCGGCATCTGCCGCGGCATGCAGCTGCTGAACGTCGTGCGCGGCGGGACGCTACTGCAGCATCTGCCCGATCTCTTTGGTCACGAGGAGCACCGCCGCGTCCTCGGTTCGTTCGAAGGCGCCGAGCATGACGTCGTTCTGACCGAGGGTACGCTCGCGGCGGCGGCGGCCGGGGAGCTCGTGCACACGACGAGGTCCCATCACCATCAGGGCGTCGACCGGATCGGCGAGGGGCTGATCGTCAGCGGCGTGTCGACGATGGACGATCTGCCGGAGGCGATCGAGCTGTCGGGCCGCAGCTTCGTGCTGGGCGTCCAGTGGCACCCGGAGGCCGACGAGGGCAGCTCGGTCATCGGTGCGCTCGTCGAGGCCGCCGCGCGGGGGACAGGCCGCTCGCCCGCTAGCGGCCTGTCGCTGGCCGGTAGTCCCGGCCCGTAGGTAGAGCCCTCGGCCCCAGAGAAGCCGGCCGGGCGCTCGATGGGCCGAGCGCCGATGAGCCGTCATGAGCAAGGCGGCCCGCGGGACAGCCGTCGACTGCAGGGACGAGGCGCAGGGCCGCCGTTCAGGTGGTCCATATACTCAACCGCCAGTGCGGCTCTCGAGGGCGATCAGAGCTACCGCCTGGGGGATCGTCGCAGCGGGCGTGGCCGCGCCTGTGCTGCGAAAGCGCGTCGACGCGCCGCCGCTGCTGTTGCAGACGATCGCCTATGCCGCGCCCGTAGGCCTGGCGGTCGCAGTGCCACGGTCGCGCCATCGCGACGTCGCGATCTGCGCGCTGCAGATGTGGGCCTACCTCGCGGCGTACAAGTCCCCGAACGACGATCCCGACGCGCAGGAGGCGCGGGTGCACATCCGCTATCCGATCGTCGCCGACCGCGTGATGGGACTCGGCGAGCTCCCCAGCGTGCGCCTGCAGCGCGCGTTTGCGCGGGTGGACGGCGCGGGGCCGCAGTGGCGCGTGCTCGATCGCGTGCTCGTGTGGGCGCACTGGAGCTGGTTCCTGGTTCCGCACGGGACGGTCGCATACATCCTCGTTCGTCACCCGTCGCGGTTTCCACGAGCGGCCACGATGACGTATGCCGTGTTCAACCTCGGCGCGAGCGTCTACTGGCTCGCGCCGACCGCGCCGCCCTGGTACGCGGCCGCGATCGGCACCGACGGCGATGGTGAGCCGCCCGCGGTGAGGCGCATGATGGTCGAGTATGGCGAGATGTTCTGGAGAGACGGCTGGGGCTCTCTCTACAGTGTGTTCGGAGGTAATCCATTCGCCGCGATGCCCTCTCTGCACTTCGCAACATCCGTGATGGCCGCCCTCCTGCTCGCCGAGGTCGGACCGGTCGAGGGCGCGATCGGCTTCACCTACGCGGCGACGCTCGGGTTCGCGTTGGTCTATCTCGGCGAGCATTACCTCGTCGATCTCCTGGCCGGTGCGGCGCTGACAGCCGGGGTCAGGCGCTGGGGGCCGCGCGCCGGACCCTCGCTCGCGCGCGCCGGGCAGGCCGTGGCGGCGCTCGGGGAGCTGGCTCGCTAGGTGCTCTAGAACAAGGGGGGTGAACGCGAAGAAGATGGGTTGGAGCGAGGCAGCCGGGGGGAAGGTGCAGGAGCAGGACACGCCCACGCCGCGTGCGACGATGACGACGGGCGAAGAGGAGATGCCGCGCGTACTTCTGACGCGCCGGCAGATCGTCGTCTTCGGGATCTTCATCCTCTCGGTGATCGCCTTCCTGTACTTCGTCCTGCCGAAGCTCGCGGGCGTCGGCAAGACGGTCCACAGGATCGAGGGGGGCGACACGTGGTGGATCGCCGCCGGAATCGTCCTCGAGCTGCTCTCCTTCGCCGGCTACGTCGTGCTGTTCCGCGCCGTCTTCGTGCGCGACGAGGGCAAGGTCAACTGGCGCGAGAGCTACGAGATCACGATGGCCGGCCTGGCCGCCACGAGGCTGTTCGCGGCGGCCGGCGCGGGCGGCGTCGCGCTGACGGCCTGGGCGCTGCGGCGCTCGGGCATGGCCCCTCGGCTGGTCGCCTGTCGCATGGTCGCGTTCATCGTGCTGCTCTACGTGATCTATGCCGGCTCGCTGCTGATCGACGGCATCGGCCTCGGCACCGGCCTGTTCCCGGGCGGAGGTTCGTTTGCGATCACGATCGTCCCGGCGATCGTCGCCGCGCTGCTGTTCGCGGTCGCCGGAGCGATGTCGCTGCTGCCCGGCGACCTCGAGCGGCGGCTGCACCGATGGGCGTCCGGTTCGGGTCGCCTGGCCCATTTCGTCGCCCGCGCCGTGACCGCGCCTGCGCTCGCGGCCAGCGGCGTGCGCACCGCCATCGACCTGATCCGCGCGCGCGACGTCGGGCTGCTCGGCGCGCTCGCCTGGTGGGGCTTTGACATCTCGGTGCTGTGGGCGATGTTCCACGCGTTCGGCGCCTCGCCGCCGTTCACCGTCATCTGGATGGCCTACTTCGTCGGCATGCTCGGCAACCTGCTGCCGTTGCCCGGCGGGCTCGGCGGTGTCGAGGGAGGCATGATCGGCGCCTTCGCGGCGTTCAACGTCGACTTCAACCTCTCGGTGCTCGCTGTGCTGTCCTACCGAGGGATCTCCTTCTGGCTGCCGACGCTGCCTGGCGCGGTCGCCTACTTCCAGCTACGGCGCACGGTCGCGCGCTGGCGCGACGAGCAGGACGAGCTGCCGACGGGGGTCCAGCGAGGCGCCACCAGCGCGCCGGCAGGTGCGCTGCAGGGCAGCTGAGTCATCCCGGAAAGCCAGCCCCAGTGCTAAACTTCATAAAGTAAAGTATCGAATTGGAGATGACATGAGCGACGTCGAGAATGTGATCATCATCGGGAGCGGACCGGCCGGCTACACAGCCGGGCTGTACACGGCGCGTGCGAACCTCAGTCCGCTGGTGATCGAGGGCTTCGCGTGGGGTGGCCTGCTGCAGCAGACGACGGACGTCGAGAACTACCCTGGCTTTCCCAACGGCGTCATGGGCCCCGAGATGATGCAGATGTTCCGCGACCAGGCCGAGCGCTTCGGCGCGCGCCTGGTGACCGATCAGGCCGATCGAGTCGAGCTCTCCGACGAGCCCGGTGGCATCCACAGGGTGTGGGTCGGAGACACCGAGCATCGTGCAAGGACGGTCGTGTTGGCGATGGGCGCCGAGCACAAGAAGCTCGGAGTCTCCGGCGAGGAGGAGCTCTCCGGTCGCGGCGTGAGCTACTGCGCGACCTGTGACGCGGCGTTCTTCAAGGGCGCGCCGACGATCATCGTCGGCGGCGGCGACTCGGCGATGGAGGAGGCGATCTTCCTATCGAAGTTCGCCTCGAAGGTCAGCGTCGTGCATCGTCGCGACGAGTTCCGCGCGTCGAAGATCATGCTCGAGCGGGCACGCGCGCAGGAGAACATCGAGTTCGTGACCCCTTACGCGGTCGAGGAGTTCGTCGCCGGCGAGAACGGTGCGCTCGGTCACGCGGCGCTCGTCAACACCGAGACCGCCGCCAAGCTCGAGGTGCCCGCGTCGGGCACGTTCATCGCGGTGGGTCACGAGCCCCAGTCCGCGCTCGTGACCGGTCAGATCGACGTCGACGAGAACGGCTACGTGGTCACCGAGGGGCGCTCGACGCGCACGAACCGCCCCGGCGTGTTCGCCGCCGGCGACCTCGTCGACCACACCTACCGACAGGCGATCACCGCCGCAGCGTCCGGCTGCGAGGCCGCGCTCGACGCCGAGTGGTACCTGCGCGACACGCCCGGCGTGCCGACGCCGGAGGGCATGTCGATCGGCGACCCGGCTGAAGCGCAGTGGGCGCCGCTGGCTGCCGAGGCGGCCGAGTAGCGCCGCAGGCCACGGTCCCCGGGCCACGATCCCGGGACCGACGGGGCTCTAGCCGAGCGCAGCGATCGGCGTCGTGAGCGCGCCCTCGAGCTCGAGCAGCCAGCGCTTGCGATCCAGGCCGCCGGCGTAGCCGCCGAGCGCGCCGCCGGTGCGCCGCACGCGGTGGCACGGGATCACGATCGGGATCGGGTTCGAGCCGAGCGCGTTGCCGGCGGCGCGCGACCCGCGCGGGCTGCCGGCCTCGGCCGCGATCTCGGCGTAGCTGAGCGAGTCACCGTACGGGATCTCGGTGGTGGCCCGCAGTACCTTGCGAGCGAACGGCCCGATCAGCGCCCAGTCGAGCGCGATCTCGAAGCTCGTGCGCCGCCCGGAGAAGTAATCGTCGAGCTCGCGCCGGACCGGGTCGAGCAGGCTTGGTGCCTCCACGATTCGCGGCGAGAGCCTGCGCGAGAGCGCCTCGAGCATCGCGTCGGTGTCCTCCTCGGGGAAGGTTAGCCGCACGAGCCCGAGCTTGGTGACGGCCGCGTGCAGCGTGCCGAAGGGCGAGTCGACGCCGGCGTAGCCGATGTCTGCGAGGCCCTCGGCGGCGATTCTCCCGCTCAGGCGCCGGGCCGCCTCTGCCGCCTCGAGAGCCCGGTCGTCGCCGTTTGCGCGCGGGCCGTGCGTCAGTGCTGTCTCGATCGAGTCCTTCATGCGGGAACCACCTTTCTCAGCTTTGTCAGGCCCTCGTGAAGCGAGCGCCGGGCAGCGTCCTCCGAGCACCCGATCGCGGAGGCGATGTCGCGATGGGGAAGGTCGGCGACGTAACGCAGCACGACCGCCGAGCGCTGTCGCGCGGGGAGCTCCGCGACGGCCTCCCACAGGCTCGCGTCGCGCT
>OLKX01000163.1_pt1 | contig 10294 bp, 2 predicted proteins | sample 1604201 | NCBI WGS metagenome assembly OLKX01 (sample SAMEA104055716, study PRJEB20765) | soil metagenome | biome: Arctic tundra; feature: Polygonal ground; material: soil | place: USA | collected 2011-09 | depth 0-0.5 m
CGATCGCGGCGGCGTCCTCGCGGAAGTACAGCGCGACGCGGCCGGAGCGCCCGAGCGCACCGGCGCCGACCCAGACGATCTCCCCGCTCGCACAGAGGGTGTCCATCCAGGATTGGGAGTACGCGCCCACGCGCCGGGGCAGGACGTCGCGCTCCCATATCTCGACCGGGAGCGCGAGGCCCTGAAGCGGCACGAGCACCTCTCTGAGGCGGTCGATGCCCGCTCCTACGCTGGGATGGCGGTCGACGCCCTGCCAGGCCGGGAGGAACGCCGCCAGGCGCCTCTGGTCGGCCGGCTCGATCTCCTTGCGCAGCGCGGCCAGCGAGGCGCGGCGCAGGCGGCGCAGGACCTCGACGTCGCACCACTCGCGCTCGCTGCCACCGGGCCTGAGCTCGCCGCGCACGACGTCGCCGGCACGCTCGAGCTCGCGCAGCACGGCGGAGGCGTCGAGGCCGTAGCGGGCGCGCACGTCGTCGGTCGTGAAGGGGCCGTGGGTGCGGGCGTAGCGGGCGACGAGCTCCGACAGGGCGTTGGGAACGTCGGCGAGGAACGCCTCGGGCAGCCCGCCGGGGGGCACGGCGCCGAGCGCGTCGCGGTAGAGGCCGGCCTCGTCAGCTGCGATGTGGCGCTCCTCGCCGCCGACGCGCAGGCGCACGGCGCGGCGTTCGCGCACGAGCTCGGCGAGCATCGAGTCGGGGTCGATGCCGGCGAAGACGCGCTCGGCGATCTCGGCGGCGGTGAGGTCGCCGACGTGGCGCAGCACATCGTGCAGGCCGTCGCGCCCGGTCGCGCGGGTGATCTCCGAGCGATGCTGGAGATCATCTTCGACGCGCTGAAGGGCCGCGGGGTCGAGCAGCTCGCGCAGCTCCTCCTGGCCGAGCAGCTCGCGCAGCAGGTCACGGTCGAGCGATAGCGCGGCGGCGCGGCGCTCGGCGTTGGGCGTGTCGCCCTCGTACATGTAGGTGGCGACGTAGTCGAACAGCAGCGAGGAGGCGTAGGGCGAGGCGGTCTGGGTCTCGACCTCGACCAGCGAGATCTCCCGCGTGTGCATCCCACGGAGCAGCGTTTCGAGGCCTGGCACGTCGAGCACGTCGCGCAGGCACTCGCGGTAGGTCTCGAGGATGATCGGGAAGTCGGCGTAGCGGCGGGCGACCTCGAGCAGGTTCTGGGCCTTCAGCCGCTGCTGCCACAGCGGCGTGCGTTTGCCGGGGTAGGCGCGCGGGATGAGCAGCGCGCGGGAGGCGTTCTCGCGGAAGCGGGCACCGAACAGCGCGGAGCCGCCGAGCTCCTCGGTGACGGCCCGCTCGACGTCGTCGGGCTCGAGCATGATCAACTCGGCGGCCGAGGGGAGGGACTCGGCTTCGTCGGCGTCGAGGTCCGGGAGGTGCAGGACGATGCCGTCGTCGGAGGAGATCGCGTCGGCCTCCAGGCCGAAGCGCTCGTGGATGCGCGCCGACAGCGCGAGCCCCCAGGCGGCGTGCACGCGGCCGCCGTAGGGGGACAGGACGCAGATGCGCCAGTCGCCGATCTCGTCGCGAAAGCGCTCGACGACGATGGTCTTCTCGGTGGGCAGCACGCGCGTGGCCGCCTGCTGCTCCTGCAGGTAGTCGATCAGGTTGCGCGCGGCGCGCGGGTCGAGGTCGTAGTCGCGCTCCAGCGTCTCGGGCTGTTGGTCGACGGCCCAGCGTGAGAACGCGCCGATCGCTTCGCCGAGCTCCTTGGGCCGGCCGATCGAGTCGCCCTTCCAGAAGGGCACGGCGCCGGGGGCGCCGGGGGCGGGCGTGACGATGACGCGGTCGCGGGTGATTTCCTCGATCCGCCAGCTGGAGGCGCCGAGCAGGAACGCCTGGCCGGGCCGAGCCTCGTAGACCATCTCCTCGTCGAGCTCGCCGACGCGGCGGCCGTCGGGCAGCGTGACGGCGTAGAGACCGCGGTCGGGGATCGTGCCGGCGTTGGCGATCGCGAGCTGGCGCGAGCCGCGACGCGCGCGGATCGTGCCGGCGACGCGGTCCCAGACGATGCGCGCGCGCAGCTCGCCGAACTCCTTGGAGGGATAGCGCCCGTCGAGCATGTCGAGCACGTTCTCGAGCAGCTCGCGCGAGAGCTCGGAGTAGGTGTGGGTGCGCCGGACGAGCGCGTGGAGCTCATCGACCGACACCCCCTCGCCGGTGCCCTCTTGGCCTTTGCCGGCGGGCTCGGCGGCGACGGCGATCGCGACGATCTGCTGGGCGAGCACGTCGAGCGGGTTGCGCGGCACGACGGTGGGCTCGATCTTGCCTTCGTGCATGCGCCGGGCGACAACGGCGCACTCGAGCAGATCGCCGCGGAACTTGGGAAAGATGCGCCCGCGGCTGACCTCACCGACGCCATGCCCGGCGCGCCCGATCCGCTGCAGCCCCCGGGCTACCGACTTCGGCGACTCGATCTGGAGCACGAGGTCGACGGCCCCCATGTCGATGCCGAGCTCGAGCGAGCTGGTGGCGACGAGGCAGGGCAGCTGGCCGGCCTTGAGCAGCTCCTCGACCTTCATGCGCTCCTCGCGCGCCAAGGACCCGTGGTGGGCGCGGGCGATTTCGGTTGGCGCCCTGGTTGCGCTCTGGTCCGGTGTCGAGGATGCGGCCTTCGCCCAGGAGACATCCTCGGGCTGGGGCGCGGGGTCCTCGTGGGCGGCGAGCTCGTTCAGGCGCAGCGCGACGCGCTCGGCGGCGCGGCGGCTGTTGACGAAGATGATCGTGGAGGTGTGCTCGCGCACGAGCCGCAGCAGCTCGGGGTAGATCGCGGGCCAGATGGAGTTGCGCGTGGACTCGCCGCCCTGGAGTGGTTCGAGTGGGTCGACGGGCACGACCGGCCCGGGTTCGGCCATCGACTCGACGGGGACCTCGATACGCAGGTCGAGCGGCTTGCTGGCGCCGGCGTCGATGATCGTGACCTCGCGGGTGGGGCCGACCAGGAAGCGGCCGATCTCCTCGAGCGGGTTCTGCGTCGCGGAGAGACCGATGCGTTGGATCTCGCGCGGCGCATCGCCGGCAGCGGCGCGCGTCTTCTGGACCTGATCGTCGAGTCGCTCGAGCGTGAGCGCGAGGTGGGCGCCGCGCTTGGAGTGCGCGACGGCATGGATCTCGTCGACGATCACGGCCTCGACGTCGCCGAGGGTTTCACGCGCGCGCGAGGTGAGCATCAGGTACAGCGACTCGGGCGTGGTGACGAGGATGTGCGGCGGGTCGCGGAGCATCGCGGCGCGCTCCTTCTGGGGCGTGTCGCCGGTGCGGATGCCGACTCGGATGTGGTCCGCTCCAATGCCGCGGATGGGGGCGCGGAGGTTTCGCTCGATGTCGTAGGCGAGCGCCTTGAGGGGGCTGATGTAGACGATGCGCGTGCCGAGCTCGGGGCGCTCGTCGGTGGAGAGGCGATCCAGGGCCCAGAGGAAGGCGGCCAGCGTCTTGCCGGAGCCGGTCGGGGCGGAAAGGAGGACGTTGTGCCCGCCGGCGATCGGCGGCCACGCGAGTTCCTGGGCCCTCGTGGCCGAGGTGAAGCTGCGTGTGATCCACTCTCTCGCGGCGCCGCTGAAGACTTCCACTCGCACACGCCAAGCCTAGCCGCGACCACGCCACTCGCCGCGGCGTTGATCGGTCCGCAGCGGGGCCGTCAGTGCGCGTTGACCGACCCCACGCTCGCGACGTCGATCTCGCTGTCGAGCACGGCCGAGTTCGCGCCGGCTGCGGCTGGCAATCCGAACGATGAATCGATCACGGGGTCCACGAGCGACGAGAGCACGCCCGCGCATCCGGATGCGCCGGGCGCCGCCCACCGGCGGTCGAGAAGGCGCGCTTCGTCGATCGTGACGATCTCGTGTCCCGGCTGCGAGTGCAGCGTGCCCGACGTGCCGCCCGCCGCCCCCGGCGGTGTGCCCCGACCGTCTGTGCCACTCGTGAGATTCCAGACGAACGGTGATTCGCTCGATCCGATGTAGCAGCCGCTGCCGAGGATCGGGTTTTCGAGGTGAAGCTTCACGGGGAGTCGCAGGGCTACCCCTTCTTCACCGAGGAGATTGTATTCGCTGGCCTCGATCTCGCTCGCGGGGCGCGCGAGTTCCAGCGTGGCGTTGACGCTCGTGGGGCCGCGGCGGGCAACGTAGCGGATGATCGTCTCGAGCCACGGCGGTGTGCTGCTCTCGGGAAAGAGACCGAGAAGCCCGCCGGCCACCGGCTGCGGGGCGGTGGTCAGGGTGTCGCCAGCCTTTGCGCCGTAGAACCTGGAGATGAACAGGTGTGCTTCGTCGGTCGCCGAGACACCGCCCTGGAGGATGACGGGATGCACCAATCGTGTCCGTCGGCTACCAAGTACCACTTCCCCGCCCGAAGCGACGACGCGGACGCACTTGAGGACGCCGGGGGTCCTCGACGGGCATTCGTCGAACAGCCAGAAGTCCCCGCCGTGGGCGGAGGTGTTCGCGACGAGGGCGAGAAGAGCGACCGCGGCGACCGCGGCGACCGCGGACGCTGTCTTCCACGGCTTCAGCGCGCTCTCCTCGACCTGGGACAACCCGCCACCGAGATCCGTACCGTGCGTTTCAACTCGACTCCCGACTGGCCCGTGAGGCTCACCGGCATGAGAAGCGGCGAGTGGACGCGGAACTCGGTGCGTCGCACCACGCCTCCGCGCTGATCACCGTGGCGCGGGACGCGCACAATTCTCGTCTTGAGCTTCGTCGCGCACAGATTTCCGATCGCCCCGAGAATCGAGTGCGGCCCCTGCGACAGGCTCGCTTCGAGCCGGCTCAGCGGCACGTCGGGCAGCGAGTCGAACTGTGAGTACGTAACCCCCTTCCTGATCACGGTCTTGCCGACGAGCGTGATCTCCACGCCTTGTCTCTGCAGCAGGAACACGAGGTCGGGGAACTGCGCGCCGCCATGGGAGACGAGGTAGGCGGGTCCGCTGAGCGTGCTGCTCAGCAACGTGGTGCGGACTGTCGCCGTCCCGACCACAGACGCCGCCGGACAGCTCGCCGGGTCGGCCGCGAAGGCCCGATCGGTACATGCCTTCTGGAGCGTGGTCAACCGCGACGGAAGCTTCATTGGCATCTGGAGATGCAGTCTGCGCAGGTTGGCTTCGCCGGGCCGCTGGCTGAGCGCGATGCGAAGGCTGGCCCCATTGACTTTGCTCGTTCTGCCCGACGTCGACACCGAGACGCTCGGGTGGAATGCAAGGCGATCGCACCGCGCCACAGCAAACGGGCTCACGAGCGGGTGGACGGCGCCTTCGGCCGAGGTCGCATCCCCCGTCACGGTCAGCGCGTCGCAGCTCGTCGGGTTGTTCATGAAGCCCGGCCGATCGACCACGATGCTCAGTGCTTTGAGGCGTAGCGGCACGCCGAGTCGGATCTGCGGGAGCGGCTGACTTTCGATCGTCACGTGGGCGTCGGCGGGGTCGATCCTCACGGCCGCCCGCACCACGACCGCGCCGAGGTTCAGCGGCCCGGCGACGGCGTCGAAGACAACCGAGAGGCCGAACGGCGCGCCGGCGTACGGGCCCGTGAAGTAGACCGTGCCGTGAACGTAGTACGGGTGACTGCCCGAGCCCACCCCGACGCTCGCGCTACCGACCGCGCTCTGCGCCGGACACGTCCCCGCGTTTGCATCGGCTTCGCCACACTGCGGCACGCCCGCCGTCCGCGCGCTCACGCCGGGCGGCAGCGACACCGTGAAGCGTTCGATGTTCTGTTCGCCGTCGGTTCGGCCGAGGCTCAACACCAGCGGCGCCGACGCGCCCGCCTGCGTGGACAGCGAGCCTGCCGAGAAGCTCGGCGCGAAGGCGCCAGAGCACCCCCCGATCGAGAACGTCGTGCTCGGGTGCGCAGCAGGTGTCGGTGATTCGCCGCCCACAATCGGCACCGAGGCGCTCCACGGCACCACCGTCGCGCCAGCTTCCATGGCCCCGCAGCGCTGGGGGTTCGCCAGGACCGCCCGCGGGCCGCCCAGCGTCTGAATCTGGACGTCTGAGAGCGTGAACTGCGGGGCGTCTTGGAACGTCGCGACGACCTGCCCTGTGGCGGGGTCGACGCGAAGCTGCGCCGCGAGCTTCAGCACGATGCCGAGGTTGGCGTTCGCGAGTTCGACGTAGCCGCTGAAGAGATTCCCATCGGCGGCATCGGCCGCCGTACAGGACGACTGACCTGCGCCCCCGCACTTCGGCGTAGCGAGATAGAGATGGCCTTCGAGTGGTTCGCCGATCACCGGCGAGCTCGCCTTCGCGGTGGCGAGCTCCGACGACGCCGGACACTTCCCCGGCGCGAGACGCCCGAGGCCGTCGGGGCCGCGCACTTCCGATTCCGGTCCGTCGATGTTGATCGCTTCCGGACCGGTCGGCGCACACGCGCCCAGTCCGTCGGCGGCGGCCGGCGAGATCGTCACACCCGGTGGGAGGCTCACTTCGATGTCCTTCAGCGGAGGGCTTGCGACCTCGCCGCCGAAGTTTGGCGTCTGCGGGACCTTCAACTCGAGCTGGTAGCTCGACGGCTGGTCTGCCTGGGAGCTTTCGGGCACGACGCCGAGCGTCGCGCCGAACGCGATCGCGTTGCAGCCGGTGATCGTGGGAAACGCCGGTGCCTGCGCGCCGAGCGAACTCGCCGTCCCGGATTCGTAGGTGTTGACTTCCAGCTGCGCCGAGAGCTGTTCCGGCGTCGCGGCGCAGTTTCCGGGGTTGGTCAGCGCCGCACCCACGTCTCGCGATTTCGCGCCTTCGACTCCGTAGGTTTCTTTGAGGTCACCGAAGAACGACGCGATCAGGAAGAAGAGTTTGCCGAAGCGAAGCACTCCGGGAATGGCGACGCGGAGCACGTAGGCGCCGTGGCGGCGTACGATCGCCGTGTACATGAACAGCACCTGGGAGGTGTCCGGGAAGGCGAACTCCTCAGGCGTGCCCCGCTCCGGCTGGACGTTGTAGATGCCGTGGCCCCCCGACGGGTCGTTTTCGTATTCTTCGACGCCGATTCCACCGAGGTTGTTGACGAGGATGTTGCCCACGCGTGTGCCCGGTGGACACGCGCTCACGCCACCGCCGCCTTCGACCAGCGACGCCGGGCAGCGCTGCGCGACCGTGGCGTTACCAAGCATCCCGAGCGGCAGATAGAAGACCAGATCCTTCACGCTTTCGGAGGGAGAGAGATCGCCGGCTTCGGGACGTTCGGTCGTGAAGCTCGCTGCCGTCGTGAACAGCGTCGGGTGCCCGTCGGCCTGCGTGTAGGGCTCTCCATCGGGCCCGGTCGCTTGGGCGCTGAAATGCTCGATCGCCAGCGGGCGATGTCCGCTGCCGATCGGCGTGCTCACGTGAGCTTCGATCGGCGGCTGGGGCGTGCCCCCACTGATGCTCACGCCGCTCTCGATCGGGCTCGCGGCTTCCGGTTCGACGATCACGGCGACGCGCATCCGCACGAAGCCGCCCGAGAGCACCGTTTGGGAGAACGTGCAACGTGCTTCGCTCGGTGAGGGCTCTTTGCACAGCACGGGCGGCGTCAGCGGTTCGCCGTCGACGCCTTCGGGAATCAGCGACACGTGTTCTGGAAGCTCGAGGGCGATTGTCGCGGGCCCTTTACTCGGCGCGCCGCCGACGTTCTCGACGACGATGTAGAACGTGTCACACCGCTGTCCCGCCAGGCCCGGCGAGCGACATTCTTCAGCGTGGCGCCCGCTGTCGGGAAAGAACTGCGAGGGGGCCGCCACAGTGGTCAGGCTCCACGCCGGCGACGGAACGGCAGCCGTCGCGTCGGCGACGAGAAGGCTCATCGCCAAAGACCCAGCGGCAAGCACGCCGATCGCGAGCGACCTCGAGCCTCCCAGCATCCGATCAGCTCCTCAGCCGGATCGTGCTCGTCGTCCTGGCTTTCGAGCCGCTCACCGATTGGAACGCGACCGAGATGGTGAGACGCCGGCCTCGGGGGACGGGCGTCGCCCTCGCCGCACCCTTCGAAAGCATGACAGCCACGGTGATGCGAGTGCCCGCCTTCACGCGGCATCTCGTAGTCCGCAGGCCACGACCAGAGAGGACCACGCGCCCCGCCGCGCTCGCGCGCAACACGATCTGGAGTGTCCGCCCGTGCAGGGCATGCGACAGAATTCGCACGCTGGCACGCGGCATCGCAGGCGGGCGGACGTTCCCGCCCGCAAGCTGAACGGCCGTCGCTACGATCGGCGCTCCGGGTGCGGGCGTGAGCGGTCCGCGGCACGCATCCCCTGCGCAGGCGGCCGGCACCTTCGCGGACGGGAATCCTCCACCGATACGTGCGTCGTAGATGTCTCGCTGCAGTCCGTCGGTATCGCCCGAAACGAGCGGATCGGCAGTCGAGAAGAGGACGTTCTCGGCGCTCGGGTCCATCGCCAGCAGCTGAGCACCGACACACGTTTGCCCTTTCAAGGGCTGTACGTCGCGGCCGTCGGAGATCAGCGAGACGCGTCCGCTCGACAGTGGAGCACCGGCGCCAGCCGTCCTGAACTGGTAGATGCTCGCGCACCTCTGTTCGGCTGAGATCGCCAGCGGGCTGAGCCGACCCGTGCTCGCAAACGCGACGCTCGACCCGTCGGGCGCAACGTAGATCGCCGCCCCGCCCCCAAGCTGGTGGAAGTCTTCGCCGTGGAACGTCTCTCCTTCGGCGAGCGCTTCCCCGTTGACCGGACCGGCGACGTTGTTGCCGTCTTCTTCGTATCCGAGCTGCCCTTTTTCGCCGCGTTCGACCTCTGCCTGTTCTCCGGCCACGACTTCGCCCTTCGACACGCGCATGAGTTCGCCGGTCAGACTGTCGTACTCGAACAGCTGGGTCTCAGCCGCGCTGTCGTCGCGGGTGAGCCGGACGCCACGGCTGGTGAACAGCAGAAAGCGCCCTTCACCGGCGCTTGCCTGCACGGGCCTCTGGTCGAACACGCGCCAGTCTTCGCTGTCCAGTTCGGGATTGAGCGTGGCGATGAAGACCGTGGCTCGGGTGTTGGCGTCATAGACGTAGAGGTTGGGTTGCCCGACCGTGGGCGAGGACTGTGCGCCTTCGCCGCCGACACCACTGGTCGCCGCGAGCGCTTGCTTGGCGACGAAGTAGACGTGCGAGCCGTCGGCCGACATGCGGGCGACTCCCAGGACTTCCGCTCCACCTGCGATCAGCGCTAGCGCGTGCGTGCTGAGGCTGTAGTCGTAGAGGTTGCAACCCCCGGCTCCCGTCGTGCTTGCACAGCCGTTGCCGCGCCCGCCCGCCACGGCACCGTCGCCTTCGGTCGTATCTTCGCTCGCTCCCGTGATGAGCGCCTGCGTGCTCCCGAAGACCACGCTCGAACCGTCTTCGGAGGCGCCCGCGAACAGCTTGTCCGCAGGAACGCTGTTTGCGCAGGTCGCATCGCAGGAAACGCTCGATCGCGCCGACACATCGACCGTCTGCGCCGCGCGCGGGCTCGCCGGCCCGCCGCCGATGCGCGCGAAGACCTCGGCGACCGCGGGCTCGCGCGGTTCGGGCGCGACGCATTGCCCGTTCCCGACATCCTCCGGCAGCGGCGTGAAGAAGATCGTTTCTCCGTCGGCCGACAGCGCGTTGAACGTCGAGCCCTGAAAGACGTCGCCGCTGCCCAGGACCGCGCCGCAGCGACTGAGCAGTTCGTTGCTTCCTTTGGAGCCCGTGACGTCCACGAGCGTTGGGGACGTGTTGTGCGTGCCGGAGTATTCGTAAAGGGACGGGCTTGCACCCACGGTGGCATCGAACGGCCAACGGACGGCATGTCCGGCGCCGTCGAGCTCGCTCGCAGGGGTCGTGAAGACGACGTGGCGGTAGTCCGCAGCGGCGGCGATCGCGGTGTTGAGACCCGACGAGGTTGTATTGCCTGCTTCGCCCCCGGCCTCCGCCGGCGAGAACAGCGGCCCGATCGGGGTCCAAGCCGCCGTCGGCGAGCGTTCATAGAGCTCGACTTCAAGTGGAGATTGAGAGCGCGAGTGCAGTTGCCACAGGCTCGCCCCCGAGTCGGCATTCGCTGCGCGGATCGACTGGCCCGGATACGACGCCCCCGGAGGATCGAGCGGTTCGGTACGCCAGCCGGAGGGCGTGCGACGCGCGGCGTAGGCTGTCAAGCCGCCTTCGCTGTCGCCTTCGGTTTCGGCGAACGCACCGTTGCTCTCGAGCATCGCGGTTTCCCCGTCGTGGGAGTAGCCGATCGAGAACAGTTCGAAGCCCTCCTTGTACGGAGGTGAGACCTGCTCGTACGCGCGACAGTCGGGCAGGAAGCCGCTGCCGAGTTCGGTTCGCAGCGCTTCGTTTGCGCAGCCGGCC
>OLKX01000217.1_pt1 | contig 10240 bp, 9 predicted proteins | sample 1604201 | NCBI WGS metagenome assembly OLKX01 (sample SAMEA104055716, study PRJEB20765) | soil metagenome | biome: Arctic tundra; feature: Polygonal ground; material: soil | place: USA | collected 2011-09 | depth 0-0.5 m
GAGGCGCCCGCTGCCGAGACGGCGCAGGCTGAGGCGCCCGCTGCCGAGACGGCGCAGGCCGAGACGCCCGCTGGCGAGGCCGGCGAGGCCGAGCCCGCGCAGCAGGGCTGACGCGGCCTGAGTAGGACCCAGAGGGTGCGCCCCGCGGTGCCGTTCGTGGGGTTGACCGGCGGACTTGGAGCCGGGAAGTCGACGGCGCTGGCAGCGCTCGCGCGCCTGGGCGCCGAGGTGCTCTCGAGCGATGCGGTGGTGCACGAACTCTACGCGGGCAGCGAGCTGCGCGACGCCGTCGTCGAGCGCTTCGGCGCGCAGGTCGCGCCGGGCGGCGTCGTGGACCGCACGGCTGTCGCCGAACGGGCCTTTGCGACGACTGAGGATCGAGCGTGGCTCGAGGGTGTCGTGTGGCCGCTCGTGGGGGCGCGGGTCGCGGCCTGGCTCGAGCAGGTTCGGGGTCTCACTCCGGCGCCGCCAGCCGCCGTCGTCGAGGTGCCCTTGCTGTTCGAGGCGGGCTTGAAGGATGCCTATGACGCGACCATTGCGGTCGTCTCAGACGAGCAGCTGCGGCGATCGCGCGCGGATCGGCGCGGTCACGCGCTGGTCGACGAGCGCGCCGCGCGCCAGCTGTCGCAGGACGAGAAGGCGCAGCGCGCCACGTTCGTCGTGCGCAACGACGGCACCGAGGCCGACCTCGAGCGCGAGTTGTCGACCGTGCTTGTCAAGCTTGGAGCATGACCCAGCGAGCTCTCGGCACCCTGGCGGCGATCGCAGTGGTCCTCCTCTGCGGCGTGCTGGTCGTCTCGGGATTGCACCAGGCGGCCCGCAACTCGGCGCTGCCGCTGAGCGATTCGAGCATCATCCGCGAACAGGCTGCGGCGAAGCGCCTGGACCCGGCGCTGATCGCGGCGGTTATCTATGCGGAGTCGAAATTCGAACCGCGGCCGTCCTCGGCGGGCGCCGAGGGCCTGATGCAGATCCTGCCTGCGACGGCCTACTACCTAGCGCACCTCTCCGGCGGGAGGAGATTCACGGCCAGCGATCTCGCGACTCCGCGAATCAACGTCGCCTACGGCAGCTACTACCTGCGCTACCTGCTCGACCACTACCACGGCAACGAGATGCTCGCCGTCGCGGCCTACAACGGCGGTCTCGCGAACGTCGACCGCTGGGTCGCCGAAGCGGTCGGGTCGGGCAAGCAGCTGACGGTCTCTGAAATCCCGTTCCCCGAGACGCGCGAATACGTCCAGCGGGTGCTCAGCGCGCAGCATGCCTACCGCGTGACCTACCCCCGCGAGCTCGGGCTGCTGTAGGTCCCCGGGTGCGCCCGGGGCGCTCGCTACGGTAGATGGCGATGCCGGACTTCAAGCTCGACTCGGTCTTCACGCCCACCGCCGACCAGCCCAAGGCGATCGAGGCGATCGCCGAGGGCATCGAGCGCGGCGAACGCTTCCAGACGCTGCTCGGAGCGACCGGGACGGGCAAGACGATGACGATGGCGGGCGTGATCGAGGCGGTCCAGCGCCCGACGCTCGTGATCGCCCACAACAAGACGCTCGCGGCGCAGCTCTGCAACGAGTTCCGCACGTTCTTCCCCGACAACGCCGTCGAGTACTTCGTGTCGTATTACGACTACTACCAGCCCGAGGCCTACGTCCCGAGCCGCGACCTCTACATCGAGAAGGACTCGGCGATCAACCAGGAGGTCGACCGCCTGCGCCACGCGGCCACGGCCGCGGTGTTCGCGCGGCGCGACGTGATCGTGGTCGCATCGGTGTCCTGCATCTACGGGCTGGGCTCGCCGGAGACCTACGCGATGAACATGCAGATCCTCAAGCGCGGCGAGGACGTCGACCGCGACCGGCTGCTGAGGAAACTTGTCTCGATCCAGTACACGCGCAACGACACGGTGCTCTCGCGAGGAACCTTCCGGGTGAAGGGCGACACGCTGGAGGTGTTTCCCGCGTACGCCGAGACGGCGTTCCGGGCGACGATGTTCGGGGAGGAAGTCGAACGGCTGCAGCAGTTCGATCCGCTGACCGGCGAGCTGATCGCCGACGATCTCGAGCACGTCGCGATCTGGCCGGCGACGCACTACAACGTCAAGGAGGGCACGATCGAGGCGGGCGTCGCCGAGATCGGCCGCGAGCTGAACGAGCGCTGCGAGCAGCTCGAGTCCGAAGGCAAGCAGCTCGAGTCCCACCGCCTGCGCCAGCGCACGCAGTACGACATGGAGATGCTGCGCGAGGTGGGCTTCTGCTCGGGCATCGAGAACTACTCGCGAATCCTCGACGGCCGCAAGCCCGGCGACCGGCCGTACTGCCTGATCGACTACTTCCCCAAGGACTTCGTGTGCTTCTGCGACGAGTCTCACCAGACGGTGCCGCAGATCGGCGGCATGTTCGAGGGCGACCGCTCGCGCAAGCAGACGCTGGTGGACTACGGCTTCAGGCTTCCGAGCGCGATGGACAACCGCCCGCAGACGTTCACGGAGTTCCTCTCGATCACCCCGCAGCTGCTGTTCGTCTCGGCCACCCCTGGGGAATACGAGCGGACCAACTCGACGCGGATCGTCGAGCAGATCGTGCGCCCGACGGGGATCGTCGATCCGATGATCGAGGTGCGCGAGACGAAGAATCAGATCGATGACCTGATGAACGAAGTCCGCGTGCGCGTGGAGCGCAACGAGCGCGTGCTGGTAACGACGTTGACGAAGAAGATGAGCGAGGACCTGTCCCAGTACCTGCTCGAGATGGGCTTCAAGACACGCTACCTGCACTCCGAGATCGACACGCTCGAACGCATCCAGATCATCCGCGACCTGCGCCTGGGGGAGTACGACGTGCTCGTCGGCGTGAACCTGCTGCGCGAGGGACTCGACCTGCCGGAGGTCTCGCTCGTCGCGATCCTCGACGCCGACAAGGAGGGCTTCCTGCGCGGGGAGACGTCACTGATCCAGACGATCGGCCGCGCGGCGCGAAACGTCGGCGGGACCGTTCTGATGTACGCCGACAAGGAGACGCGGGCGATGCGGGCGGCGATCTCGGAGACCGACCGCCGGCGCGAGATCCAGGTGGCCTACAACGAGGAGCACGGCATCACCGCCGCGACGATCGTCAAGGGCATTTCGGACATCGCCGAGTTCCTGCAGGCGGAGTCGAAGGTCCCCAAGGGGCGCAAACGCCGCACGGCCAAGCGGGGAGCCGACCGCGAGATGCCGCGTCACGAGCTCGAGCGGATGGTCGTCGAGCTCGAGGAGGAGATGATCGCGGCGGCGGACGAGTTGCGGTTCGAGTATGCGGCACAGCTGCGCGACGAGCTTCGCGAGCTCCGCCGTGACCTCCAGGAGATCCGCACCGAGGAAGCCCCGGCCGCCGCCGAGGCTACTCGCGAGACCCCGAGCGGCGACATCGCCTAGGATGCGCGCCGTGGAGTTCGACCGCCAGGCAATCGAACGCAGGGACTTCCCGATAGGCAGGCGCGGCTACGACGCTGCCGCCGTGGACGCCCACCTGCGGGCCCTCGCGGCGGAGTTCGACGAACTCCAGCGCGCCGCTCTCAGCGGTGGAGCCGACCTCTCGATGGCCTCGACCGCGGGAAACCAGGTTCAGAGCATCCTCGAGGCAGCCGAGACGGCCGCCGCGGAAATCGAGCGCCACGCGCTCGACGCCGCCAGGCAGGTTCGCGAAGCGGCCGACAGGGACGCCGAGAGCACGCGCGAGGATGCCGTCGAGAAGGCGCGCGCGCACGTTGCCTCGGTCGCGCAGGTCGCCGCCGGCCTGCTCGAGCGGGTCGGATCGATGGACGGCGAGGTGAGCGCGCTCGTCGAGAGCCTACGCTCGGGCGCGAGCCGCCTCGCCGCAGACCTTGCCGCGGTCGAGACCGGCATGGGTGAGCTCTACGACGCCTCCGCCGGACGCAGCATGCCCCAGGAAGAGCACCCCGGGCTGTTCGAGTCCGAGCTCGATCAGGCTATGAGCGCCCCCCCGCCGCCTGCGCCTGTTTCTTTCGCACCGCCGCCGCTCGAAGAGCCGGCCGCCGCACCGGCCGATCTCGACGGCGCACGCCTGATCGCGCTCAACATGGCGCTCAACGGCGAGACCCGCGCGGACACAGAGCGCTATCTCGCGGACAACTTCCAGCTGCCCGACCGGCTCAAGCTCGTCGACGAGGTATACGCCGCAATCGAGGGCTAACCCCCAGGCGGCGCTTTCGTCGATCTGGATGCGAACGTCTGTTCGCCGTCATAGAATGCTCTGTAGATGGCAGCCGGCAATCAGATCGTGGTCTCGGGAGCGCGGGAGCACAACCTCAAGGACATCTCGCTGACGCTGCCGCGCGACGCGCTGGTGGTCATCACGGGACTGTCCGGCTCGGGTAAGTCGAGCCTCGCCTTCGACACGATCTACGCGGAGGGGCAGCGCCGCTACGTGGAGTCGCTGTCGGCCTACGCGCGGCAGTTCCTCGGCCAGATGGACAAGCCCGACGTGGACTCGATCGAGGGGCTGTCGCCGGCGATCTCGATCGACCAGAAGACCACGTCGCGCAACCCGCGCTCGACCGTCGGCACCGTGACCGAGATCTACGACTATCTGCGCCTGCTGTGGTCACGCGTCGGAAAGCCGCACTGCCCGATCTGCGGGCGCCCGATCGTCGGGCAGTCGGCCGAGCAGATCATCGACCAGGTCATGGAGCTCGGCGAGGGGACCAGGTTCATGGTGCAGGCGCCGGTCGTGAGGGGGCGAAAGGGCGAGTACGGCAAGATGCTCGAGGAGCTGCGCGCCGACGGCTTCACGCGGGTCAAGATCGATGACAGAGTGCGCATGCTCGAAGAGTCGATCGTGCTCGACAAGCGCTACAAGCACGACATCTCCGTCGTCGTCGACCGCCTGGTCATGCGCCACGACGTGCGCAAGCGGCTGGCCGACTCGATCGAGACGGCGGTCGGCCTCGCCGATGGGCTGATCGAGATCGAGATCGTCGGCTCCGCGAAGGCCGTCGAGGAGGAGCAGCACACCAAGGGCGCGAAGGGCACGCGTGCGCCGTCGGGTCAGATCGTGCCCGGAGAGGTGCCCGCGGCGGGCACCGTCTTCACCTTCTCCGAGCGCTTCGCCTGCCCCGAGCACGGGCCCTCGCTGGTCGAGCTCGAGCCGCGGATCTTCTCGTTCAACTCCCCGCACGGCGCCTGCGACGTCTGCACCGGGCTCGGCTCGCAGATGGAAATAGACCCCGAGCTCGTCGTGCCCGACCCGTCGCTGTCGATTGGCGAAGGCGCGCTCGCCCCGTGGGCCAACAGCGCGTCCAACTACTACGAGCAGGTCACCGAGGCGATCGCCGAGCGCTACGGTGTGGACCTCGAAGCGCCGTGGGAGGAGCTGCCCGAGGATCAGCGCGACGTGTTCCTCAACGGCACCAACGGCGAGCCCGTGCAGGTCACCTACCGAAACCGCTACGGGCGGCGTCGGTCCTACGCGACGCGCTTCGAGGGGATCGTGAAGAACCTGCAGCGCCGCTACCGCGAGACGGACTCCGAGTGGACCAGGGAGAAGATCGAGGAGTTCATGTCGCTGCGCGCCTGCCCGGCCTGCGGCGGCGCGCGGCTGCGCCCGGAGTCTCGCGCGGTGCTGGTCGCCGGCACGCGGATCGAGGACTTCTGTGCGCTCTCCGCGCGCCGCGCGCTCGAGTGGCTCGAGGAGGTCGAGCTGTCGGAGACCGACCGCCACGTCGCGCGCCTGATCCTGCGCGAGATCTCAGAGCGTCTGCGCTTCCTCGAGAACGTCGGCATCGGATACCTCTCGATGGAGCGCGCCGCGGCCACGCTATCCGGCGGCGAGGCCCAGCGGATCCGTCTCGCCACGCAGATCGGATCCTCGCTCGTCGGTGTGCTCTACATCCTGGACGAGCCCTCGATCGGGCTGCACCAGCGCGATAACTCGAAGCTGATCGGGACGCTCGAGCGGTTGCGCGACCTCGGCAACACGGTGATCGTCGTGGAGCACGACGAGCAGACGATGCGCGCCGCCGATCATCTCGTCGACCTCGGCCCCGGCGCCGGCGAGCACGGCGGCCACATAGTGGCGCAGGGCACCGCGACCGAGGTTCAGCGCGTGGAGGGGTCGCTGACCGGACAGTTCCTCTCGGGCGCACGGACGATCGTTGCGCCCGAGCGCCGGCGCGTGCCCAGCGGCTACATCGAGATTCTCGGCGCCAGCCAGCACAACCTGCGCGACATCGACGTGCACGTTCCGCTCGGCGTGCTCACGTGCGTGACCGGCGTGTCGGGCTCGGGCAAGTCGACGCTCGTCAACGACGTGCTGTTCAAGGCCGTGGCCAACCGGCTGCACCGTGCGCGCAAGCGCCCCGGCGCTCACCGCGCGATCAGCGGTCTCGACCAACTCGACAAGATCATCGCCGTCGACCAGTCGCCGATCGGGCGCACGCCGCGCTCGAACCCCGCGACCTACACAGGCTTGTTCGACGTGATCCGCGACCTCTTCGCCAAGACACAGGAGGCGCGGGCTCGTGGCTACAAGCCGGGCCGCTTCAGCTTCAACGTCAAGGGCGGGCGCTGCGAGGTCTGCCGCGGCGACGGGCAGATCAAGATCGAGATGCACTTCCTGCCCGACGTGTATGTCCCGTGCGAACAGTGTCACGGCAAGCGCTACAACCGCGAGACGCTCGAAATCCGTTTCAAGGGCAAGAGCGTCGCCGACGTGCTCGACATGCCGGTCGAGGAGGCGCTCGAGTTCTTCGAGCACATCCCCAAGATCCGTCGGCGCCTGGAGACGCTGTACGCCGTCGGGCTCGGCTACGTCCGCCTCGGTCAGCCGGCGACGACGCTGTCCGGCGGGGAGGCCCAGCGCGTGAAGCTCGCGACGGAGCTCTCGAAGATCGCGACGGGCAGCACGCTCTACATCCTCGACGAGCCCACCACCGGCCTGCACTTCGCCGACGTCCAGCGGCTGCTCGAGGTCCTGCAGCGGCTCGTCGACGCCGGCAACAGCGTCGTGGTGATCGAGCACAACCTCGACGTGATCAAGTGCTCGGACCGGCTGATCGACATGGGCCCTGAGGGTGGGGAGGAGGGCGGAATGGCGATCGCTGTCGGCACGCCGGAGGAGGTCGCCGCGGAGCCGGCGTCGCACACCGGGCAGTTCCTCGCTGAGCTGCTGACCCCGGCGAAGCGGCCGGCGAGCAGCGGCAAGCCCCCCACCCGCAAGCGGCGCGCGAAGATCGCTGCCTGAGCGCGTGGGCGACGCGGCGCGCCAGGCGCGGCTGTGGGCTCAGAAGTGGCGCTGGTATGAGCGCGGCTCGCTGCCGTGGGCGCGGGCGCGGGTCCACTGGGAGTTCATGCGCAGGGAAGCGTTCGTGCGCTGGCCGGTGCAGGGAAACGTGCTCGAGGCGCTGGGCGAGGATCGGCTTCAGCTCGGCGCCGGCGTACTGCTCGAGCCCGGTGTGTGGATCACGGCGCCCGGCAAGGCGATCGTACGGATCGGCGCCGGCACGTTCCTCAACATGGGCGTGATGATCGCCGCGCAAGAGCTGGTCGAGATCGGCGAGCACTGCATGCTCGCCAACGGCTGCTTCGTGTCCGACGCCGGCCATCGCTTCGACGACCCGGAGAAGCCAATCACCTGGCAGGGCTTCGAGACGAAGGGCCCGACGCGGATCGGCGACAACTGCTGGCTCGGCGCGAACGTCGTGGTCACCAGCGGGGTGACGATCGGCGAGCGCTGCGTGATCGGCGCCAACAGCGTCGTCACCGGCGACATCGAGCCGTTCTCGATCGCGGCCGGCGCGCCGGCCAGGGTGTTGCGACGCGTCGAGTACGAAAGCCGCTAGCGTCCGGCCGATGGAGCTCTATGACGCGATGCGCTGCGCGCCGACGAGCAGGCGCTTCAAGCCAGACCCGGTGGCGCGCGAGCTGCTCGTGCGCGCCCTGGAGAACGCGCGCTTCGCGCCCAGCGGCGGCAACCGCCAGGGGTGGCGCGTGGTCCTCGTCGAGGAGCCCGAGCGCCGCCGCGCGTTGCGCGATCTCTATCTGCCGGCCTGGCGCGCCTACACCGAGCAGACCGGGGCCGCGCAGATGCTCGCGCGGCCCGAGGACTTCGACGAGCGTCGCGTGCGGATGGTCAAGCGGGCCGACGAATACGCCGAGACGCTCGACCGCGTGCCGGTTCACCTGGTCATCGGTGTCCGCCTCGATGACCTCGCCGTCACCGACGCCGACCTGCCGCGCCAGAGCATCGTCGGCGGCGCGTCGATCTACCCGTTCGTTCAGAACCTCCTGCTGGCGCTCCGGGGCGAGGGTCTGGCGGCGGCGATGACGACGCTGCTCGTCCCGGCCGAGGCGGAGGTCAAGCGGCTGCTTGGGATCCCTGACGATGTCGCACTTGCCGCCCACATCGGCGTCGGCCATCGCGCCGAGCCGTGGCCGTCGAAACTCGCGCGCAAACCGGTCGAGGAGTTCGCGTTCTCCGAGCGCTTCGGCGATCCGCTCGTGTGACCAGCCGTCGGGGCGCGGCGCGCCTCATCCATCGACTGACGCGTTCGGCAACACGCTCGATGGACCTCTTGATACCTTCTCCGAGCCTGCGTATATACCATCGCTATACGCCAATTTTAAAATAGAAGAACTACCCGCCGCCCTGCCCACCGAGCTCTGCCTTCAGCTCGGCCAGCTCCTCGGGCTTGATCGAGTAGGTGTGCTCGGGCCCCGGGTAGCGGCGCGCCCGAACGTCCTCGGCGTAAGCAGCGACGCCGTCGTTCATGTCCTGCTGGAGGTTGGCGTAGCGCTTGACGAAGCGTGCGCCGAGCCCGTCGCGGATGCCGAGCAGGTCGTGGAACACCAGCACCTGGCCGTCGGTCGCCGGGCCGGCGCCGATGCCGATCACGGGAATCTCCAGCAGCTTCATCAGCTCCTCGGTCACACCGGCGGGAATCGCCTCGAAGACGATCGCGAAGCAACCAGCGCCCTGCAGAGCCACGGCCTCGGCGGCGATCCGCGAAGCTGCCACGGCGGTGCGGCCCTGCGCCTTCCACCCGCCGAGCGCCGTCGAGGTCTGCGGCGTGAGCCCCACGTGGCCCATCACGGGGATGCCCGCGGCGACGATCGCGCGCGCGCGACGCACGGAGGACTCGCCGCCGCCCTCGAGCTTTACGGCCTCGCAGCCGGCCTCCTTGACCATTCGCATCGCGGTGGTGATCGCCTGCTCGTCGGAGATCTCATAGGAGCCGAATGGGAGGTCGCCGATCAGCAGCGGGGTCTGCAGGCCGCGACGGACCGCGCGGGCCAGCACGAGCATGTCGTCGAGCACCACAGGGGTCGTGGTGCTGTAGCCGAGCATCGTCGTGGCGGCTGAGTCGCCGACGAGCACGAGGTCCACCCCGGCGGACTCGGCCGCGCGCGCGCTGGGGTAGTCATACGCGGTGACCATCACGATCGGGTCGGCGAGCCGCTTCTTCTCGGCCAGCAGCGGCAGCGTCATCGGCAGGCGGCCTGGGTCGGTCGGGGTCTGCACGGCGGGGTGGCTGGACATTGGTGATCCTCTCTGACGGCCCGGTTGACGCCCGCTCAGGAGAGCAGGGTCGCCACCGCGTCGTCGATCGTGACGATGCGATTGGTGTCGGCTTGCAGATGGACGACGCGGGGCTCGTAGCGCTCCAGGTCGGCCTCCTCGTACTGCCCGTAGGAGATCACGATGATCGTGTCGCCGCGGTGCACGAGCCGGGCGGCCGCGCCGTTGACGCGCATGTCGCCCGAGCCGCGCTCGCCGGCGATCGTGTAGGTCTCAAAGCGCGCGCCGTTGTCGACGTCGACGACGTGAACCTGCTCGTGCTCGAGGATGTCGGCCGCCTCCAGCAGGTCGGGGTCGATCGTGATCGAGCCGACGTAGTGCAGGTCGCAGTCACTGACCGTTGCGCGGTGGATCTTTGACTTGAGCATCATGCGCTGCATGTGGCGATGGCCTTTCCGTTGACTTGGATCGGGTCGGCAGGCTGGCCGGAGAGCAGCACGTTGTCGATCAGTCTCACCGTTCCCACGCGCGCCGCGATCGCCACCATCGCCTCGCCGCCGAGAGACTCGAGCGGCTCGAGCGTGGCGGCGTCGACAAGCACGAGGTACTCGGGGTCTACGTCGGCTCGGCGCAGCTCGACGCGCGCCCGATCCAGCAGCGCCGCGGCCGAGCGCTCTCCGCGATCGGCGAGATCGGCGGCTGCCCGCAGCGCGGCCGGGATCGCGAGG
>OLKX01000369.1_pt1 | contig 10202 bp, 11 predicted proteins | sample 1604201 | NCBI WGS metagenome assembly OLKX01 (sample SAMEA104055716, study PRJEB20765) | soil metagenome | biome: Arctic tundra; feature: Polygonal ground; material: soil | place: USA | collected 2011-09 | depth 0-0.5 m
GCGAGGGGGAAACACCTCTTCCCATTCCGAACAGAGCAGTTAAGCCCCTCAGCGCCGATGGTACTTGGCCCGCAAGGGCCTGGGAGAGTAGGACGCCGCCGGTTTCTTAGTAGTTGACGCGGGCCGCCCTGGGGGCGGCCCGGTGTCGTTCATAGGCGGCGGGCGGATCGCCCGCGCATCACCCGGGGCTCAAGATGGCGACTGGAGGCTTGACGCCGCCGTCGGGCGCCAGGGTTCCAGCCGGGGTTGTGCGCGACCTCCCACGGATGCCCGTCCGGGTCATGGAAGAGGCCCGAGTAGCCGCCCGAGAAGGTCTCGCCGCCAACCCGCTTCACGGTCCCGCCGGCCGCGGCTGCGTCGCGCAGCACAGCGTCGACCTCGAGCGGGCTCCCCACGTTGTAGGCGAGCGCGAAGCCGCCTGAGTGTGCCCCGGGCTCCGCACAGCTGTCGCGGTCGAGCGCGTCGCGGCTCCAGAGCCCGAAGATCATGCCGTTGGCCTGGAAGAAGACGACGTCAGAGTCCCACGGGCAGGGGCTGCTCCACCCGAGGTGCTCGTAGAAGCGCGAGCGAGCGAGATCGGCGACGCCGAGCGTGATGAGGCTGATGCGCTGGTCCATGTTCGGTTCCTCCCCTGTTGAACGCCACGTTGGTTGAATATGCCGCGTCCCTGGGCACGCCACGGGTGAGCGGATCAGCGAGTGGCGCTCAGGCGCGATTCTGAGCCGGCCCGCCGGTCGTCGTTACGCGGCACCGCTTGGCGGAGCGGGCAAAGGCAGACATGCTCGCGGGGCAGGACTCCTCCGGGCCTGCGGTGCTCGCTCCCCCGCCCCCGCAGCGCCGCCCGATGCGGATGATCCACCCCACGCCACTCGTCCTGGCCGACCTCCCAGTCGACCTCGGTGTCGTCCTCGAGCAGCAGGAACGAGCGGGCGAGGCCAAGCGCATCGAGCGCGCGCTGCCTCAGCGTTGATGTTCGCGCAGAAGAGAACATGTGTTCGTAAGCTAGGAGCGTCGCCGGACGGAACGCAACGCGAACACGTGTACGTATCCAACGTCATCTGCGGATCCCGCGTGCCAGAGCCGAATTGCGCGCTTTGTGCTGCAAGAAGAGTTGCATCTTGCGCGGTCGGCCGGCGCGCATGGAGGGCCGATCCGCGAGCTGGGCAGGGCGATCCGCAACCGGCTCGAACTCCAGTGGAGAGATGGCTGTTACGCTTGCCAAGCACCGGTCCGGCAGGCCCATCGTGGGCCGAGGGCGGCGCCCACAGCTCATGGAGAAGTTCGTCATCGAAGGCGGCGTCCCGCTTTCCGGCACGATGGTGCCGGCCGGCAACAAGAACGGGGCTCTTCCGATCCTCGCCTCGAGCGTCCTCACCGAGGACGAGGTGATCGTGCGCAACGTTCCCCGCATCCGCGACGTCGAGGCGATGCTCGCGATCCTCACCGCGATCGGCGTCGACGTCAACTGGCGCGGCCCGAACGAGCTCTCGCTGTGCGCCGCCGGTGTGCACGAGGTGCAGATCGAGCAGGAGCTGGCCGAGCTCATCCGAGCTTCGTTCCTGCTCGCCGGCCCGCTGCTCGCACGCTTTCATCGCGCCGTGATGCCGCCGCCCGGCGGCGACGTGATCGGCCGCCGGCGCCTCGATCCTCACCTCGACGCCTTCCGCGCGATGGGCGCGAGCGTCGAGTGCGGCCGCGACATCGTGCTCAGCGCTCCGCTCGGGCTCAAGTCGACCGACGTGTTCATGGACGAGCCCTCGGTGATGGCCACCGAGAACGCGCTGATGGCAGCCGCGCTCACGCCCGGCACGACCGTGATCGGAAACGCCGCCTGCGAGCCCCACGTCCAGGACCTTGCTCGCATGCTCGTCAAGATGGGCGCCGACATCCAAGGGATCGGTTCCAATCTCGTGACGGTCAACGGCGCGAAGCGCCTGCACGGCTGCGAGCACGACGTCGCCCCCGACCACATCGAGATCGGCAGCTTCATGGCGCTCGCCGGAGTCACCGGAGGAGAACTGCGGATCAAGGACACCGTCCCCGGCGACCTGCGCATGATCCGGCTTGTCTTCGATCGCGTCGGGCTGCGCTCCGAGCTCGACGGCAACGACGTGATCGTGCCCGGCGGGCAGAAGCTCGTCGTGCAGGCCGACGTCGGCGAGTACAAGAGCAAGATCCAGGACGGCCCCTGGCCCGCGTTCCCAGCCGACCTCACCTCGATCGCCGTCGCGCTGGCCACCCAGGCCGAGGGATCGATCCTGGTGCACGAGTGGATGTTCGAGAACCGCCTGATCTTCACCGACAAGCTGATCCTGATGGGAGCCGACATCGTCATGTGCGACCCCCACCGCGCGATCGTCACCGGGCCCCGCCGGCTTCGCGGCGAGCGCGTCGAGTCGCCCGACATCCGCGCCGGGATGGCGATGCTGCTGGCGGCGCTGTGCGCCGAGGGGCGCAGCGAGATCGGCAACATCCGCCAGATCGACCGTGGCTACGAGCGCATCGACGAGCGCCTGCGCGAGCTCGGCGCACGCATCGAGCGAGTCGCCACGGAGCCCGTTCACGCGTAGTCTCGGGTCTTCGATGATCCACCCGATCCCCAGCGGCACGCGCGACGTGCTTCCCGACGAGACGCGCGAGGTGCGCGCCATCACCGACACCCTGCGTGGTGTCTTCGAGCGTCACGGCTACGGCGAGGTCTACACGCCCGCGCTCGAGTACGAGTCCGTGCTCGCGCGCGCCGACATGGCCGAAGCACGGCCCGCATACCGCGTCTACGACGAGTCCGGCGGAGTCCTCGTGCTGCGCTCCGACATGACCGTCCCGATCGCCCGCGTCGTCGCCACGCGCTACGCCGCAAGCGAGCCCCCGATGCGCTTCTGCTACTTCGCCCACTGCTACCGCGGGGTGCGACCCGCGCGCGGTCAGCCCCGAGAGCTGCTGCAGGCCGGCATCGAGTTGATCGGATCGGCGGCCCCCGAGGGCACCGCCGAGGCGCTCACGGTGCTGTGCCACTCGCTCGACGCCATCGGCCTGAAGGACTACCGCATCGGGCTTGGAGACGCCTCGCTGTTTCCCGCGCTGATGACCAGCCTGGACGTTCCCGAGGCCGCCCGCGAAGGGCTGCTCGAGACGCTCGTGCTGCGTGACTTCGTGAGCCTCCAGGAGGGGCTCGCCGACTCGGGCCTCTCCGGCGAGGCCGCCGAGCTGCTCCTCACCGTGCCCCAGCGCCGCGGCGGACCCGAGATGCTCGCCGACACCCCCGATCTCGCCGTCGAGGCCGTCACCGGCCTGCGCCGCGTCCACGAGCTGCTCGAGCCCGCCGTCGCCGAGCGCGTGATCTTCGATCTCGGACTCGTCAGGAACATCGGCTACTACACCGGCGCCGTGTTCGACGTCTATGACCCCGCGCTCGGCACGCCGATCGGCGGCGGCGGGCGCTACGACGATCTGCTCGGCCGCTTCGGGCGGCGCCTGCCCGCGGTCGGATTCGCCCTCGGCGTCGACCGGCTGCACATCGCTCTGGCCGGCGAGGAGCGCGGAACCGGCGTCGTGCTCGCCGGTGTCGACAGTGGCGTTGGCGGCCCGATCGACGGCTCGCGAGCGGCCGTGGAGCAGGCATGAGCTCGATCAAAGGGCTCACGATCGCGGTGCCGCGCGGCGCGCTGTTCGGCGACACCGTCGAGCTGCTCAGCGGTCTCGGGATGGACACGACCGAGCTGCGCTCCAACGATCGCAAGCTGCTGTTCGAGGACGTGGCCGTGATCACGATGCGCCCGTCCGACGTGCCCACCTATGTCGAGGCCGGTGCTGCCGATCTCGGCGTCACCGGCAAGGACGTTCTGCTCGAGCAGGCCGCCGAGCGCCCCGGTGAGGGCGGCCGCGAGGTCTACGAGCTGCTCGACCTCGGCTACGGCCGCTGCACGATGGTGCTCGCGAGCAAGGCCGGCCCCGACCCCGCACTGGAGGCCCTGCGACGGCTCGGTGTGATGCGCGTCGCGACCAAGTACCCGCGGATCGCCGCTCGCCACCTGGAGGAGACAGGTCGCCAGGCCGAGATCGTCGAGGTCAAGGGGTCCGTCGAGCTCGCGCCGCTCACCGGCATGGTCGAGGCGATCGTCGACCTGACCGCCACCGGCACCACGCTGCGCGAGAACAACCTGATCGTCCGCGAGGAGATCGTCGTGTGCACCGCCCGCCTGATCGCCAACCCCGTCGCGCACAAGCTCAAGGCCGCCCAGATCGACGATCTGCTCGCCCAGCTGCGTGCCCAGCCGGCCCTCGCCGGAGGCTGACGTGCGCCTCGCGCGCCTGGACGCCCACGAGGTCGAGGAGCTCGGCGGGGTCGCCGCGGCAGCCGCGCGGATCCGCTCGCTCGTCGCGGGCGGCGCCTCCGTCGCCGCGGAGGTCTCTGCGATCCTCGCGGCCGTGCACGCCGAGGGCGACGCCGCGGTGGTCCGCTACACGCGACGGTTCGACACCGGTGGAGCCGATCCCGGCCCGCTGATCGTGCCCGGCGAGGAGCTCGACGAGGCGCTCACCCAGATACCGCTCGAGCTCGTAGCCGCGCTACAGGTCGCGATCGCCAACGTCGCCCTCGTGGCCGACGCCGGCGTCGGCGTAGACGTAGACGTGGCCGTCGAGCTCGCACAGGGCCAGCGCGTGCTCCTGCGCGAGGTCCCCGTCACCTCTGCGGCCGTCTACGTGCCCGGTGGGCGCGCGCCCTACCCGAGCACCGTCGTGATGGGCGTCGTGACCGCCCGCTCGGCCGGTGTGGTCGACGTGGCCGTCTGTGCCCCCCCCGGGCCCGACGGGCAGATCGACCCGACGATCCTCGGCACCTGTCGGCTCTGCGGCGTCGAGCGCGTCTACCGCATGGGCGGTGCTCATGCCGTCGCTGCGCTTGCATACGGAACCGAGAGCGTTGAGCCGGTCGACGTTCTCGTGGGTCCCGGCAACCTCTACGTGCAGGAGGCCAAGCACCAGGTCTCGACGTCGATCGGGATCGACGGCTTCGCCGGGCCGAGCGATCTACTCGTCCTGCTCGGCGCCCACGCCGGCGAGCGTGACGTGCGCCTCGCGGCGCTCGACATGCTGGCGCAGGCCGAGCACGGCGAAGGCAGCCTTGTGGCGGCCGCGTCGCACTCCTCCGTCGTCTGCGACGCGCTGGCCGACGCGCTCGAGACACTCGTCCTCGAACGCCCGACCGTGGGAGACGCCGAGTTCGCGATCGCCGAGACCGCAGGCGCGCGCCAAAGCGTCGCGCTGGCCAACGCGTTCGCACCTGAGCACCTCGAGCTGATCGGCGAGGACGTCGAGGCGCTCGCGAGCACAGTCCGCTCCGCCGGCTGCGTGTTCGTCGGCATCGAGAGCGCCACCGCCTTCGGCGACTACGTCGCCGGCTCCAACCACGTGCTCCCCACGGCCGGAGCGGCACGCTTCGCCTCCGCGCTCTCGCCGCGCCACTTTCGCCGCCGCATGACCGAGGTTCACATCGGCGAGGGAGCCGCCCGGCTGGCCGCCGCAGGCGCTCCGATCGCCCGCGCGGAGGGCTTCGAGGTCCACGCCGAGTCGATGGAGGCCCGCGTGAGGGAGAATCCACAGTCATGAGCCGAACCGCGACGATCGAACGCAAGACCGGGGAGACCGAGGTACGTCTCACGCTCGGCCTCGACGGCAGCGGTGCCGGCGAGCGCTCGACCGGCGTCGGCTTCCTCGACCATATGCTCGACCTGCTCGCCCGCCACGGCGGCCTCGACCTCGACGTGCAGGTCACCGGCGACCTGCAGACCGGTGCCCACCACACCGCCGAGGACACCGCGATCGTGATCGGCGCCGCGCTCGACCGGGCGCTCGCAGAGCGAGTCGGGATCGTCCGCTACGGCTCCGCGACGGTGCCCATGGACGAGGCGCGAGCCAGCTGTGCGATCGACGTCTCCGGCCGGCCATTCACGCTCTTTCAGGCCGACCTGCCGCCGGGGTCGACCGGAGGATTCGAGCACGAGCTGACCGAGGAGTTCTTCCGGGCGCTCGCCAACACCGCCAAGCTCACGCTGCACCTGCGCGTAGAAGCCGGCAGCAACGCCCACCACATGATCGAGGCCGCGTTCAAGGCCTTCGCCCGCGCACTCCGGCAGGCCGTCGCGATCGATCCGGGGGAGACCGGGGTGCCGAGCACCAAGGGAACGCTGACCGGGTGAGCACGCTGGTCGAGCAGCCCGTCGAGATCGCCGTGCTCGACTACGGGATGGGCAACCGCAGGTCGGTCGAGAAGGCGCTCGCGCACGTCGGCGCGCGCGCGAGCATCACCAGCGACCACGACCGGCTGCGCGACGCCGCCGGGCTGATCCTTCCCGGCGTCGGCGCCTTCCCGCGCGCGATGGAGAATCTCCGCGCGCTCGGTCTCGACGAGCTTCTGCGCGAGCGGATCGCGGCCGGGACGCCGGTGCTCGGCGTGTGCCTCGGCATGCAGCTCGCGTTCGACTCCTCGGAGGAGCTCGGCGGCGCAGCCGGCCTCGGCATCGTGCGCGGCGAGGTGCGCGCGCTGCGCGCCGGTGCGCTGAAGCTGCCGCACATCGGCTGGAACGACGTCGAGTTCGTGCGACCGCAGTCACCGCTCGTGGCCGGACTGCCGCCGCGCTGCGCCTTCTACCACGTGCACTCCTACGTCCCCGTCCCAGCCTCCCAGCAGGACGTCCTCGGCACGGCCGAGTACGGCGAGCGCTTCGTCACGGCCGTCGAGCACGGCAGCTTCTACGGCGTCCAGTTCCACCCCGAGAAGTCCTCCGCGGCCGGTCTGCGCCTGCTCGCCAACTTCGCCCGCATCTGCATCGCGGCAGGAGCACCGGTCCCAGGGTGAGGCTCTATCCGGCGATCGACATCCTCGGCGGCAACGCCGTGCGACTGGTCAGGGGCGACTTCGACGCGAAGAAGGTGTACGACGAGGATCCGCTGTCGGCGGCGCGCGGCTGGGTCGCGGCGGGCGCGCGCTTCCTCCACGTCGTCGATCTCGACGGGGCGAAGACCGGACATCCCGTGAACCTCGAGCAGCTGCGCTCGATCGCCGCAGAGGCGGGCGTGCCGGTGCAGTACGGCGGCGGCCTGCGCTCCGCCGAGGCCGTCAGCGAGGCGCTCGCCGCGGGTGCCACGCGGGTGATCCTCGGGACCGCCGCGTTCACCGACCCGGAGCTCCTGAGTCGTGTGCTGGATACCCATGCGGCCGACGAGGTGCTCGTGGCGGTCGACGTGCGCGGCGGCAACGTGGCGACCCACGGCTGGATGCAGGTGACCGACACGCCCGCGCGGGACGCGTTCGCCGAGCTGCGCGCGCGCGGCGTCCGGCATTTCGTCTTCACGAACATCGACCACGATGGGATGCTCGACGGGGCCAACCGCGAGGAGGTCGCCTGGGTCGCCGGCGCGGCCGGTGAGGGAAGCGTGATCTTCTCGGGCGGGATCGGCACGCTCGAGGACCTCGCCAAGCTGGCCGCGCTGCGCGCCGAGCTCGGCCTCGAGCGACTCGACGGGGTGATCGTGGGAACCGCGCTCTACGAGCAGCGCTTCACCGTCGAGCAGGCCCATGCCGCGCTCGCGGGCGATCGCCTCTAGAGAGCTTCCCGCGACGGAGCTTTCCGCGACGCGCTGCCCCGGTCGCCGAGGATCGAGGCCGGCAGGCGAACGGATACCGTGAGCACGTGCACTACAAGCGCGTGATCCCCTGCCTCGACGTCGACGCCGGACGCGTCGTGAAGGGCGTCGAATTCCTCGACATCCGCGACGCCGGCGATCCCGTCGAGCTCGCCGCCCACTACGACGAGGCAGGCGCCGACGAGCTCGTCTTCCTCGACATCACCGCCACACACCAGAAGCGCGACACGATCGCCAGGCTCGCCCGCAGCACCGCCGACGAGGTGTTCGTGCCGTTCACGATCGGCGGTGGCATCCGCTCGGTCGCAGACGCCCAGGCGGTGCTCGACGCGGGGGCCGACAAGGTGTCGGTCAACTCGGCCGCGCTCCAGCGCCCCGAGCTGCTCGACGAGCTGGCCGACGTGTTCGGCGCCCAGTGCGTCGTGCTGGCGATCGATGCCAAGGCGCGTGGACAGGCGCAGGGCGCGCACGGGGGATGGGAGGCATACCTGGCGGGCGGGCGCACCCCCACCGGCCGCGACGTCGTCGCGTGGGCCCGCGAGGCGGTCGACCGCGGCGCCGGAGAGATCCTGCTGACGAGCATGGACCGTGACGGGACCAGCGAGGGATACGACCTGCCGCTCACCAGCGCGGTCAGCGAGGCGGTCAGCGTTCCCGTGATCGCCTCCGGCGGGGCCGGCGAGCTCGAGCACCTCGCCGAGGCGCTCCGCGCCGGGGCCGACGCCGTGCTCTGCGCGTCGATCTTCCACTACGGGCGCTACACCGTCGCGGAGGCGAAGGCCCACCTGGCCGGGGCGGGAATCCCGGTCCGTGAGCTCGCATGACGAGCGCAGGCGCGTGAGTCGCCTCCCGAGCACCGCCACAGAGGCCGACGGGAGCACGATCCTCGCGGGGCTCGAAGCGCTGCCGGGGGGCCGTGAGCTGTTGCAGATGGGAGCGGAGGGCGCCGATGTGGCGCTCGTCGGCGGCGCCGTCCGCGACCTGCTGCTCGGATCCTCGCCGCGCGAGTTGGACGTCGTAGTGGCCGACGACGCCGCCGCTTTCGCGGCCGAGGTCGCAGCGCGGGTCTCCTCGGCCGTGGGAGAGCCGGCCGAGGTCGCGGTCCACGAGCGCTTCAACACCGCCGTCGTCCAGTGGCCCGGCGGGCGCATCGACGTCGCCGAGCGACGCGCCGAGAGCTACCCCGCACCGGGCGCGCTGCCGGAGGTCCGCCCGGGCAGCCTCGAGGACGATCTCGCCAGGCGTGACTTCACGGTCAACGCCATCGCCGTGCCCCTCCGCGGCCCCGATCGCGGCGCTGTGCTGTGCGCCGAGCACGCGCTCGAGGACCTGCGCGCGGCGCGTCTGCGCGTGCTCCACGAGGGCAGCTTCCGCGACGATCCCACGCGGCTGCTGCGCCTTGCCCGCTACCGCACGAGGCTGGGCTTCGAGCTCGAGCCCGACACCGCGCGGCTCGCCACGGCAGCGCTCGACGGCGGCGCGCTTGACACCGTCTCACGGCCCAGGCTCGGCGCCGAGCTGCGTCTCGCGCTCGGCGAAGTAGATCCCGTGGCGCCGTTCGCCTGCCTGCGCGATCTCGGAGCCCTGGCCGAGCTCGACGCACGGCTCAAGCTCGACGAGCAGCTCACGCGGCGCGCGCTCGCCCTGCTGCCATCCGACGGCGACCCGGAGGTCCTCGTGATGGCCTCGTTGCTGCACGCCGCGGCCGCCGTCACTGCCGGCACCGTTGCGGGGACCGAACGCGAGGGCGGCATCGCAGCGCTGCTCGACGCGCTGGAGTTCATCGCGACTGTTCGCGAGCGGATACTCGCGAGCGCCTCGGGCATGCAGGGTCTCGCCACGGCGATCGCACGAACGGCGCGCCCGTCGGAGCTCCACGCGCTGCTGCGCGCCCACACTCCCGAGGCGATCGCGCTCGGCGCAGCGGCGGCTCGCGGGCCGGACGCGAACACCGTCGAGCTCCGGGCGCGCGAGTGGTTCGACACGCTGCGCGCGGTGCGCCTGCAGATCACCGGACAGGATCTGATCGAAGCAGGCATCGCACCCGGGCCCGAGCTCGGCGCGAGACTGGCCGTCGCGCTCGCCGCGCGGCTCGACGGGGAGCTCGCCGACGGGCCGGCCGCGGAGCTCGCCGTCGCCTTGCGGGACCCGACATGAGCGCCGAAGAGCTTTTCGCCGAGCTGCCCGGCGGCGGACGTGTGCTGTTCACCGCGCGCAGCCACGGCAACATGTCGAGCGTCGGTGGCGAGCGCCGCGCCTCTGCCGAGGACGCACGCGAGCGACTGCGCGAGCTGATCGGAGTCGAGCGGCTCGTTCGCGGCCACCAGGTGCACGGAGCGCACGTCGAGTTGATCGACGGGACCAGCCCAGCGCAATCTCTCGCCGGCGAACACCCTCATGCCGATGGGCAGGCCACGGCGCTGGCGGGCATCGGCGCGATGGCGCTCGCGGCCGACTGCATGCCCGTGGCACTCGGATGCGAGGGCGCGGTCGCGATCGTCCACGCGGGCTGGCGCGGGATCGCCGCAGGCGTGCTCGAGGCCGGCGTCGACGCG
>OLKX01000183.1_pt1 | contig 10164 bp, 9 predicted proteins | sample 1604201 | NCBI WGS metagenome assembly OLKX01 (sample SAMEA104055716, study PRJEB20765) | soil metagenome | biome: Arctic tundra; feature: Polygonal ground; material: soil | place: USA | collected 2011-09 | depth 0-0.5 m
GGCCGCCGCCGCGCGGTCAGCCGCCCACGCTTTGGCGGTGGCGCCGAGGTCGAGGGTGATACCGGCCGGCACGTGGACGGCGAGACGATCGCGGTCGAGGGATATCGAGCGCCAGCCGCTGCGCACCAGCGCGGTGATCCGCGGACGCCGCCCGCGAGGCTTGCTCTGATCGGACGGCCGAGCCGGCTCGAGGAGTCGCCAGTCGCGGTCATAACCGGCGATCTCGAGTGCCCGCCCGACAGTCGGGTCGACATCCCCGTCGGTCAGCTCGGCGGCCCGCAGCGCCAGTTCGAGCGCCTCGACGAGCAGCGGGCTGGCCGTCGTAGAGCGCCCGGCGTTGGCGTTTACACGCGAGAGCTCGGAGTCGGCGCGGAAGCGGCTGCACGCCTGGTCGATCGCGTCCAGCTCAGCTTCGACGGCTGCACGCGCGGAGTCGAGCCGGCGCGCGTCGAGCACTCGCAGCACGACCGTGGTTCCGAGCGCCTCCCAGCTCGCGGTCGCCAGCGGCGAGCGCGACATCGACGCAATTCGCTCCATCTCAGGAACCACCGGAGACGACCGGGGCCGAGGCTTCCGGTTCGGGCGCGGCCTGCTGCGCCGGCGCCGATTCCTGTGGCGTCGCTTCCTGGGCCGGAGCAGCCTGTTCGGCGGGCGCCGCTTCCTGCGATGGCGCCGCTTCCTGGGCGGGAGCCGATTCGTGGGCGGGAGCCTGTTCTTCGGCCGGAGCCGATTCGTGCGCCGATTCGGATTCGCTCGGCTTGGGCGCCTGCGTCGGCGCACGCAGCACGCCCGTGGAGGTTTTCGAGCCGCTGGACGAGCGCTTCGAGCTGGCCTTCGTGCCCCTGCTCGCCGTCGCGTGTTTGGTCGTTTTACCCGGGAACGCGTTTGCGGCGACATCGGCCAGCACGCCCGTGAGGACGACACTCCCGGCGATCATCCAGCGGTTGAGCTGGTGCAGCTGACGCAGGGCGGCGTCGCGGGTGTGAGTGGTGTGATTGCGCATGATCCCTTTCAACCGTCTCTGTGGAGCAGGCCATTGGCGTGCAGCCAGGGCCCGAACTCGGGTATCACGACGATCGCCAGGATCACCCCGGCGACCAGCGCACCGGCGAGTGCGAGCATGCGGCCGCTGCGCCCTGTGACGTCGCTACTCAGCCCGGCGGTTCGGCTGTAGTCGGCGCGAAGCACGTCGGGCAGGCCCGGCAGATGACCGAGCACGTGCACTCCCGTGAACGCCAGCCAGATGAAGAAGCTCACCTTGTGAATCGGCAGCAGGGTGTCGCGCGAGGAGGGCCCGACGAACAGCAGCGCGACACCCGAGCCGAGCACGACCGCGGTCGTGAGGATGAGCAGCGGCGCGATCATCCGCAGGATCACCGGCGGCGGGCCCTTCTGCCGATAGGCCGGGTTGGAGGTGTAATAACGGAAGAACCTGTAACCGGTGGTCGCCATCTTCAGGAGCACGGGCGGAATCAGCAGCATCCCGACGAACAGATGCACCGAGAGGAGCGGTCGCACGCGCAAGATCGTCACCCCGATGATCGCCAGCAGGCCGATCAGGATCGCACCGGTGGCCGCGGTGAGACGCTCGTTTCCGGTAGTCCCTCCGCCGGTCAGCCGCTCGGCGGTCGCGGGCGTCGAGAATGCAGGAGCGTGCTGAGGAGAGGTCTGACGGTCGATTGCCATGAGTTGAGTGTGCTCATCTTGACTAAGGATCGGGTAACCCCTAGATGAGAAACCTCATTGAGTTTGGCTGCAGGAGAAGGGTTTCCTGCGTCGAGGCATATCCTCTTGGACATGGCAACCGCGCCAGACCCGAGTTCGGAGCCGGCGACCTCCACCAGCGCGCGGGACGCGGTGCTCGGCGGTGAGTCCGTTGAGACCGCGAGGATCCTGCTGGTCGAGGACGAGCCCGGAATCGTCGACTTCGTTCGTCGGGGCCTGGAGGCGCAGGGCTTTGCTGTCGAGGCTGCTCTCGAGGGCATCGAGGGTGAGCGCCTGGCGTTGAGGGGCGGCTTCGACGCGATCGTGCTCGACCTCATGCTGCCCGGCCGCAGCGGCCTGGAGATCCTCGCGTCGGTGCGCAGGACGATGCCTGGACTGCCGGTCATCGTGCTCACCGCAAGAGGCGAGATCGAGGACCGTGTCGAGGGTCTTGAAGCCGGCGCGGTGGACTATCTCGTGAAGCCCTTCTCGATGGCCGAGCTGGTCGCCCGCGTTCGGGCGCAGCTGCGCACCGTCGCGCAGGTCTCCTCCAGCACGCTCGCGGCCGAGGGCATCGAGGTGGATCTGCTCAGCCGCAAAGTCCGCCGCGGCTCGCAGACGGTCGCGCTCTCGACCACCGAGTTCGAGCTGCTGGTGTTCCTGCTGCGCCACCACCGCCAGGTCGTCTCACGCGAGCAGATCCTCAGTTCGGTGTGGGGCTACGAGCACGACCCGGCGACGAACGTGGTCGATGTCTACGTCGGCTACCTGCGACGCAAGCTCGGCACCCGAGAGGAGCCCGCGCCGATCTTCACGGTCCGCGCGGTCGGCTACCGCCTCGGCAGCGCGAGCTGAGCGCAGTGTCGATCCTGCGTCGCATGTCACCCTCGGGGCTGCGCTGGCGGCTGGCCGGATGGCTGACGCTCGTGACGCTCGCCTGTACCGCGATCGCTTTTGTCGCGGTGTACCGCGGCACCGGGTCCCAGCTGCGCCACCAGATCGACCAGGAGACCGGGGGCGACGCGCGCGAGCTCGCCCACAACCTGGTGGCGGCGCAGGCACGCAACCCCCGCGAGCTCTCGGCGGCGGCGACCCGGTACGTGCGTGCGCAGCCGTTCAGCGCGAGCTCGACGCTCCTGTTCGCGCTCGTGCCGGGCGTCGGAACGAGCACCAACCGCCCCGAGGTGTTTGCTCCGCGGTCGACCGACAACGGCGAGACGCCGGCCGAGCAGGCCCAAGAGAACCGGTTGTCCGGCAACCTGCTCGCGGCGCCGGACGGCTACTCGACAGTCGTGCTCCCGGACGTCGGCAACCTGCGCCTACTGAAGATCCGGGTGCGCGTGCCGGGCGGCATGACAGCCATAGTGGGTGCCGGCGAGCCGCTCGCCGCGGTCGCCCATGCCCAGCGAAGCGTCGCTCGCGCGTTCATCCTCGCGGGCCTGCTTGCGCTCGCGGGCGCACTGCTGGCCTCCTACCTCGTGGGCGCCCGCCTGTCGCGTCCGCTGCGGCGGATGGCTGCCGTGGCGGCCCGCGTCGACGCCGGCGACCTGCACCCGCGTATCCGGCACACGGGCCGCCAGGGCGACGAGGTGAAGGTTCTCGCCGACGCCTTCAACCACATGCTCGACCGGCTCACCGACGCATTCGCCGGGCAGCGCGCGTTCGTCGCCGATGCTTCCCACGAGCTGCGCACCCCGCTGACGGTCATCCGCGGGCAGCTCGAAGTGCTGGCCGCTCAGCGTGATCCATCGGGCGAGGAGGTGCGCCGGGTCGAGCGTCTGGTCCAGGCCGAGATCGCCCGCATCAGCCGGCTCGTCGACGATCTGCTGCTGCTCGCAAAGACCGAGCAGACCGAGTTCCTGCGGGTCCAATGGATCGACATGTCCTCCTATGTAGCCGAGCTTTGGGACGGTACGAGCCTGCTCGCCGACCGGCGTTTCGAGCTCGGTCAGGTACCTGCGGGCACCCTGCGTGCGGATCCCGATCGGCTCGCTCAGGCGCTGCGCAACCTGCTCGCGAACGCGATCGAGCACACCGTGCCCGGGAAGGGGCTGATACGGATGAGCGTCGAAGGTCTTCCCGGCGAACGGATTCGCTTCCTCGTCGAGGACGACGGCCCAGGCATTCCGGTAGATCAGCGCGAGCGGGTCTTCAATCGCTTCCACCGAACCGATACCGCACGCGACCGCGCCTCCGGAGGCACCGGGCTCGGTCTCGCGATCGTTCGCGCCATCGCCGACGCTCACGGCGGCAGTGCGAGCGCCGGGGGCTCTCCCGAGGGCGGTGCGCGGATACAGATCGAGCTCCCGGGGTTCACGCCGGCCGATCCGCGCCTGGCTGGACCCCCGCCGGACGGCGCACGTCATCGCGACCCGCCGGCCAGGACGAGCGCCGGCGACGAGGGTCCGGTCAGGGCGCACTGAGCCTAGGCGTCCGTGGGCAGGTGGTAGCGGCGCGTGCGCGGGTCCTGCTCGAGCAGACCGACTGCGAGCAGCGTGGTGAGGTACCGATGCGTCGTGCTCGGGCTCATCTCCAGGCGCCCGGCGACATCGGTGACGGCGAGCGCGTCGCCGTCGGAGGGGAAGGACGCGAGCACGAGAAGTCCGAGTAGCAGCGAGCGCGACAGTCGAGAGCTCTCGGCGAGCTCGCGGAAGCGGGGGGTCATCGCGGCTCTCCCGGCGAGCCCGTGAAGCAGGCTGGGCACGCCTTCGCCGTCGGAGGCGCGGCGGACCACGCGGTCGATCTGGCCGCTCGTCAGCTCTATCGTGATGGTGCTGTCGGTCATGGCGATCGGATCCGGCTTACGTGCGGGCTGGGCGCCGAGGGGCGCCCAGCCCGCTCACTGGCGAGACGAAAGCGGGATTCCGGACATTTGCAAGCCGAAAAGGCCTGCTGCTCTGATCCAGCGTCCACGCCTGTGGATCATGGCGATCCAGCACACTTCCAACAAGTGGAAAGTCCAATACTTGAGTTTCCAGTAGACACTCCAAACATCTATGGCAACGTCCTCTCAACCCAGTGCGAGGCCCGCTCCACTGCCGCCGCTGAACAGCTGCTCGGCGGTTCGCCTGGCGCGCAGCACGAGCATCGTCGGCGTCGTCAATGCGCCCATCGTCTCGAGCACCCCCGTGGTGACCAGCGCGGCTCCAGGCCCGGAGGCGCACGGGGAGGAGAGGTAGAAGCTCGTCATGGCGGCGAGGATCATCGCGTGCTGCAGGCTTTCGGGGACCAGCTCGGTCGCCTGCAGCGCTCGCGCCGCGATCGAGCTGAGGCGTGAGGCGGCTTCCTCGACCGAGCCGTAGTGGTCGACGAGACAGTGATGTCCTGACTCGACGTCGGCGTCGCGATCGATCAGGCTGTCGAGCAGCACGTGCAGCGCGCCGATCCAGGGAAAGTAGGCGCGGTCCATCGCGACGACGTCCGCGGCGAGGACCAGCGGTCGTCCTGCCGCGGCGATCAGGGCGAACACGCTGAGCGACGACGCGGCCCCGGCGGCGGTCTCCCACCAGCGCAGTTCGGTGCCGGGCGGCGTCACGCTCGAGGCCCATCGCGCAAGCGCCTGTTGGGTGTCGCCGTCGGCGCCGTGGTTGAGGCTCTGATAGGCGATCATCCGCCGCGTCGCGAGCAGCGCAGCCTCGGCCACGGCGGCATAGGAGGGGAGGGAGGCGAGCGCGCCGCGGCACGCGTCGATCAGGTTCCTGATGTAGCCGTCGTCCTCGTGGGTTGGATGGTGCTCGTAGTAGTCGGGGTGAGCGACGTCCGGTTCGAGCGCGCGCAGCAGAGCGAGGTGAAGCTGATGTCCGTTGGCGACCGAGTTCTCGCTTGGCTGCTCGGCGAGCGTGTCGATGTAGTCGTAGGCCGCCTGGAAGGCGATCACGGCACGCACCACCTTCGCGCGGTAGGCGCGTGGCGCGAGCACCGCAAAGGCGGCGGCTCCTTCGAGGTTGCCGCGCTCGCTGCTGTGGGTGACGAGCGCGAGCCTGCGCAGCGCCGGGTCGGGGATCTGCTGCGCGCGTGTACGCCAATGGTGAATCTCGCGCGCGACCTGCGGGAACACGCTCAGCCAGTAGCGGGTGGCCGCCCCCGCGAATGCATTCGCCAACGTGAGACGACGTCGGCTGTGAGCAACCACGCGAACAGTTTCGCTGGATGGAGCAGCGATACATAGTCACTCCTGAAAGCTTGTTCGAGCCGGCGCGCGAGCCGCCGCCAGGCCGGGCAGCGAAAGTACGGTCAGGGCGATGATCCCGAGCAGCGCGAGAGTGAGAAACACCTCTCCGGGGCCAACCGAGAAAGGCGCTGGAAAGCCTGTGGTCAACCGTAGCCAGCGGCTCGCAAGCGCGTGGCCGTAGACCCCGGACGCCGCCCCCACAGCCGCGCCGACGCCGAGCACGATGGCGCTCTCGAGCAGCACCGCACGCCACAGCTGACCGGTGTCATACCCCTGGATCTTCAGCGAGGCGAGCCTCGCGCGGCGCTGCCAGATCGCGGCGCTGAGCGCCGAGGCGACAGCGAGTGCCGCGGCGATCAGCAACAGCGTCGCGATCTCGCTGAGCGCGTGCAATCCCTGGCGCGAGTCGGCCGCGTACTGCGCCTGACGTTCGCGGAAGCTCTGCACGAGCAGACCGGGCCGCTGGCCGAGTGCGCGCTGCACGACCAGCCTCCCGGCCGCCGGGTCGACGCCAGGCCGTAGGTCGATCTCCAGCGCCGAGGGATCTGCGGTCTGCCAGTGAGCGCTGTAGTCGGTCGCGTTCATGATCACCGCGCCGGGCGACCAGCCGAGGTTGGTCATGAGGGCGGCCACGCCGAGTCGCTCCGGCCCGCTCGGCGTCGGCAGCGTGAAGTGATCGCCGACGCGGAGGTCGTGTTCGACGGCGAAGCCGTCGGACAGCGCCGCCCAGCCGCCGCCGCGGATCAGCCGCGTAGCGCCCGCGAGGTCTCCGTGCAGCAGCTGGCTTGCGGGGATCGGCGCGGCGTCGCCGGCGGGCCGCGCGACGATCCACAGGCGGCGGGCGCCGACGTCGAGGAAGCCTCCCTGGTAGACGCGCACCGAGGCGACCGCTGGGGAGCGTCCGATCGCGGCGACGGCGCCGTCGGCGGCGAACGCGTTGGTCGTGAGGTCGTTGCCGCCCGTCGTGACCCAGATCTGTGCGGTGTCGAGGTATTCGTTGAAGTTGGAGTCCAGGCCGCGCAACAGGTCGACGCGCGCGCCGCCGATCGCGACGCTGCCGTAGACCGCCAGCGCGGCCACGCCGGCGAGCGCGACGGAGCGGGTCGTGACAGCGCGCAGCTCCGACACGACGACGATCAGGGCGCTGCTGCGGACACGTTCGCCGAGCCATCGCAGCACGACCCCGACGCCTGCGAACAGTCCCGGAATGGCGAACAGGGTCGTGAGGGCGAGCGCCACGCCGCCGATGATCGTGAGGTTCGCGTCGAGCAGCACAAGGACGGTGATCAGGGCGATGAGCGTGACGGTGGCGACCGAGAGCCTGCGCACGGTTCTGTGCGCGAGGATCTCCGTTCCACCGGCGCGGTCGCGGAACACGGCGTCGGTGGCCCGGCTGGGACGCAGATCGGCGACCGGCGAGAGTGAGGCCAGGACGCTCGCGAGCACACCGCAGCCGAGCGCGATCACGACCGTGCCGAGGTGGAGCTCCTGCTGACTTCCGATCGGGAAGGCGGTCGTGAGGTAGGCAGGGATGCGATGGAAGAAGGCATGGGAGAGCAGCTCGCCGAGCAGCACCCCCGCCGCTGAGGCGAGCACGCCGAGTACGACCGCCTGGAAGCCCAGCAGCACGAGGATCTGACGCCCGTCATAGCCCTGCATGCGCAGGTCGGCGACAAAGCGACGTCGCTCGGGGACCGTCAGCAGCATGGCGTTGAGGGCCAGCAGGAAGCCGACCATCACGCTGATCGAGGCGAACAGCGAGGTGGACTGGTCGTTCGGCTTGGCTGCCTGCGCAAGCAGCGCCAGCTCGTGGTCGGCCGGCTCGACGTCCAGGCGCCCGGCGCCCAGCACGCGCAGCTCGCCGGCCACGCGGTTGTCGGCGCCCGGGCTCGGCTCGACGAGAACCTGCGTGATGCGCTTGCCGACGCCCGTGAGGCGCTGGGCGACCGGTAGCAGCGTGACCGCCACAGGGCTGCTCGCGAGCGCCCCGAACGTGGCGTTGTCGACGATCGCTCCCACGCGGATGCTCTGGGCGCCGCCGCGGGCCAGGATCGTCACACGTTCGCCCGGTTCGGCGCCTATGCTCGCCGCGACGTTTGTAGGCAGGATCAGGCCGCCGGCGAAGCTGAAGCCGCCTGGTCCGAAGTCGCGCGTGCCGAGACCGCCGAGCTGGGTCACGGCGGGCGTCACGCCGAGCAGCTGGAGCGACGCGCGTCCGCGCGGGCCGCGGACCGCAACGTTCTCGCGCAGCACGCCGGCCGCGACGCGCACGCCCGGCAGACTGCTGCTTGTGCGCGCGAGGCGCTGATCGAAGCCCGCCGGCGAGCGCGCCGCGAGCTGCAGGCGGGAGGAGCCGATGACCTGGTGGACGAGATCGCCGGCCGAGCTCGTGAGGCTGGTGTTGGCGACGAGCACGCCGAGCACGAGCGCGACGCCGACGGCGATGCCGCTGCCCGCGAGCAGCTCCTGCACAGCGTGGGAGCGCAGCCGCACTCGGTAGAGGTGAAACAGCATGCTCGTCCTCACCCCCGCGATGCGAGGGTTGAAGGTGCCTGTCACGGGGAGGTCGCCGCGAGCTCTGGGTCGATCCCGTCGGCGAGGTGTCCATCGCGGAGCGTGTGCACGCGATCGACGAACCCGGTCGCTTCGGCATCGTGGGTCACGAGCACTCCCGGAATGCCGCGCTCGTGGCAGATGTCGCGCATCAGCGCGAGGATCTCGCGACTGCGCTTGGAATCCAGGTTCCCGGTCGGCTCGTCGGCCAGCAGCAGCCGCGGTTCGTTGACCAGGGCACGCGCGATCGCAACGCGCTGGCGCTCGCCCATCGAGAGCGTTTCGGGGGTCTGCTCGGCGCGCTCGGCGAGACCAACTCGCTCGAGCCACGGCAGCGCCCGCTGCCGCGCCTCGCGCAGCGTGTAGCCGCCGCCGGTCAGCTTGATCGTCGCGTTGTCCAGTGCGGAGGTGTGCGGCATCAGGTGGAAGGCCTGGAAGACGAAGCCGACGTCGGCGCGTCGATAGCGCGCGCCGGCGCGCTCGGAGAGCTCGCCGATGTCCTGGCCGTCGAACAGGATGTTGCCCCTGTCGGGGTTCGTGAGCGCCGCCGCGAGCAGCAGCAGCGTCGTCTTGCCTGACCCGCTCGGGCCGTACAGGGCCACGAATTCGCCGCCGGCGACGGTCAGCGAGACGCCGTCGACGGCGCGGACGGTCTCGACGCCGTTGACGTAGTGCTTGACGACGTCGCGGAGCTCGAGCGCGCTCACTAGCCCGATCGCTCCGCTCCGGCGTGTCGTAGGCCGGGCAGTCGCACCACCGTGCCGCGTTCCTCGGTCGAGCAGAGCTCGCCGTCGGCGATCGACATCAGCACCGAGACGCCCTGCAGGGCCGCCATTTCCTCGGAGGCCACGAGCAGCGTCATGTTGCGCTCGCGGGCCGCCGAGCGCAGCAGCGCGTAGAACTTGTCGCGGTCGCCGAGGTTGGGCATCAGCGCCGGTTCGTCGAGGATCAGCAGCCGGGGCTCGCGAGCCAGGGCGCGCGCGAGCATCACCCGGGTTCGTGAGGTGAGCGAGAGCGCGGCGGCGGCCTCCTGCGCTCCGGAGGCCGACACGCCGACGGCGTCCAGTATGCGCAGTGCGCGCTGGCGCGCCTCGCGCATCGTCAGACCCTCGGCTCCGAGCGATGTCGCGACGTGGTCGACGACGCTCTCGCCGGGGTTCGCGCGCCAGTCCTCCGCCGACATGAACGCGATCGCGCCGCGCAGCAGGCGGCTGCGCTCGCCGGCGCTCATCTGCGCCATGTCGCGGCCGTCGAAGCGCACCGAGCCGGTGTCCGGCAGCGCGATCCCGGCGGCGAGGCGCAGGAGCGTCGACTTGCCCGACCCACGCGCGCCGTACACGCCGACCGAGGCGCCCGCATCGATCTCCAGGCAGGCGCGATCGAGGACCAGCATGTCGCGGCCGCCGTCGGGATAGCGCTTGCAGACGTTCAGGAAGGAGAGCAGCGGCGTCATCGCACCGGCAGCCGCGCTAGTCGCGGCGTTCCAGGAACTCGTTTATGCGTCGGCGCGTGCGCGCAGCCCAGTCGACCTCCGTCTGCAGCTGTGCGTACACCGCGTCGCGCGTGCTGTCCATGCACAGCGCCGGCCACGAGCGGGCCTCGCCGTCGTTGGGCGACACGAGCTGCGCGAGCACAAGGCACTCGCGCTCGTAGGCTTTCAGTGCGATCAACAGCCTGGGGGCGTCCTCCTGGCGTGCCACCGACAACTTCGCCTGGAGGCCGAGCCGCACCGGCTC
>OLKX01000221.1_pt1 | contig 10065 bp, 10 predicted proteins | sample 1604201 | NCBI WGS metagenome assembly OLKX01 (sample SAMEA104055716, study PRJEB20765) | soil metagenome | biome: Arctic tundra; feature: Polygonal ground; material: soil | place: USA | collected 2011-09 | depth 0-0.5 m
CGGGCCGCTCGACACGGCCTCCTACGCCTGTCAGTGCGGCTGCCTGTTCAACGCACACGTATCCACCACGGTCGCCTGCCCGCACTGTGGCGCCGACCAGGCCTGGTAGACGAGGCCAGGCCTCGTGGTCGCAGCTCGGCGCCCGGCGGCGTCTGGCGTTCTTACGTTCTTACGTTCTGGCGGCGAGCCCTCGCACCAGCGGCCGAAGAGCTCAGGCGCCGTAACTTCGAGGCGCGAGGGCGGCTTCCCAAAGGTGGCAGGCGCGCGCTCGCTCATCTCTACGTGCCCGTAACTACCATCGCTATACAGCTGATGATGAGGTGCAAATGCACCGGCTCGCCTTCGCCCCGATCGCTCGCGCCTACGACTCTGGCTCGCAGACCGGTCCAATCGGAACACGACTGGCGCGAGACTGGCGCGCGTGCGTTGGTCCTCGCGGCGCTGGAGAAAATCAGGCAGCCGTTGGCATAGAGCTCCCGTCCAGCGTTGCTACCGAGCGATCACATCGATCGGGCACTTCAAGAGATGTTACCGATCGATCGCTTTTGTCTCTTAACTCTAGTATTGTTACCGATCGATCTCATGATTGTCCGAACCTCTATCGAGCTTGGCAACGCCCTGCGCGCGCGACGTCGGGAGCTCGGCCTCGCTCAGGAGGAGATCTCCGGCGTGATCGGGGTCAATCGGCGGGTCATCGGTGAGCTGGAGCGCGGCAAGGGCACAGTTCAGCTGCAGATCGCGATGGAAGCTGCGCGGGCACTCGGCCTGGACATCGAGCTGGCGCCTCGCCGCAAATGAGCGAGCTGATCGTCTATCTCTCCGGTCGGCGAGCCGGGCGGTTGATCCGCAAGGACAACGGCAATCTCCAGTTCCGCTACGACCCCGACTACGCGGGGCCCGTGATCTCTCAGGCGCTACCAGTTCAACAGGCCGCGCACCCGCACGCCGTTTGCCGCTCGGTCTTCGGTGGGCTGCTGCTCGAGGGCGATGCGCGAGAGGCGCTCGCACGCAACCTGGGAGTTTCCGTCGGCAATGACTACGCGCTCCTGCAAGAGCTGGGAGGTGACTGCGCAGGGGCCATCACTCTGCTTGACCCCGAGGTGCCGCTTCCGACCGAACCACTGCGCAAGCTCCTGGACGCCGAGCAGCTGGACGTACTGCTGCGCGAGCTGCCCCAACGGCCGCTCGCTGCCAGCCCAGAGGAGGGAATCCGTCTCTCTCTCGCAGGAGCCCAGCCGAAGCTGCCGGTCATCATCGAGGACGGTGAGGTCGCCCTGCCCCTGAACGCAGCCGCCCCAACCACGCACATCATCAAGCCGGAGCCCTCGCGCTTCCCGGGCCTCGTCGACAACGAGGCTTTCTGCATGGAGCTCGCGCGCGCTGTGGAGCTGCCCGCTGCCCTGACTAGTAAGCGTGCCACCGCCTCCGGCCTGCCCTATCTGCTGGTCGAGCGCTACGACCGCGACCTCACCGCCGAGCCGATCCGCCGGCTACACCAAGAGGACATCTGTCAAGCGCTCGGCCGTGCGTCTGACAGCAAGTATCAGGCCGAAGGAGGACCGACGGTCCTCGAGACCGTCGAGCTGTTGCGCAACTGCTCGACCGTGCCGGCTCAGGATCTTCCTACGTTCTGGCGCGCGCTCGTGTTCAACTGGCTGATCGGCAACTGCGACGCACACGCCAAGAACTTCTCGCTCCTATACGACAGCGCCGCTCCGACCCTCGCTCCGCTGTATGACCTGGTGAGCACCGCCGCCTATCCCGAACTGACCACCCGGCTCGCGATGAGCATTGATGGAGCCACCCAGATAAGCGACGTCAACACAAAGGCATGGGAAGCCCTCGCGAAGGAAACCGGCTACAGCACTCGCTTCATGAGTGCCACGACGAACTCCATGATCGAACGTACCGTCAATGAGGCCGGCCGGCTATCCGCAGAGCCGTGGCACGACAACGGGACGGCCAAGGCGATCTACGAGAGCATCTACGCCCGCGGAACACCGTAACGCTCCAGCACCGGACCGGGGAGACAGTCCTCGTTGGGGCTGAGGAGATCGGCAGGTGCGGTCCAGAGCTCGCGTGATCTGATCAGCAAGCAGGCTATGGCCGAACAGACCCAAGCCTTTTACTACCCCTTTCGATAAGGCGACGAATCACGATGACGACCTGTGACTTTTCGCGTCTGATCCGACCGTGCCGGTGTTGAGATCAGGTCGGTGCAACGGGCGGTTGCCATTACAATCTCGAGCTATGACCACCAAGGAGCGCCTGCACAGGCTCGTGGATGAGCTCTCGGAGCAAGAGGCCGGCGAGACCCTTCGACTCATGGCCGCGAGACGGCAGGGCGCAAATATCAACGGGTGGGGCGATCTGGACGCTACGACAGACAAGACCACCGCCCGAATCACGCGAGACCTCGCCGGGGAGGAACGCAAGGCCGGACTCACGCCCTGGCGACCGTGACCCCAACACGAGGGGAAGTGTGGTGGCACGAGCCACCCGACGACGAGCCCCGACCCTTCGTGATCCTCACTCGCAGCGAGGCCATCGCGGGCCTTGAGAAGCTGGTGCTCACCGCCGGCATCTCCAGGTCGCTCGTCGGGTTCACCGCGATCCCCGTCTCGGGCCGTGCCAGCGCCCGCTTGTAGATCACACGGAGCGGAAGCAGCGTTACACCGATCGCGCTCTCGCTCAGGCCCGAGGCGAGCAGCCCGTCGACGAGGTCTTGCAGATCGGTGCTTGTGACCTCCGATAGTCGCATCGAGCCGACCTCGGGCAGCACACGCAGCCGCAACCCGATCTCGTATGCCCTGATCGTCGCCGGCTTGTACAGGTCGCCCTTGCGGTTGCGCGGCGGCGTGCCCGCCGGGTTCTTCCTCCCGTAGGACAACGCCCGAGCTGCCGGTCGAGGTTCGCCGCGAGGTGTTCCTGCGCCTATCCGAGCAGATCGGCGCGGCGCTGAAGGCCAAGGACGTGGACGAGCAAGAGGTTCTCGGCGATTTCGCTGCCTCCCGCAGTCATAGCTGACGCGAACGTCGTCCTCTCGGCCCTCATCGGCGGCCGCGCTCGCCTGGTGATCGCCTCCGCGCATGGAGGTCTTCACGACCGGCGACCTGCTCGACGCGCTACGCGACGCCGGACACGACCCAGATCTTGCATGACTGGCGCGAGAAGTGGCGCGAGCAGCCTTTTCGAGCGCCGCCGCTGTGGGCCTCGGCGACCCCCAGCACGACCAACACCACCCCGAAAACCCAGTCCCAGAGCTACTTGATGTGCATGCCGCTGATCGCCCGCGCGATCACGAGCTGCTGAATCTCGGCGGTGCCCTCGAAGATGTCGTAGATCTTCGCGTCGCGGTGCCAGCGCTCGACGGGGTACTCGCGCGTGTAGCCGTTGCCGCCGAGGATCTGGATCGCGCGCTCGGTGACCCACACGGCGACCTCACCAGACTTGAGCTTGCTCATCGAGCCCTCGGCATTCTCGAACGAGACGCCGGTGCGGCCCATCCAGGAGGCACGCCAGACGAGTAGTCGGGCGGCGTCGATCTCCATCTTCATCCGCGCCAGCGTGAACGCGACGGCCTGGTTCTCGATGATCTTGCGACCGAACTGTTCGCGCTCCTTGGAGTAGTCGAGCGCGTACTCGTACGCCGCACGCGCGATTCCGAGCGCCTGCGAGCCGACCGTGGGACGCGAGGACTCGAATGTCTGCATCGCGGCCTGCGATTTGCTGCGCTTGCCTTCGCGCACCCGTGCGATGCGCTCGTCGAGCTTGTCCTTGCCGCCGAGCACGTACCCGACAGGGATCCGGCAGTCGTCGAGGAACACGTCGGCGGTGTGCGACGCGCGCAGCCCGTGCTTGGAGACCTTCGTGCCCTGCGAGATGCCCTTGGCCTCGCTCATCGGCACCACGAACGCGGCGTGGCCCCTCGAGCCGAGCTCCGGGTCGACGGTCGCGATCACGATGTGGACGTCGGAGATGCCGCCGTTGGTCGCCCAGGCCTTCTGGCCGTTGAGCACCCACTCGCCGGCCGCCTCGTCGAACTTGGCATGCGTGCGCACGTTGGATATATCCGAGCCCGCATTCGGCTCCGAGGCGCAGAACGCCGCGACCTTTACGTCCTCGGGCGTGCCGAAACAGCGCGGAATCCATTCGCCGATCTGCTCGCCAGAGCCCTGTCCGAAGATCGCCGCGACCGCGAGCGCAGTGCCCATGATCGACATGCCGATTCCGGCATCGCCCCAGAAGAGCTCTTCGTTGACGATCGGCAGGGTCAGGCCCGTCGGGTCGGCGAAGAACTGGGCGAGGCCCTCGAAGCCGTAAAGGCCGATCTTGGCGGCCTCCTGGATGATCGGCCACGGCGTCGACTCCTTCTCGTCCCACTCGTGCGCAGCGGGGCGCACGACGTCGGCGGCAAAACCATGGACCCAGTCGCGGATGTCCTTCTGATCCTGGGTCAACTCGAGCGAGAAGGTCACGTCCCCCGGGGCACCAGCGCTGATCGCCTCGGCGGCCGACTCGACAGCTGAGGTCGCTGGCTCGGTTGACGAAACGGCTGGAGGCGATGCTGACATCGAGATGATCTCCTTTGACGGGCGGCTGCGCCGCGAATGAGCTCCGCGAAGTCAACGGCGTGTTGACAGCACCCCACCGTCGACCGTTGACACGGTACTCGACGGGCGCGTTTCCAGCTCGCCGATTCAGCGGAGCTGCACGGTCTGAGCGGGTCCTTCGGACAGCTTAGCGCAACCACGTCCGCGATTTGGACAAACAGACGCTAGATGTAAGGCGGCCGATCGAATGAACCTATCCCCACAAACCGGGTCAAGATTTAGGTATTCTGTTCCCGACATTGTCGATATTACGACTCATTGCCATGTTATCCACGCAGAAAGTGACCATGCCCAAACGCGCAGCAGCCCTTGCTCTTCTCGTCATCGCCGCAGCCAGCCTCACGGCCTGCGGCAGCTCCTCGAGCTCGGGTGCCAAGCACCTGACCCTCGTCGCCTACTCGACGCCGCAGAGCGTGTTCGAAAAGCTGATCCCCGCGTTCGACGCGACACCGGCCGGCAAAGCGGTCGGTTTCAGCCAGTCCTTCGGACCCTCCGGTGAACAGAGCCGCTCGGTCGCCAACGGCCTGCACGCCGATGTCGTCAACTTCTCGCTCTCACCGGACGTCGAACGACTGGTCAAGGCCGGGCTCGTCTCTGCCAACTGGAACAAGAACGCCACCCACGGCTTCGTCTCGGAGTCCGTCGCGGTGATCATCGTGCGCAAGGGCAACCCGAAGCACATCGCCAACTGGTCGGACCTGGTCAAGCCGGGCGTCCAGGTGCTCACGCCCAACCCGTTCACCTCCGGCAGCGCTCGCTGGAACGTGATGGCTGCCTACGGGGCGCAGCTCAAGGAAGGCAAGTCTCCGACCCAGGCACAGGCCTATCTCACGTCGCTGTTCCACAACGTCGTCAGCCAGGACAGCTCTGCGCGCAACGCCCTGCAGACGTTCCTCGCGGGCCGCGGCGACGCTCTGATCGACTACGAGAACGAGGCGATCTCCGACCAGAAGAAGGGCGCGGCGATCGAATACGTGATCCCGAAGGACACGATCCTGATCCAGAACCCCGTCGCGGTCGTCGGCAAAGGCTCGAGCTCCGCGACGGCCGAAAAGTTCGTCGAATACCTGCTCTCCCCGGCCGGCCAGGCGATCTGGGTGCAGAAGGGCTACCGCCCCGTGATCTCAGGCGTCCCCGGAGCCTCGAAGTTCCCGACTCCGACGGGGCTCTTCACGATCGACACGCTCGGCGGCTGGAAGACGGTCACCAAGCAGTTCTTCGAACCGGAAACCGGCATCGTCACGAAGATCGAGCAGTCACTTGGCGTCTCAACCGCCAAATAGCCCCGCCTTGACGCTCGGCCGTCGCGCGCCGCGCCTGGGTGCGCGCGGCGCCGGCGTGCTCGGCAAGGGGATGCTCGGGATCTACCTCACGATCCTCGTGCTGCTCCCCGTCGCCGCGCTACTGGCGAAGTCCGGCAGCGGCGGCACCCACGCCTTCTGGAAGGAGATCTCAAACCCCGAGGCGGTCGCCGCGGTCAAGCTCACGCTGATCGCATCGGTGATCGTGGTGGCGATCAACGCGGTCTTCGGCACGCTCGTCGCGTGGGTGCTCGTCCGCGACGAATTCCCCGGCAAGGGAATCGTCAACGCGCTCATCGATCTTCCCTTCGCGCTGCCCACGATCGTCGCCGGCGTCGTCCTGCTGGCGCTCTACGGCAAGGGCAGCCCGGTTGGCATCGACGTCGCGTTCACGCGCGCCTCGATCGTGCTCGCGCTGCTGTTCGTCACGCTCCCGTTCAGCGTGCGCTCGGTGCAGCCCGTGCTGCTCGAGCTGGATCTAGCGATGGAGGAAGCCGCCGCCTCGCTCGGCGCCGCGCCCCTCACCGTGCTGCGCAGGATCGTCCTCCCCACGCTCGCCCCCGCGATCCTCTCCGGAATCGCCCTCAGCTTCGCCCGCGCGGTCGGCGAGTTCGGCTCGCTCGTGCTGATCACCGGCAACCTGCCGTTCAAGACCGAGGCGGGCTCTGTCTACATCTTCGGTCAGATCCAGAACGAAAACCTCCCCGCCGCGGCGGCGGTATCGGTCGTCCTGCTGCTCGCCGCGCTGCTCGTCCTCGGCGTGCTCGCCTTCGTCACGAGACGGCGGTCCCAGCATGTCCTCTAGCGCCGCTGCGATCCCTCCGTCCCAACCGGCTCGCGTGGCGGAGCTCGGAGATCCCGGGCGCGACCCTGCGGCGGCCCGCGCCAAGGCCGCTCGCCGCCGCCGGCTCGGCGTGCGCACCGTCGCGCTCGGATATCTGGCGCTGCTGCTGCTCGCGCCGGTGCTGATGATCTTCTACCGCACCTTCGAACACGGGCTCGCACCCGTGTGGAGCGCGGCGACGACGCCGAGCGCCGAGCACGCCTTCTGGCTTTCGATCGAGATCGTCGCGATCGCGGTGCCGCTGAACACCGCGTTCGGCATCGGCATGGCGCTGCTGCTCGAGCGCGGCCGCTTCTGGGGCAAGGCGATTCTCGGCCTGGTGATCGACATGCCGTTCGCGATCTCCCCGGTCGTCGTCGGTCTGTCGCTCGTGCTCGTCTACGGAAAAACCGGCTGGCTCGGCGACTGGCTCGGCGAACGGGGGATCCAGGTGATCTTCTCGCTGCCCGGGATGGTGATCGCGACCGCGATCGTGTCGCTCCCGTTCGTCGTGCGCGAGACCGTGCCCGTGCTGCGCGAGATGGGCACCGACGCCGAGCAGGCCGCCGAGACGCTCGGCGCGAGCGCCCGGCAGACGTTCTTGCGCATCACGCTGCCCGGCATCCGCTGGGGCGTCGTGTACGGCGTCGTGCTGACCACCGCGCGCGCTCTCGGGGAGTTCGGCGCCGTGAGCATCGTCTCGGGGCGCATCGAGGAGCAGACCCAGACGCTGCCGCTGTATGTGCAGGATCGCTTCGAGAACTTCGATACGACCGGTGCCTACACGGCAGCCGTCGTGCTCGCGCTGCTGGCGCTGGGCACACTGCTGCTGATGAACCTGCTGACCCACCGCACGCGACGCGGGACAGCTGTCTGATGGCGATCGAGGCCCGCAACGTCAGCAAGCGCTTCGGCGACTTCGTCGCGCTCGAGAACGTCAGCATCACCGTCGGCGACGGAGCGCTCACCGCGCTGCTCGGTCCGAGCGGTAGCGGCAAGTCGACGCTGCTGCGGGTCATCGCCGGCCTCGAGACACCCGACAGCGGCGAGGTGATCATCGGCGGGCACGAGGTCACGCAGTCCCCCGCGCGCAACCGCGGTGTCGGCTTCGTCTTCCAGCACTACGCCCCGTTCAAGCACATGACCGTGCACGACAACGTCGCCTTCGGCCTCAGCGTGCGCAAGCGCCCCAAGCAGGAGATCAAGGCGCGGGTGCAGGAGCTGCTCGGGCTCGTGCGCCTCGATGGGCTCGCCGCGCGCTACCCCTCTCAGCTCTCCGGCGGGCAGCTCCAGCGGATGGCGCTCGCGCGCGCACTCGCCGTCCAGCCACAGGTGCTCCTGCTCGACGAGCCGTTCGGCGCGCTCGACGCGCAGGTGCGGGCCGAGCTGCGCGAATGGCTGCGCAAACTCCACGACGAGATCCACGTGACGACGATCTTCGTGACACACGATCAGGAGGAGGCGATGGAAGTCGCCGAGCAGATCGTCGTCATGAACGCGGGCAAGATCGAGCAGGCGGGCGCGCCGCGCGAGCTGTACGAGAGCCCGGCCAACGAGTTCGTGATGTCGTTCATCGGGCCCGTCAACCGACTCGGCGACGCGTTCCTGCGTCCGCACGACATCCGCATCCTGCCCGAGCCCGACGGCACCGGCACCGAGGCGCTCATCGAGCGGGTCGTGCACCTCGGCTTCGAGGTCAGGGTCGAGCTGAGGCTCCACGACGGTCGCGAGGTGTGGGCACAGGTCACCCGCGAGGAGGCCCAGCAGCTCGAGCTCCGCGAGGGGCAGATCCTGTCTGTGCGCCTGCCCCAGCCGCGCGTCTTCTCCAGCTGACCCGGCTACTAGCGGGTGTGCCAGGCCTCCTCCTGACGCGTCAGCGCCAGGATCTCCTTCGGCAGCTTTCCGGCGGCCACGTCCGCGACCGTGACGTGCTCGAGGACTTTGCGCAGGTTCGCTCGCAGCGCGATCCACACCTGCTGCAGCGACTCCGAGGAGCCCACGTACTCGATCTCCTCCGGACGCTGGCCGCGCACACCCACGAGCGGCCCCTCGACCGCGCGGATGATCTGCGCGAGCGCCACCTCGTCGGCCGGATGGGCGAGCCAGTAGCCGCCCTCCGGGCCGCGCTGGCTGCGCACGATCCCCGAGGAGCGCAGCTGGGTGAGGATGTTCTCCAGGAACGACACCGGAATCCCCTGTGCCTGGGCGACCTCGTCGACCTTGCGCGGCTTTTCCTGGCTGCTCCCCGCGAGCTCGATCACAGCGCGCACGGCGTAGTCGGCCTTGGCTGTCACATGCATACCGTGATTCTCACGTATCCGGCGGCGAATCGGCGTCACGACCTCGGAGTTAGGCAACCCTAACCCTGTGCTACCGTCCTCGAGAGCCATCCCGACCGCGTAGATCGGATTTCCCTTGATGAGCAGCGGCAAGCTTTCCATCCTCAGCCTGCTCCTCGTGTCGGCCGCGCTGATCTTGAGCGCCTGTGGCGGGGGCAGGAGTGCCGCGCTGACGATCTACAGCGGTCAGCACGAACAGACCACGGAGAAGCTCGTGGCGCTCTTTGAGAAGCAGACCGGAATCTCGGTGAGCGTGCGCTCGGGCGACGAGGCGACGCTCGGCAACCAGATCGTGCAGGAGGGGTCGAACTCCCCCGCCGACGTCTTCTACAGCGAGAACACCCCCGTGCTCGAAGCGCTGCGCGAGCGCGGTTTCCTCGCGAGCGTCTCCCCGGCCACGCTCGCCGCGGTCCCGGCCGCCGAGGACTCCGCGCAGGGCCTGTGGCTCGGGGTCTCCGCTCGGGCCTCTGCGCTGATCTACGACACGCGCAGCCTCACCGTCGCGCAGCTACCCCACTCGATCCTCGAACTCGCCGACGCGAAGTGGAAGGGGAAGGTGGGCTTCGCCCCCTCGGAGACCGACTTTCAGCCGTTGCTCAGCGCGATCGTCAAGCTCGACGGCGTCGCCGTGGCAGAACGCTGGCTGAGGGGACTGCAGGCCAACGGGCGCATCTATCCCGACAACGAGACGGTCGTCAACCAGGTCAACAACGGCGAGAGCGCGATCGGCCCGATCAACAGCTACTACTGGTACCGCCTGCGCGCCGAGCTGGGCAGCGGCGGCACCCACTCGGCGGTCCGCTACTACTCCGCCGGGGACCCCGGCGACCTCGTCGACGTCTCCGGCGCGGCCGTGCTGCAATCGAGCACCCACAAGGCCGCTGCGCAGGCCTTCCTCGCCTTCCTCGTCAGCCGCTCCGGACAGCAGACGATCGCGCACAGCCACAGCTATGAGTACCCCCTGCGCCCCGGCGTGAGCCCGGCCGCCG
>OLKX01000165.1_pt1 | contig 10043 bp, 11 predicted proteins | sample 1604201 | NCBI WGS metagenome assembly OLKX01 (sample SAMEA104055716, study PRJEB20765) | soil metagenome | biome: Arctic tundra; feature: Polygonal ground; material: soil | place: USA | collected 2011-09 | depth 0-0.5 m
CCGCGCCGCTCGGGCCGTCGCAGCTGAGCGGCGTGGACGCGAGCGTGACCGGCACAATCCGATGTCCGGGGGTTGTCAGAGCGACCGATGGTGGTTATGCTTCCTCGTATTGCTCGGCCGGCCCCCGGAATAGGGATCGCGGGCGGAGCGCCGCTAGGCCCGCTTCGGCGGGTCTAGTGCTTTCTGGAGCAACGTGAAAGACTCGGCGCGCTTTGGGGGGCTTTGAAACGAAGACTACGTGGCCTTTGTTGATGAGTCGATCCATCCGGGCCCGAACGGATTCACGATGGTTGCTGGGCTTCTCATCCCGGCGAGGCTTCTCAGGAGCGCCGAGCGTCGCTGGCGCGATTTCATCAAGGACACGCTGGGGAGCCGGTCCGGGCGCCGAGAGATAAAGAGCAAGGACCTGACCGCTGACCGCTGGCCACGGCGCCGCGAAGAATGCCCAGAAACGCCTGCTGTCCAGCGGCTCGCCGCCGATTAGCGCGTTGGGGGCCGGGCGTCAGTTCTGCCGAGAGGCGCTGCATCACATCGCGAGCCTGACGGAGATCCGCATATTGACCGTCGGGCGTCCCACCACGAAGGCTGTAGAGGCTTACCAGTTGTGGTTTTGGATGTGCAACGTGCTCTTGGTGGAGCGACCACGAGCGCCTCGACCCCGACTGCCGCTCGTGGTCGTTGATGGGCGCGACACCAACCTTCGCAACGCTCAAGAACTCGTGGCGTGGCGGTTCTATAGAGCGTTCCCCAGATGCCAGCCCTACGTGGCCAGCGGGACGAATTGGTTCGTCGGTGGGTCTGTCCTGCAGGAGAGTGTGCTTTCGCCATTCATTCAGATGGCCGATCTCGTGGCGGGCGCGGCGCGGCTAGCCGTCCTCGAAAGCCAGGCCGAGCGCGATTGGTACCGCGAGGACTTGGTCCGGCACGCCCGGCTCATGGGACGGACTATCGACGTGTCTAGCCGCGCACGCTCCCAGCTGCGCGAACGCTCCAGAGAAGATGCGTGCGGCAGCGGCTGGAAAGAAGCGGTTTTCGTGCCGTAATTCAAACTGATGCACTAACCCGCGATCGACACACGGCGGGGGCTGACGCGCCGAACGCGCCGCCTCAGCGACGGACGCCGAACTCGATCGCGTAGATCGCTCCCTGGCTTCCCGCGTGAAGCACGCCCGGCAGCTGTGACGCGGCGGCGGCACCGGCGTCGTGGAATTCGCTGGAGAGCATGATCTGGCGGTGCGGAGGCGAGGCCATCCAGGCGGCGACGATGCGCGCGGGGGTCGAGTAGCCGCCGGTCCCCCAGGCGATGTTCTGGCCTACCGAGATGCTGGCGGCGTGGGCGCGGTAGCTGGTGACGACGACGAGCGCCATCGGCGTCTGGCCACTGGGACGCACGTCGGCGAACCAGTTTCGGCGCACCATGCTCCCCACCTGACTCCAGGCGACGGCGCCGAGCGCGGCGTTCGAGCGCAGCGCATGCAGGTGGCGCGCGACGCGCAGCTGATCGATCAGGCAGATCGTCGCGGCGTCGATCGCGGCGGCGTTGTGGCCGGTCGGGCGCAGGTTCGCGCCGCGGCAGGCGGAGGCGGCGCCGACCCGGGGCGGGACGGCGGCCAGCGCACCGGCACAGACCAGTAGGCCCGTCACCAGCGTCGCAAGAATCCTGCTCCCCGTTCTCGGTGTTCCCGCTGACAGAGTGCAGGAATGGTTGCAGGTGGAGGAGACCGAGGTGTGACCGCGTCGAGATCGCCGTCGCCGCGGGGGCTGCTGCGACGAAGCCGCGGAGCCTCGCGCGGGATCGCCGGATCCCCGCTCGCACGGGGATTTGAGGATCTATCCTTTGCGCTGCCCCTGGGGGGTCGTCCAATGGCAGGACATCAGGTTTTGGTCCTGAGAATCGGGGTTCGAGTCCCTGCCCCCCAATCGAGACGGCGCTGCGCCGAGGAGCGTTTAGCATCTGGGTGGTGAGCGCACCGATCGTCCTGATCCTCGCCGCGGGCCAGGGCACGCGCATGCGCTCGGCCAAGCCGAAGGTGCTGCACGAGCTGTGCGGCCGTCCGATGGTGCTGTGGCCGGTGGCGGCGGCGCGCGCGGCGGGTGCGGCGCGGGTGATCGTGGTGGACTCGCCAGCGAGGGCGCTCGAGGCGGTGCTGCCCGAGGGCGTCGAGCTGGCGGTGCAACCCGAGGCCAACGGGACCGGCGGGGCGGTTGTGGCGGCGATGGCAGCCTTGACGTCGGGGTCCGGGCCCGCGCTCGATCCCGCGGCGCCGGTCGTGGTGCTCAGCGGCGACGTGCCGCTCGTCAGCGCCGAGGCGATCTCCGAGTTGATCGACGCCCACCTCGCCGGCAGGGCGGCGGCGACGATGGCGACGGCGGTGCTCGAGGATCCGACGGGCTACGGCCGCGTGGTGCGCGACGCGGAAGGCGACGTGGTGCGTGTGGTGGAGACGAAGGGGCATGGCGACTCGACGCAGGACGAGCGTGAGATCCGCGAGGTCAACACGGGCATCTTCGTGTTCACCGCCGCGGCGCTCGACTCGGCGCTGCCGCGGCTGAGCTCCGAGAACGCCCAGCGCGAGCTGTACCTGCCGCGGGTGCTCGACGTGCTCCGCGCCGACGGCGAGCGCATCGCGGCCCACGTCGTCGAGGACCACCGGCTCGTGCTGGGCGTCAACGACCGGTCGGCGCTCGCGCATGTGCGCTCGCTGGCCCAGGAGGCGATCCACGAGCGCCACATGCTTGCCGGCGTCGGCATCGTCGACCCGCGGGCGACGGTGATCGACGTCGAGGTGACGATCGAGCCCGACACGGTGATCGAGCCGTTCACGTCGATCCGCGGCAGCACGCGGATCGGCCGTGGATGCACGATCCGCCAGTCCTATCTCGTCGACTGCGTGCTCGAGGACGACGTCAGCGTCGGGCCGTTCGGATACCTGCGCCCGGGGACGGTGCTTCGCCGCGGCAGCAAGGTGGGGACGTTCGTGGAGGTGAAGAACTCCGACGTCGGGCCCGGCGCGAAGGTGCCGCACCTGTCCTACCTCGGCGACGCCGACGTGGGCGAGGGCGCCAACCTGGGGGCGGCGACGATCACGGCCAACTACGACGGCCGGGCCAAGCACCGCACGACCGTCGGGCGCGGCGTGCGCACGGGCGTCGACACGACGATGGTCGCTCCGGTGCGGCTCGGCGACGGCGCGATCACGGGGGCGGGGTCGGTGATCACCGAGGACGTGCCCTCCGGTGCGCTGGGGATCGCGCGCGAGCGCCAGCGCAACATCGAGGGCTACGCAGAGCGCGAGGTACGACCGCGATGACCGATTCGGCCTCGACGTTTACACTTCCCGCGGAGATGAGCGCGATGGAGACGCGCACGCAGTCATCGGCCAGCCTGCCGATCGACTACAACAAGCGCCTGATGCTGTTCAGCGGGCGCGCGAACCCGCAGCTGGCGATCGACATCGCCGGCAAGCTGGGCGTGGCCCTCGGGCCGGTGACGTTGAAGACGTTCTCCAACGGAGAGGTCTACTGCCGCTACGACGAGTCGATCCGCGGCGCGGACGTGTTCATCGTGCAGTCGACCTGCGGCAACCCGCAGACGGGAGTCACGGCGAACGACTCGTTGATGGAGCTGATGTTCATGATCGACGCCGCGGTAGGCGCGTCGGCGCATCGCGTGATCGCGGTGACGCCGTGGTTCGGCTACTCGCGCCAGGACAAGAAGTCCGCGCCTCGCGAGCCGATCTCGGCGCGTCTGGTCGCGCGCATGCTCGAGTCCGCCGGCGCCGACCGCGTGCTGACGATGGATCTGCACGCCGGCCAGATCCAGGGCTTCTTCCAGAAGCCGGTCGACCACATGACGGCGCTGTTCATGCTCACGCAGTACTTCGCGGACCTCGGGCTCGAGGATCTGGTGGTGGTCGCGCCGGACGCCGGGCGCGTCAAGCTGAACAAGAAGTTCGCCTCCAAGATCGGCGCCGAGCTGGCGATCCTCGACAAGGAGCGCCCCGCTCAGCAGGTCGCCGAGATCACCTACGTGATCGGCGACGTGAAGGGCAAGACTGCGGTGATCGTCGATGACATCATCGACACTGCGGGCACGCTCGCGGCGGCGGCCAAGACGGTCAAAGAAGAGGGTGCGACGCGGGTCTACGCGGCGGCCACGCACGCGGTCTTCTCGGGCAACGCGTTCGAGAACCTGCAGGCGGCGGGCCTCGAGGAGATCGTCGTGACCGACACGATCCCGGCGCGGACAGATCGTCCGGCGAACGTCCGCGTGCTGCCCTGCGCGGATCTGCTGACCGACTCGATTCGGCGGATCTTCGTCGACGACTCGGTCAGCGAGGTGTTCGGCGGCGAGAACCAGCTGTTCTAGCCGGGGGCATCGGGACAGAGCTCTGCTGAGCGGCCAGGACGGCCGGAGCCTCCGCTTTTCAGCGGATTGCCAACGAGGGCCGCTGCGACAGCTTCGGCAAGGTCGAGCGACCGCCGCTGCGTTCGCTGACTGTCAGCGGGTCGGGATGGAGCAGGGACACGCCCTTGCTGCCGCTGGGCATGGCCCGGAAGCGTGGCCGTCCACGACGCCGCGCAGCGGCACGGTCGAGGCGATGTTCAAGGGCGCGCTCGCGGCGGCGGGTTCGCCTGCGGGCTGGCTCGGCTGAGTCCCAATCAACCTCCAATCGAAAGGACGAACGCGATGAGCAAGAAGAAGAACAAGAACCCCGACACCGGGAGCCCGACCTTGCAGACGCTCTGGTAAACATAAAGAAGCCGAGATGGAGACAATGGCGCCGGATGACCTCGCGGGCCGCGCCCAGATGGCGAAGGCAACGTGGGGCGCCCAGGCGGCCTACCAGCGGTCCGTCAGCCCGGCCGGCGCGGCTGCATCGGAGGCGGCCCTCGCGACTAGCCAAGCACTCCAAAGTTGCCCCTGCGCGCCGCTGGGTACGCGTTCGCAGGGCAGGGCATCCTGGGGTTGGTCACTGTCTTCTGCTCTGGGATGCGAACAACGCCCCAGTTCGCATCGCCTCCGCGAGTTGGGGCGTTGTTCAACCTCCGCCGCTGGATGCTCGCTGCCGCTGTTCTTCTTCGTATGCCTGGGAGAGCACTTCTTGGCGGTGCTGCTGTTCGATCTGCTGCTCGGCAGGGACCGGGTTTTGGTCGGCCCGTGGACGCTGACGAGCAGCAAGCCGATGAGGAGGAGCACGACGATCAGCACGAACCTGCCGACCGTGAGCCGCGTGAGCGTCGGCATCGCCGCGAACCTATGGGTGTTCATTGCGACGACCGGCTGCGAGGGGCATCTGTGCAAATATGGGCAAACCTCGTCAAAGTTTGCTCAAAGTGATGAGGGCATTCAAGCCGATGAGAGGAGCGTCCGATGCTGGAGACGTGGACTCGACCAGGCCAAGCACCGCAGAGAATGAGGTTGGAACGCTGATGCCGTTCGAAGCACCTAGTCCACCGCCCATCGCCGTGACACGGTCCGTCGCGCTCGTGGTGCAGGCCCCGCCTGCGTCGCTTCACGCGGTTCCTCCATACGAGCTTGACGGCCAGATAGAGGAGCCTATGGACTTCTCGCCGATCCTCAATGTGGCTGCCCCCGACTTCCCGCCCGAGGTGTGGCCGGACGGACCCGGCCCGCTCGGCTTTTAGTCGTTGGCAGTCTACGGCGACCGCTCAGAGCACGAAGCAAATCAAGGCGACATTTTCGAGGATGTCCAGCTTGAAGGGCCGTGGAAGCACAAGGCGACAGTCATGCTCATCTCGCACGACTGCGACTGCGACAAGTACCTGAAGCCAAAGGTGCCGCTGACGGAATCCGAACGCGATGCTTGGCGTGTCACCGTCGCCGAGGTTCAGCTTCTCGCCGACTTGCACAAGAACCGCCGCGTGCCGGCCGAGAAGAACGAAATGCCGCGCTACCTTCCGCTCCCTGCTGAAGGCGAGCATCCCGCCATGGTCATTGACCTTTGGACCGAGCAGCCACTCCGGTTCCTCGACCTCCTGAAGTGCAAGCGGAAGGAGTCCCTGTCGCCTGAATGGCGCGAGCGGCTGTGGTGGAAGATCGTACGACTTCGCCTCGGCAAAGACTTCCGTGCGATCCTTGAAGGCAAGGTGCCCCCCGATGCAGCTTGATGCGTTCATTCTGGCCGACGCCGTGGCGACACCGCCAGACGGAAAGTTCTATATCCAGGGCGGAGGACTCACACGCATGGAAGCGCCGAGTCTCCCGGCACCCATCTCCGTCGCGGTTCTCATCCAGCTTAATGTCGATGAGGCCGAGGTCAAGGCGGACCACACAATCCGCCTCACGCTGTTCGGGCCGACCGGGCAACCGAACGTGTCGCCTATCGAGATCCGCACCCAATTCGAACCAGAGGCGGGCAGTGCACCCCTGCCGGGGGAGCCGATGTCCGCTGTCGTAAGGGTGCCTCTGGCCGGGGTCGCTGTCAGGGCAGGCGTTTACCGGGTCGAGCTAAAGGTCAACGACACGATCAACGCGGATCGGACGTTCGTGTTCAAGATCCTGGACGGCGTCGAGCAGGTGGCGGAGGGTGTTGCGCCGGTTGGAGACTTCGCAACGCCCGCGTCGCCTGCTGCTTCGGCTGCGCGGCGCCCCGCAAAACAAAAGCGACCGCCGCCGCCGCCCAAGAAGCGGAAAGCTAAACGGCGCTGATGCGAAGCGGCCGTTCATCCGGGCTTCGTCATTGTCAACACAATGTCAGCGAACGCAGCCGGACTAGCCAGCACGAGGCATCCCTGCGACCCGTGCCGACTCTGAAAGCCTCATCATGAGTATTGGGCCTGTAGCTACGCGGGCTAACGAGGCAGCACGGGTCGCAGGGAACCAGCTGTTCTGAAACGCATCGTCCTGATCGCGACCGGAGTGCTGCTGTTCCTTGTGATCAGCGGCCTGCTGGCGCGGTTCCTGTCTGCCGAGAACACCGAACGCGACGCGGACCTCGCGCTGATCGAAGCGCAGGCCAGGGGCGACGTGGCGGGGATGATCTCGCGCATCAGCGGCTGCCGCGTGAGCCCGGCGTGCGTGGCGGGCGTGAGAGCCGACGCGAGCAACCCGCGGCTGCTGCGCAGGGGCGGCGTGAAGATCCTCCAGCTGACCTCGCCGACGGCCTACTCGCTGACCGGCGCGACGGGCAGGACGCGGCTGGCGTGGACGGTCATCGGCAAGCTCCCGGTGGTCCAGTGCGTGGGCGTGCGGCGCAGCGGGAACGCCGTCACGGGCATCGAGATCACGCTCGTCTCGCTGAGCGCCCCGATCCCCAACGAAGCCGATTGCTAGAGTCTCCCCTCGCTATGGCCTCGACCACGACCAAGCTTGCCGTCAACACCCGCTCGGGTGAAGGCTCGCGCGCCGCGCGGCGCCTGCGCCGCACCGGCCGTGTGCCCGGCGTGCTCTACGGCGGCGGCTCTGATCCGATCGGATTCGACGCCGACGCGCGCGAGCTGCGCCTCGCCCTGGCCGGCAGCGGCGCCGTGCTCGACCTCAGCATCGACGGCGGCAAAGCGACGCCGGTCGTGCTCAAGGAGGCCCAGCGCGACCCGGTGCGCAGCGAGACGACCCACGTCGACCTGCTGCGCGTGCGTCTCGACGAGAAGATCCACGCGGTCGTCCTGCTGGAACTGACCGGTATCGAGGAGTCCCCCGGCGTCAAGCAGGGCGGCGTGCTCGAGCAGATCACCCGCGAGCTGAACGTCGAGGCGCTGCCGACCGCGATTCCCGAGTCGATCGTGCATGAGATCGGCGAGATGGAGATCGGCGAGACAATCCTGCTGAGCGCGATCGCGACCCCGGACGGCGTGACGCTGCTCGACGACGCCGAGGAGACGGTCGTCGCGACCCTTTCGCCGCCGCGCCTGCAGTCCGAGACGGCCGACGAAATCGAAGCTGAGACGGAACTCGTCGGCGAGGCCGCTCAGGGCGAGGCCGAGGACAGCGGCTCCGAGGACTCCTCCGGCGAGGAGTAGCGGCCTCTGCGACGCCCCTTCGGTGGCGGTGGCGGTGGCGGAGCGGTCGACTGGTTGATCGTCGGACTCGGCAATCCCGGCCGCGAGCACGACGGCACGCGCCACAACATCGGCTTCGTGGTCGCGCAGGAGCTGTCCGAGCGCTGGGGCCTCGGCCGCGCCAAGGATCGCTTCCGCGGACGCATCGCCGAGGGACGCGCCCGCTCGGCGGTCGCGGGCGAGCGCAGCGGTGGCTCCTCGCCGCGCGTGGCGGTGCTGTGCCCGCAGACCTACTACAACGACGCCGGGCGCTCGGTGGGACCGGCGCGAGGCTCCTACAAGCTGGCGCTCGATCATGTGCTCGTGGTTCACGACGAGATCGATCTGCCGTTCGGCGAGGTGCGCACGCGCCTCGGCGGCGGCCTCGCGGGCAACAACGGCCTGAAGTCGATCAGGCGCGAGCTCGGCGGCGCGGACTTCATGCGCGTGCGCGTCGGCGTCGGGCGCCCCGACTCGAGCGACCCGGAGATCGTCTCCGCGCACGTGCTGGGGCGCTTTCGCGAGAGCGCCGACGAGGTCGCGGAGCTCGTGGCGCGCGCGGCCGCTCAGGTCGAGGACGCGCTGATCGGCGACGGTGAGGGCAGCAACCGCGGCGACGGTAGCCGCCGTCTCCCCGCCGACAGCCCCAGCGGCGATCCGGGCGGGCCGGCTTAGATGCCCGGCGGAGCCGGGGCGCTGCGAAGCCTCTTGGGACTCGTCGCCGAGGACGAGCCGACGCTCAGGCTGGCACGCGAGGGCGGCCACGCGTTTGTGTCGAGCTCGCTGCGGCCGTACATGATCGCGGCGCTCGCCGAGATTGACGAGGCGGCGCGCGCGCGGCCCACGATGGTCGTCGTGGGAGACGACCGCGCGGCGCGCGATCTGGCCTCTGACCTGCGCGCGTGGCTGGCGCCGAGGCGGGTGCGCTACTACCCCTCGCGCGGCGTCGCCTATGAGTCGCATCTCGCGCCGCCGGCTCACCTGGTCGGCCTGCGCGTGGCGGCGCTCGACGCTCTGCTCGCGGCCGAGGGCGCGCGCGGCGAGCACTCCGAGCTCGGCCAGCCGGTGGTGGTGGTGAGCGCGGTGGCGCTGTCGGAGAAGGTTCCCGACCCGGCGCTGCGCCCGCACTCCTTCACGCTGAAGGTCGGCGAGCTGCTCGACCTCGACGAGTGCGCGGCCGAGCTGGTGAGCGCGGGCTACGAGCGCACCGAGCAGGTCGAGGAGCGCGGCCAGTTCGCGCTGCGCGGCGGTCTGCTGGACGTGTTCCCGGCGACCGAGGAGCGCGCCGTGAGGGTTGACATGTTCGACGTGGAGATCGAATCGCTGCGCTGGTTCTCGACCTTCACGCAGCGCTCGCTGGGCGAGGTCGAGGAGGTCGAGATCGCGCCCGCGGCGGAGCTCGCGGTCGAGCACCGCGAGCTGGCGGAGATCGCGGCGGCGACGGGAGCATTCGCTGCGCGCGAGGGGCACGACGGGGAGCGCCCGGACATCGCCGAGCTGCTGCCGCTGGAGCGCTTCGGCGCGCTGCTCGACCTGGTCGGCGAGGAGGCCGAGCTGATCGTGGCGGCCGAGGAGGAGCTCGCGCCGACGCTGGCCGACCACTGGAGCGACGTGTGCGCGGCCTTCGGCGACGAGGACGCCCACCACCTCTACGTGAGTCCCGAGGCGATCAGCTCGACGCTGCAGCGCCGCTCGCGGATCTGGCTGTCGGGGCTGTCCGGCGGCCAGGAGATCGAGCTGCGAGCGCAGTCGGCTGACACGGCGGCGCGTTCGCTGGCCGAAGCCGAGCCCCAGCTGGAGAAGCTGGTGCGCTCGGGCTACCGCACGATCGTGGCCTTCCCGCGCCGCGGCGAGGGAGAGCGCGCGGCGTTCAACCTGGGACGCATGAAAGCGACGTGGCTGGCCGAGGACGTCGACGCCGGGCACCAGGTGCTCGAACCCTCGCTGCGCTTTGCGACGGCGTCGCTGCGCGAGGGCTTCGTGGCGCCGCAGCTGAAGCTGGCGATCTTCCCCGAGCACCGGCTGCTGCGCCGTCGCCGCGC
>OLKX01000275.1_pt1 | contig 9975 bp, 11 predicted proteins | sample 1604201 | NCBI WGS metagenome assembly OLKX01 (sample SAMEA104055716, study PRJEB20765) | soil metagenome | biome: Arctic tundra; feature: Polygonal ground; material: soil | place: USA | collected 2011-09 | depth 0-0.5 m
CGGTCCCCGCGCTCGCGCCCGCCGTCGCCGCATGCGCGCCTGCTCCGCCGCCGAGTGTGTGTCCGAGCCGACCCCCGAGTGCTCCCGCCCCGAGCCCCCATGGGAGCACGACCGGCGGGAGGACCGCGGCCAGCCCCCGCAACGAGGCCACATACGCACGGCATGCGGGGCACTCGCCGCTGTGTGCCACGGCCAGCGTGTGGCGCTCGCCCTCGGGGTCGAGGATGCCGAAGGCGAGCCCCCGCATGAGCGAGCCCTGCTCCTCGCACCAGCCGCCCGTACGGATCGTCTCGACGAGCACGCCCATCTTGGCCGCGACGCCGGGCCGTCTCGGGCCGGCGCCCTCCATCAGCTTGCGCATCCGCGCCTCGCTGACCCCCATCCGCGCCGCCGCCTCCGCGCGGGTGAGACCCTGGAGGTAGCAGAGCACCGCCGCCTCGCGCTCCCGTTCGCTCAGCCGTCCACGCAGACCCTCGAACAGCTGGCGCAGCCTGACCCGATCGTCGAGCTCGCCCGCCAGGTCGCGCTCCGGGCACCCTCCGATCGATCCCCCGCGGGGCAGCCCCTCTCGATCGCCGCGCTTGCCCAGCTCGCCCCGGCAGCTGCGCGAGCGATGCTCTTCGATCGCGCGACGAAAGCTCACGAGGACCAGCCAACCGCCCGGATTGGCGATCTCCTGCCCCTCGAGCACGGCGGTGTAGAGGCCCTGCCAGGCCAACGAGTAACACGCCTCGAGATCGCACTCGTCGAGCGTCACCCCGGCCGCCGCCAGGCGGCTTCTGAGCGTGTTCAGAACCCGTGCGCGCATCGCCTCGAACTCACCGCGCAGAAGCCGCTCGGCACGATAGCGACGGACGTTCAGGGGGCTCATTCGCAGGAGCTTAGAGATCCTGCGCATTCGGCGAATCCTGCTATCTGATCGAACTCGACCTGAGCTGACAACGATGCAGAAGCGCGCCGCCGAGAACGTCTCCAGCTCCGCGATGTACGCTGGCGGCCAGGATGAAGCCCAACCGCTCGATCCCCACCGCGACTGTCGTTCCCGTCCTCATCTACCCCGACGTCCCGCAAGCCGTCGAGTGGCTCTCTGCGGCGTTCGGGTTCCGAGAGCGGGTGCGCATCGGCGAGGCTCACCGCTCGCAGCTGAGCGTCGGCGGCGACGGAGCGGTCATCGTCGGAGATGTCCGCAACGAGCGCCGGCCGCCGCGACCGGGCGAGGTCGACCACTCGGTCATGGTTCGCGTCGAGGACGCCACCGCACACTGCGAGCAAGCGAGGACCCACGGCGCCCGCATAGTCATCGAGCCAACCGATTTCCCCTATGAGCCTATCCGGATATCCCCGTGGCGCTCATCTGTTGCCAGGTGATCAGGGCGAAGGAGAACTTCAGTAGTGCGTCGTGGTTGACGGGCTTCTTGGACCAGCGGATCAGTAGGGCGCGGTAGCGGTTGATCCATGAGTGGATGCGCTCCACGACCCAGCGGCGGGCGCGATGGCCGAGGTCTGTCCGGAGTTCCTTGGCCTCCTCGCCGCGACTGCGGATATGTGCCGTGAAGTCGAGATCATCGAGCAGCTCGCGGATGAAGTCGTGGTCGTAGGCCTACTCCAAACAGACGCCCTGGGGATGCTCCTCGGTGGGTCCGGGACGATCAACCGGGACACTCTCGATGGTCTCCTCGGCGAGCTTGCAGTCATTGCGGTTAGCGCCTTCGATCGCTAGGCCGACTGGGATCCCCGCGGCCTCGCACATCACGCTGCGCTTGACACCGAGCTTGCCGCGATCGGTCGGGTTCGGCCCCGTCTTCCCGCCTCCCAACGGGCTTTTCCCATCGATCCATCGATCGAGAGCCAGCTCCAGTCGATCCCCACCTCCTCGTCGTAGTCACGCAACGCCTGCTCCCAGAGCGCATCGAAGAACCCCGCCTGGCGCCACTCCTGGAAACGATCGTGCGCGGTAGAACCAGAGCAGATCCCGGTCGCGTCCAGCGCACGCCACTGACAGCCAGTGCGCAACACGAAGAAGATCCCATCGAGTATCACCCGGTCTCCCACCCGCGGGCGCCCACCACCAAACCGGTGCGTATTGACGTGCTCAGGGACCAGCGGCTCGATCCGCTGCCACATCTCATCCGGGATCCGAAACACACCCGCCATCCTACGGTGCCCTGAACCCCCCACCGACGCATCACCACCAACTGACTCCGACATCTGAGGTGCCGCAAGATTGTTATCCATACACGCCAGCTACGACAACACACCCCCAAAACCCTGCCCCGTTATCCGGATAGGCTCTATGGCGAGCGTCAGTACACCGTCGAGGACCCCGCCGGCCATCAGTGGACGTTCTCCGAGACGATCGCCGACGCCGCGCCCGAGGAGTGGGGCGGGATCAGCGTCCCCTCAGACAGCTGAGGCGATCAGGCTTTCCCGCTGGCCCCTGGGCCGGCGCCCTTGATCGTCACGTTCTTGTAGCCCATGACGAGAACGAGGAGGCCGACGAGCGCCAGCACCCCCAGGACGGCGAGGCTCACCAGCGCGGTCCCATTCGTGCCCGACGCGTCCCCCAGCAGCGCGATGCACGCGACGCACGCGAGCAGCGCCCCGAGCAGGGACCAGGCGAAGCTCACCCTCACCCACGGCGCGAGCATCACCGGATCGCTCAGTTCGACGCCTGCGCTGAGGCCGGTCGTTCCCGCCACCGCGCTGCTCACCGCTTCGGCCTTGGCTTTCGGATCGGTCTTGCCTTCCAGCGCGGCTTCCACCACGGGCTTTGCCTGCGCGACCGTCAAATTGCTGTGTTCGGCGACACGGTTGGACAGAGCCGACACCTCGTTCTGCGGCTGACCGACAGCCGCCGCGATGACCGGCTGGAGCGCCTCCGATGTCAGCGCCGGATTCCCCGGTGTCGTCAGTCCGACGATCTGCTTGTAGCGAACTGCCAGATCCTCCGTGAGCTCTCTTTTCCCCATGGCCGGTCACTCCCCCTGTTCTCGCTCTTTGACACGGTCCGCAGCACGCGACCAGAACACCGATTGCGCGAATACTTCCACTTTTGGCCATCGCCGTCCACCCCCGGGCGAAGTCGCAGGGCGTGACCGTCATGCACCCCTTCCAAAGGCACGGATCTGCTCGAGGCTGACCTCACGCATGTCCTCGCCGACCGCGTGCGCCTCGTGCCACTCGACCGCCAGGCGCAGCGCGTCGGCGAGGTCCCATCGGGGCCGCCAGCGGAGCTCGCGCGCGGCGGCGCCCGAATCGAGCGTCAGATGGGTTGCCTCCGGCGGGTTCGACCGCTCGTCGAGCTCCCAGCGCAGCGCTCCGTCCCACAGCTCGCCCAGGCGCTCGACGATCCAGCCCACCGTGCGTGCGTCGTGAGCCGGCGGGCCGAAGTTCCACGCCCGCGCCGCTGTTGGGCCGTCGCACAGCGCCTGCGCCAGCCGTAGATAGCCCGCCAGCGGGTTGAGCACGTGCTGCCACGCACGGACCGCCGAGGGGCTGCGCACGAGCAGCGAACCGTCCCGCTCCACCGCGCGCACGCTGTCGGCGATCAGCCGATCCTCTCCCCAATCCCCGCCCCCGATCACGTTCCCGGCCCTCGCCGTAGCCACCCGGGTACTGTCCCGCAGAGAGAAGAACGACCGCCGGTATGCCGCCACGATCAGCTCGGCGCACGCCTTCGAGCTCGAGTACGGGTCATCGCCGCCGAGCGGGTCGCCCTCGACGAACGGCCGCGAGCTCTGCTCGGGGTTCGCGTAGCACTTGTCCGACGTCACCACCACCACCGCAGACACCTGCCCGGCCAGCGAGCGCACCGCCTCCAGCACGTTCACCGTGCCCATCGCGTTGATCTCGTAGGTGAGCATCGGATCGCGCAGCGAGCGCCTCACCAGCGGCTGGGCCGCGAGATGAAAGACGACCTCCGGGCTCGCCCCCGCGAGCGCCTCGGCGACCGCCGAAGGGTCGCGCACGTCGACCGCCAGCTCGCTCATACGCTCGCCCACAGCCGCAAGCTCATACATGCTCGGGCGCCTCCCCGCACCCCGCGCGAGACCGCTCACGCGAGCGCCCAGCGACTGCAGCCACAGCGACAGCCACGCGCCCTTGAAGCCAGTGTGTCCTGTCACGAGCACCCGCCGGCCGTTCCAGAAGTCGGCGTCTATCTCCATCAGGGCGGGTATCTTCACGCAATCTCCACGCCTCCCGCTCGCACCCCGCCTCCCGCAACGTCTCCCGATCCCCCACGCCGGGCCGAGGTTCTCGGCATCCCGCTCGCGGTCTCCGACTACGACGAGGTGATCGAATGGATGACCAGCGTGATCGCCGCCGGCGGTCGCGGCTACCTCACCGCCGCCGCCGTCAACCTCGTGATGGCCGCCCAGGAGGACCCCGCCACGATGCAGGCCGTGCTCGGCGCCACACTCGCCGTGCCCGACGGCCAGCCGCTCGTCTGGGCGCTCCGCGCGCTCGGCAACGACCGTGCCACGCGCGTCTACGGACCCGACCTGATGGCCAGGTTCTGCGAGCGCGCCGCCCGCCACGGCATCCCCATGTACCTCTACGGCGGGCGCACGCCCGAGGCGCTCGCGCTGCTCGAACAGCGGCTCCGCGACCGTTTCCCCGGCCTGCGCATCGTCGGCGGATACTCGCCGCCCTTTCGCGAGCCGACCCCCGAGGAGGACAGCGACGTCGTCGAGGCCATCGACCGCTCCGGCGCCGCCGTCGTCTGGGTCGGCACCGGACAGCCCAAGCAGGAGCTCTGGATGCTGCGCATGCGCCCCCGGCTCGCCGCGCCCCTGCTCGTCGGCGTCGGCGCCGCCTTCGACTTCCATGCCGGCCTCGTCTCCCAGGCGCCCGCCTGGATGCAGCGCAACGGCCTCGAGTGGACCTACCGCCTCTCGCGCGAGCCCCGCCGGCTGTGGCGGCGCTACGCCCGCTACAACCCGCTTTTCGTGATCGGCTTCCTGCGCCAGTACGTCGGCCACGTGCTCGGCCGCCGCTAACCTCCTGTCTTCCATGAACCCTTCGCAGAGCACCGCCGACGTCGCCGTCGTCGGCCTCGGCCGCGTCGGGCTGCCACTGGCACTGTCGTTCGCCGATCGCGGCCTCACCGTGATCGGCGTCGACAACGACTCCGAGCGCCTCGGCGCCGTACGCGAAGGCCGCATGCCCTTCGCCGAGACCGGCGGCCAGGAGCTGCTCGACCGCGTTCACCGCGACGGGCGGCTCGCGCTGTCCGAGCGCGTCGCCGACGCCGCCGGCGCTCGCCACATCGTGATCACCCTCGGCACGCCCTCCTTCTCGCACATCGAGATCGACATGCGCGACATCCGCTCCGCGCTCGATGACCTGCTCGGCGTGCTCGCCCCCGGACATTCGCTGATCCTGCGCTCGACCGTCGCTCCCGGCACGACCGAGTTCGTCGCCGGCTACCTCGCCAAGCACCGCGGCTTCGCCATCGGCGAGGACGTCTTCGTCGCCCACGCCCCCGAGCGGATCGCCGCCGGGCGCTTCATCGAGGAGATCGACACGCTGCCCTGCATCATCGGCGGCGTCGGCGAGCGCTCCGGCGAGGTCGTCGCCGAGCTCTTCGGGTCCTTCCGCGCGCCGATCGTGCAGACCACGCCCGTGCAGGCCGAGCTGGCGAAGATCTGGGCCAACATCATCCGCTACACCCATTTCGCGCTCCCCAACCTGCTGATGATGGACTGCGAGCGCTACGCCGCCAACGTCTTCGAGGTGATCGACCTGATCAACCGCGACTATCCCCGCGGCGGCATCGCCCAGCCCGGCTTCACCGCCGGGACCTGCCTGCGCAAGGACTTCACCTTCTCCGAGGAGCGCTCCGCCGCGCCCGGCATGCTGCTCGCGGTCTCCCGCGTCAACGAGTCCGTCCCGCTGTTCCTGCTCGAAGGCGCCAAGCGCCGGCTCGGCACGCTCGCCAATCGCAAGGTCGCCGTGCTCGGCCTCGCCTTCAAGGCCGACACCGACGACGAGCGCGACTCGCTCGCCCACAAGCTGATCCGGCTGCTCGAGCGCGAGCTCGCCGACGTCGCCGTCCACGACCCCCACGTCCCCACGCCCACGCTCGGCTTCGACGAGGCCGTCGAGGACGCCGAGATTGTCGTCGTGGCGACCAATCACCCCGAGTTCCGCGACCCGCGCGCCCTCGCGCAGATCGCCGAGCGCGCCGCCGCCGACTGCCTCGTCGTCGATCCCTGGAACTGCTGGGGCGCCGCACAGGTCTTCGCCTACGCCTCCGAGCTCGTCGCCCTCGGGGCCGTCGGATGAGCAGGATGCCCGGATGAGCAAGCAGGGTTCGCGGACGAGCCGCGTGCTCGGATGAGCCGCGTGCTGGTAACAGGGGGCGCCGGCACGATCGGCGCCGCGGTCGTCAAACGGCTGCTCTCCGACCCCGGCTACGAGGTGCGCGTCTCCGATCAGCGCGTGGCGCCCCAGTGGATGCGCGAGGGATGCGAGGTCCACACCGGCGACCTGCGCGTGCCCGAGCAGGCCCGCGAAGCGACCGACGGCTGCACCCACGTGATCCACCTCGCCGCGATCGTCGGCGGCATCGCCAACTTCCACAAACTGCCCCACACGCTCACCGAGGTCAACAACGCGCTCTACAACGCTGTCATCCGCGCCGCGATCGAGCTCGACGTCGAGCGCTTCGTCTACGTGTCCTCCTCGATGGTCTTCGAGCAGGCCGAGCTGTACCCCACGCCCGAGGACTACCTCCCGCGCTGCCCGGTTCCCGTGTCCGCCTACGGCTTCTCCAAGCTCACCGGCGAGGTCTACTGCCGCGCCGCGCACGACGAGCACGGTCTCCCCTTCACGATCTGCCGGCCCTTCAACGCCTACGGCCCCGGCGAGGTGCCCGACGCCGAACCCGGCATCGCCCACGCCGTCCCCGACCTGATCAACAAGGTCCTCTCCGGCCAGCGGCCGCTGCAGATCTTCGGCTCGGGCGAGCAGACGCGCACGCTCACCCACGTCGATGACATCGCCGACGGCGTGGTCACCGCGATGAGCTCGCCGAAGGGGCTCAACGAGGACTTCAACATCTCGGCCTCCCGCGAGATGACCGTCGCGGAGATCGCACGCGTGATCTGGAGCGCCTGCGGCGAGGACGACGAGGACTTCGAGCTCGCGCACCTGCCCACCTTCGCCGTCGACGTGCAGCGCCGCTGGCCGTCGGTCGAGAAGGCCAAGCGGCTGCTCGGTTGGGAGTCCAAGATCGAGCTCGAGGACGGCATCGCCGCCACCGTCCGCTGGCTGCGCGAGCGGCGCGCAGGCGAGCCCACGGCAATCGCGGCGCCGTCGTGACCCTCCCCGGGGCGACCGGCAGGCCCATCGCCGTCGGTCGATAGGCTTCCGCCCCATGTCAGATCCCCGCAAAGCACTGATCACAGGTGTCACCGGCCAGGACGGCTCATATCTCGCCGAGCTGCTGCTCGAGAAGGGCTATGAGGTCCACGGCATGGTCCGCCGCGCCTCGACCGAGAAGTTCGAGCGCATCGAGCACATCCGCGATCGCATCACCTTCCACCAGGGCGACCTGCTCGACCAGCGCTCGCTCGTCGACGCGCTGCGCGCCTCGGAGCCGAGCGAGATCTACAACCTCGCCGCGATGTCCTTCGTCGCCGTCTCCTGGATCCAGCCGACCCTGACGGCCGAGTTCACCGGCGTCGGCGTCACGCGGATGCTCGAGGCGATGCGCGAAGTGTGTCCCGAGGCGCGCTTCTACCAGGCCTCCTCGAGTGAGATGTTCGGCAAGGTGCTCGAGGTGCCCCAGACCGAGACCACGCCCTTCTACCCCCGCTCGCCCTACGGCGTCGCCAAGGCCTACGGCCACTTCATCACGGTCAACTACCGCGAGTCCTACGACCTGCACGCCACCTCCGGGATTCTCTTCAATCACGAGTCCGCCCGCCGCGGGCTGGAGTTCGTGACCCGCAAGATCACCTGGCACGCCGCCGCGATCAAGCACGGGCTCGCCAAGGAGATCCGGCTCGGCAACCTCGACGCCGAACGCGACTGGGGCTTTGCCAAGGACTACGTCGAGGCGATGTGGCTGATGCTGCAGCGCGACGATCCGCAGGACTACGTGATCGCCACCGGCAAAGCCCACTCGGTGCGTGAATGCTGCGAGGTCGCCTTCGACGAGGCCGGGCTCGGGGACTTCGAGCGCTACGTCACGATCGACCCCTCGTTCGTGCGCCCCGCCGAGGTCGACCACCTGATCGGCAGCCCCGCCAAGGCCGAGCGCGACCTCGGCTGGAAGCCGCAGACATCCTTCGAGGAGCTGATCAGGCTGATGACCCAGTCCGACATGGCGGCGCTCGCGCCCCGCTGAAAGACGCGCGATGGGCGTCCCCCTGTTCGACACCTCCTCCGCGCTCGAGCCGCTGCGCGCCGAGCTGCGCGGCGCGATCGACGCGGTGCTCGACTCCGAGCGCTACATCCTCGGCCCCGAGGTCAGCGCCTTCGAGGCCGAGTTCGCGACCTACTGCGGCGCCGCCCACGCCGTCGGTGTCGCCAACGGCACCGAGGCGATCACGATCGCGCTGCGCGCGATGGGCGTCGGACCGGGCGACGAGGTCGTCGTGCCGTCGTTCACCTTCTGGGCCTCCGCCGAGGCGATCCCGCCGACCGGCGCGCGTCCCGTCTTCTGCGACATCGACCCCGACACCTACTGCGTCACCGCCGAGACCGTCCGCGCCGCGCTCACGCCGCGCACCAAGGCCGTGATCGCCGTCCACCTGTTCGGCAACGTCGCGCCCGTCGCCGAGATCGAGGCGCTCGGCGTGCCCGTGCTCGAGGACGCCGCCCAGGCGGCCGGCTCGCGCGCCGGCGAGCTGCGGCCCGGGGCGCTCGGCACGGCGGCCACGTTCTCCTTCTTCCCCTCCAAGAACCTCGGCTGCTTCGGCGATGGCGGAATCGTCACCACCCGCGACGCCGACGTCGCCGAACGCGTCCGCACCCTGCGCTTCCACGGCTCCCACGACAAGGTCAGCTACGAGCAGGTCGGCTACAACTCGCGCCTCGACGAGCTGCAGGCCGCGATCCTGCGCGTGCAGCTGCCCCACCTCGACGGCTGGGCCGACGGACGCCGGCGCGCCGGGCGCCACTACGAGGAGGCCGGCCTCGGCGAGCTCGTCGAGCTGCCCCGCGCCGTCGAGGGCTGCTCGCCCGCCTGGCATCTCTACGTCGTCAGCCACCCCGAGGTCGAGCGCCTCGAAGGCGCGCTCGCGGCCGCCCACATCGGCTTCAAGGGCTACTACCGCACGCCCGTCCACCGCCAGCCGCCGATGCGCGAGTGGGCCGCCGGCGTCGAGCTGCCCGCCACCGACATCGCCGCCGCCCGTCACCTCGCGATCCCGATCAGCCCTGTGCTCTCGCGCGAGCAGGCCGACGAGGTCCTCGCCGCCGTCCGCGGCGCCCAGCTGGCCTAGCGCCAGCGCTCCAGCAGATCCTCGGCCTCCACCCCGCGCACGACCCGCGCAGGCACGCCCATCACGACCGCCCGCGCCGGCACGTCGCGCGTCACGACCGCCCCCGCCGCCACGAACGCCTCCTCGCCGACCTCCACCCCGGGCGTCAGCACGACGCCCCCGCCGATGCGGCAGGCGCGTCTGAGGATCGCTCCGCGCGCGATCGTCTCGGGACCGTGACGGCCCATCGTGTCGTCGTTCGTCGTGATCGCGCCCGGTCCCACGAACACGTCGTCCTCGACGACCGTGAAGGCCGTCAGGTAGACGTTGCTCTGCACCCGCACGCCGCGTCCCACGCTGACGTCGTTGTCGACCACGCTCCCGCGCCCGATCACCGAGCGCTCGCCGATGCTCGAGCGCTCGCGCACGAAGGCCTGGTCGCCGACGATCGCCTCGGCCCCGATGCTCGCGCCCGCGAACAGCACCGTGCCACAGCCCACGCTCACCCGCGCGCCGAGCTCCAGCGCGCCGACCTCGGCGA
>OLKX01000215.1_pt1 | contig 9927 bp, 9 predicted proteins | sample 1604201 | NCBI WGS metagenome assembly OLKX01 (sample SAMEA104055716, study PRJEB20765) | soil metagenome | biome: Arctic tundra; feature: Polygonal ground; material: soil | place: USA | collected 2011-09 | depth 0-0.5 m
GCGGGTTCTCGCGGCGGCGGCCTCGCGAGCGGCGGCTCGACGTGGGCTCGAGCGCTGCGGGCGCGTGCGCGGAAGCTTGGACAGCACCCCTTCGCCGGTCTTCGGATCGCTGGGTCGGCCGTTGCTCTGCCCGGTGGCGCTCATGGGCACATCATTGCTTAAGGCGGCCCCTGCAAGCAGATCGGCAATCTGGCCTGTTTTGATCGGCGACGCGTTAGCATGGGAGCTCGGAGAACCCATTTTCGGTTGTAACGTCGGCAGGGCTGCGGCCGTATGTCTGACGGAGGAGTTGTCCAGCCAATTTCGCGGGACCCAGGTGCACGTCACCGGGTCCACGATCGACGGAAGAAATGGAAACACGTATGTCAGTAGTCGAGCTGCAGGAGTTGGATGAGGTCAAGGGCCTGGTAGCAAAGGGGCAGCAGGTCGGGGTCCTCTCCTACGCGGAGATAACCAAGGCGGTGTCCGAGCTCGACCTCGACGAGTCGGACGTCGAGGAGCTGCACGGCTTCTTCGAGCGCTCCGAGATTGAGCTCGTCGAGGACATCGACCCCGCTATCGCCGCCTCAGCCCAGCTGGAGCGCGCTCCCGACAAACGCGGCCGACGCAAAGCCAAAACGGCGCTCGACCTGAAGCCGGACATGACGACCGACTCGCTGCAGCTGTTCCTCAAGGACATCGGCAAGGTGCGCCTGCTGACCGCTCAGGAGGAGGTCGATCTCGCCAAGCGGATCGAGCGCGGCGACCTCGACGCGAAGCAGAAGATGGTCGAGTCCAACCTCCGGCTCGTCGTCTCGATCGCCAAGAACTACCGCAACCAGGGCCTTCCGTTCCTCGACCTGATCCAGGAGGGGACACTCGGTCTCGTCCGCGCCGCCGAGAAGTTCGACTACCGCAAGGGCTTCAAGTTCTCTACCTATGCCACCTGGTGGATTCGCCAGGCGATCGCACGGGCACTCGCCGACAAGGCGCGCACGATCCGGATTCCCGTCCACGTGGTCGAGAAGCTCAACAAGATCGGCCGCGCTGAGCGCAAGCTCGTGACCGAGCTGGGCCGCGAGCCGACCGCCGACGAGATCGCAGAGGTCACCGGCATCGACCCCGAGGAGGTCGACTCGATCAAGCGCTCGGCCCAGGCTCCGGTCTCGCTGGAGAAGCCCGTGGGGGACGAGGAGGAGTCCGAGTTCGGACAGTTCATCGCCGACGAGCGCGCCGAGTCACCCTACGAGCGCGCAGCCGAGATCCTCACCAAGGAGGCCCTGCGCGAGGCGCTGGAGAACCTCTCCTACCGCGAACGTCGCGTGCTGGAGCTCCGCTACGGGCTCGGCGGGGAGCACCCGCGCACCCTCGACGAGGTGGGCCGCACGTTCAACGTGACACGCGAGCGCATCCGCCAGATCGAGAACCAGTCGCTGAAGAAGCTGCAGTCGCTGGCAGAGGCACAAAAGCTCCGCGACGTCGCCTGACGGGCGCCTTGCGGCCCCTGGCGGCGTCCTCACCCCGAGGGCACGATGCGATCGCTCGTGTGCGACTTGCACACTTCGCTCACTGCGTCCTTGCCAGGAACCACGATCCGCCCGTCAGGAAACCTGACTTGACGCGCGAGCCTCGATCGCTCGTGCACGACGTGCACTCTGAAGATCAGCTTGCGCGCCGCCCACGTCACGCTGCTCGCGCTCGAGGCCGCCACCGACCTGCAAGGTCTCTCCGACAGCGCGCTGCATCACGTGTGGGAGAACGTCATAGATCTTCCCGCCGCCGACCTCTCGCTGCTTGTCACCCTCCCTAGGTCATCGGCCCCGACCCGCCTCATCGCCGCCAGCCTCCTCGAAGCCGTCGCCATCTCAATCGGCGTCGAGAGCACCCCGGCGGCCTCATCCTAGCCGTCTAAAACCATCTATTTATCCGGCGTGGAAGTGACTAGACCGCGCGCGTCGATCGCTCACGTGCTCTCCGGGTGTTGTGTGTTCGATGGCATGAGCCGTATAACCATGGTTATACGCGCGGCAATAAGACTAATAACGGGGGAGAGCGGCGCGGAGCAGTCGTGGCCGGACAGCGTCGGGCTCCCAGGCCACGCACATGCGCTTTCGGGCTGGGTTCGTCTACGTAGTGTTTTGGCACTCAAGGCCCGAGCGAGTCCTGCCGATCAGGAGGCATGTTCGACGTCGAGGGCGCACTCAGAGATCTTGTTGAGAAGGAGGGCTCGGACCTCCACCTCAAGGCCGGCTCCGCACCGCTGTTCCGCGTACGCGGGGATCTGACGCTCGACGCCTCGGCGCCGGTGCTGACCCCTGAGGACACCTCGGGAGCCCTCAGGGTTCTGCTGAGTGACGAGAGCAAGCTCGAAGAGTTCGACCAGGAGCACGAGGTCGACTTCTCGTTTGAAATCCCGGGCGTGGCGCGATACCGCGTCAACGCGTTCATGCAACGGGGGCTCACGTCGCTCGTCTGTCGCGCGATCCCTCACCGCATCAGCACGATCGACGAGCTGTCGCTGCCGGCGGTGGTGCGCGAACTCGCAGAGGAGGAGCGCGGCATCATCCTTCTGACGGGAACCACGGGATCGGGCAAGTCGACGACGCTCGCCGCGATGATCGACCACATGAACCACACGATGAGCAAGCACATCGTGACGATCGAGGATCCGATCGAGTTCGTGCACGAAGACAAGCGCTCGGCGATCAATCAGCGCGAAGTCGGCATGGACACGGCCTCCTTCAAGCGCGCTCTGCGCCGCGTCCTGCGCCAGGACCCCGACGTGATTCTCGTCGGCGAGATGCGCGACGAGGAGACGGTACAGACCGCGCTGTCGGCTGCCGAGACGGGCCACCTGGTGCTCTCGACGATCCACACGGTCGACGCCACCGAGTCGATCAACCGCATGCTCGACTTCTTTCCCCCGCATCAGCACTCCCAGGCCCGCAGCATGATCGCGGGCACGATCAAGGGTGTCATCTCCCAGCGCCTGGTTCCCGGCGCCGACGGCGGCCGTGTGGCCGTCTGCGAGATCCTCAGGATGACCGGGCGGGTGCGCGACATGATCATGGACCCGGCGATGACCGGCAAGCTGGTCGAGGTCATCACCACGGGCGGCTACTACGGGATGCAGACCTTCGACCAGGCGCTGTTCGGCCACGTCAAGGCCGGCCGCGTGACGTTCGAGGACGCCATGCGCGTGGCCTCGAGCCCGCACGACTTCAAGCTGCTGATGCAGGCCGACGGCCGTCGCGGGACGACGATGGAGGATGTCGCCTCAGCGGAGTCCAACCGCGGGGTCCAGGCCGACCCGCCGCTCACCACGGTCTAGTGTTGTGTCTCGGTTTTAGCTGGTGATTGTTGTGAGGGTGGCGCGGCCGCGTTGTACCTTGGTGAGGATTTGCTCGGCGGTGGCGGTCCAGATGAAGGGCTCGGGGTTCTCGTTGTTGGCCTGTAGGTAGGCTTCGATCGCGGTGATGAGGTCGGGGACGCTGTGGAAGACTCCGCGGCGGATGGCCTTGTCGGTGAGCTTGCCGAACCATCGCTCGATGAGGTTCAGCCATGAGCTCGATGTCGGCGTGAAGTGTAGGTGGAAGCGTGGATGTTTGGCGAGCCACTTCTCCACGTTTTCGTGCTTATGGGTGCAGTAGTTGTCGAGGATCAGGTGGACCTGCAGGCGCTTGGGGACCTCCCGGTCGATCGTGCGCAGGAACCTCAAGAACTCCGTGTGGCGGTGGCGTGGTAGGCACTCGCCGATCACTGTGCCGGTGAGAACGTCCAACGCGGCGAACAGGGTTGTGGTGCCGTGGCGCTTGTAGTCGTGGGTCATCGTGCCCGCGCGGCCCTTCTTCATCGGCAGGCTCGCCTGGGTGCGGTCCAATGCCTGGATCTGGCTCTTTTCGTCCATGCTCAGGACGATCGCCTTCTCCGGCGGGTTCAAATACAAGCCGACGACATCGACGAGCTTCTCCTCAAAACGCTTGTCGTTTGACAGCTTGAACGTCTTCACCCTGTGCGGCTGGATATTGCGCGCGGACCAGATCCGCTGCACCGTCGCCGAGCTGACCCCTTGAGCCTTCGCCATCGACCGGCAGCTCCAGTGCGTCTCCCCAGCAGGCTTCTCGTGCAGCGTCGCATGCACGATCGCCGCCACCTTCTCCGCCGGAATCGACGGCTTACGACCCCGGCCCGGACGTACCGCGCCGAACTCCTTCAGCCCGTCCTGGGAAAAACGCTCCCGCCATGCCTTGACGGTGCTCGGTGAAACCCCCACCATCGCGCCGATATACGTATTGGGCTGACCATCACCAGCCAACAACAACGCCCGTGCCCGCTGCACATCACGATGCGCTGTGACTCCAGACTTTGCGAGCGCTTCAAGGACCTCTCGGTGACCATCAGACAGTGGAAGTGCCGGTGTAGGTAGACGCATACGCCACCATACCACAAACCACGACTATTTGCAAGACACTACACTAGCAGCGGCGCCCGTAGGTTTGCTCGACGCGCGCGGTTCGTTCGACGGCCCACCGCCGCGCGTCCAGCACTTCACTTGGTAAAGTAAAGGGTCGAATGGCGGCCGATGAGACATGTCCGGTGTGCATGACCGCGCAGATCGTGTGCGGAAAGTGGACGCTGCTGTTGATCCGCGATCTGGCCGACGGCCGGTCGCGCTTCTGTGAGTTGGAACGGTCTCTGTCGGGGATCAGCCCGCGAACCTTGTCGCTGCGGCTGCGCGCGCTCGAGGAGCAGGGCATCGTCGAGCGCCACACCTTCCCCGAGGTACCGCCGCGCGTCGAGTACGCGCTCACCGAAAAGGGCCGAGCGCTGATCCCGATCATCGAGGACATGCGCTCCTACGGCGAAGACTGGCTCGGCGAGGACTGCGCCAAGCAGTCCTCCTCGCTGGATCTGCTCGCCGTCTAGCTGGACGCGGGCCTGCAAGACGCGGTGCGCCTGGCAGGAGGGCCGGTTGCGGCCGCGAAGTGAGCCGAACATGCGTTCACTTCAGCTTCAGGCGGCACTGACGGAGTACATCGAGGCCGCCGGGGTGTATCTGCACGGCGAGATCGCAGGCGGGGCGGAGGTCGCCTTCGAGCTCGACCAGGCCCCGCGGAGCCGGCGCTCGAACGGTCCGGCGCTCTACTGCTACCGCCCGCTGACGGCAGACTTCATCGCCGAGCACATGTCCGAGCTCGAACGCCTCCCGGGCCACGCGCGGGCGGTGGGCCTGCTTGAGAGCTTCGACGGTCTGGGCCGGTATCTGGCGAGCCGCGGGGCCGATCCGCGCCGCGCCGGTGGGCAAGCAGGTGCCCGCGTGGCCCTTCACGGCCTGCTGGACGACGTGTTTGCCGAGCAGAGCGACTTCGAGCTTCAGCCCGAGCGTCTCGCGACTTCGCTTCAGCGACTTGAGACCTCGGCCGCTTCGTCGAGTAGCGAGCTGACGCTCGTCGGAACGCTGCACGGCCTCACGATCACCTCCGCCGAGGTTGCGCTCACAGGCGGCCTCACGATCGCCCAGCCGGATGCTCTGGACGGGCTGCCGGCGGGGGCAGCGCCCGACGCAGACCGCGGCCACCTGGTGGTCGTGCTGTCGGTCGAGGAGGATGATCCGCGTGAGGCGCTTGCTCGCGGGCGCGAGGTGCTCGAGGATCTGCTGAGAGCGCTGCGGCTGTTCGGCGACGGCCGCGTGACGCTAGGTTCGCTGGGATGGGCGCGCGCCGGCGCGGGCGCCTGGAATGCGCTCGCGCTCGGAGCGCAGGGAAGGCCGCACGGGATGCTCGTGGTGACCACCGAGCAGGAGGACGAGCTGCGCGCGTTCTGCAACCTCGTCTCCCGCCGGGCTCCCCACGGGAACGAGCTCGCCTGGGCGCTGCGCCGCTTCGAGCTCGGCTGCGAGCGCCACAGCGCCCTCGAGGCGCTCAGCGACCATCTGCTCGCGCTCCGCGCCCTGCTCGAGCCCGAGGGCATCTCCAGCGGGCGGCTGGCGGGGCGGCTGGCCGCGCTGTGCGCGACGCCCGAGCATCGCGACGAGCTGGTCGAGCGGACGATCCAGGCGATCGATCTCGAGCGCGCTGTGGTGGCCGGTACCGCGGTCGAGCACGCGGGTGCCCAGACGGTCGCGTTGGAGACGGCCGACCATCTGAGGGCGCTGCTGCGCGACGTGATCTGCGGCCATCTCTCGCCAGATCTCGTGACCCTGGCCGAGGAGATCCTGCTCGACACCGAGCAGCGTCGCCGAGACGCGGAGATCGATCCGGTCGGCGGGTCAGGCGAACAGGTATTCGGCTATCCCGGCGAGGCCGAGGAGATCCTGGACCTCTACATCTAGGTACGGGACGAGGATCGGCTCGCGCGTGCCGAGCGTGCTCGAGAGCTGCTCGATCGTGTGCCGGTCGCGACGGGCCAGCACATCGAAGTCGCCGAGATTGCTCGCGACCTTCGCCGCAAGCGACGAGCCGAGCCGCCCGTCGAGCAGCTCGGTGACCTCCTCGACGGACTGGCCGCCGAGGCCGTCGCTGTTGACTCGGTTGACGATCAGCTCCCCGAGCGACATCCCGGCGTCCGACAAGCGCTCGGCCATGAAGCCGGCCTCCTTCGCCGGCTCGACCTCGGGTGAGGTGACGATCAGGAAGGTCGTCTGGGGCGAGCGCAGCAGCTTGGCAACACCGCGGGTGCGCTCGCCGAAACCGTCCAGCACGCCGACGATCGAGCGGAAGAACCGCGACAGCTCGCCGAGCATGTCGACGCCCGTGACGCGCGCGAAGATCGCGAAGATCAAAGCCGTGCCGCGACCGAAGAGGCGCGCGGTGAGCCCGCCCGGCGCGAGGAACACCTGCAGCGCGCGCCCCTCGAGGAAGCCGAGCAGCCGGTTCGGCGCGTCGAGGAAGTCCAGCGCGTTGCGCGACGGGGGCGTGTCGAGCACGATCACGTCGAAGTCGTGCTCCTCGTACAGCTCGTACAGCTTCGCGATCGCGCTCAGCTCGTGCGACCCCGAGACAGCCGTCGAGAGCTCGCGGTAGACCGGATTGGAGAGGATCTCCTCGCGCGCCGTCTCGTCGGGCGCGAGACGGGTGACGATGTCGTCGAATGTGCGCTTGGCGTCGAGCATCATCGCCCACAGCTCGCCCTCGATCTCGACGCCCTGTGATGCGAACTTCGCGGGATCGATCAGGTGGGGCTCGCCGGAGAGCTCCTCCAGGCCGAGGGCCGAGGCCAGGCGCTTGGCCGGATCGATCGTCACGACCGCGACCTTCTTGCCGCGCATCGCCAGGCCCAGAGCCAGCGCCGCGGAGGTGGTCGTCTTGCCGACGCCGCCGGCGCCCACGCAGACGAGCACCCGCTTGCCTCGCAGGCGACGCTGCAGTCCGCTCTCGGCTTTTGCGCTCATGCCGGGATCGTAGTTCCCGTGCAGGAATCCCAACCTGCTATGCGAATACCCACCGGACGGCTTTCCAGCAATCGAGTATCGGAGCCCCCGTGGAAGGAAAGGCCAAGGTCATCGCGTTCGCCAACCAGAAGGGTGGTGTGGCGAAGACGACCACAACGCTGAATCTCGCCGCCGCGTTCGCGGAGGAGGGCCACCGCGTGCTGTGCGTCGACATGGACCCTCAGGGCAACCTGACGATGTCCCAGGGAATCGACCCGGACACGCTGGAGAAATCGATGTATGACGTGCTCGTCCACAAAGTCTCGATCCGTGAGGTGGTCCGCAAGCGCGAGATCGACATCGCGTGCGCCTCGATCGACCTGGCTGGTGCCGAGATCGCGATGTCGACGATGATCGGGCGCGAGCGTTCGCTGCAGAAGGCCTTCGAGCCGATTCTCGAGGACTACGACTTCATCTGCATCGACACGCCGCCGAGCCTCGGGCTGCTGACGATCAACGCGCTCACCGCCGCCGACAAGGTGATCGTCCCCGTGCAGTGCGAGTATCTGTCGATGCGCGGGCTGATCCAGCTGCAGAACACGCTCGCGATGATCCGCGAGAACCTCAATCCCGGCGTCGACATCGAGGGTATTCTTCCGACCCTGGTCGATTCGCGCACGATCCACGCGAAGGAGGCGATCGAGATTCTCGAGGAAAACTTCGGCGACCGCGTATTCGCTTCGCGCATCCGCAAGACCGTGCGCTTCGCCGAGGCGCCCGTGAAGGGGATGTCGGTGCTCAAGTACGAGCCCGATGGCGTCGCAGCCCAGTCCTACCGGCAACTCGCTCAGGAGGTTCTGACCAATGGACAACGCTAAGCGAGCGAGCATGCGCGAAGGGCCCCTCGCGGCCCTGTTCAGGAAGACCGAGGGCACCGAGGTCGAGCCCGCTGAGAAGGCAGTCGCCCCGGCGACGCCCCCCGCGACTCGCCGCGAGCCCGCCGCCTCGGTGGCTCACCCGCGCGAGAGCGGGCTGCCGCACCCCGGCCTCAGCGCCTCGCCGGACGTGCCCCGCGAAGCGACCCGCGTGCCGACCCCGCAGGAGCGCCTGCGTCATGCCTTCTCCTCCGAAATCCCTGAGAACGTCCTCGACCGCCACGCTCAGCGCCCGTCGCGAGTCGAATACGCCGAGGACCGCTCAGCCAGGTCGTTCGCCCCCGAGACGGTCGGACAGCCGATCATCCGCGTCGTCGGCGTGGGCGGCGCAGGCGTCAACGCGGTCAACCGGATGGTCGAGGCCGAGGTCGAGGGCATCGAGTTCCTCGCGGTCAACACAGACCTGCAGTCGTTGCAGCAGTCGACCGCCGACATCACCCTGCACATCGGCGCCGAGCTCACGCGCGGGCTGGGCTCGGGCTCGGACGCGAACATCGGGCGGCGTGCTGCGATGGAGGACTACGACCGCATGAAGGCGCTGCTGAAGGGTTCGGACATGATCTTCATCGCCGCCGGCGCAGGCGGCGGCACGGGCACGGGCGCGGCGCCGATCGTTGCCCGCATATCGCGCGAAATCGGCGCTCTCACAGTGGCGATCGTCACCAAGCCGTTCGGATTCGAGGGTTCGCGTCGCCGCGACCAGGCCGACAGCGGCGTCACCGCACTCGCCGAAGAGGTCGACACCATGATCGTGGTGCCAAACGACCGTCTGCTCGGCGTGCTCGACAAGCAAACGGCGATGGTCGAGGCGTTTCGCGTCGCAGACGACGTCCTGCGTCAGGGTGTTCAGGGGATCTCAGATCTCGTCACGCTGCCCGGACTGATCAATCTCGACTTTGCCGACGTGCGCACGATCATGAGCGAGGCTGGCAACGCTCTGCTCGGCATCGGCATGGGCGTCGGCGAGAACCGCGCCACCGAGGCAGCGCTGCAGGCCGTGTCCTCGCCGCTGCTCGAAACCTCGATGGAGGGAGCCCGCTCGATCCTCCTGTCGATCACCGGCGGCAACAACCTGTCCCTGTGGGAGGTCAACGAGGCGGCAAAGTCCGTGTCCGAGGCGGCCCATCCGGACGCGAACATCATCTTCGGCGCAATGGTCGACGAGAAGCTCGACGACCAGGTGTGGGTAACGGTCGTGGCGACCGGCTACGGTGACGAGGGGCGGCGCAAGAGCCTCGGTCGTCTCAAAGAGCCCGCCGCCGCAGGCGAGATGAGGGTGCAGCGCGCCGCACCCGCCCGCCCGAGTCACGAGCCCCGTCGGGGCGGGCTTTCGGTCGACGAACTAGAAGTGCCCGAGTTCATCCCCAACCACTGAGCGCCGCCCGCGGCTTCGCCGGCCGGCCCCACGGACCGGCTTTCGAGCGAGTGGCCATCTGAAGGTAGCTCGCTGTGGCTCTCGGGGACTTCGCTTTCCTGTGCGCGCGTCGCGTCGCGTATAACCATGGTTATACGAGAAAAATCAACGGTACACTCGCGCGTCATCGGGCCGCCCCGCGCCGAACCTCCGGCGCGCTCCGACGGCAACCGCGTGCCCGGGCGGAGACGCCCCGCGAGGATGTCGCCGCGGAGCCGGTCGGCCACCGC